>JAABUU010000516.1_pt1 | contig 85116 bp, 74 predicted proteins | sample 5559301 | NCBI WGS metagenome assembly JAABUU01 (sample SAMN10711884, study PRJNA513360) | rock metagenome | isolation source: Antarctica rocks | place: Antarctica: Victoria Land, Richard Nunatak white
TTCTTGGCTTCACGCTTCTCCTCGAGAAGATGGGCATGGAAGTCGAGCTTTGAGACGTCGATATCAAGTACTGCCATTATGCTCCTCAAAAGGACGAGTCGATATCTTGAAAGCGGTCGAGGTTCGAGATTAACCTTGTGCATACAGGCTCAGCTCGTTGAGCGGCCTTCGATACCGTTCGATCTATCTCGACCTACGAGCGAACTGCTTATCTCCTAGTCTGGCTCACCGGCCATAGCTTGTCATCAGCATGTTCGCTCGTGCCATCCCACCGAGAGACCGGCAAGGGAGGCTCGGGGATCGGCTTCGCCGTCCCTTCTAATCATACAAGGTTGTCGGACTTTGTCCGACAGCCGACGACGGGCGGCTTGCGGCAAAGCCGCAAACGCGACGGATTCGGTGAAACCGAATCCTCTAGATGTGGTCGGAACTCCACGTGGGGTCGGCTCGGCTTTCGAAGGTTTGCTCTTTGACCGCCGACCACCAGGCGCGGGCTGCCGGGGAGAGAGGGACCAGCATGAAGATTGCCGTCGTGCGAGCGCGGACGGAGCCGCGCGGCAAGATTTCGCGCGGCGGCGAAGGCGGCAGCCAGCCGGCCACGCGGCGTAGATCGCCGGCGGCGGCTCGTAACAGCGCGGGCAGCTTCGCGCGACCCTCCTCGCCGTCGTAGGCGAAATCATCGAGGACGAACGTGTCTTGCGCCGGTACGCGTCGTCCGATCGCGTAGGCGACCACACTACGCGCGCGACGTACGACCAGGTGCACGGGCTGCGCGTTGTTCTGCGCCGGCGTGTTCCAGCGATCGCGCATCCAATCCCAAACCAGCGGAGTCCGTCGCAGGCTCCAGGTCCGCTGCGCGTCGAGCGCCTCGAAGCAGCGGCGCACACCGGCCCACTCGCTCGTGGTCAGTGGAATCGCGCCCGTGGGAGAACCGTCAAGCGAGGTCGCGCGCACGGTGAGCAGTCGCGAGGGCAGCGCGACGAAGCCGAGCCGTGCGTAGAAGGCGGGATGGATGTCGGAATAGAGGAAGGCGAGATCGCGACCAGCGGCGCGCTCGGAATCCAGCAGCGCCCCCAGCATGATGCTTGCATATCCCCGCCCGCGCAAATGCGGCGGCGTGAACACCGCGCCGATTCCCGTCGCGCGCAACGACCGCGCGCCGAAGCGCAGTTCTCGATCGTAGTTTTTGCACGAACATGCAAGCTCGCCGCCTTCGCGCAGTCCGACCGTAAAGGGCCGTCGCTTTCCGTATACGCTCGTCGCGACCCCGCGAAAGTCGTCGGCGTAGCGTTCGAAGGTTCGACCTTCGCCCCACGTCGAGAACGTATGCGGGAGCACCTCGCCGACATACGCTTCCACGCCGATCGGCTCGATCACGATCGTGGCCACCTCAATTTCGTCCGATCAGTTCTTGCAAAAACTCGGGCGTCGTGATGCCGCGCGAGGCACGGCCCGAGGCGCTGACGGAGAGATGATCTTTCGCTCGGGACATTACGGTGTAGAGTGCGCGGCGATCTTCAGCATCGTATTTCTCGCGCAGCTTGTACGCGTGCAGCGTGTGGGTGAATTTTGCCGTGCGGGCTGCACGCGCATCTCCCACATTTTCCTTCGGGATCATGCCGAGCGACGGCATGAACAGAAAGGCGTCCGGCGTGTAATAGCGTGGCCAGGCTCCGGCGCGCACGTCGACTGCGAAGACGGCGTCAAACGTCGATCCTTTGGCCGCCTCGACGTCGAGCACTTGGACCGCGTCCGGGTCGCGCGCGCCGAGCGAGAGCAGATCATCTTCTGATGTAGCCACGCGCTCGAGGTGCTGCAGCAGTTCGTGTAGTGACGCAAGCGGGTCGCGCTGACTAGCCGCATCGAGCGCCTCAATAAGCCTTGCGACCAGATGGCGCTCGAAGCGGCCGCGCGCATCGTCGCGCAGCGTCGCGAGCACCGTCTCATCGAGCACGACGCGCACGAGTTCACATGGTTCGAGGCTGCGCGCGAGCGCTTCCCAACGCGTGCGCGCGTGCCGAAAGGCGGCCAGCCGTTCCCGTGCCTCCGGGGAAAGTGCGGTATCGACGTCGCCGCGCACGACGTTGCGCCCGAGACGAAGATCGCGACGGCGATCCCAGCGCGCCGCCCGAGCATTCTCGCCGTCATCGTCGGGCAATGCGAACAGCAGCGGCTGTGCCTGCGGCGCGTCGCCGCACAAGATCGCAAGCGACGCATCGGAGAGCCGCATCCACGGCGATGCCAGCGCTCGCAACAAGTAGTCGTGCCGGTACGGGTCCACCGCCGACCATAGCGCAGCGAGCGCGTCGTCGACCACCGGAAAATCGAACAAACCGGCCGCCCCGGCGACGTCGACGGGAACGTCTCGGGCGAGCAGCGCGTCGATGTAGCTGCCAGCGCACCGCAGATTACGCGTCACGAGTGCGATGCGTGCGGGCGGCGTGCCGCCCGCGTTGAGGCGCACGATCTCAGCTGCTACGTAGCGAGCTTCTTCGCGGACGTCGGTCGCGCGGTAGAACGCGACCGACGGCTCGCCGGCCGTGCCGTCTTTGCGCGCCGTCGCATCGAACAGGGAGCGCGCAGCGCGTTCGATAGCCGGGGCCGAGCGGTAGCGACCGTCGAGTTCGATCATCGTTGCGGCGCTCTTCAGCGCGGCGACGCCGCGTCCGCCACCGGCGAAACCACGCGTACTTTGCGCCTCGTCGCCGGCGAAGGTAACGTTGCCGAAGTTATCCGTGGCGATTCCTTCGAGAAGGGCCAGTTGAGCTACCGACAGGTCCTGTGCGTCGTCGACCAGGATCGCGCCATACGAGGCGCGCGCGGACTGACGCGCGTCGGGTCGCGCGCGCAGCGCGAGCGCGGCCTCATAGACGGCGTCGGTCGGCGTAAGGCAGCCTTTGGACACGAGCACGTCGACGTACGAAGCGTAGAGACGCGCGAGAATTCGAACGAGGTCGATCTCGCGTTCACGCTGACGCTCGAGTTCAACGGGGCTTACGCGTAGCGAATCGCGGTACTTGGCCGACGTCGCCGCGATCAAGCCGGCGTCGGCAAAATTCGGAGGATTCGCGTAGAAGCCCGTCGCGCCGCGTAACCCCGCGATATGGAAGTCGCCCGGTGATACGAGCGACGCGCGCAGTTTGCGGATCAGGCGGAACGCAGCTGCCGAGAAGCGCTCGGGCGCACGCAGTCCGGTAATCTCGGGATCGATTTCGGCGCTGACGAACTCCGTCCAGTCGAGCGCAAAGAGCGCAGCGCCCGCGCCTTCAAAGTACAACGATGCGGTGACGTCGTCGATTCGCTCGACGTCCCGCCCGCAGTGGTTGCGCAAGACCGTGAAAGCGATGTCGGCGAGTGAAGCCGATGCGACGCGGTTTGCGCCGTCACCGTCGAACCGCGCGCGCAAACGAGTGACGCCGGCATCACTGGGCGCGGTGATCAGCACGGTGTCTGCATGGTTGACCGCAAGAACGTGCGCGCGGGCAAGCAGTGCGAAGGTCTTTCCGGAGCCCGCGGCGCCGCGCACGCCTAGCGAGCCCGCAGCTCGCGGATGTGCGATGACGCGACTTTGCGCCAAATCGGCGCGCGCGTGGAGCCCGACCCTTGCGTTCAACGGCCGAAGCGATCCTCGCGGCGTTGCGGCCGCTCGCGGCAGGCGTTGACGTACGCGCAGTATACGCAGGCGGCCGGATCGTCGGTCGGTGCAAACCGTTCGAGCGGCGCGTCGCTGAGCGTCGCCGCGAGCTCGGTCATCTTCACCCGTGCGCGCTCGAGTTCATCGAGGCCGATCGTGCCCGTCGTTGCCTCGGAATACGAGCGCGGACTGGAAACCGGCACGACTTCGAGTTCGATCGGGTCGACGTCGCGCGCCGCGTCTTTGAGCGGCACGAGCGACAAGCGGGTAACGCGGTCGCCCGCGGCCGTGCGCGCAAAATAATAAAACGGCAACTGGAAGTCGATGAAGCGTGCGACTTTGTCGCGATATCGCTCGGCGCTATCGGCAATGCTGCCGGTCTTATAGTCGACGACCGTGACGTTACCGGTGCGATCGTCGCGGTCGAGGCGGTCGACGTAACCGATGAAGTGATAGCCGTCGAGGTCAAGTTCGACGGCAGCTTCGCGCCCGATCACGGTGAACGGGTGAGCTCGAAACCGGTCGGTGAACCATGCGAGGTAGCGGTGTCCCGTGCGCAGCGCGCGGCGACGTTGCAACTCGAACTCGATATTCGTTTCGAAGCCGGCGCGGTGGTGCTCGAACGACGTGCCGAGATATGCCTCGAGCTTTCGTTCGAGGACCTCGAGCGGTGCAGCATCGGCACGCGGAAACTCTTCGTGAAACCGCTCGAGCGCCCAGTGGAAAGCGGTGCCGTAGAACGATGCGGATGAGCCGCGATCTTCGACGGCGGCGCACACGTAACGGTAATACCAGCGCCGTTCGCACTCGGCGAACGCTCCAAGCGACGACGCGCTGAAGTGCGTTTTGCGCCGCGGCACCGGGCGTCTGGGTTCAGGCTCGCGAGCCGCAAGGGGGCGGCGTTCGGTCGGCGGCCGCACGGCGCGGCGGGTTGATTTCGCTCCGCGCTCGAGCGCGCGTATAAAGTTCTCGGCGTCGAAGGCATCACCCGCGGGCCGCTTTGCGTCGAGGGTCGCTGCAAGCGCTTCCAGGGACGTGAAGGTCGTGCGCTCGCGTTCATCGAGGCATTCGGTCAAGCCCAAGCTCAGTTCGATCGTGGCGACGTACTCCCGAGCCGTGATGCCTTGAGCTCGATACGCGAGCGCGAGATCTTCGAGCGCACGTCCGAAGCGGCGCGCTGCGAGCGTCGATTCGTGCGCAAGCGCGACCGTTTCGGCGGCGATCGTCGCTGCGATCGTGCGCTGCGGGCCCGCGACCGCGCAGATTGCGCGCGCATCCGCAGGCGGCAGGCCCGCATACGGGGCGCACAGCGCGCGACGCGCCGCATCTTCGCTGCGCCGCGGCGCGAAGGCGACGAGATCGCGAACGAACGCGATCAAGCGTAGGGCGGGCGCATCGATACCGGTGATGGGTAACTCCACCGACCTGCGTCTTCTAACCGAGAGGGGAGGCTTCCCCGCGCTTCGCTTCGGACTGAGGCTTTCAGCGTGAGCGCTGGGGAGCAGATGCACGGCCGGTGAATGCAGCCACCGATGCGAAGGATCGTCGTGGGCGTGACTGGAGCGAGCGGAAGTGCGTATGCGTTCGCGGCGTTGCGCGCGCTGCGCGCGCTGCCGAGCTACGAAGTCCATCTGGTCATAACCAGTCAAGCGCAGCAGACCATTGGGCTCGAAACGAGCGCGTCGCCGGGCGAACTAGAAGAACTCGCGCACGTTGTACACCGCGACGACAACCTGGCCGCGGCAATTTCCTCCGGTTCCTTTCTGACGGACGGCATGCTGGTCGTGCCGTGTTCGATGAAGAGCGCCTCGGCCATCGCGTATTCGCTCGATGCGAACCTGCTGGTGCGCGCGGCCGACGTGACGCTCAAAGAGAAACGCAAGCTCGTGCTCGTCGTTCGCGAGACGCCGCTGCACCTAGGCCATCTACGCACGCTCGTGCGTCTGGCGGAAATCGGCGCCGTGATTCTGCCGCCGATCCCCGCCATGTACGCAAAGCCGCAAAGCGTCGACGATATCATCGCGCACACCGTCGGCAAGGCGCTCGACCAATTCGGTATCGACAACGAACTTTTCAATCGTTGGAAGTGAGGTAGGTTGTGTTCCTTGCGCTCGTGCTTGCCGCCGCATTGACTCCGGCTGTGTCGCCGTCACCCGTCTGCGGCGACGTCGACTCGATCTCGTTTGAAGATGCGTTTCAATACGAACTCCGCGACGTTGCCGCGCTGCGGTTGATCGCCGCGTTGGCGCAGATTCCACCGGCTCGCCAGGCGGCATTTTTTGCCGCTGGAGGGGCGGCGCACGATGTGCCGGCGTGTCTCTCTCCTGGGGCGACACACGCAGCGGCGCGCGCTCTGACATTGATTGCTAATCTCTGGGGTCCCGACGTTGTCGGAGACGATTCGACATTTGCGGCTTTTTCGCGCCGAGTGGCCGCGGCGTTTGCCGCTGTCACGCCCCCGGCGCCGTTCGCCGCACTGCTCTCGCAAAGCGCGGCCGACAAGCCGGCATGCGCTACGCCGGATCAAACGCCCGCCACCATTGCCATCGTCAATCCGCGGTATACGGCGGGAGCCATCGCCGCGCGTGCGAGCGGCTCCGTTGAAGCGTCTATCTTACTGGACGAAAACGGACTGGTGCGCACCGCCCATATTAAGGCTCGACTGTCGGCGACACGCCGGAGGCCGAGCAGCTAAAACGCGAAGCGCTTTTCGCTGCGGCGGCAACAACGTACCGTCCCGCCTGCGTCAATGGGCATGGTGTCGCCGGAACATACTTGTGCGTATCACGCTTCACCGGGAGGCGTCGATGAGAGCAGTGGCGCGCGCAACGTCGCCCGGGCGGTCGACGTTGATTGCGATTTCAGCGTGCGTACAGACGGCCGCTGCGGCCGGCGCGCCGAGCAGTTCGCTAGCGCGGCGCTCGACGTCGGCCAGTGCTAGGCGTCCGGCGGCGTAACGCGCGAGCACGCTCGGACCGAAGATCGCGGCGAGCCCCAGTGGGTTTTTCCGCGCTGTACCGAGCCGGCCGAGAAGACCTTCGAGCGCGGGCAGCACCCGGGGTCGCAGCATGACGACGCCTGCGCCGCAGAACGTTCCGTCGCGTAAGCGCGCCCATGTGTGGGGGACGCCCGGGAATCGGCGTTCATGCGTCGAGCGTTCGACGCAACCGTAGACGACGTCGGCGTTGCGCCGCCATGCGAGGGCGAGAAACTGCTCGAGCGCGGCGCGCGTGAGCATCGGTAGGTCGGAAGCACAAACGAGGATAGGCTCGTCGACGGCCGCGCCGCGCAGGCCGGAGTGCAAACTTTCGAGCATCGTCGTACCGTCGGGGCGGGTCTCGTCGGCAAGTGCGAGGTCGCTGCGGCCGTGCGCTGCGCTCGGCGTAACGACGACGATGCGGACGACCGCCGGCGTCGCGCGCAACGCCGTCAAGGTTCGTTCGACGAGCGTTACGTTGCCGATCGGAACGAACGCTTTATTGGGTGCGCCGGGAGCGAGGGCGGCAACCGCGTCCGGAGCTCCCCCGGCGAGCACGACGGCGGCCAGCGGCGCCTTCACCGCCACGCGGGATCGTGGTGCAGCGGCACGATGAAGGACGCGGCGACGGGCTCCGTCTCGAGCCGCGCGCCTATTGCGCGGGCGGTCCCTTCATCGCGGGCAAGCGCAAAGAGGCACGAACCCGAGCCCGAGAGCAGAACGTTGGCTGCTCCGGCCGCGCGCAAAGCGGCCGCGGCGCGCGTGACGGCCGGCGACGCAGACAGAATGACGTCGTGAAAATCGTTGATGAGCGCGGCGCACAACGCGGCGAAGTCGGCACGCTGCAATGCGTCGACCGCGGCAAGCGAAGCACTCGTTGCGCGCGGGCGACTCTCGTGAGCGCCGCCGTCTGTACGAGCGAGATCGAGACGCCGGTACGCATCCGCGGTTGCAATGGCGGCGTGCGGCCGCACGATGACGCACCACCACGGCGGTAACGCGCCGAGTGCCGTCACGCGTTCGCCGACGCCTTCGACGAGCGCACCGGTTCCGCATAGAAAAAACGGTACGTCGGAACCGAGCGCGCTTGCCACGCTAAGCCAGTCGCGTTCGCCCCAAGAACCGAGCGTGCCGTCCATCGCGGCGCGCACGATGGCAGCCGCGTCCGACGATCCGCCGCCGAGTCCGCCGCCGACGGGAATTGCCTTGTGCAATGTTACGGCGAAACGGTCTGCGAACCCGCAGGCCGCAAGTGCGCGTTCGACGAGGTTGTCGCGCGCAAGTGTCGGATCGTCCACCTCCAAGCAGGGCGTCGCGCTCGCTTCGACGTCGATGCGATCGTACAAAGCGACTGGCAACATGACGCTGCGCAGGGTGTGGTAGCCGTCGCCGCGTCGCCCGAGAATCTCTAAGGTCGCATTGATTTTCGCCGGGGCGAGCAGCGTGGGCACGACCCTTCCTTCGTCCGCAGCAGCCGAAACCCACCGTCCGCAGCAACCGAACCCACGTGGTCCCGGGCTCGCGTGGGTTCGCGCGCCCCCGCAAGCGAATCGTCGCTACCCGTGACGCCGTCCTACGATGCCCAGCGCAACGAATTCTGTGCCTACGTCCTGCCCGAATCCGAAACGCCCTTCGGGCTGACCCTCGGGAATTTTAAAACGTTTGCGTCGTGTACGCCCAAAGGCGGTGTGCGCGGCCTATGGGATGCCGACAGTGACCGGATCATCTTCGGGACGCACCAAATCGCGTATCGCTTACGCGATCGTGGGCGGACGATTGCTCCCGCACAGATAGAACGCTCCTTTACGTTCTTGCCTTATGCGCAAATTTCTGAGTTTTCGCTCGACGAGCGGCTGCTGATCACCGAGACGTTCTATGTGCCGCACGGCGACACGCATGCGCGCAGGGTCGCCTTCGTCGTCGATCTCGTTCTGCATAACGCGAGCGCCGAGCCGGTCGATCTCGCGGTGTTTCCGTGGGCGTTGCTCGTCGGACAACGCTTCTACGGCGAACCGGAGAAAGAAGTACACGCCGCCCTCGACGGTGCGGCCATTGCAGCCTGGAACGAGGAGACGGGCGGCGGGCGCGTCTGGGGCGGCTCGCGCAAGCCGCACGCCTCGGTCGTCGCGCTGCGCGAACAGGTTCTGCTCGCTGCGATGCGGCGCGGGTCGTTGCGTGAAGAGGGGCATCTCGACGAAGTAACGCCGGAGCTGGCGGAAGTGGCCCGTGGGCGGATTTTCGGTGCGTTCGAATTCCGCATCATCGTACCGCCCGGCGCGCGCGAGACGCTGCGCCTGGTCGTCGCGTACGCGGGAGCCGGTCGTGACGCGGCGCGCGATGCGTTTCACACGCTGCTTTCCGACGCCCGTGCTCTCGACGAGACGCAACGTTACTACGCACAAACGCTCGCCGACGCGCGTTTTATGGTGCCGTCGCCGGTCATCAGTCGCGGCGTCGTGTGGGCGAAAGCGAACATGCTACGCATCGTCAAGGAGTATCCGCACGGCTGGGGCGCCACGAACTCCCCGCCCTCGGACATCTTGGTCTCGCGCGACACGTCATGGTTCGTGCATGGCTTCGACTATCTGCTGCCCGAATTCAGCCGCGATGCCATCGAACTCTTCAACCGCAACATTGAACCCTCGGGGCAAGTCGTCGAGTACGTGCGCGGCGCGAGCGGTTTCCGGACGTCATACGACCTCAACATCAACGACGACACGCCGCTCCATCTCATTGCGATCCTGCACCACTATAATGCAACGCTCGACGACGCATGGGTGCGAAGCCTTGCGCCGCTGATCGTCAAAATTGCCGACTACATCCTGGCGCAACGCGACGAGAACGGCCTCGTCTTTTGCAATGCCAAAGGCGTCGACATGTACGGCATTACATCGTGGCGCAACATCATCCCGTACTATACGCTCGACGGCGCCGTTACCGAAATCAATGCGGAATCCGTGTTCGCCCTCGAAGCTGCGGCAATGCTGTGCGCGGTGGCAGGTGACAACGTGCAATGGGAGCGCTTCGCGCGCGAAGCGGAAGTCTTGCGCGGGGCGATGATGAAGTGGCTTTTCAGCGCCGATACCGGCGGCTTCGTCCTCAACTACGATAAGGACCGCAACTACCAAGACAACTTTACCGCCGACGAACTTTTCCCGGTGCTCTTTGAAGTCGCGAACCCCGAACAGCGCCGGGCGATCCTCGACCGCTTGTGCGAGCCGGACTTCCTGACGCGCGTCGGGCTACGCACGATTTCGACTGCCGATTCATGGTATTTCCCCTCGCACGGTTTCGGTTTGCTCGGGGGCGTATGGCCCGATCTGACGTTGTGGTTCGCGGTTGCGCTCGCGCGCAACGGTTCCATCGACCGTTGCGCGCACTGGCTTGAGGCAATCTATGCGGCGATGGAAGACGGCGCTGCGCGCAATGCAGTGCCCGGGCAGTATGCAGAATGGTTCGACGGCGGCTCCCTGACCAATCGCGGCATGTACATGTCACCCTGGACCGGCGCGAAATATCTGTGGGCCGTCGCCGAGACCGTCTGCGGTATCGACGGGTACCGCACGAGCGGCCGGCCGCACCTCACGCCGCTCGCGCCGACAGGCTGGCGCTGGATGGCAGGGGTGCGGGTGCGTCTGGGCGCGTCGCGGCGTACGTACGTCATCGACGTTGAACGGCAGACGATCTACGGCGACATGCGGGAGGTCTCCGCGGAGGAACCGTATCGCTGCGTCTATGCCGGGCGGGACGTAAGCGACGAAGTGACGGCTTCGCCGATCGAGGTCGGTGTTGTCGCCTTCGAAGACGAAGAAGGAGCGGTGCGCGCCTTCATGTGCAACCTGTGCGACGCCGAACGCGACGTCACGCTAGCGTTTCGTGACACGACCGTGCGCCGACGCCTGAGCGCCGGCGCTTTGCTCGAGGTCGCATTGCGGGGTGAACCGGTTGACCGCGCCGCCTTCTCCGCCTCGGCCGACATCCTAGAAACGTCGCCCGTCGGACCGGCTTGATGGGACCGCGCGCGGGGCTCTCGTCGGTGCTGATCCTGGGAGCGATCGTCTTACTCGTTGCAATCGCCATCGGAAACGGCATGGGTAATCGCGTTCTTGGCCAGATCGCGGGTCGCGGGCCGGCATTTTCCACCACGCCGCTGCCCGTAACGACATCTTCGCCGGACGCGGCCGGCAATCCGAAGAGCTTTTCGTGGAAGCGTCGTCAGGTTCTCAGCGTAGCAACCGATCCCGCCTTTCCGGATCCTCGCGTTACGCCCGAACCAACCCCCGAGCCCACTGCGCCGCCGCCGACCCCGAGACCGACCCCCAAGCCGACGCGGACGCCGGCCGCAAGGCCCCGGCCGGCACCGGCGCCCTCGCCACGCTCGACCTACACCTCGCCGCCCATGCTTTACCCGATGGCGAGTCATTCGCCGGGCGAGGAACCTTCGGCCGCCGCCAGCGGCCTCGAGAGCCCGAGCCCGACCGCTACTCGCAGTCTGCCGACGCCGCGTCCCTAGGACGTAGCTGCGCGATGACGGATCGAGGCGCTGCCTCCGCGACGACCCTGCACGTGTTCTGATGTATTGAACAGTCGCGCACATTGAACTAGACGAAGGAGAACGACGTGACCAACGGCCAGCAGAACGGCGCGCAGACCGGTACGATTACCGCCAAGCACGGCCTCGCCCAGATGCTCAAGGGCGGCGTGATCATGGACGTCGTGACTCCCGAACAGGCGGCGGTCGCCGAGGAAGCGGGTGCCGTTGCCGTCATGGCGCTCGAGCGAATCCCGGCCGATATTCGCAGCGCCGGCGGGGTGGCGCGCATGAGCGATCTCTCGCTCGTGCAGCGGATCATGGACACGGTCGAGGTTCCCGTCATGGCCAAGGCTCGCATCGGTCATTTCGCCGAGGCGCAGTGTCTGCAGGCGTTGGGCGTGGACTTCATCGACGAGTCCGAAGTGCTGACCCCGGCCGACGACAAGTATCACATCGACAAGCACCCCTTCACCATTCCGTTCGTGTGCGGTGCGCGGAACCTCGGCGAGGCGTTGCGCCGTATCGCCGAAGGCGCGGCGATGATCCGCAGCAAGGGTGAGGCCGGAAGCGGCAACATCGTCGAGGCCGTGCGGCATATGCGCGCGATCCGCGACGCGATCGCGGAGTTGGCCGGCGCACCGCGCGAGGAATTGGTTTCGCGTGCCCGCGACCTAGGCGCTCCGCTCGAACTCGTGCAGTTGGTAGCGCGCGATCGGTCGCTCCCGGTCGTACTGTTCTGTGCGGGTGGGGTCTCGACGCCGGCTGACGCGGCGCTGATGATGCAACTCGGTGCGCAGGGCATTTTCGTCGGTAGCGGCATCTTCAAGGCCGCGGCGGTGTACCGCAACGGAGCGCCGGAGTATGACCCGAACGGCTTTCCGAAGGTCGATCCCGATATCGCGCTGCGGTACGCGAAAGCGATCGTGGCCGCGACGACGCACTACGAGGACCCGCAGGCAGTCGTGGAGGCTTCGCAGTCACTCGGCGGTGCGCGTCCGATGTACGGCATCGATCTGCGGACGCTCGATGAGAAGCAACTGCTGAGCGTTCGCGGAAATTAGTTCGGGGAGCTTGATTGCGCCGCGCGTCGGCGTGCTGGCGCTTCAGGGGGACGTCGACGAGCACGTTCGCGTGCTGCTTTCGCTCGGCGCCCAACCGTTGCCGGTGAAGACACGCGCGGAACTGGACGCGGTGGCCGCGCTCATCGTACCGGGCGGCGAATCGACGACGGTGATCCGGTTGCTGGATCGGTTTGAGATGGCTGAGCCCGTGCGAGAGCGGGTCCGCGGCGGGATGCCGTTCTGGGGCACGTGCATGGGCATGATCGTCGCGGCGCACGATGTCGCGGGGCGCGACCAGAAGACGCTCGACGTGCTCGACGTAACCGTACGCCGCAACGCTTTCGGCCGCCAGATCGCTTCAGCGGAGGTCCCGCTTGCGATCCCCGCGCTCGGCGGAGACCCGTTTCCGGGCGTGTTCATTCGTGCGCCGTGGGTTGAGCGAGCGGGTCCCGGCGTCGAGGTGCTCGCGATGCTCGACGAGCACCCGGTCTTCGTACGGCAAGGCAGCGTGTTGGGCACGTCGTTTCATCCGGAACTGACGAACGACGTGCGCCTCCACGCTTACTTTCTCCGAATGATCGGATCGCCGTAGCCGCGGCTTCTTAGCCGGAGTGGGTTAAGGCCTCGGGGAGGACTCGGGCGCGGGCGATGCGACTGGTGCCGTCGTGGCTGCCGGGCTCGTCTCGGGAGCTTCGGACGCGGCTGGTGACATCGGTTCACCCGACTCTTCGGATTCCGGCGTCATCCCTTCCCCGCGCATGCCCTCGTAGGGCGGATTGACGGTCTTGCCGTCGGCGAATGTGGCTGTGAGGACACGGCACACTTGAGGATGGGCTCCGGCGAAAGGCGCGCCGTCGAGCTGATCGGACTTGACCTCGATCGGCGCTTGATACGCGAAAGTGCCGTTGTTGGTAACGGTCACCGTTTTGCCGGCGTAGCGCACGCGGAACGTGACTGATTTCAGGTTCCGATCGCGCTCGTTCTGAAAGAACTTGATGTTGAGGCTGTTGCCCGCGACGACGTTGCCGGTCTTAGCGACCGAGCAAGACGTGATCGTGGCGGGACCCGATTTGAAGGGGAAGCGTTGAACCGGTAAAGGCTGAGCGACCGCGATTCCGCAGAGTGAGGCGACGGCTGCGAGCGCGAGGCCGCTGGTTATTCGTTGCATAAAATCTCCATTGAAGTAACGTTGCACTAAGGACTGACTTCTGGGGAACGCGAGTGCGGCGCGGGTCGTCTCACCATCCCCACGCAGAACCTCCCACGGGGAACGACCGACCCTCCGGCGTAATCTAGACGAGAGATGACTACCGAACCGAGTGCGAGCGCGCCCGGTGCGCCCGCCGTGCCGCCGGTGGACGTCGTCATGAGCGAGGTCATCGCGAGCTTAGCGCTGGCCGCGCATGCCTACCTCAACCCCGCGGAAATGCCCGGTGCAAGCGTCGACCTCGCGGCAGCGGAGATTGCGATCGACGTTGCGGCCAAGGCCTTCGAGCGAATAGCGCCCAGGCTCGTCGCCGGCGAGCGCTCCGCCATGGCGAGCATGCTCACCGATCTTCGGTTCACCTACGTCAAGAAGCGGGGCACATGAGCCTCGCTTCTTCGCTCTGCCCCCGGTGCCGGGTATGACCGACGTCCTCGTCCTGAACTTTACCTATGAAGCGCTCAACATCACGAGTTTTCAGCGCGCGGTCAAGTTGCTCTTTTCCGGGAAGGCGGAAGTGGTTCACGGACGTGCGCAGATGCTATGTTCGCCGAGCTACGAGATGCGCTTGCCTTCGATCATCCGCATGCTGTACTACATCCGCCGCCCTACGCAGAAGGTGGCGCTAACCAAGAAGAACATCCTGTTACGCGACGACTATACCTGTCAGTATTGCGGATTGCGCGGTGAGCGGCTGATGACGGTCGATCACGTGCTGCCGCGCAGCAAAGGGGGCCCGTCGACGTGGGAAAATCTCGCTTGCGCGTGCATGCGCTGCAACAACCGCAAGAACAATCGCACGCCCGAACACGCCAACATGACGCTGCGCCGTAAGCCCAAAGCTCCCAAATATATTCCGTGGATCCGCGTCAAGCGCAACACGCTGCCCGGGGAGTGGCACAAATTCTTGTTCCTGTACAACGTCTCGATCGACGAAAAGGTGGAATAACGGCCGTTGTGGCCGGGCGCAGCGCGGAGCTTGGAGTTAGGTCGGTCGCAGTTCGAGCGTATCCACGCGCTGTTTCAGGTGGTCGAAGCGCTCGTTCATTTCGTCGAAACGCACGTCGACACGATCGAACCGTCGGTTCATGGTGTTTTCGAGCGCCGCGAAGCGCCGGTCCATCTGCTCGAAGCGCCCGTCCATCTGCTCGAAGCGGTGATTCATCTGCCCGAAGCGCGAATCCACTCGGACTGATTCCCCGTCCATCGCGAATTTGAGCTGGAGCATGACTTCGTACATCTGCGCAAGCGTGACGCGTTTGCTCGAGGGTTTGGATTTCGAGGGTTCCACGGGAGCATCGTAGCTCATCGCCGTTGCGAGCATGTTACCGGCGTCTTGCGATCTCCTGGCTGCAGTCATACGAACGCCGGGGAGTGGGCGGGTATCGCGCCGGACGCGCGGAATCGATGCGGCCGTGGATCAGTCGCGGACGCCGTACTTCGACGCGCTTCTCGACTACGTCGACTCGGGTGTCATCCCGTTTCATACCCCGGGCCACATGCAGGGCCGCGGCATGGATCGCGCGCTACGGGATTTTCTCGGCGAGAACGTGCTCGCGATCGACCTGACGCAAATTCGTGGCCTCGACGATCTGCTGCAGCCCGAGGAGGCAATCGACGACGCACAACGCCTCGCGGCCGAAGCGTACGGCAGCGAGCACTCGTTTTTTCTCATCAACGGTTCGACGAGCGGCAATCAAATCATGATGATGACCGCTCTCGATCCGGGCGAAAAGCTCGCTATTCCGCGCAACGCGCACAAGAGCGCCATGGGCGGCCTCATCATGAGCGGCGCGTTCCCGGTATGGATGGCGCCCGAAGTCGATCAGGAGCTACACACCGATCACACGGTCACCCCCGCGACCGTCCGAGCGACGCTCGACGCGCACCCCGACATCAAAGCCGTATACGTCGTCAGTCCGACCTACTACGGCGTCGCGGCCGATTTGGAATCGATCGCGGCACTCACGCACGAACGCGACATACCGCTGCTGGTCGATGAGGCGTGGGGACCACATTTTCACTTCCATCCCGCCTTGCCGATCGACGCGCTCGAAGCAGGCGCCGATTTGTGCATCAACTCGACGCATAAGATGCTGGGCAGCCTATCGCAGACCGCCATGCTGCATCAGCTAGGTGAACGCATCAAACTCGATCGCCTCAAAGCGGTCGTCAAGCTGTTTCTGTCGACGTCGCCCAACCTCGTGCTCATCGCGTCACTGGACGTAGCGCGGCGGCAGATGGCGACTCAAGGCAGCGCGCTTCTCTCGCAGACGATCGAACTCGCCGACGACACGCGCCGGCGACTGAACGAGATCGACGGCGTCTTCTGTTTTGGGCAGGAGCAAGTCGGGAAACCCGGCGTTTTCGCTTTCGACCCGACCAAGATTACGATCACCGTCAAGGCCCTCGGCTACACGGGCTACGAGGCCGAAGAAATCTTGCGCCGCCGCTACAACGTGCAGTGCGAGCTGGCCGACCTCTTCAATTGTCTCGCGCTGTTCACGATCGGCACGACGCGCGAAGCGGCGGACCGGCTGGTGTACGGCGTGAAGGAATTGGCGCGCGAAGATCGTCCGATCGACGTTTTTTCGCCGTCGGGAGTGCTCGAACGCCGCTTACAAAGCGGCACGTACAACCTGCCGCAAATTCCACCGATTCGCATGAATCCGCGCGATGCGTTTCTCGCGGCGACCGAGACCGTCCGGTTCAAAGCGAGCGCGGGGCGCATTTGTGCCGAAGTGATCACGCCGTACCCGCCGGGCATTCCCGTCATCTCGCCCGGGGAAGAAATCACGCCCGAGGTCGTCGCTTATCTCGATCTCGAGAAGAAGGCCGGCGTGCGGATGCAAGGTCCCTACGACTCGGAACTTCGGACGATTCGCGTGGTACGATAAGACTAGTGGTCCGTCTGCCTTCAAGGGTCGTGCTGCGCAGCTCCCGAACGCCCGATAGAACGGTCACCGCCGGGGTTCGACAACCGGCATCGACCGACGTCTCGACGAGGATGCGCATTGGCCGTTAAAGCCGAGTCCGTCTCATCGCACTGGGAACTCTCTCAGCTCCTGGACATCTTTCCGCTTTCGATTCGGCAGGCGCTCGTGCGGCTGCCCGATCTCGAAGCGCTGATCGAAGTCGTGCTCGATTTGGGGCGGCCGCCCGAGGCGCGCTTCCCCGACGACTTCGTGTTCTTAGCCGAGACGAACGTCACGTTCGAGGATCTCGCGCACGTCAGCGCGCGCCTCTCCGCCTTCGGCAGCGATAATCGCGCGGGCATTGAACAAACCTTGCACCGCGTCTCAGCCATCCGCAACCGGGCGGGCAAGATCGTGGGGCTCACCTGTCGGGTCGGTCGCGCGCTCGTCGGCACGGTCGACATCATCCTCGATGTCGTGCGCAGCGGAAAGTCGATCTGTTTGCTCGGCGCTCCCGGCGTCGGAAAGACGACCATCCTGCGCGAGTGCGCGCGCGTACTCTCGGACGATCGCAAGCGCGTGGTCATCGTCGATACCTCCAACGAAATCGGCGGTGACGGCGACATTCCGCACCCAGGCATCGGACACGCCCGCCGCATGCAAGTCGCCGATGCCGCGTTGCAACACAACGTCATGGTCGAAGCGGTCGAGAATCATATGCCCGAAGTGATCGTCATCGACGAAATCGGGACCGAAGCCGAAGCCGGCGCCGCGCGCACGATCGCCGAACGCGGCGTGCAACTGATCGGCACGGCGCACGGCCGCACGCTCGAAAATCTTCTGATGAACCCGACTCTTTCCGACCTCGTCGGCGGCATCAGCACGGTCACGCTATCCGACGAGGAAGCGCGCCGCCGCGGTACCCGTAAGACGGTCCTCGAACGCAAAGCGCCCCCCACGTTCGACGTGCTGATCGAGATCAACAATCGCAACCGTCTTTCGATCTATCAGAACGTCGCGGAAACCGTCGATGCGCTGCTGCGCGGGTATCAACCGCAGCCGGAAGTGCGCGCGCGCACGTCGAGCGGCGTGCAGGTGGTGCAGCAAGCACTCCCGATCGCCGTGCCCAAACGTACGTCTCCGGCCCGTCAGAAAGCAACGGCGGCGGAAAACGAGTTTGCCGCGGCCATGGGTAGCGGCGAATTCGATGAACGCCCTCAAGAGCGCGACGGCAAGCATGTCCTGCTCTTTCCCTACGGCGTGTCGCGCAATAAGATCGAACGCGCGGTGCACAACTTGGGAGTCAATGCATCGATCGCGCGCAAATGGGACGAGGCCGACGTCGTGCTGACGCTTAAATCGCTCGAACGCAAGGAGTCGGAGAAGCTTACCTCGATCGCAAGCGAGAACGTCCCGATCTATTCCGTCAAAACCAACACGACCGCCCAGATCATGAACGCGCTCAAAGACATTTTCGCGTTGCCCTCGATCGATACCGAAGAAATTGCATTACGCGAGGCGAGCGAAGCAATCTACAAGGTACTGCTCGACAATCGTCCGGTCGAATTGACGCCGCAGACCTCGTATGTGCGGCGCATGCAACATCAGTTGGCCGAAGAGCACCGCGTCATGTCGCGCAGCACCGGCATGGAGCCCAATCGGCGCGTGCTCTTCTTTCGGAGCAACGACCTTCCGTACGGAACCGGAGCTTCGGCGTAAATTATTTCATCTGCGTCGAAGGGATCGAGGGCAGCGGGAAGTCGACCTTGCTCGCGGGGCTGGCCGTGCGGGTGCGCGAGCGCGGGTTCGATGTCGTCGTCACCCGCGAACCCGGCGGAACGGCGCTCGGTAACCGCTTGCGCGAGGTCTTCAAGGCGCCTGATCTCGCGATCGAACCGCTGGCCGAAGCGATGCTCGTCAATGCCTCCCGCGCGCAGCATGTCGACGAGCTGATTGAACCGGCGCTTGCGGCGGGACGGTGGATTCTGTGCGATCGGTTCGCCGCCGCGACGCTGGCCTATCAGGGCTACGGACGCGGCGTCCCGCTAGAGACCCTGCGCGGGCTTGCGGATCTGGCGACGCGCGGGCGTCGGCCGGACCTCACGCTGCTCATCGACGTGCCGGTCGACGTTTCGCGCAGGCGCGTGGCCGAGCGAGCTCGCCAAACAGCTGAAGCGGAAGACCGGCTCGAACGCGAAAGCGGCGAGTTCCATGCGCGCGTGCGCGACGGATATCTGGAACTTGCGCGCGACGATCGGTCGTTCGTGATGCTCGACGGTAGGCTTGCGCCCGAGGCGCTGTGCAAACTTGCTTGGCGCGCCGTTGTAACGCGGTTCACGCTTTGAGAGTGATCGACGGCCTGTTCGACGTCGTCGGCGCACGTGCGGCATTGGCGTTTTTCTCGAGTGTCGAAAATATCGGGCACGGCTATCTTTTCAGTGGGCCGAGCGGCGTCGGCAAGAAGACGTTTGCGCGGCGCCTCGCGCAATCGTTGCTGTGCGAGACGCCGAAATCAAGCCTGCTCGGGTACTGCGAACGCTGTCCCTCTTGCCGCCTTTTCGCGGCGCGCACGCATCCCGATTTCATCGAGTCCGAGGGCACGGTCAAGATCGGGAAAGAGGGCGGCAACGCATTGCACGATGCGAAATTTTCGGCACGCGATCTCGTGCGCGAACTTTCCTTGCACGGTTATCGCAGCCGGTACCGTATCGTTGTGCTCGGCGACGTGGGGTTCGCAACGCACGAAGCGGCCAATGCCTTGCTGAAATTCTTCGAGGAGCCGCCGGCGGCCGTCGTCGTCCTATTGACGAGCGACTCGCCCGGATCGCTCTTGCCGACGATTCGTTCGCGTCTCCTTGAAATTGCGTTCGCGCCGCTGTCGGCGGCCGATGTCGAGCGCGTTCTCGTGACCGACGGCGTTGCAGTTGAAAAGGCGCATCTTGCCGCCGAGGTCGCGCTCGGCAGCATCACGCGGGCGCGCTCGGTACTCGACGATGATGCGAGCGGCTTTCGCGAGGCAGCCTTTGCGTGGTTTGCGCAGGCGGCGGCAGGAGGGTCGCCGGATCCCGCCTTTTTACGCTTGGACGATCGGAGTTTGGGTGGGGCACAGAAGCGCGAAGTGGTGCTCGATCTGATCGAACTCGTCCGGACGGCGCTGCGCGATTGGACTGCGCTCACGCTCGCGGGCGAACGAGTGCCGTTGCTCGCCGCAGATCAGCGAGAACGGTTCAGGACTTTGCCAGCGCGCGACGCACGCGCGATCGTCGCGTTGCTCGCAAGAGCCGGCGAAACCGAACGTCTGGCCCGCACCAACGTCTCGGCCGGGCTCATCGTCGATTATCTGCGCATGCAACTCGCACCGCGGTGAGCCGCCGTCGCCTTCGCGGTTGCGCTACTGGATGCCGTACCCGTCACATCGGTGGCCAAGTTCATGAGCTCCGGGTCGTTACATGTTCTCGATGTCGTCCGCCATCTCGGCGAAGGCCTTCACCGGTGAGCGCAAAGGCGGCGCGACCGGCGCATCACCGAGCCGAGAAGCGACCGTAGGACACGTCGCCGTACGTCTTTGCGAGCACGAGCGCGACGTAGCCCGAGACCACGGCCTTGGTTGCCGCAATGATGAGAACCGTGATGATGTCCGAGGCGGGGAGACTTCCTGAAAGCAACAGCGGCTCCACCTGGCGGGTCACTAAACTCGGGACGTAGAGAAAAGCGAGAATGTAGATCGCCGTCACGATTGCAGTCGGGAGCGGTGCGCTGCGTGCGCGTTCGACGGAAATCTGAAGGGCACCGCCGCCGGGTACGCCGCCGACCGCCGCGGCCGGCAACGTGTAGATGAAAAAGAACAGCGCGAGCAGGCTGAGCGCGAGCGGCCCAGCGATCGGAATAAACGAACCGATCAAGCTCGCGATGTAAAGAACGAATCCGAAGCCGATGGCCGCTAGCAAGATGTCGCCGGCTTTGCGCCTCGCCTGGTCCCATGCATCGTCGAACGGAGCGCGTTCGCGGCGCCAGACAGTATCGGCGACGATGAGCGCGACCGCGAACCCGAAGTATCCGATCAACTGCGCGATCAAGCCCGTAATTCCTAAATTCGCCGAGTCTAGAGATCCCCCACCCGAGTTGCCCGGCATCACCCGGAAGAGTAATGCCTGCGCAACCGCGGCGACGAACGGCGCAAGCGCGATCTGCGGATGCCGAACGAACAGAGCGAAAGCGCGCAGGTATGCGCCGGCGTCAACCTTCCCCATCCGTCGCATTACGCGCGAGCCGCGCTAAGGGCGCTGCCGCACTCGCAGGTGCGCTCGACCGGAGTTGTTCGTGCGATCTCTGCAATTGCCGATCTAACGCGTTCGTTGTTGCGGGTGAGCACGTGCAGCACCGATTCGTGCGTGACGGGCGGCACGCCCGGGAGTCCGACGTCGTAGTCGGTGATCAGCGAAATGTTCACGTAACAGATCTCGAGTTCACGAGCGAGATAACACTCGGGATATTGCGTCATGTTGATCACGTCAAAGCCCGCATCTTGGTACCACTTCGATTCGGCGCGCGTCGAGAAACGAGGACCGGCGATCACGACGATCGTCCCCCTCTCGTGAACCGTGACGCCGAGCGAGCGCAGTGCAGCGACGGCAATGGGACGCATCTGGGGACAGTACGGGTCGGCGAAGCTGACGTGCGTCGTGATCGGACCGTCGTAGAAAGTATCCTTGCGGCCGGAAGTCCGATCGACCAGCTGATCGGCAACGACCATGTGCTCCGGTTTGATCTCGCGCCGCAACGAGCCGCTAGCGGTCGGTCCGATGATGCGGGTGACGCCGACCTCCTTCATCGCCCACAGGTTGGCGCGGTAGTTGATCGACTGCGGCGGAAAGCGATGATCGCGCCCGTGGCGGGCCATGAACGCCACGCGCTTACCCGCGACCTCACCGAGCGCGATACGGTCGCTCGGCATGCCGTACGGCGTCTCGATCCAAACTTCACGTGCGTTCTCCAACAACGAATAAAAACCGGATCCTCCGAAGATACCGATATGGGCTTGCTCGCGCTCGGCCACTATTCTTTGAAATCGCTCGGCTTGAGTTCCTCGATGAACTGCTTGAAGCGCTCCGAGTCCTCAACTTCGGTCTTCTTGTCGACGACGGTCTCCTCGAGAACGATCTTATCGGAGACGAAGATCGGCGCTTGCATGCGCAGGGCGAGCGCGATCCCGTCTGAAGGGCGCGCGTCGATCTCCTGCGTGTCGCCGTTTTGCCGCACGATCAGCTTCGCGAAAAAGGTCGACTCCTTGATATCGTGGATGACGATTTGTTCGAGCGAAGCGTGCAGCGACTCGAGCATGGTGCGCATCAGATCGTGCGACAGCGGCCGCGGCACGGCGGTTCCTTCGAGCGCCAGAGCGATCGCAGTCGCTTCGAATGGGCCGATGAGGATGGGCAGGTAGCGCTTGCCCTCGAGGTCTTTGAGAATGACGACGGGGTCGTGGGTCAACAGGTCGATGCCGAGCTTATCGACCTTCATCTGGCGCATACCGCAAAATCCTACGCGTCCAGGACGATTCCTTGCCGCGCGCGAACCGCGAGCGTCGCTTTGGCACTCTCATGCGGAATCGTCGGCCTTCCCAACGTCGGAAAGTCGACGATCTTCAACGCGCTCACGCGCTCGGCACAGGCACTGGCGGCCAATTACCCTTTCGCGACGATTGAGCCCAACGTCGGGGAGGTCCCGGTACCGGACGACCGGCTGGCCGTACTGGCCGAGCTCGTCGCGTCCGAGCGAATCGTCCACGCGACGATGCGTTTCGTCGACATCGCGGGGTTGGTGCGCGGTGCCAGCGGTGGCGCAGGGCTCGGAAACGCGTTTCTAGCCCACATTCGTGAGGCGGATGCCGTCGCGATGATCGTGCGCTGTTTCGAAGACGACGATGTGATCCACGTCGAGGGAGGCCCCGACCCGCTACGTGACATTGCGATCGTCAACATCGAAATGGCGCTTGCCGATCTTGGAACGCTCGCCAAGCGCCTCGAGCGACTCGAGCGCGAAGCCCGTGTGCAGCCCAAGGTGGCGCCGACGCTCGCCGCGGCCAAGCGCCTGAAAGCGGCACTCGAAGATGGAACGCCCGCTCGCTCTTTCGCTGCCGACTCGCCCGAGCGATCGCTTGCGCGCGAAAGCTTCTTGTTGACCGCCAAGCCGCTACTGTATGTCGCTAACGTCGACGAAGATCAGATTTCAGCTCCGGGACCGCTTGCGCAAAGCGTTTTTGCTTTCGCGCACGGCGAAGGCAGCCGCGCGATTGCATTCTGCGGTAAAATTGAAGCCGAACTCGCCGGTCTCGACGAACCCGACGCTGCATCGTTTCGGGCCGAACTCGGCATCGACCGCAGCGGCCTCGATCAACTGATCTTGAGCGGATACGACATGCTCGGACTCATGACGTTCTTGACCGCCGGCGAAAAAGAAGTTCGCGCCTGGACGATCGAGCAGCAGACCAAAGCCCCGCTGGCCGCCGGCAAGATTCACTCCGACATCGAGCGCGGTTTCATTCGCGCAGAGGTCGTTTCATATGATGATTACGCACGGCTGCGCACTATGGACGCAATCAAGGCGGCCGGTTTGCTGCGCAGCGAGGGTAAAGACTACGTGATGCAGGAGGGCGACGTCGTCAACTTCCGCTTCAACGTTTAGCAGGTAGTGCTCTGTAAGGGGCTATCCCCAGGATTGGCGAAGCGCAACTCACGAGGGAGGATATCCAGCGACTATGATCTCAGCCGTACGCGAAGTCTCGGTTTTCGGTGACGCGATTGCATACTTCAACGAAGCAGCCGCGTTGCTCGATCTCGATCCGGGTATCCGCCGGCTGCTTACCAAGCCTTCGCGCCAGATTATCTTTGCGATTCCCTTTACGCGCGACAACGGCGAGATGGAAGTCTTCACCGGCTATCGGGTGCAGTACAATTTCGCGCGCGGACCAGCTAAGGGCGGAATACGATTCCACCCAGGCGTGACGCTCGATGAAGTGACGGCGCTGGCATTTTGGATGACGTGGAAATGCGCCGTCGTCGATCTTCCGTTCGGCGGCGGCAAAGGCGGTGTGACCTGCGATCCCGGCACGCTTTCCAAAGGCGAACTCGAGCGGATAACCCGCCGTTACGCAGCTGAACTCGTCGAGGTCGTCGGTCCCGACAAAGACGTTCCCGCGCCCGACGTCGGGACGACTCCGCAAATTATGGCGTGGTTTATGGACACGTACAGCATGCACGTGCGCGAGCACGTTCCCGGGGTCGTCACCGGTAAGCCACTGGAGATCGGCGGCTCGAAGGGCCGCGTGGAGGCGACGGGACGTGGTGTGTCGCTGGTGGCGCTCGCGCAGATGCGCCGCATGGGCATCGATTCGAAGAGCGCGAAGATCGTCGTGCAAGGCTTCGGAAACGTCGGCTCAATCGCCGCGAAATTATTCGTCGACGCAGGCTGTGCGGTGCTGGCGATCTCGGACGTAACGGGCGCTTACTACAACGAACGGGGAATCGACGTAGCCGGCGCGATCGCATACGCGCAGGAGCATGCGTCGCTCGACGGTTATCGCGGAGGCGAGCGCATCACGAACGAGGCGTTGCTCGAGTTACCGTGCGACGTGCTCGTACCCGCTGCCCTTGAAAAGCAACTGACGATCGCCAACGCCCCGAACGTTTCGGCGAAATTGATCGTCGAAGGGGCGAACGGTCCGACTACTCCTGAGGCCGATCACATTTTCGCGCAACGCGGCATCGTCGTCATTCCCGACATCCTCGCAAATGCGGGCGGCGTCACGGTTTCCTACTTTGAATGGGCTCAAGACCGCGCCGGCTACTTTTGGAAGGAGTCCGAAGTCAACGAACGGCTCGCCGACATCATGCTCGAGCACTACGGCGCAGTCGTCGAACTCGCGCAACTGCGCGACGTCTCGTTACGGACCGCAGCCTACATGCTGGCGATCGGCCGCGTCGTAACCTCGATGCGCTTGCGCGGGGTCTACGCTTAGTCGGGCCAACCCGACGCGCTCTCAGCGATCCGCCGTCCAGCGTTCGAGGGCGACGAGGGTGGGCGCGAGCGATCCTCCGGCCGCGGTCAATTCGTACAGCACGCGGAGCGGCGGCCCAGGCTCGACGCGTCTGGCGACGAGTCCCGCGTTGTCCAGTTCCCGCAGTCCGTTGCCGATTGTTACATCGCCGAGGCTAGGCAGCGCTTCCACCAGATCGTTGAATCGATGTGGCTCCGCGGCAAGCCGCCGCAGGATTGCGGCGTGCGCGTGCCCTCCGAGCGTAACGAGTTCGTCCAGGAACGAGGGAACTTCACCGTTGCGCTGATGCGCCATGTGAGGGAAATATCGGCAGCTTCACACTGCGGTTCGCGGCCTCGTCACCACAAGTGCCGCGACTCACACGTCTGGTACCGTAGGCGGTGACGGAACCGTGAGCCGGTGCGAGTGACGTGCAGCGACGCATCCGCGGAAGACCGCTCCTAGTGTACTGCGGCGGAAGTCCGGGCCATAAATCCGCGAGTCTTTTCCGCCGGCTCTTCGTCGCTCGTCGCTCAAATGACTCGTCATTCCACGCTCCTCGCTCCTCGATCCGACGAAAAATCCTTCGCGGCTTTACGACCCGGGCTTCCGCCGCAGTACACTAGCGGAACACCTGCTCGGCGTGGTAGGAGCTACGCGAGAGCGGGCTGCTCACGACTTGGCGGAAGCCTTTCGAAAGCCCGAGCTCGCGTAAACGTGCGAACTTCGCCGGCGTGACGAACTCGACGACGTCGAGATGGCGGTGCGTCGGCTTCAAGTATTGTCCCATCGTGAAGATGTCGACGCCGGCCTCGCGCGCCGCCTCCATCGTCTCGGCGATCTCCGTTTCGCTTTCGCCGAGCCCGAGCATGAGCGACGTTTTCGTGAAACGCACTTTGCTGCTGCGCTTGGCATGCTCGAGAACGCCGAGGGACTGAGCAAAATTCGCTCGCTTGTCGCGCACGCCGGCTTGTAGACGACGCACCGTTTCGAGGTTGTGCGCAAGTACCTCCGGACCGGCATCGAGGACGACGTCGAGCGCCGCGCGGTCGCCTGCGAAGTCGCCCGTCAGGCACTCGACCTTCGCCGCCGGTGAGAGCTTGTGGATCATGCGCACGGTGCTTGCAAAAATTGCGGCGCCGCCGTCGGCGAGATCGTCGCGGTCGACGGCGGTCAGCACGAGATACTGCCAACCGAGATCGCGTACGGCCTCGGCCACGCGTTTGGGTTCCAGCCAATCGACTTCACCGCGGGGGCTGCCCGTCTTGACGTTACAGAAACGGCAACCGCGCGTGCACGTGTCGCCCAGAATCATGATCGTCGCCGTGCCGGCCCCCCAGCACTCGCCGATATTCGGGCACATCGCCTCTTGGCAGACGGTGTGAAGATCGAGCTTTTTCACATCGCGCTTGAGGCGCTCGTAGTTCTCCCCGTGCGCAAGCGTGACTTTGAGCCAGTCAGGCTTACGCTGCGGCTGTGGTTTCGTGAGGTCGATCATGCTGCGGGAGCCTGCGACGGCATCACGCACCGTGTTCCCGTCAACGGCAAAACGTCGTTCGAGCGCCACCAGCAACGCATCCCGCCCAGCTTCCCACTCGACATCGCGGCCAAGTTGATGCGCGACCGACGTAATGCCGAACTCGGGCGTTCCGCAGGGCGTGATGAGCCGGCCGTAGTCGAGGGGCATCGAGACGTTCAGCGCGAGCCCGTGCAAGGTTGTCATTTGCTTTATAGCTAAACCGATCGCGCAGATGGCGTTGGTTCCGACATACACGCCGCGATGCTCGGCGCGCCGCTCTGCCGCGATCCCGAACGTCTCGAGGGCTTCCATTACCGCAGCTTCGAGCGCCCAGACGAACGGTTCCACTTCTCGAAAGCGCGCTAGCTTGACGACCGGATAAACGACAACTTGTCCCGGCCCGTGGTAGGCGACGTCACCGCCACGTTCGACTTCGACAAGATCGATGCCCCGGGCCCGGAGTAATGGCACGGGCACGAGGACGTTTTCGGTGTTTGCCTTGCGACCGAGCGTAACGACGGGCTCGTGTTCGACGACGATCCACGTATCGGATTCCTCACCGCGCGCAACTCGCGCATGCAACTCGCGTTGGAGTGTTAGCACTTCTCGATATGGGCGTCGACCAAGCTCCTGTATGCGAAGCGAACTCACGCGATCACCGTCGACGATGGCTTGGCCACATTATCCCGCAGCCACCGGCGCTTTGGCGGCGGCGGCTCCACCCTTCGGTTTTGCGTTGACGACATGAATCGCTTTGAAGTGCGCGGCCTCCGCGGCATCCATGAGCGCCTCCGTCAAGGTCGGATGCGGGTGGATAGAGAGTCCGATGTCTTCAAGGGTCGCGCCCATCTCGAGTGCGATGACGCCTTCGCCGATCAGCGACTCCGCTTGGGGCGCGACGATGTGCATGCCGAGCAAGAGATCGGTCTTGGCATCGCCGACCAGCTTGATGAGGCCGTCCGACTCGTTCATCGTGCGCGCGCGACCGCTGGCTGCAAGCGGAAACTTACCGATGCGCAGCTCGTAGCCCGCTGCCTTGGCTTCCTCTTCAGAGAGGCCGACAGTCGCGACTTCGGGATCGGTGTAGACGCAGTTGGGTACGGCAATCGGGTCGTACGCCGAGGAGACGTCGCCGCCGATCACCTCGGCTGCAACAACGCCTTCTTTCATGGCCTTGTGCGCTAGTAAAGGCGCTCCGGTGACGTCGCCGATCGCAAAGACGCCGTCGACTGCGGTACGCCGCTGGGCGTCGACCGCGATGAATCCCTTGTCGTCGGTTTGCAGACCGGCGGCGGCTACGTTGAGGTTATCGGTGACCGGCCGCCGGCCGACGGCGACCAGTGCCACTTCGAATTCGCGCGCTTCGTCTTTGTTGTTTGTGAACTCACCGTTCAGTACGGCTTTGACGCCGCCCGAGGCCTTCTCGAGGGAGACGACCTTCGTTCCGAGCGCGATCTCGACGCCTTGCTTCTTGAGAATCCGGGCCATCGTTTTCGAGACCTCGAGATCCGTGCCGGTCAGCACCTGGGGCATCATTTCGACGACGAGCACCTTGGCGCCCAAACGCGTATAAACGGTCGCAAACTCAAGACCGATGACGCCGCCTCCGATGACGAGCAGCGACTTCGGAATCTTCTTGAGGCGGACGGCATCGTCGGAGTTGATGATCGTGTCACCGTCGCGCGGCCACGCTTTCACGTCGACCGGCGCGCTGCCCGTCGCAATGACGACTGCGTCCGTTGCTTCGTACGTCTCCGTGGAGCCGTCGCGTTTCTTGAGTGCAACCCGTTTGGGTGCGGCGAACGATGCCTCGCCATAGGCGAATGCGACGTTATTGGCTTTGAAGAGCGTATTGACGCCGCCGACATTGGCCTTGACGACGGAATCGGTAAAGGCCGCGACGCCTTCGCGGTCGACTTCGGGCGCGGCAACTTTGAGGCCGATCTTGCCCGCTTCGCGAATGTGACGGCTCACTTCGCCGACGTGCAACAGGGCTTTGGTCGGTATGCAGCCCCAGTTCAGGCACACGCCGCCGACCTCGTCGCGATCCAAACAGACGACCTTCTTGCCGAGTTGCCCGAGCCGAATGGCAGCATGATAGCCGCCGGGGCCCGCGCCGATGACGATTGCGTCGACCACTGTATCAGCCAAGTTCTGAAACCTCCATCGAGCAGTAACCCCCGCGTCCAACTGTGGGGTTGCTGCGTGCAGGGGCGAAACCCTGGACTCGAGCGCCTTCCCGGGCGCGAGCTCCGCGTGACCGACGTCGGAAACGCGCGGCCGCGCAGCGAAGAAAGGTGCATCATGCTGGATTACGAGCGGATGACGGTTGAGGAGTTCTTCGAGTGGCACCAGACCGTCGAAGGACGCTACGAACTCGTCGACGGCCGAATCGTCCCGCATCCCGACTACGTGACGCCGCAAGGGCTCGCGGCGCCGTCAAACGACCACGCCGCGATCATTTCGAATCTCGACGCGGCATTCCGATCGCAACTAAAGCCGCCGTGTCGCATATATATCGGGGCAGGCGCCAAAGTGAACCGCGTCAACGCGAACATCCCGGATCTCTCCGTGTCGTGCGACCCGCTGGATCGCAGCCGGATGGCGCTGGAGAGCCCGCGCTTCATCTGCGAAGTCGTCTCCCCGAAAACGCGGCGCACCGATATGAGTCGAAAAGTCGAAGAGTATCTCGCGCTCGCGTCGCTCGAAGCCTACGTTATCGTCGACGGCGAGCGGCGTACCGTAACCGTTCATCGGCCCGACGCCGGCCCCCAAACCTGGGATGACACGGGCGCCATGCGTCTTTCGGACGACGTCACTCTGATCACTGCGGAGCTCCTCGCGTAACAGAACGTAAGCGCTATGCAAACCAGGGGAGGAGCGATTTGCGTCTGCTGCCGCGCAGCTCGGCTGACATAAACACTTCGGACGGGACCGCTACTCCGGCGCAGAAAGCGCATCTCGATGCGTGAAGTCGGCTGGCCTGCGGCGATTCCGGTCGTCGACCGGAACAGCGTCGTGCCGATCTATCAGCAGATTTACGAAGACCTGCGCGAGTCGATCTTGGCCGGCACGCTTCCCGAAGCGACGCGTTTGCCGCCCGAGCGGGTCTTGGCCGAGCGCTTGGGCGTCAATCGCAGCACCGTCGTCCAAGCCTATCGCGCGCTCGTCTCCGAGGGTCTGATCGAACAACGGGTCGGTTCCGGTTCGCGCGTTGCGCAGTCGATCGGCCAGCCGGAGCGCGCGGCCGATGTGCCGTGGTGGATCACGTTGCCGCCCTGGCAGGTCGGCGCGTTTCCGCAAGTCCTCGGCGAACTCGCGGCGACCTTTCACGGCGAGCGCGTCTCGTTCGTTGCCGGCGTGCCGCCCGTCGAGCCCTCGCCGCTTGCAGAGCTCGCCCGTGCCTTCGCCCGCGTCGCCGGCGATCCCGACTACGTGTTGTCGTACGGCGATTCGGAAGGGCACGCTCCGCTGCGCGAAGCGATTGCCGCACGGATGCGCGCGCGGGCGTGCGACATCGATGCGCGCGACGTGCTGGTGCTAACCGGCTCGACGCAAGGCATCACGCTGGTCGCGCAGTCGCTCGCCGAACCCGGGGACGAGATCATCGTCGAGCAACCGACCTATCCTGGGGCCCTGCAGATCTTCGCGATCGCGCAGTTGCGGGCGATTCCGGTGTCCGTCGACGACGGCGGCATCCGCGTCGATCACGTCGAGGAGATCCTGCGCACGCGCCGTCCCCGCTTCATCTACACGATGCCGTCGTTGCACAATCCGACCGGCGTGATGATGAACGCGGACCGCCGCGAACGCTTGGTCACCTTGGCGGCCCGCGCTCGCGTGCCGATCATCGAGGACGATCCGTACGGGGTGCTCGCGAAGTCCCCCGCGCCGCCGCTCGTCGCGTTCGCGCCACAGTCGGTCATCTATCTCAGCACGTTCTCGAAGACGATCGCGCCGTCGTTGCGGTTGGGATGGCTAACGGCTCCCCGCGCGATCTATGAGCGGCTCTTGTTGCGCAAGCAGTCATACGACATGGCGACGAGCCTCTACGTTCAAGCCGGTGTGTGCGATTATCTCGCGCACGACTATGATGAGCACGTCGTGCGCTTGGGCGAAGAACTCGCTGCCCGGCACGCGCTCGCGCGGACCACGATCGCGCGCGCATGGCCGAGGACGATGCGGCTGAGCGCAGGCGAAGGCGGCTTCTATCTTTGGATCACCGCGCCACGTGACTTGCGCGCTCGCGCGCTGCTCGACGCCGCCGAGCGTAACGGAGCGACGTTTCTCTTCGGCGAAGCATTTTACGCGACATCCGGCGGCGACCACAACCTGCGGCTTGCGATTACGCCGGTGACGCACGAGCAACTCGTGCTCGGCATTGAACGCATCGGCGCGGCGATCGAGGAACTGTCGGGGCGTTGAGGTTCGCGACTTTACTGCTGGACTGGTTCGACCGTAACGGGCGTGCGGACTTACCGTGGCGCCGCAATCGTGACGCGTACCATATCGTCGTGAGCGAATTCATGCTGCAGCAGACGCAAGTCGAACGCGTCGTCCAGCTCTTCGAGGCCTTCATGCAGCGTTGGCCCTCGTTTGCCTCACTCGCCGTCGCTTCCCAAGCTGACGTGTTGCGAGCCTGGCGAGGTCTCGGATATAATTCGCGGGCCGTGCGTCTGCACCGGCTTGCGAAAGCGGTTGTCGCTGAACACGGCGGTGTGTTGCCGCAGGAGGAAGCTATGCTGCGCGCCTTGCCTGGCATCGGTCCTTACACCGCGCGCGCCGTGCGGGCGTTTGCCTTTAACGCCGAAGCACTTGCCGTCGATACGAACGTCCGTCGCATCGTGCACCGCACGCACTACGGCATCGAGTGGCCTCCCCGCGCGACGGCCGCGCAACTCGATGTCGCCGGTCTCGCGCTCGTGCCCGCGGGAAAAGGATACGCGTTCAATTCGGCATTGATGGACCTTGGTGCAACACTGTGTACCGCCCGCGCGCCGAAATGCCTGATCTGTCCCCTGCAATCGATCTGCGCCGCCGCGCCTCTTGATGCGGCCAGCCTCGCCAAGCTCGCGAAGGAGCACGCGCCCAAACGCGGACCTCAAGAAAGTCTGCGTTTTGAGGCGACCACGCGTTACGTGCGAGGTCGCCTGATCGAACGCTTGCGCGCGCTGCCTGGGGACGAGCGCATCTCATTCTTAAACCTGTACGACGATCTCTCGCCGGCCCTCTCGCATCATGATGCCGAGGCGGTGGCCGCAGTCGTCCAGCGCTTAAAAGTAGACGGCGTCCTCGAAACAAATGACGCCGGAGTTCGGCTTGCGAACTGACTTCGCATTCTACACCAGGTGTGCGAGGCGAACGTCGGTGAATCTTCCGGCATGAAACGGCGCGACTGGATACTCTACGGCGGATGCGTTGCTATTCCACTCTTCTCGGGCGCCGCGAGCTTCCTTTACGGCTGGGTTTCCGGAGACACGCGCCTGTGGTCATAGGCCGCCGTGATGCTCACCGTCCTGCTCCTGCTCGGTGCTCCGCTTATGTGGTGGAGCCGGCACGCCTTTCCTGAATGGAAGCTGCCACCCACGTCGTCGGTTGAGAAGCGTATCAAGATCGTTCACGGCGTCGGGTTCTTCGTCACCTTTGCTGCGTGTGTTGTCCTAGCGTACGCTCTTTTAAGCTACACGCGGCGCATGGAACCCTCACTCGGCATGTTGCTGCTGCTGGTCGCGCCCGTCACTGCGGCGTTCACTTGGCTCGGGTACAGGCGTCGTCTGCGATTCTTCCGTTTCTTATGGCGACTAATGCTTTTCTGCAATATAATGTTAAGCCGCGTGACATGGTGGACCCGACCTTCCATACCGTCGTCGAGCTGTTTCTTTTCAGCGTGACGGTGATGCTCGCAGTGCAATGGCCGTTCATGTTCGCGCGGTATCGCCAAGCTCGCGCTGTAGGACGCCAGCACATAAGACCGTCGGGGATATGAACGCGCGTGTGGCGATCCCATTTCCGAAACGCCGCGTTTCACGAGCGGTCGCCGTGCGTGAACTCGAGCTGCTCGAAGCGGCCTATCCGCTTGCAGGCACCGCGCTCGAATACACGTCGCCCTTTAGCTTGCTGATCGCCGTCATTCTGAGCGCGCAGTGCACCGATGCGCGCGTCAACCTGACGACCCCGCATCTCTTTGCCGCCTACCCGACGCCGCAGGCGCTAGGGAATGCGGAGCAAAGCGACGTCGAGACGATCGTCAAGTCGTGTGGATTTTTCCGCATGAAAGCTAAGAACATCATCGCCGCCTCACAAGCGCTCGCAACCCAATACGGCGGCGACGTTCCGCGCGTGCGTGAGGCTCTGGAAGCGCTGCCCGGCGTCGGACGCAAAACCGCAAGCGTGGTGCTCTCCGTTGCGTTCGAGGAGGCGGCCCTCGCGGTCGATACGCACGTCTTTCGCGTCGCGCATCGTCTGGGTCTAACGCTCGGCAAGACGCCGCGCGACGTTGAGGACGACGTTTCCAAACTGGTCCCGCGCGAGAAGCTGCGTCACGCGCACCACTGGCTCATCCTGCACGGGCGCGCGATTTGCAAGGCGCCGATTCCGCTGTGCGAACGCTGCCCGGTGAACGAGCTGTGCCCGACCGCCCCGCTCGTCGCCCGCGCGCGCAAGCAGCAGGCTACGAAGGCTGGATCGGGCCGAGCGCCTCGAGGTGCGACGGCCGCGGCAACTGCGCGTCCGCGGCGATCGTCTTGAGCAAGCGCGACGGGGTCAGCGCTTCGCCGTAGCCGGCTTCGGTCGAAAGTTTCGAGAGGTTGATCAACGCCGGTATATCGGCGCCCGGATCGAACTGGTACTCACCCTCGAGGCCGAGCCCGCGCACGATGACGAGTTGCCGCGCGCTGTCGACATCGAGGCTCGCACGCTTTTCTCCGAAGCGCAGTCGAACGCGTAGCGGCCGCTCCAAGCGAATGAAGGTCACGCCCGGCTTGCCGAGGATCGTGTTGAGCCGTACGGCCCCTGTTCGCAGCGCAACGGCGAACGCTTCGAGCGATGCGGCGACCTCGTCACGGCCGGGCTCTCCTGCGCGTTCCGCTGAGGAACCGGAGAGGGCGCTATCTTGCGGCACGGCGGCGTCGACGGCCGCCTCGATGTCTTTGCGGCCCCGGATGCGCATCGCCATGGCGACGATCGGGTTGGGATTGAGGTCGCCTGAGCCATCCATATCTTTCACGCTCCATTCGCTCTTGGTGTGACGATCGCTTGGTAACGCGCACGCAGGGCTTCCACGGGCCCGGCCGCAAGTCGAATCCGCACGTGAGCCAACAACGCAACTCCCTCGCCATCAACGTGGATAATCGCATCGTCTCGGTTGCCAACCGTGGCCGGCACGCGGCTCGCATTCCCGACACGCCGGAACGCCAGCGCCTCGAACGCCAGCGCAGCATTCGCGAGGTCGTCTTCGGTGCCCAGGACGGGATTCTGACGACGCTCGGCATCGTGACCGGCGTCGGCAGTGCCGCTTCCGACCGCTCGCTCATCGTCATCACGGGCCTGCTCTCGCTCTTCGTCGGCGCGGTATCGATGGGCGTCGGAGAATACTTGGGCGGCAAATCCGAGCGAGAGGTCGTGCAAAATGCGATCGCGCTCGAACAACGTGAGATGGCAGAGATGCCCGACGAAGAGTTTGCCGAGCAGGTCGCCTATTACCGCCTCAAAGGCTTCACCGACGGTGAAGCCATTATGATCGTCGAGCGCTTACAAAAGAACCCGGATATCTGGTTGCACGAGATGGTACGCGACGAGTTCGGGATCGACGTGCGTGAGTCGGAGGGCCGGGGACTGCGCGAGAGCTTCGCAATGGCCGGTTCGTTTGCGCTCGGCGCGGTGTTGCCGGTCGTGCCCTACGTCGGAGGGCTAACGCTCGGTAACGCGATGTGGCTGGCACTCGGATTAGCAGCCGCGGCACTTTTCGGCATCGGTTATTATGCTGGAACGCTCAGCCGTCGAAATTCCATTCTCAAGGGTCTCGAGATCGTTCTTTTCGGTGGAGGCGTCTTCGCATTTTCCTGGGCCCTCGGTCACTACGTTCCCGCGCTCTTCGGACACGCTCCCGTCGGCATTGGGGGGTAAAAAAAAGCGCATCCCGGGCGGGACGCGCTCGAGACGTAAGAAGACAAAATTACATCGTGTGCTTGGCCTTCATGTGACCCTTTTTCATCATATGGGCTTTCATGGTGTGAGCCCTCATCATATGATTCGACATCATGTGATGTGACATAGGCTTGGCGTGCATCATATGGGTCGTCTTCGCCACGGCCGGAGCCGAGAGAAAAGCCGCCGCCACGAGCGCTGCAAACATCTGCTTCAAAATAGTACACCTCCTTTCGGAACGAAATCGTCGGCCGGTGGATGCGAACCACGAAAGCCGACACCTTGGAAACGCAGATCGGCAGCCGAATGTTCGCCGGTGGTGAAAAGATTACGCCACGACCGGCGGCTTCTTGCCGATCATGCTGCGCGCAATCACAAGGCGCTGAATCTGTTGCGTGCCCTCGTAAATCTGCGTAATCTTGGCGTCGCGCATCATGCGTTCGACCGGATACTCCGTCGAATATCCGAAACCGCCGAGAATTTGCACGGCGTCGGTTGTGACTTTCATCGCAACGTCGCCGGCCTTGAGTTTGCAGTATGCCGCCCAGACGCTCAAATCGGGCGAGTTCTGATCGCACTTTCGCGCCGCCTCATAGAGGAGTAAGCGAGCGGCTTCGAGTTCTACGCGCATGTCGGCGAGCATGAACTGGATGCCTTGTTGCTGGGCAATCGGCTTTCCGAATGCGATGCGCTCCATCGCGTACGTCGTCGCGTAATCGAGGGCGCCCGCCGCTATGCCGACCGCCTGCGCCGCGATGCCGGGCCGCGATTTGTCGAGCACCCGCATGGCGGTCTTGAAGCCGGTACCTTCCTCGCCGAGCAAATTCTCCGCGGGCACCTCGCAATTCTCGAAGATCAGTTCGCACGTCGGCGAACCGCGAATGCCCATCTTCTTTTCGAGCTTACCGACTTTGAAGCCCGCAAACGTGCTCTCGACCATGAACGCACTAATGCCCGCCGGTCCTTTAGCGGGATCCGTGACCGCGAAAACCGTCACGACGTCGGCGACGCTGCCGTTGGTGATCCAGACTTTGTTGCCGTTTAGAATGTAGCGATCGCCCTTTTTCTCGGCGCGCGCGCGCATGGAGCCCGCGGCGTCGGAGCCGCTGCCCGGCTCCGTCAGCGCATACGCCCCGATCATCTCGCCGCTCGAAAGCTTGGTGAGGTATTTTTGTTTCTGCGCTTCGGTTCCGGCGATGATGAGCGCGAGCGCACTCAACTCTTGCACCGCAATCATGAGGCCGCTCGACGCGCACGCCTTCGACACTTCCTCGACGACTTTCACGTAGGTCAGGAATGAAAGGCCAAGGCCGCCGTACTCTTCGGGAAACGGCACCCCGAGCAGATCGTTGTCGGCGAAGAGCTTATAGATGTCGCGTGCGAACTCACCCTTCTCATCGATCTCCGCGGCGCGAGGCGCGACGCGTTCGGCGACGAGTTCTCGAACGACGTCAAGGATCATCGCATCGTCTTCCGACGACGCGCTCTGAGGGGAAGGGGTCGCGATGGCCATACGCTCTAGCTTCCTACGTTGCAATCAGGTAACAAGAGAGTTCGGTCGCCGCGGTCTTCCTTCCCCGCGACCTTTGAAGCGTCGGCCGCTATTGCCGAAGGCCGCCAGCCCGCGCGGCTTGGATCACGTTCCCGGGGCGATGTCTTCGCGCATGACCGTGACCCACAGGGCGATAATTAAAAACGTCGGAACCCACTGCCCGACGAATAGGGCATCGTCGCGACTTCCGGCCGCTTTGAGGGCAAGCGACGCGAATAAGCTTGCGGCCGCCCCCGCCATCAAGCCGCTGCGCAGCGTCGCGTTCGTATCGCTTTTCTTGACCTTGGATTCCAGTGACGAACTGGCGGATTGGGCTGCGGACTTCACGGTGTTGCCGGCAGCGCGGGTTTGGTCGATATCGTAGTCGTTCATGAGGCGCCCATACCGCCCGAGCGGATAATCGAAACGCGCAGGGTTGCTCCGGAGGCAGGCGGCGAGCGCTCGTCGTAAGCGCTGGGCGCATGGACAAAGTCGTTGCCGATCCGGCGACCGCCGTCGCCGACGTCTCGAGCGGCGCGTCGCTCGCGGTCGGTGGTTTCGGACTGAGCGGTATCCCCTTTCATTTGATTGCTGCGCTGCTCGACCAGGGTGCAAGCGACCTCGTCACGGTTTCCAACAATTGCGGTGTCGACGGCTGGGGACTCGGTGTGTTGCTCGACGCGAAGCGTATACGGCGCACGACGGGTTCGTACGTCGGCGAAAACCGTGAGTTCGAGCGCCAGTTCCTTAGCGGTGAATTGGAAGTGGAACTCGTTCCTCAGGGGACGCTCGCCGAGCGATTGCGCGCCGGAGGTGCCGGCATTCCGGCCTTTTATACGCCGGCCGGCGTCGGCACGCAGGTCGCCGAGGGTGGCCTGCCATGGCGCTACGGGCCGGGCGGCACGATTGCGCTGGCATCACCGCTGAAGGAGACGCGTCGCTTCGGCGCGCTCGATTACGTGCTCGAAGAGGGCATCGTGTGCGATTATGCGTTCGTGCGCGCGAGCGTGGGCGATCGCCTCGGCAATCTCGTTTACGATAAGGCGACGCGTAACTTCAACCCGCTGTGCGCTGCGGCCGGAAAGATCACGATTGCCGAAGTGGAACGGCTCGTGGAGCCGGGCGAAATCGATCCGCAGAACGTGCATACACCGGGCGTCTTCGTGCAACGCGTCGTCGTCGTCGGCAGTCTAGGAAAGCGCATCGAACGCATAACCACGCGCAAGCGTTCGGAACGCGACGCGCCGCCGGCCGGCGCGGGCGAGGAAGTGTAATGGCGCTCACGCGCGATCAACTGGCCGGGCGCGTTGCGCGCGAACTACGCGACGGCCAATACGTCAATCTCGGCATCGGGCTGCCCACGCTCGTTCCCAACTTCGTCGATCCGAAGGTGCACGTCGTGCTGCAAAGCGAGAACGGCATCCTCGGCATGGGCCCGTATCCGTACGAAGGCGAACAAGATGCGGATCTGATCAACGCCGGTAAAGAGACCGTGGAGGTCTATCCCGGCGCGTCGTTCTTCGATTCAGCCACGTCATTCGGGATGATCCGCGGCGGCCACATCGATCTCGCGGTGCTCGGCGCTATGCAGGTGTCCGGCAGCGGCGATCTCGCCAACTGGATGATTCCCGGCAAGATGGTCAAGGGCATGGGCGGTGCGATGGACCTCGTACACGGCGCGAAGCGGCTTATCGTAATGATGGAACACGTCGCCAAAGACGGCACCCACAAGGTCGTCAACCACTGCACGTTGCCGCTAACCGGCCGCGGCGTCGTTCACCGCATCATCACCGACATGGCGGTGATCGACGTCGAACCGGACGGCCTAATCTTACGCGAATGCGCGCCCGGTGTCAGCATCGAGGACGTGCGCGCGGCGACGGGACCACCGTTTCGGGTTGACATGTAAATCCACCGGACCCATGCGTATCCGGCGTTACCATTCCGTGACCTGACCAAAACCGCGGGGACGCCTCAGCGCATTGTCGGCATGACATACTGTGCTTGCGCGCGGACGCCCGTCGGCCAGCGGCTGGTGACCGTTTTCAAGCGCGTGTAGAAGCGGACGCCCTCGGGGCCGTGGACGTGGTGGTCCCCGAAGAGCGAGGCTTTCCAGCCGCCGAAGCTGTGAAAGGCCATCGGTACGGGGATCGGCACGTTGACACCGACCATGCCGGCTTGAACTCGCTCGACGAATGTGCGCGCCGAATCGCCGTCGCGGGTGAAGATCGCGGCGCCGTTGCCGCATTCGTGTTCGTTGACGATGTGTAGCGCGCTTTCAAAATCGGCAGCACGAACGATACCGAGCACGGGACCGAATATCTCTTCTTTGTAAACGCGCATCTCGGGCGTGACGCGATCGAGTAACGTTGCACCGAAGAAAAAGCCCTGCTTGCTGTTGCGGAACTGCTCGCGGCCGTCGACGATGATCTGCGCGCCTTCGCGTTCGGCCAGATCGACGTAGCCGCGAACGCGGTCGCGGTGCTCGCCGGTAACGAGCGGCCCCATTTCGACGCCGGTCGCGTCTCCTGCGCCCACGCGAAGCGTTGCGATGCGCTCGCGCAAGCGCGCGAGCAGCGCGTCTGCGATGCCGTCGCCGACCGGCACGGCGATCGAGATTGCCATGCAGCGTTCGCCGGCGGAACCGAAGGCCGCACCCATCAACGCATCGGCCGCTTGGTGGAGGTCGGCATCCGGCATCACGACGAGATGGTTTTTCGCGCCGCCCAGCGCTTGCACGCGTTTGCCGTTTGCGGTGCCGCATTCGTAAACGTGGCGAGCGACCGGTGTTGAGCCGACGAAGGTGATCGCCGCGACGCGGGGATGCGAAAGCAAAGCGTCGACGGTTGGTTTCGCGCCGTTGACGACGTTGAAGGCGCCGTCAGGTAGACCGGCTTGCAGCAGCAACTCTGCCAGTTCGAGCGCGAGTGAGGGGTCTTTCTCACTCGGCTTCATGACGAACGTGTTGCCGCACGCAAGCGCGACGGGAAACATCCACATCGGAACCATGGCGGGGAAGTTGAACGGCGAGATGCCGGCACAGACTCCAAGCGGTTGCCGCAAAGAGTAACCGTCCACGCCGCGCCCGACATTTTCGCTGAACTCGCCCTTGAGTAGATGCGGGATGCCGCAGGCGAACTCGACGACCTCGAGACCGCGCTGAAGTTCGCCCGCGGCATCGGGTAACGTCTTGCCATGTTCGCTCGTAATGATCTCCGCGAGCCGGTCGGCATGTTCAAGTACGAGCTCGCGGAAGCGAAAGAGCACCGCCGCGCGCCTGGACGGTGGCGTCGCCGACCACGCAGCGAAAGCATCGTCCGCGGCTCGTACCGCCGCGTCGACTTCCGCCGCAGTCCCCATGGCGACATATTTCGTGATCTCGCCGGCTGCGGGATCGTAGACCGGCGCGCCGTCGGCGCCGTCACGGTCGACGAGCCGTCCGCCGATGAAGTGGCCGAGCGTCGTGCGGCGCAGCGTCTGCATCAACGATCCTCCAAAACGGTTAGTCCGGCACGCAGTGCCCGGGCGAGCATGTGAAGTTCATCATCGGCGATAGAGAGCGGCGGCGCGAGCGTCAGCACGTTGCCCATGGCGCCGACCGTTACGGCGTTACGCCCGATCAAGACACCCTTCTCCTTGATGCGCGCGAGGACGCGGTCGGCTTCCGCCTCGCTGTAGCGGCGGCCGTTGCGCGCGAGTTCGAGTCCGAGCATCAATCCACGGCCGCGCACCTGCGCGATCGCCGGATGCCGCCACGATGCGATCTCACTCTTTAGCCAGGCTCCGGCGACGGCGCTGCGCTGCGCGAGGTTCTCGCGTTCGAGAATCGCGATGTTTGCAAGCGACGCCGCCGCAGCGACGGGTGTCCGCCGAAGGTGCTCAACTGCGAGAACTCGCGATGTTCGCCCGGGTCGCCGTAAAACTGTTCGAAGACGCGGTGCGACACGACGGTCGCCCCGATCGGCTGATATCCGCTACTGAGTCCCTTCGCGAGCGTGATGACGTCGGGAAGGGCGTCCGGCCAATGTTCGCAGCCGAACATTGTCCCGGTCCGTCCGAAGCCCGTGATGACTTCATCTGCGATCAGCAGGATGCCGTGCCGGTCGCACAGCGCGCGCAACCGTGGAAAATAATCGTCCGCCGGTTCGATGACGCCGCCTCCGCCGATGATCGGCTCCGCGAGCACGGCGGCGATCGTTTCAGCTCCTTCGTAGCGGATGCAGCGCTCGATCTCGCCGATCGGATCGAACGTGCAGCGATCGTGCGCGCCGATGGCGCAGTCGTCGCACGCCGGGGGCGAAACGTGCACGAAGCCGCCGAGCAGTGGTTCGAAACGGGCTTTGCGCAGGACTTGTCCCGTTGCGCTCAGCGAACCGAGCGTCCAGCCGTGATAGCCGCGATAGCGCGCGACGATCTTGTACCGGCTCTCTCCGGGAAAACGCTGTTGCTGCGCTTGCCGTGCGATTTTGATCGCCGTCTCGACCGCTTCGCTCCCGCTGTTCGTGAGGTACGTGTGCTCGAGGTCGCCGGGTAGCATGCGCGCGAGCGTTGCAGCAAGTTCAAACGTTACGGGTGCGGGGCGGAACGGCGACGCATAAGCGAGGCGCTCCATCTGTTCGCTTGCAGCGCGGACAATTTCGTGCCGGCCGTACCCGACGTTCACGCACCACAGGCCCGACATCGCGTCGAGATACCGATTGCCGTGCGCGTCCCACACAAAACAGCCTTCGCCGCGCTCGACGAGCATCGGCGCAAGCGCCGTGCGATACTGGGTCATCGGACGCCATAGCGCGTCGCTATGGGCGGTGTGAACGTCGACTGCCATCGGTATGTCGTTCCTCGCGGGCTTGGTGCAGATTGGTGAGCTGACCATTGGTTTCCACGGGCACGAAGGCGTTCCGGTCGCGCGCGCGTTGCTTACGGCCCTTGATGGGCCCACGTGCGGCTTATTTCGGGTCAGCGCGAAGCAACTGCCAGGGCGGCGCCCCCTTCCCGTAGGCGCAGCGCTGCGAATTCGATGGCGATCCAACCTTCGCAAGCGAGTGTCGCTGCGAAAGCGATGCCGAGTTCAACGAAACGTCCGTGCAGCAGGACGACGACGGACGCGACGAGGGCCGCGGGAATGAAGAACGCCACCGTGGCGAGCGTGCGCAATGCGCCGACCGGTCCGCGAGCGTCGAGAGGATTCGGAAAGAGGGTGTAGAGGCCGACGCCGAGCGCCTGAAGCGCCCACCCCGCCGCAATCCCGGCCGGCAACGAGATCGCGACGAAAACGGTGTCTCCGAACACCGCGGCGACAGCGAGCGGGGCAAATCCTAGGGCCGTTCCTAGGCGCCATGCGCGTGCGAACGTGGATGCGGCCAGACGCAGGCGAAGCGCGACGGGCGAGAGCCAAAAGAGCGGTTTGCCGAGATCGGCTGCCAGGTCGGCGCGCGTGCTGTACGGCGCAATGAAGACGACGAAGAGCCCAAGCGCGCCGCCCAATAGCGCAAGCGCGGTGGGATCGTGATAGTGCCGGGTCACGAGCGCGGCGCCGGCGCCGCATCCCGCCCAGAAGGAGCAGCTCACGAGCCAAAATGCAAACGCACCGCCGGTACGACGAAAGGCGATCCAATCTTTCCAAACGAGCGCGAGCGCTCCGCCCGGCACGTTGCTTCGCGTGTGCCGACGTTGAATTTGTGCCGAGTGCCGGTAACCCGGCGAACGCGCACGTTGCCGCCCCGTAAGCGTGCGTTGCGATGCAGCATACAACTCCGGCAGCGCGTCGTCACCCAGCGCCGCCACGATTGCGATCAGTACTGCGAGAGTCAAGAGCGGCACGAGCAGCGCGATCGTGTTGCCCGCGAGCAGTAGACCGGTCGCCAAGCCCGGGTCGACGTGCGTCGCACGCACGAGCGGTACGCGCAACGTGTCACCGATGATGCCCGCCGCTCCAAAGGCGAATCCGAGCGCCGCGATCGTGCAGACGATGCCACGAACGGGGACTCTCCAGCGTCCGCGCGCGAGCAGAAACGTTGGAAGCTCGAGCGATACCGCGATCGCGAACACGAGTATGGTGGCTGCGAACCCTCGCAGCGTTGCGCTCTCGTCGGAGCGCTGCGGCGAGAATACCAGCAGCGCGTAGACGAATGCCGCGAATGCACGCAGCCAGCCCGTTACAGTCTTGCGCGCTTGCAGCCACACGGCGACGATCAGCGGACGAATGCCGGCGTTTGAAAGCAGCAACGGCTCGGCCGCGTTGCGGAACGGCGCGATGCGGCCGTACGTTGCGGCCGCCGCCATCGTGCCGAGCAGACCGACGTACAAGCCCGCGGCGGCCGTCGCAAGACTTGGACTGAGAACGGTATTTGTAACGGCGCGATGGTGATGAACGCCGTTCAAGAATCGGGCGGCGCCCACGGACACCATGGCGAGCACGTAAAGAACCCACACCGAGAGACGCCGCCGCGAGCGGGCGATCGCGGCAATCTGATGGCGAAGGTAAGCGCCTTCGAGCAGCCACAGCGCACGCCAACCCGCCGGGCGAATCGGCCGATTGGCCGAACGCGAAAAATCCGACGAAGTCGAACCCATCTACGCGGTGATTTCTAGGAAAACGTCCTCGAGCGTTTTGTCGGCGTCACTTCGCGCGCGTAGTTCCGCGACCGCGCCCACAGCGACGGCGACGCCCTCCTTGAGGATGACGATGCGGTCGCACAACGTGGCGGTGGATTCAATGAGATGCGTGCTGATCAGGATCGACGTCCCGTCCGCTGCAAGGTCGCGAATCAACGTGCGCAGTTCACGTTGTCCGAGCGGATCGAGGCCGATCGTTGGTTCGTCGAAGAGAAGCACGGGTGCATTTGCAAGCACGGTCGCCGCGATCAGCGTTTTTTGACGCATCCCTTTTGAGAGTGACTGCCCGACCGTGTCGCGTTCGGTGCCGAGTCCGAAGCGTTCGAGCAGATCGTCCGCGCGGTGCTCCCAGCCGCGCTCGAGTCGCACGCTCGCCGCGACGAAGGCGAGATGCTCCCAGACCGTGAGCATCGGATAAACCTCAGGCGTCTCGGGAATCAGCGAGATCGTCCGCCCGCGGTTGCCGCCAAGCCGGCGGCCGTCGAAGAAAATCGCGCCCGCATCGGGACGGAGCAGCCCGCACAGGCACAAGAATGCGGTCGTCTTGCCGGCGCCGTTCGGGCCGAGTAATCCCAGTACTTCGCCGCGCGCAACATCGAAGGTGAGTCCGTCGAGCGCAATCTTACGCGCGAAGCGCTTCGTGAGGCCGTCGACGCGCAGCAGACCACCGGTTCCGGAACCGTTCACGAAGCCGAGACGGCGGTCGTCCCCGAAACCGGCGGCTGAAACGAAAGTTCGACACTCCCTTTCTCGAATTGCGTGCGGTACAAGCGCGCATATGTTCCGTCGCGCGCGATCAATTGCGCGTGCGTGCCGCGTTCGGCGATCGTGCCCGCTTCGACGACGAAGATGACGTCGGCGCTCAGAATCGTGGAGAGCCGGTGAGCGATCACAAGGCTCGTGCGTCCGTGCATCGCCTCGTCGAAGGCCGCCTGAATCAACGCTTCGTTTTCGGAATCGAGGGCGCTCGTCGCTTCGTCGAGGATCAGGATACGGGGGTCGGCCAGGAGCACGCGCGCGATCGCGAGCCGCTGACGTTCGCCGCCCGAGAGTTTGTGGCCGCGCTCGCCGACGACGGTCTCGTAGCCTTCCGGCAGCGACGCGATGAACGCGTGAATGTTGGCCGCGCGCGCGGCCGCTTCCAGCTGCGCTTGGGTTGCAGCGTGGTTTCCGTAGCGCAGATTCGCCGCGATCGTATCGTGGAAGAGATATGTCTCCTGCGTCACGATTCCGATGTGCGAGCGAAGCGAATGAAGATCCAGTTCACGTACGTCCACGCCATCAAGCGTGATGCGCCCGACCTGCGGGTCGTAGAAGCGCGGCACGAGCTGCGTGATCGTCGTCTTGCCGGCTCCCGAGGGTCCGACGAATGCGGCCACTTGGCCCGGTCGAATCTGCAGATCGACGCCGTCGAGTGCTTGGCGTCCCGCCGCGTAGGCGAAGTGCACGTCCTCGAAGCGAAGGTCGCCCTCGACGTGTGCTAGTGTGCGCGTGCCTTCGGACTCCGGGGCCATGTCGAGATACTCGAAGATTCGTTCGAAGACGGCAAACGCGCTGACGATCTGGACTTGAACCCCGGCCAGCGCCGAAGCGGGGCCGTACAGCCGTCCGAGCAGTGCGACGAACGCGACGATCGTGCCGATGCTGAGGCCGTAATAAATGCTCAGATAACCGCCGCCGAGCCACACGATCGCGGGGCCCACGATGACCATTGCGGCGATCGCCGCGATGAACCAGCGTCCGACCATGGCGAGGCGGATCTCGAGCCCCATCAGGTCCGTTGAGACGCCGAAGAAACGCTTGGCTTCGAAGGCCTCGCGCACGAACGATTTGATCAGCGTGATGCCCGATATCGAAAGTGTCTCTTGGGTGAGGCTCTCGATCTCGTCACGCTTCTCGCGCGTGGCTCGGCGTACGAGGTACATGCGCCGTCCGACGGGTCCGAGCGGCACGATCATGAGCGGCACGACCGCGAACGCGAGCAGCGACAGCTTCCAATCCATCACGAACATCGTCACGACCGTCGTAAGGATTGTCGCGACGTTCGTCACGATCGTCACGAGCGTGCCCGTCACGACGTTGTCGACGTTGTCGACGTCGCTCGAGACGCGGTTCATGATTTCGCCCGTCTTCGTGCTCGTGAAGAAATCGATCGGCATGCGATGCAAGTGTGATACGAGCTTCGTGCGGATGTCGCGCATGATGCCTTCGCCGACGAGCGAGTTCAAGTAACCCTGATAGACGCCGATCAGCGCGGCCAATAACGCCGCGAGAATCATCCCGCCGACGTCGCCCCACAAGGCGCGCACGTCGTGATGAAGAAGCGCGCCGTCGATCAGGCTGCGGGTGAAGAGGGCGGGTGCGAGCCCGAGCACGGACCCGACGATGATGCAGACCAGCACCAGCGCTTCCTTGCGCCAGTACGGCAAGAAGAGGACGCCGAGCCGGCGCCAATTGATTTTGCGCTCGACCTTGGGCTTCTCGGGGTTGAACATGCTCGACCACATCAAGTGGGTCGGAGGGCCTCCTAGCATCGTTCTTTCGACCGCCGGCGTTGATGAGAAGTTGCTGAGGACCCGACTTGGTCTGCCAGGAGGAGCGGCCTCCCATGCGAAGCCGCACGCCAATATATGTTTGGACTTCAAAGACGCCTAAGACCGGCTTGCATTCTGATCGCTCTAGTGCTCGCCGGGGGCGGCATGGCGGCCGGCGCCGCAACGTCGCTACCGGCGCTCGATCATATGGCGGCGGCCTGGAAAAATCTTCACGACTATAGCGTGACGATCGAAGGGCATGAGGTCCTCGGGGATCGTTCGAGCGATAACGAGTTCCATTACGCGTTTCGCAAGCCGCACGAAGCGCGGCTCGATGTCATCACGGGCAATAAGAGCGGTTCGACGATTCTCTGGGACGGCGGCGACCGCGTGACCGCCTACCGCCGGCGGCTCGCCTTCTTCAAGATGCACGGCAGCGCGCACGCCGTCGATCTCACGTCGTTGCGCGGCAACGGGGTCCTCAATCCCGACGAGGGCGATGTGATCGCTTGCCTAGACGCGCACCGCGATCGCGTCGTAGAGCGCGTTGGGCCGACGGTCGAAGGCGACGGGACCGACGAGCTGGCGTTTTCCGACGCGAACATCAGCTGCCCCGACGATCCGGCCACCGACAAGAATGTGACGCTCGACGTGATCGACGTCTCCAAACGGACCGGCCTCATCGTGATGCGTAAGCGTTACGTCGGCAACGACGTCGTCGAGCACTGGGAACTGAAAGATTTTAAAGTCGATTCCGGGCTGACCGACGCGGATCTGCGGTGAGCTACGACCATCCTCCCTCGTCGGGATGACGGGCGCCTTCTCGTACCTCTCCGTCCTTCTATCGATCATCATCGGTCTCGGGATGTCGCATCTGCTTGGAGCTATGGTGCGCTTAACCCATCACCGCTCGCGAATCACATTCTACTGGCCGAGCATCGCCTGGGCAGCGAGCCTATTTCTGCTCTTTACCCTGATATGGTGGGCCGATTTCAATCTGACGCGTCATGAGTATTGGACGTATCCCATTTTCTTATGCACGCTAAGTATCCCGGCCGCTCTGTATGCCGCGTCGGGCCTCGTCTTGCCCGACGCTGGACTCCAAGATTGGTACGATATGCGTACCGCGTACGACGCTAATCGCCGTTGGCTCTTTGCGCTTATCGCTCTTGCCATTGCGCTCAGCTTTGTGCAAACCTACCTGTTGGATGGTCACATAGCGATCAATGCAGACGCCGAGCTCAAGGCGGTCTTTCTCATCGTGTCGCTCATCCCAGTTTTCACCAACGTTGATGTCATCCAAAAGGCGGTGGCTGCGCTCAACTTGGCATGGTTGCTGCTTTATATCTCGGCACTTTTCTATAATCTGCGTTACTAAACGTTACCTCTACACGTGCGCCGGGCTGCGCAGGTTCGCCAGTTCGCTGAACAGCTCGCGCTCGCGCTCGCTCAGTTTCGTCGGCAGGAGCCCTACCAAGCGCACGTATTCGTCGCCGTAACCGCCGCCTTTGACTTTGGGCATCCCCTTGCCGGCTAAACGAAGCATCTTGTTGTTTTGCGTTCCGGGCCGAATCGTCACGGTCACGTCACCGGTCAATGTTGGAACGGGCACTTCCGCGCCTAAGACAAGATCGTAGATTTGCACGGTGAGATCGACGTAGACATCGTCGCCTTTGCGTTCGAAGTTCGGATCGTCTGCGATCTGCGCTTCGAGCAGTAGGTCGCCGCTCGAGCCGCCGCCGCTGCCGCGACTGCCTTGACCCGCGAGGCGAATGCGTTGACCCTCACGGATACCGCGCGGAATCGTCACGTCGAAGCGCCGGCTCTGCACGATTCGACCGGTGCCGTGGCATTGCGGACAGATCGTGTTGTTGACGACGCCGCTGCCGCCGCAGCGCGGACAGGCGTCTTCGATTTGCAGGCTGATCGCCTTCGAACCGCCGGCGTAGGCTTCGCGCAAGGTCAATTCGAGCGTCGTCTCGAGGTCGCCGCCGCGCTGCGCGTACGACGGAGCCGAAGCCTGCGCGTTGGCACCGCGGCGGCCGACACCCGAGAAGAAGAGATCGAAGAAATCCGAGAAGCCGGTCGGGCCGCCGGCGCCGGCGCCGGAAAACTGCGCACCGGCGAACGGGTCGCCTGTACCCTGTGCAGAACGGTAGCGCCGCTGCGTTTCGGCTTGCTGTGAGGCCTGCGCCCAGTCGCTACCGAGCGCATCGTATTTGCGGCGCTTGTCGGCGTCGCCGAGTACTTCGTAGGCCTCCGAGATCTCCTTGAACTTCTCTTCAGCCGGCTTTTGGTTGTTGGGATTTGCGTCGGGGTGCCATTTGCGCGCGAGCTTGCGGTACGCCGACTTGATGTCTTTCTCGGCGGCATTTTTGGGCACGCCGAGCACCGCATAATAGTCCTTGTAGTTCACGCTTGCGCCGCGGGCTATTGTGCTTCGCCGGCCGGCGCGACGTGTTTCGCGACGACGACGAGTGCCGGACGCAGCAAGTCGTCGCCCATCCGGTAGCCGCGCTGCGCTTCTTCGATGACGATGTCGTCGGCATAGTCGCTCGACTCGCGGGTCGCGATTGCCTCGGCGAGGTGTGGATCGAACGGTTTGCCGACTGTCTCGAGCGTCACGACCTGCTCGCTCGTCAGCACGCCTTCGAAGCCGCGCAACGTTGCCTGCAAGCCGCCGCGCAAAGCCTCCGAATCATCGAAGGCAAGCGCCCGCTGCAAGTTGTCGAGCACCGGTAAAAAACGCTCGAGCAATTGTCGCCGCGCGTACGCGAGCCGCTCGAACGCGCTGCGCTCCGCACGCTTGCGCACGTTGTCGATTTCTGCCCTAGCGTATTGCAGATCCGCATACCGTTCGTCTGCAAGCGCTTTCGCCGCGGCGAGTTCCGTTGTGAGATCGGAAGGTTCCCCACCGGGGGCGGAAGCGGCACCAAGATCTTCGGTGCCCACTCCCGCTTGTGTATCGATGTCCATAGAGCGACGTTACTTCGCTTCGGTGAATTCGGCGTCGATCACGTCGTCGCCCGACGGTGCGCCTGCACCGGTCGCCGCGCCATCGCTCGCCGTGCCGTCCGCGGAGGCTCCGTTCGCACCCGCCGCGCCCGCAGCTCCACCCGTCTTCTGATACAGCGCCTCCGCGAGCTTGTACGATGCCGCCTGCAAGGTATCCGTCGCGGTCTTGATCTCGGCCGCAGTACCGTTCTCGCTCTTGGAACGCAGGTCGTTCAGCGCGTTTTCGACGTCGGCTTTTGCTCCCGCTTCGAGCTTGTCGCCGATTTCCTTGAGCGACTTCTCCGTCGAGTAGATCAGACTGGACGCCTGATTGCGGGTTTCCGCCTCTTCCTTTTTGCGCGCATCTTCGGCAGCCGAAGTTTCGGCATCGCGCACCATGCGATCGACTTCATCTTTCGAGAGATTCGTCGTCGCGGTGATCGTGATCGCCTGTTCTTTGCCCGTGCCCAGGTCCTTCGCCGAGACGTTGACGATGCCGTTGGCATCGATGTTGAACGCCACTTCGATCTGCGGCACGCCGCGCGGCGCGGCCGGGATGCCCTCGAGGCGGAACTGGCCGAGGCTCTTATTGTCGCGCGCCATCTCGCGCTCGCCTTGGAAGATCGCGATGTCGACCGACGTTTGGCCGTCCTCGGCCGTCGTGAACACTTGCGACTTTTTGGTCGGAATCGTCGTGTTGCGGTCGATCAGCTTCGTGAACACGCCGCCAAGGGTTTCGAGTCCGAGCGAGAGCGGGGTCACGTCGAGCAAAACGACGTCGCGAACTTCGCCCGCGAGCACGCCTGCTTGAATGGCCGCGCCGATCGCGACGACTTCGTCGGGGTTGACGGACTGATTGAGCGTTTCCTTACCGGTGAGTTTCTTGACGAGGTCTTGGCACACCGGCATTCGCGTCGAACCGCCGACCATGACGATCTCGTTGATTTGGCTGACGTCGATCTTCGCATCGGCGAGTGCCGCTTTGAACGGCTGCACCATGCGGTCGGTCAGATCGCTCGTGAGGCGTTCGAATTCCGCGCGCGTCAAGGTGATGTCGAGGTGCTTCGGGCCGCTTTGGTCGGCCGTGATGAACGGCAAGTTGACACCCGTCGACGTCAAGGTCGAGAGTTCGATCTTCGCCTTTTCGGCCGCTTCGGTCAGGCGTTGCAGCGCCTGCTTGTCGCCGGAAAGATCGATGCCTTGGTCCTTACGAAACTCGGACACGAGCCACGTCACGACCTTGTCGTCGTAGTCGTCGCCGCCGAGGTGCGTATCGCCGTTTGTCGACTTCACTTCGAAAACGCCGTCGCCCACTTCGAGGATCGAGACGTCGAACGTTCCGCCGCCGAGGTCCCACACAAGGATCGTCTCGGAGCCCTTCTTATCGAGACCGTAGGCGAGCGCCGCGGCCGTCGGTTCGTTGATGATGCGCAGCACGTCGAGGCCCGCAATGCGGCCCGCGTCCTTGGTCGCTTGGCGCTGCGCGTCGTTGAAGTACGCCGGCACCGTGATGACCGCTTTGGTGACGCGGTCGCCGAGATAGGTGGACGCATCGTTGACGAGTTTTTGGAGGACCATCGCCGAGATCTCTTGCGGCGTGTAGTCTTTACCGTCGATCTTGACTTTGAAGTCCGTGCCCATATGCCGCTTGATCGATCTGATCGTGCGGTCCGGATTGGTAACGGCCTGACGCTTCGCGAGTTGCCCGACGAGCCGTTCGCCCGTCTTCGTAAAGGCGACGACCGACGGCGTCGTGCGGCTGCCCTCAGAATTCGCGATGACGGTGGGCGTTTGCCCTTCCATAACGGCGACGACCGAATTCGTCGTGCCGAGGTCGATTCCGACCACTTTTGCCATAAATTGTTGCTCCTGCTCCGAACGCCGAGGACCAGCTACGCGCGAATCGCGCTTTGCCTTGCCGCTTACCGACATTCAAGGATGCGTCGTCTCTAAGCGCGACGCTGCTTATTTCCGTAAAGTAAGATACGCCCGAGGCGTCCGCAGGTTGCAGTTCGGCGATGGCTTCGGTCACATAGAAGTAACTTCGGCAAAACGGCCTCGTCGGATTACGACGAGGCCGTCCTGCCGCGAACCTCAGCGCCATGACGGGTGACTACCCGCGGGCGGCTACGATGCGGGCGCGGACGGCACGGCGACGACGACGGGGCCCCGTTGCCCGGGCGCGGCCGGTGCTACGGACCGGCGCCTGAGTTCGGATCCTGCTGTTGCTCCTGGGGCTGCTGTTGAGGTGCGAGTTGGCCGACGGCGGCCGGCCGTTCGACGACCTTGACGCTGACAAGTTTCTTGATCCCCGAACTCCAGACTTCGAAGTTCACGGTCTGACCCGGCTTGACGGCCTCGATGATCTTACGCAGCTGCGCGTCGGTCGTGACCTCCTGTCCATTGGCGCGCACGATCACGTCACCCGGCTGAAGACCCGCCTGGTCGGCCGCGGAGCCGGAAACGACCTGCGCGACGGCGACGCCCTTGCCGTGATAGTTCAGTTGAACGCTCAGGGCCGGAGTTACGGTCGCGAGTGCGACGCCGATGAAACCCTGGTTCGTGCCTTGATGCGTGCCCGGGTTCTTCTCGAGCATCGCGACTTGCTCGCGCACCGTGTTGGAGGGAATCGCGAAGCCGATGCCCTGCGCGCCCGTTTGCGGGTTGGCCGTCGACTGGTTGACGCCGATGAGGCGGCCGTCTTCATCGATCAACGGACCACCGGAGTTGCCCGGGTTGATCGGGGCCGAGGTCTGCAGCAGCCCTTTGAAATCGATCACGCCGCCGCCGCCGTCCTCGCCGATCGGCTCATCCCGGTTGAAGCCTGAGACGACGCCGAGCGAGACCGACTCCTTAAGTTCGAACGGCTCGCCGATGGCGATCGCGAACTGGCCGGCTTCGAGTTTGGACGAATCAGCAAGCTCGACGGGCGGCGGCATATCTTTGACGCCTTCAACCTTCACGAGCGCGAGGTCCGCGCCGATGCTGTCGGCATAGACGTGACCCGTCACCCGCTGACCGTTGCGGAAGACGACTTGAATCGCCGAGACCGTGCCGTTGGTCGGCGGCCGCACCACGTGGGCGTTCGTGACGATGAGCCCGCTGCCGTCGCCGTTGCGCCGGTACACGAAGCCCGAGCCCGATGCTCGCGCCCGGTAACGCTGCACCTGCTGCGGGCCCTGCTGTCCGAACATTTGCGCGAACGGATCGAGTGGAACGACCTGCTGGCCGTTCACGGTGACGTTGAGCGCCACGACCGAGGGCGCGACGCGCCGGACGGCACTGACGATCCGCTGTTGATCGCTGCCGCCCGAGGTAATCGGCGCGGCGTAGACTTGCGGCGGCGTATTGCCGGGCCCCGCGACGCCGGCGAAATGGGTGCTCGCGAACAGCATCATCGAGAAACTGCCGATGATGGCGCCCACGAGTCCGACGATCGCCGTCGAGACGATACGGGTTTTTTGCATGTGAGGTGCTTTCACTTTCTTCGAGGTCGAGACGTTCTGCCGCCCAACTACTCGTCGGTTCGGCCGAGGTCACGCGGTCGGAAGCTTTTTCCCTAAATTCTCATTTTGGATTCGTCGGCGACGACGAGCCCGTCCCGCACGCGTATGACGCGCTCGGCGTGACGCGCGGTTTCGGGATCGTGCGTGACCATGATGATCGTGCGCCCGCTTGCATTGAGCTGCTGAAAGAGCTCCATCAGCTCCTCGCTCGTCTGTGAATCGAGATTTCCCGTCGGTTCATCGGCGAGGAGTACGGCGGGATCATTGACCAGCGCCCGGGCGATAGCGACGCGCTGCTGCTGGCCTCCCGAGAGTTCGCTCGGCTTGTGCGTCGCGCGGTCGGCCAGACCGACGTCACGAAGCATCGCCGCGGCCCGTCGATCGCGCTCGCGCACCCCGACGCCCGCGTAGAACAGCGGGAGCGCAACGTTCTTGAGCGCGTTCGTGCGCGAGAGCAGATTGAAGCCCTGGAAGACGAAGCCGAGCTTCCGCAGGCGAATGGCGGCGAGCGCATTGTCGTCGAGCGTTCCGACATCTGTCCCGTCGAGCCGGTACGTTCCGCTGGTCGGACGGTCGAGGCAGCCGATCAGGTTCATCAAGGTCGACTTCCCTGAACCGGAGGGCCCCATGATTGCGACGTACTCGCCGCGCGCGATCTCGAAGCTGACGCCGCGCAGCGCCGGAACTTCGAGCGCCCCGGTCTTGTACGTTTTCACGAGGTCATGCATCCCGATGACCGGGGAACCGTTCACTTCAAACGGTCCTTCGGTTCTTCGGCCTCATTCATACCGCAGCGCCTCGATCGGATCGAGGCGGGCGGCGCGGTAGGCGGGATACGTTCCGAAGACGAGCGTGACGATCGTCGCGAAACCGACGGCGATCGCGACGGACTGCACCCACGGGAGCGCGGGCACCACGCCCGAGATCGCGACGAGCGCGAAGCGGTCGACGAGCCAGCCGACGCCGACCCCGATCGCAAGGCCGATGCCGCAGCCGACGAGCGAGAGCAACAACGCTTCGATGAAGAACTGCGCGAGCACCTGAAAGCTGGTCGCGCCGATCGCTTTGCGCACCCCGATCTCGCGGGTGCGTTCGGTCACGGAAACGAGCATGATGTTCATGATGCCGATCCCCGCGACGACGAGCGACACGGCGCCGATCAACGTGACGACGAGCGTCAGTGCCGCGAAGATGCCGTCGATCGACGATGAAAACGTCCGGCGGTCGAAGGTCTGATACTCGGCGCGGTTGGCCTTGAGCGTGCGCAGATATGTTTTGACGGCCGTTTCGATCGGCGCGATCTGGGTGGCGTCGGCGACGATGAACTGGGCGGCGATGAGTGGGCGCGCCCGCAAGAAGTCGTGCTCGTAGGTCGTGTACGGGATGTGCACGTCGCCGCCGAAATTCACGGGAATGATGCCTTGCGTCGGCGGTCCCTGAACCCCGATGATCACGTACCGCCGGTCTCCCACGCGTAGACTCTCACCAATAGGATCTGCGCCGTCGGGAAAGAGCCGTTTGTAACCGCGGTTCGTCATCACGCACACGTGCGCGGCCGCAGCGACGTCGTCGTGGGAAATGTTGCGGCCGAAGATCAGCGGGACGCTCGCGAAGGCGATGTCGGAATCGTCCGTGATGCCCAGACGCGCGTGCGCGTGCCCGGCAGTGACCAATCGCGCGACGTACCCGGCCGGAAAAGCGATGACGATGTTCGGAACCGCGGCCTGCACTTTGTCGATGTCGGCGACGGTGAACGAGGCGCGCGTGAAGTCGCCCTGCTGCGCGTTTGGGAAGAGATAGAAGCTGCGATCGTTGAGGCTTCCGAGGACGCCCGTGACCGCACCCGCCATCCCCTTACCGAGAATCTGAATCGAGATGACGGCCGCCACTCCGATGATGAGCCCGAGAATCGTGAGAAACGAGCGCGTGCGGTTGCCTGCGAGCACGCCGAACGCCTCGCCGACGAACGGTCCGATCTGACCTAACACGACTTGTGCACTAGGACCGCAGCGCTTCGATCGGGTCCATCTTACCGGCGCGCATCGCGGGATACGTTCCGAAGACGACGCCGACGAAGGTCGAGAAACCCGCCGCGGTCGCGACGATGATGAGCCACGGAATCGGCGCGGGGCCGAGCAGACCCGAGACGATGCCGTAGGCGAGCAGTACGATCGCGATGCCGAGCAGCATGCCGATCCCGCCGCCGATCAGCGAGAGGATGATCGCCTCCATCAGAAACTGCAGGACGATGTCGCGGCGGCTGCCGCCGATCGCTTTGCGGATGCCGATCTCGCGCGTGCGTTCGGTGACTGAGACGAGCATGAGGTTCATCACGCCGATGCCTGCCACCAGGAGCGCGACGCCGCCGATCGCCGTCAAGCCGATGCCGACGACGCCGATCGTCTTGATGAACGCGCCCTCGAATGCCAATGCATCCTGCACTTGGTAGGCAGCGTTCGGGCCGTGCACGTGCCGCAACGTCGCGACGACCGAGGTGCGCACGTCGTCGAGTGTCTTATCGGGTTGCGCGTAGAGATTCAGCGAGTCGACCGGTCCCGGCACGAGATCGTGAAACGTCGAATACGGCATCTCGGCGTAGTCGGTGCCGCCGGCGCTGCTGAAAATGCTCGAGGTGGCATCGGAGTACACGCCGATCACACGAAAGCGCGTACCGTCGATCCGCACGATTGCTCCGAGGGCGCGGCCCGAGTCGCCGAAGAAGCGGCGCTCCATCGGTTGCCCGAGCAGACAGACGCGCGCTGCCGTTGCGACGTCGCTTGAGTCGATGCGCCGTCCTTCGCGCAACTGCAGAGAGTCGACGATATAATCCGTTTGACTGGCGACCGTACCGATGTAATCCTTGCCGTTCGCGACGATGTGAAAGTTACGCTGGTACGTGGGAAAGACGTGCGCGACGATGTCGGAGTCGTCCGTTGCAACGAGCGCCGCGTCGCGGTATTGGATTGCGGCGGCGGCGGGATCGTCTTGCTCGGGATCGGTCGACACGAAAAAGCCGGGATTACCGAATGAACCGAGCGTTCCGGTGATGCCGCCTGAGGCGGCCTTTCCGATGCCGAGCACCGCGATCACCGAGGCCGTGCCGATGATCATGCCGAGCATCGTCAGCATCGAACGCGCGCGGTTGCGCCAGATCGCTTCGAACGCTTCGCGTGTGTAGGCCAAGAGCCGCGTCACGGCGCGGTCGAAACCGCCGCTGACGGAGAGGGCGCGGGCGTGACTGGGTCGTTCGCGGCCACGGTCGCCGCCTTGTCGTTGACGACGATGTTGCCTGCGTGCAGGCCCGAGAGCACGACGATCTGCGTGTCGTTTTGGGCGCCGAGTTTGACCGCCGTACGAGCCGCCCGACCGCGCTCGACGCGAAAGACGTAGCTGCCGTGGCCGTCCTTGCGCACGGCGTCCGTCGGGACGATGAGCACGTGCGGCTGATCGTGCGTGATGACGTCGACGTCGACCGTCAGCCCGTCGCGCAAGAACGGCAACGTGTGGTCGAGTGCAATTGTCGTTAACACTTGACGCGAGGTGTTCGAGGGGTCGTCGGATTTCTGCGCGACGGGCGAGATCGCGACGACTCGACCGCCGAGCGTCGCCGTCCCGAAATCTTCGCCGCTGACGATTGCGCGCTGGCCGACGCGCACGCCGGAAATGTCTTGCTCGTCCACTTTCGTGCGTACGATGAAGCGGTCGTCGGCCGCCATCGTGAAGAGCGCCTGACCGAGCGTAACGGCATCGCCGGGCTGCACCGGCCGCAAGGTATCCCCCGGCTGCGACGTGACGCTTTCGATGACCCCCGCGAACGGCGCCCGCACCTCTAAACGCCCGACCTGCGTCTGGGCGAACGCGAGGTCGGAGGAGGCGCGCTCGGCATCGGCGCGTGCGGATTCCAAGTCGCCCGCCTTGGATTCGCTCGCGTTGGCACGCGCCGACGCAAGCGCCGCTTCGGATTCGCGCAACGTATCCTGCGCGGAACGAACGCGTTCGCCGAGTACCGCGTTCTCGCGGGCGAGCGTGCCGCCCAGGATCTGCCGTTCGCTGCGCGCTTGCTGATAGGTCGCTTGCGCTTCATCGTAACGCGCTTTCGACTGCATCAGCAGATCGCGCGAGATGCCTTTTTGCGCGTAGAGATATTGATTGGCATCGTAGGTGCGCTTGGCTTCGCTCAGATCGGTCTGGGTTTTCGAGAGCGAGGTGTCGGCGGCTAGGCGCTGTTCTTGGGCCGTTTGGCCGCCGTAACCGAGGCCCGACTGCGCACCCGCGACGAAGTCTTGACGCGCCTGCGTGAGCGCCGAACGCGCAGCGACCACATTGGCCTGCGCCTGCAGCACGGCCGAGCGATTCTGCTCGGGCAGCACGCCGTTGGTCTCCGAGACGCTCTGCGCTTTACCTTGCGCCGCGAGCACGTTGTCCTGCGCATCGTGGAGGTTCGAGACCAACTGATCGTTGAGAATGGTCGCAAGCAACTGACCGGCGGCCACCCGCTCGCCGGCGCGGACCTGGATCAGCCCGAGATTGCCGGCAGCGGAAGCCGGAATCGTGACGATCCGCGGGAGCTGTACGACGCCCGTCTCGGGCAGCTTCGTACGAAACGATCCGTAATGCACCACGACTTCGCGCACCGGCATCGCCGCGGCACCGTGCCGCGACGCAAAGAAGCCGACGATCACGATCAGTGCGAGTGCAGCGACGACAATCAGCGTGTTGCGACGGCGGTTCATAAACCTCGCAGGTCCGCGGCGGCGGCGGTGTCCGACGGCGCGAGGGCGACGCGCAGACGGATCAGTGCGGTGACGTACGTGACGCGCGCGGCGACGAGGTCGTTCTCCGCCGAGAGCGCCGTCTGCTCCGTTTGCGTCGCATCGGTAAAGGACACGAGGCCGTTTTTATATTGCAATTGCGCGATGCGCGCGGTCTCGCGTCCGAGCCTCGCGCTTTCCTTCGCGATCCCGAGTTTGGTTGCCGACGAATCGAGATTGCGTCGCGCGGCGTCGACGTCGGCTTGGACGGCATCGTAGGCGTTGTACAGCGATGCGAGCGCGGCGTCGATCGCGGCGCGCGACGCATGATGCAGGGCCGCGCGTTGGCCGTAATCGTAGAGGGGCGCTGCAAAGGTCGAGGTCACGTTGAACTGCCAGAAGCCGGGCCGCTGCCGGTCGACCGGCGGTATGGGCACGGGTGGTGCAAACGGGATGTTCGGAAAAAGCGCTTTCTCGACGTTGTAGCCGGCGAGCGCCGAGGCATTCTGCGCATCGATCGCCTGTTGTTGCTGCACGAGCGACGTCGGCGAGACCTGGCTGCCGAACGAGCCGCCCAACTGCACGGTCGGGCGCAGATCGTTGTCGACCGCTGCGTCGCCGAGCTTGGAGGCGTCGAAGTTTGCCTTCGCTTCGAGGATTTCGGGACGGTTGAGCTTCGCGATCGTGCCGAGTTCCGCGGTGCTGGTCGTCGGCTTGGGCGGCTCGGGAACGACCTTGGGCAGCACGAACGTCGAGCCGATCGGCGCGCCGATCTGCACCGCGAGCGCTTCGCTTGCGTTGCGCTCGTCGACGCGCGCCTGAACGAGGATCGCACTGCTGCGACCGAGGGCCACCTGCGCGCGCAGCACGTCGACGCCAGCCACGCGGCCGACGCGTTCGCTCGCCAGCGAAGCATCGAGCAATGCCTGCTGGTAGTGGACGTCGTTGGTATCGAGCAGCACGACTTCTTGCAGCGCAGCCAGGTTGTAGAAGGCGTTCGAGACGGCGATAGCCGTCTGTTCTTCGAGGCGGCGCAATTCGAACTTGGCGGCTTGCGTCGTGCGCTTCGCCTGTTGCGCGACCAGTTGCTGGCCGCCGTTGAAGAGGTTGTAGGTGGATTGGAGTTGCGCGGTGTTCTGCGAGAAATTGCTCACCGGAGCAATGCCGAACTGCGCGAATGCGCCGCTGACATTACTCGATTTCTGAATTTGGTTCTGGAGGCTCCCGCCGAGCGTCGGGAACTCGATTGCGCGGTCGCGCGTGAAGGTTGCATCGTCGCTCGTTATGGTGGCGCGCTGTGCGAGCAGCGTCGGCGCGTGCTGCAGCGCATACGCGACCGCGAAGTAGCCGTCGAAGGTGCGGCCCAGACGCGCCCCCGGCGCACCGCCGAAGCGCGGCAGCGGCGCGGCGCTTGGAGCCGCAGCTAGCGGCGACGGACTACTTTGCGATGGCGTGAGTGGCTGCTGTGAGCCGGCCGGCTCGGGAACGGTACTGGAGTTTGGCGCGATCGGGGTCGGCTCGGGCGTCGGGATAGCTGAGGCCTCGGGCGTGGGTCTCGGAGCCGCTGTAAAATCCGGCACCGGGGGATTTCGCGGCGTCGCCTGCGCGGCAGCGGAGGTCGGCTGCACGGAGGTCGGGCGCGGTTGAGCAGTGATCGCCCGTTGCGCGGTGCTCGGGCTCGGGCTCGGCTGCGCGGTGATCGGGCTCGACTGCGCAGCGGAACCGGAATACAAACTCACGGTGAGCGGTAGTGCGAGCGCGAGTGCGATGACGGCGGCGCTCGGGGCTCGGGTCACTTCGCTGATGCGACGCTAATTGCGGCTTCGGTCAGGACGATCACGGCGGCCGCGATGAACGCCGGCGTGCGTCCGATGCGCGCAAAGATCGGCAATCCGATCCCGATGAGGATGAACGTCCAGATCTGAAACGGGTTGAAGACGGCGAGCAGCGCCGAGAGCTTTGGGTTTCCGGCGGGCACGAGCCACGCGAGGCTCGGAAGGACCGTCACCAAGTCGCGCGTCGTTACGAAGGCGGCCGGACCGCGCAGCGCGACGAGAATGCCGCTGACGAGCGCCCCGATTCCGATTCGGATGAGCGCGATGTTGGTGATGAAGGCGAACAGCCGTCCCCAGGTTCCGTCACCCTTACCGGCGGCATTGGCGATCAGCGCGATGAGCGTGCCCCATAGGATCGCGATCAGCGCCCCCAGTGGATAAAGCCATGTCGCGACGCGTTGCGTCGTCACCGAGATGGTCGTAAATTGCTGCCGCTGTTCGGGGGTCATCGCGGCGATCTTCGGATCGTGGGTCGGGTTGAGGGCGATGATGTTGCGGGCGACGTGTTCGCCCGCGGGCATTTGTAGAAATGCGCCGGCGATGCCGAGTACGCTAAGAATGATGAACGCCCAAACCCACGTCGGGCGTGCACGTAAGGCCGCGAACGCGCTTTTGGGCGCGACGATCACGTCCCAAAGCACGGAAAGGCCGCTGCGTGTAGTAGGCGTGGATGCCGCCTCGACGCTCATGCGTAGAACCTCCTCAAGAAGATGGTACGGTGCTTGTCTTCGAAAGTTTCGTTGCGCGAAGCGCCGCGCTTCACGGAGCGAAAATCAACGCTACAATGATGGCGATCCCGAACGCAATGCCCAGCGCCGTCGTCACCCGCATCTTCGTAAAAGCGACGAGGCCATAGGCGAAGAGAACGGTCGACCATACATCGAATAGCCCGAAACTCGCGAGAAAGACGACCTCGCGATCGTTGTGGGGCGACGCGAAGACGGCAAGGTTATCCGGCGCGGCGACGGCAAGGGCCTTTAAGCTCGCGTAGGAAGCAGGCGGACGTAGCCACACCGCGATGCCGTCGATCAGCGCGCCAAGGGCGCCTGAAGCGAGCACACTGCGGCGAGCGCGAAGAACGTGCGGTATCCAACGGTCAGTCGCCGGAATCGCGCCACCAAGGCCGCGGCGATCGCGGCCAAGCTCCACTGGACGACCGGCTGCAGAAATCCAAAGAGCGCGCTGTTGAGGAAGAGGTCCTTGCGGGCCGCGGCAGTCCCCCCGCCTCGAAGAGCCGAGCTCGGATCGTGGCGCGCTGCGAGGGCCAAGACGTGCGTGAGCGCCGGCGTGCTGAGCGCAAGGTCGATGAAACCGCAAGCCACGACGATCGCGTAGGCCGGCAGCCACGAACATGTGGCCAGGATCGCGTCGTAGGCGCGCCGCGGACATATGAGGATGTCGCGCAGGAGCGTCAGCCGAACGAACGGAGAGCGCTCCGTCGGTTCGATGTCATCCGGCTGCTGCACCGGCTGACCCATTCGCGGGCGGCCGGCAATTCTCCGCACGGCTCGCCACGTGGCCGACGGCTTCTTAGGGCTCTTTGAGCAGTTCGGAGACCGGAAGGTGTCGCTCGATCGCCTCCGCGGCACGCGCCAGGTGCAGTTCGCGTAGCTCGAGGAGGCGCAACTTCAGGTAAGCGACCATCCGTTTGCGGGCCCGTTGAGAATACAGCACGTTCGGGTCCGCGATCAGCGGTCGGACGATCTCGGCGCGGTGATGCGGATGCCCCCGGTGGGGCGCCCGAACCGGAGAAAGAGTCAGTACGGCGAGCGTGACGAAAGCGATTGGTACCATAGCGTTTCCTCCCGGCTGTTTCGTTCACGCCGGAACGCGATTTCGCAAGACCTCATTCACGAGAGACAACTTTGCAGCAGCAGAACGGCCGTAGCGCCGCGCCCGTGCCGCTCGTCGTGGCGCCCCCGCCCGACGGCCCGTACGTGCGAATCATTCCTTTAGGTGGATGCGGCGAAATCGGCCGCAACATGACCGTTATCGAGACCCGCGACGATCTGGTCGTGGTCGATTGCGGCTTGATGTTCCCCGACGAGTCGATGCTCGGCGTCGACATCGTGATCAACGACTTCACGTATCTGCGCGAGCGGCGCGACAAGTTCCGCGCGGTGCTCGTGACCCACGGTCACGAAGATCACATCGGCGGCATCCCGTACCTGCTGCGCGAGTTCGACGTGCCGGTGGCCGGGACGCCGCTATCCCTTGCGCTCATCCGCGCGAAGTCACGCGATCATAAGTTTAGCGATAAAGCGTTCGTGACCGTCAACCCGGGCGAGCGTGTGCGGTACGGCGGTATCGAGACCGAGTTCGTGCACATCAATCACAGCGTGGCGGGTGCGTGCGCGCTCGCGATCACGACCGAGCTCGGCACGCTCTTCCACACGGGTGATTTCAAATTCGATCAGACGCCGCTCGACGGCAAGCCGGCCGACTTCGCTGCGATCGCCGGTATCGGCGACGAGGGCGTGCTGTGCATGCTGTCCGATTCGACCAACGCCGAGCGTTCGGGGCACACGCCATCGGAACGTGTCGTCGGTGAGGCGTTTGCGAACATCTTCGCGCACGCGCCGGGCCGAATCATCGTAACGTCGTTTGCGTCGAACGTGCCGCGTATCCAGCAGATCGTCGACACGGCTTTACGCTACGACCGGCGAATCGCGCTGCTCGGACGCTCGCTGATGAACGTCGTGCAGTATGCGACGGCGCTCGGCTACCTGAAGCTGCCGCCGGAGCGGATGATCCGCCTCGAACAGCTCGACGAGTTCCCGCCGAACGAGATTGTGGTCATCACGACCGGTTCGCAGGGCGAGCCGATGTCGGCGCTTTCGCGTTTGGCGGTGCGCGATCATCACCGCATGAAGATCGTCGCAGGCGACACGGTGGTTATCAGCGCGACGCCGATCCCCGGCAACGAGAAGAGCGTCGGCAAGACGATCAACAATCTGTATCGTTTGGGCGCGACGGTCATCCACGGTACGTCGCGCGGCACGGCGCACGTCTCGGGTCACGCCTCGCAAGAAGAGCTCCTGTTGATGCTCAATCTCGTGCGCCCGAAGTACTTCGTGCCGATCCACGGCGAGTACCGGATGCTCGTCGTGCACGCCGGCCTCGCGCAGAAGACGGGCGTCGCACCCGAGAACTGTTTCATCATTGAAAACGGCGACGTTGTCGAGTTCACGCCCGGCGGCGCGGAAAAGATCGGCAAGACGTACGCCGGCAACGTGATGGTCGACGGCAGTGGCGTCGGGGATGTCGGCGAAGCGGTCCTGCGCGATCGCAAGCACCTCTCCGCCGACGGCATCATGCTGGTCGTCGTGACGGTGGACGCTGAAGAAGCGCGCGTCGTCGCCGGCCCCGATCTCATCTCCCGCGGCGTCTTCTACCTGCCGGAAGCCGAGCAGGTGACGCGCGACCTCGAACGCCGCGTCTCCGATATTTTGGGCGGTTGCTCCGCCGAAGGCATCCGCGACGTCAACACGGTGAAGGAGCACATACGCCAGGGACTTGCGAAGGCGGTTTACGAGCGCACGCGCCGGCGGCCGATTGTCGTGCCGGTGGTGATGGAGGTATAGCGGCAACCCATACATGGAATCGCCGAACAGGCGTCGCAGGCCAAGCGTGCCGAAGCAGCATTGAGCGAGTATTAGGTGTCTAGGGTGTATCCGGCGAGCGGGGGTAGACGCGAATGGACATTGATAAACATCTCGCGCGAAGCATCGACACGGTAGCGGGAGCCACACGGATTCGCGGGACTCCGCTCTCGGTAGACTTCATCTTGGGGTTGTTTGAGCAAGGATGGTCGGAAGCTGACGTGCTGGATAATTACCCTCAGCTTCGTCGCGAATCTTTGATGGCGGTGTTCTCCTATGCGCGAAAGTCTCTAAGAGCGGATGAAGTAATTTCCGTCGAATCATAAGCTTTTGCGTATCCTGCTCGACGAAAGCGTCGCGCGCAAGATCGAAGACGCTAGAACGGAATGAGATGAGATGGCGATCGACTATAAGCGGCGAGACATCACCGTCGACGACTACCACCGCATGGCGGACGCCGGGATTTTCGGGCCGGAGGAACGTGTCGAGCTCATCGACGGCGAGCTGATCGACATGCCGCCGATCGGAACCCCGCATTCGGCCCGGCACGCGATCATCGATCATTATCTCGCTGAAACGCTCGGCGTTCGCGCTTTCGTCGTACCGCAGGGTTCGTTTCCGCTCGATCGCCGGTCCGAGCCGCAGCCCGACATCGCGGTACTGGCGCCGCGGGATTATCACGGGCGCGGCCCCGATACACCTGGCGAGATATTCGCCCTCATTGAGATCGCGCAGTCTTCCATCGGATTCGATCTCGGTCGTAAACAGCGTCTCTATGCCTCGCGCGGCATCCGCGAATATCTGGTTATCGACATCGGCAAGAACCGACTGATCCGATTCACCGAACCCTCGGACCTCGCGTACAATGATGAACGCGATCTCGGGTATGGCGACCAGTTTGCCTTGGTCGCGGGGCCCGACGTTATGCTCCTGTCCGACCCCTTCCTCGCACCGCATTAGGCACCCAGCTCGTTCGGTGGGCCGTCGCCCTCGAACGACGACGCGACTTCTCAGTGAGCGTGTAGCCGCCGCTGCATAGAGCCGGCCCGCCCACGGTACGCGCGAACGCGAAACCGGTTTGGCCCGGTACGTGAGAGACCGCTCGCTTGATGCTGCCCGTGTAACCAATGCCACAACGCTGCCGGTAGCGTAAAAAGTCCTAGGGGTTCTTTAGGGGTCTTAAGAAAAGTCATCTGGAGATACGCCGGCCTTGCCGGTGTGTCCATTTGACACTCGCTTCAAAGGAAGACGATATGCAGAAACATCGTTTCGCGCAGTCGGCTCTCGCACTTGTTGCGCTGGTTGCTCTGATACTCTGCCAGGGAACTTTGGTTCTGGCGGGGACGACGGGCTCGATCACCGGTACGGTGACCGACAAAGCGACGAATGCGCCGATTGCCGGCATCCGCGTGACCGCTTCGAGTCCGTCGCAAAATCAGACGACGACGACCGACTCGACGGGCCACTTCGCGTTTCTTTCCCTCGCCCCGGACACGTATACGATCTCGGTCGAAAAGACTGGGTACGATGCGTTCTCGCAGTCCGGTGTAACGGTCCAGTCGGACCAAGGCCAAACCCTTCAATTGTCCACGAATCGGACGCTGCGGACGATCGCGCGCACGACCTCGCGATCAAGTGGTAGTCTCGTGAAGTCCGGCGTCACAAGCGACGTCTACAACATCACGCCGGCGCAACAGGCCGCGGCTGCCCCGCTCGGTGGCGGCAACAACCTCAATTCGGCGTACTCTGCTATCCAGTCCGCGCCGGGCGTGTTGGTTCCGATCAGCGACTCGGGCGGCTGGGGCCAATCGATCAACATCCGAGGCGGCGACTACACGCAGACCGGAAATGAAGTCGACGGCATCCCCATAAACCGCCAGTTCGACCAATACGCCACCTCGCCGCTTTCAAACATCGGCAGCGCCGAGGTTCAGGTCTACACCGGCAATCAGCCCGTGGACGCGCAAGCAAACGGCTTGGCTGGCTTCGTCAATCAGGTGATCCGAACGGGCACCTACCCCGGCTTCGGCGACGTGAACTTAGGAGTCGGCGCGCCGGGTTACTACCATAAGTTCAGCGTCGAATACGGCGGCGCTACGACGAACCGTAACTTTACCTATTACTTGGGCTTCCTCGGGTACAACCAGCAGAACCGGTTTGTCGATCAGTATAACGGCGCGAAATACGTGCCCGCGTACGGTTCGCTGATCAACTACGTCGCATCCGGATGCACGACGCTCCATCCGACTGCGGGCTGCTACGCGAACGGTGCCGGTTTGGTCGGCGCAGGGAATGGCTTGTTCGGTGGTCTTCCGTTGGGTCCCAATGGGTTCGTCCAAGAGCCCGGCTATTTCGGATCGATCCCGTCTATTGCGGATCGCGAAGGCGTAGCCAACATCCACGTCGCCGTTCCGCACGCACATGATGGTCTCAAAGACGACATTCAACTGCTTTACAACACGGGAGAGACCTACAACACTCCCAATGATGCGCTCTCCGATTTCGGACCGGCCTTAGGCGATGTCACGAACGGCACGGCCTATGGGGGAACCGTTCCAAATGATGGGTTTGCTGTCTGTCCGTCTAATACTGGTGCTCCTGCTCCCGCCGGCTCGGCAGTCGCGTGCGCTCCACCAGTCAGCCCGATCTACCTGAACCAGACAGTTTACACGGGACCGCTTTACAGGGCACTCAGCGCCGCCAACGTGAGTCAAACGCGGACTTTGTTCTTCCCGGGCTCGAACACGTCGCTTGGCCTGTTCGGATCAGTCCCAAACAATCAACGTGACGGCGAGACCACCGGCTTCGCGCTCTCGAAGGTTCAATACCAACACAACTTCAGCTCCAGCGCGTATGCGCGCCTCTACGGCTACACGTCGTACTCGGATCGCATCGACAATGGCATCGTCGGCGCGTTTCAAAACTATTTAGGAGCGTTTCCCGGAGATTACCTGATCTCGGCGCATACGCGCGGCGTCGCGGCGTTGTTTGCCGACCAAATCGATCCGCACAACCTGATCAGCTTCGATGCCGCGTACTCCTACACGGGTTCGACGCGCTACTACAACACCACGCTCGGCGGTGGACAGCCGGTCGCCTATCTCGTCAATTCCGCAAATCCGACTGCCGGCTGCTACGATGCGACCGGCGCATCGTCAACCTGTAGGAGTGCGGCCAAGTACGTCGCCGAGCTAGGCGGAGGGCTCGCTCCGAGCCGCGGCAGTCCGACGCTCGGCGCGCTTCCCGCCTCGTGCGGCGGGGCGCCGTGCGAATATTACGCGGTCGGCACAGGTGCCGGTGGCTTGCTCAACGTCGTACGCCCGGCATTCACGAACGCCGCAATCTCCGACACGATCAAACCGACCGATAAGTTGACGATTCAGGCCGCGCTTCGGTATGAAGACTTCACCTACAATTTGGCCAACACTAACAATCCTGGGAATCAGTTGCTGGTCAACGACTACAACAATCACCATTGCGTATCGGGGACATCGGTCATACCGAATTCGGCTGCGGGTTCGGCATGCCCCGCGGGTTACACCCGCACGGCGCTGTCCGCGAATAGCCCGCTACGTGAGGACTACGCCCACGTCTTCTCACCGCGCGTCGGATTGACGTATAGCGTCGATCCCAACACGGTGCTTCGAGCCTCCTACGGACGCTTCACGCAGCCGGCGGAAACCTCGTCCGTGGATTCCACCAGTCTTCAGCCTGCCGCGCCGAGCGCTCAGTTCTATGCCAACTTCGGCTACCCCAGCTACGCGCGCAACGTCGAACCGGAGATCTCGTATAACACGGACTTCTCGATCGAGCACGCCATCCCGCAGGCCGGGTTGCAGTTCAGCCTGTCGCCATTTTACCGCAAGACGACCAACGAATTCGCAACGATCCTGGTCAATCCCCAGACGAACTTCGTCGCAACCATCAACGGCCTAAACCGTGAAACCAAGGGTGCGGAGCTGGCAGTCAGTGCCGGCAACTTCAATCGAGATGGTTTTGCGGCGCAGCTTGCATACACGTACACCTATTCGACGGCAAAGTACAAGGTTTTCCCGAACGGCGGTTCGTTCGTCGCTGGAGCGAATGCGGGCATACAGTCGTTCAACGCATATACGAAGTATTGTGCGACAAACCCAACATCGAAGCTGTGCGGGGCCACGCAAAATAGCACTGCGGCGGCTCCGTGCTACACTCCCGGCAACACCGCCGGTACCCCGGCCGTCGCAGCGCCGGGTTGCGGCCCTGGAACGGTCGCGAATCCGTACTGGAATTCCCAGCCGTTCGGCCTACTCGATCCGAACGCGTCGTACACTCCGTTTAACACTAGCCTCGGGACCGGCTTTGGCGGCGGAGCGACGAGCTACGTCGTGCCGCACGTCGCGTCGCTAATCTTGCAGTACAAGAAGGGACCGCTCACGATCTCGCCTTCATTGCAGTTTCAAGGCGGGTCGCGTTACGGAAGCCCGCTCACCGTGCAGGGCATCTCGCCCGACACGTGTGCTGCGTTACCGGGCTCAGGACCGTCGGTCGCCGGCGATCCCCGCTATACCAACGGCAGTCCGGGACCGGGGCAACCGTACGATGCGTCATCGTGCTTGGGAGTCGTCCCGATCCCCAACCCACAGACTAAGCACTTCGACGGTATAGGCGAATTCGTTCAGCCGAATTTGATCGCGACGAACCTTAGCGTGAACTACGACTTCAACAAGAAGGTCGGGCTCAATCTGATTGCCGCGAACATCTTCAACCGCTGCTTCGGCGGCTCGAACGTGCCGTGGGAAGTCAGCAACATCAGTTGCGCCTATTCAAACTCCGGGAATTATGTCGGCAACGTCTACAATCCCGGCGACGCGATCCAGGCCAACGTAGCGCAGTCGTACACGCCAGTCCTCGGCGGAGCGTTGCAATCAGTGAGCGCGGGCTCGCCGCTGCCTTTCGAACTGTTCGTAAACCTCAACGTCCACATGTAAGCATCTCGAGCGATGCAAACAGCGGAGCCGCCTCGGTATGGGGCGGCTCCGCTGCTTTTAGGCACGGCACCGGGACTAAAACGCTCCGCCGAAAATACCTGGGGCTGTGAAAGATCGAAAAACGTTCCTGACCGGACTCGGCGTCGCGGGCGCAGCAATTGCGCTCGGTCGCGCTGCGGAAGCGCAGCAAACGCCGACACCGGCAGCAACCAGTTCGCCGCGACCTGCCGTTCCGGCTCCGCCGCCCAAACGGGTCGCTCGACCGGCGAAGCGGCCCTCCGCCGCAGCGCTCGCGGTGGCAGCTACCTTCCGCCGTTTCGACCCAAGGCTCGACGATGCCGAGGTCGAGACGATTGCGCGCGGGATCGATGACAGCGTTAAGGGCGGCACGACGCTAAACCCTAAGAAAAAGCCACTCGGCAACGGGGACGAGCCGGTGACGACCTTTACGGTGACGGGATGACGAACGACGACATCGCGTTTGCCGAAACCACCGAACTGCAAAGGCTGCTCACCAAGCGAAACATCTCGTCGCTCGACCTAACGGATCTGTATCTTGAGCGGCTCGACAAGTACGGCCCGTCTTATAACGCGATCGTCACCGTTATGCACGGGCGCGCTCGCGCTGAGGCGAAACGCGCCGACCGCGAGCGAGCAGCTGGGCGCGTACGTGGCCCGCTGCACGGCATTCCATACGGCGTCAAGGATTTGCTCGCTGCTAAGGGCGCTCCGACGACGTGGGGGGCACAGCCCTATCGCCATCAGGTCTTTGATTACGATGCTACGGTGGTAAAGCGCTTGGGCGAAGCGGGCGCGGTACTGTTGGGGAAGCTCGCAATGGTGGAACTGGCCGGCGGCTTCGGCTACAACAACGCCGACGCTTCGTTTACCGGCCCTGGCCGAACGCCGTGGAATCGGGATTTTTGGAGCGGCGGGTCGTCGAGCGGCTCAGCTGCGTGTACTGCGGCCGCACTCGTGCCGTTTGCGATCGGCTCCGAAACATCGGGGTCGATTCTCTTTCCCTCGACGAGCTGCGGCGTGACCGGCTTACGGCCGACGTATGGCCGCGTGAGCCGCCACGGCGCGATGGCATTGTGCTGGACGCTCGATAAGCTTGGCCCGATCGCGCGCAGCGCACGCGACACCGATCTCGTGCTGCGTGCGATCGCCGGACACGATCCACAGGACCGCACGTCGGTCGATCGGCCGTTTACGACCCTGCGGCGCCGGCCGAAAATCGGCATCGTCGCTAAGGCGACGCAAAAAACGATGCCTGCCGTCGCTGCCAACTTCGAACGTTCGCTCAAGGTATTGGAGACGTTCTGCGACATCGTTCCCGACATCGCCATGCCGAATCTGCCGTACGGAAACGCGGTCGGCACGATCGTGAACGGCGAAGGCGCGTCGGCCTTCCGGCATCTGATCGAAAGCGGCAAGTCGCGCGACCTGCGGGCCGTCGCCGATCGTACCGGCGGCTATGTCGCCTACGCGACGCTTGCCGTCGACTACCTCGACGCGATGCGCCAACGCACGCTCATGGTCGAGGCTCTCGAGCGAGCGTTCGGACCGTACGACGCGATAGCGGCACCGACGCTTTCGACCGTTGCCTATCCGATCGGCGTCGACTTCGATAAAGTGTATACGGCATATCCGGGCGCGGTTGATCTTATCTCCGCCGGTAACGCCACGGGACTTCCCGCGATCGGACTACCCAACGGCTTCGGCGTGCACGGTTTACCGTCGGGCTTATCGTTTCTTGGTCGCCCCTTCGGAGAGGCCAAGCTGACGCAGATTGCAAGCGGCTACCAAGCGCGAACTGATTGGCACCGGCGCCGTCCTAATTTGGCGGCTGTTCGTTGAATCAGGGGTAGCCGAGCGGAACGGGTAAGGCTCGCTCGCACTGGAGGGCTTCGCGGGTAGTAGTGCAAACGAATCAGCAAATCGCCGGCTTAAGTCGGCAGGAGGAATCTGTGAAACGAATCGTTTCGCGCGTCTTTATGTTGGCGGCGACGTTCACGTTCGGAACCTTGACCTTCGCCGTGTCAGCCGTCGCGCCGGCACATGCTCAACCATCGGCGCCGGCTCCGAGCTTCGGAAGTCCGCCGTCCGGCGAAATCCCGATCCTCTTCAACGACCAGCACGTTTATTCGAAGCCCGACCGGCTGAAGAAGGGTCGTGTCCTGGCCGCGTTGGTACGCGGCAAGACGATCCTCGTTCCGTTGCGCTCGATGTTCGAACAGATGGGTGCAACGGTCTCGTACAATGCGTCGACCAAGGCCGTCGACGTTTCCAAACCCGGCGCCGACGTCCAAGTGACGGTCGGCAAGCCGGAAGTGACCATCAACGGAGAGACCCGTCCACTTGACGTCCCGCCGGAGATCTATCACGGCTCGTTACTCGTCCCCGTGCGCGTGATCTCTGAAGGCATGGGCGCCTACGTTCTCTGGGTTCCGGACCGTCGTCTTGTCGTCGTGCGCTACGTCAGTTCGATTCCGTCGACGCCGCCACCGGCGCCGCCGCCCGCTCCGACAACCGTTCCGACGGCTGCTCCCACGCTATCCCCGACGCCGACTCCCTCAGCGTCTCCAGGTTCGGAGTTTTTCATCGCCGGTGACGCGACGTTCGACCCGAAGGTCTTCAACGAGTTTAGTCCCGGTAATAGAGGCGCCGTGAGCTTCGCGGGCCGTGTCGGCTTTACGTCCAACTATGGCGAGCTCGCTTACATGGCAGAAGGTGATATCCGGCAGTACCGTTACCCGCACCGCTCATCCACGCCGACGAATGTTGCGTGCACGGGCCCGGCCGCGGTGCCCACCGACAGCGGTTGCGTCACGACGCTTGGCCCGATCAACGGTACGGTATTTGTACCATCGTTCGACGCCCGCGACACGGACGTCGACGGTCGCATTGGTATCGGCGTCGCCCATCCGAGGATATTCCTCGCCGGTAGCTACATCTCGCGCTACGGAAACTATGGTTATCCGCGTCTCAACGGCGTCGGCGGTGGCATTGAGAAGTTGTCGAACTTCAACCAACCAATCGACCTCTTCGGCAGCGTTTACTACTATCCGCAGATCAGCGGCGACTTCGTCGACGTCAACCTCAACTCTCAGAAGTTGCAGTACCGGCTTCTGCATTATCAGGTGGGGCTCAACGTCATGGTTCCAAGAACCCCGCTGTTCCTCGATCTGGGGTACCTCGGCGACCGTGGCACGCCCAAGCAGAACGCTCCGGGGCCCTTCTCCGAGAACAGCTTTTTCGGTGGTCTCGGTCTTCACTTCTAAAGCTCACACCGGATAGCCGGAGACGCCCCTCGCCCGTCGGCGTGGGGCGTCTTCATAGGTGAGCGTCTGCGAAGGAAACCCCCTGTACGCCGTCTGCCTTGGCGGGAAGCGGTTCGGAAAAGGTCCAAGAATCGCCCGTGAACCGGTCGCTCGCTCTTGTGCTGTTTTCGTTGCTGGCTCTGCCTGCGCGTCCCGCTGCGGCGGCAGTGTTTTCGGACCAGTTATGCCCCGCCGCAGTGGATCCTGTTCAGCGCTACACAGCGCTTATGAACGACCCGAAGGCGCTGGCCGATGATGCCGTTGTCGCCGCGAACCGAATCGCTGCGGTGTACGATCTGTGCGCAACGGGATATCGCTCGAACGGTAATATCGAACTGGTCCATTACGCGGAAGTTCGTTCAGCGCAGTACCACTTTGCTGCGGGCCGTTTGCTGCGCCTTGAAGACAATAATGATGCCGCGCGCGCCGCGTTCGCCGCAGCGCTGCAGGGAGTCCGTGAGACCATTGATTGGAAGCAGTCGTCGCAATCGTATAGGTCCTCCAACGGTACGGGCGGCACGTCGGTCGGCCACAACTCGTCTTCGCTGCAGTCATCGTACTATGGCTCAGCCGTAAGTGTTCGTGACGCCGTTCAGGCCGAAATGGCCGAGATGGCAAAACCCGCGGCGGCTTCTCCCGCGCCGAGTTCTAAGCCTTAAATCGAGCGGTCGGGCATCGCTTCCCCGCTCTCGGGCGCCGCTCTGCATCCCATTCGGAGTGCGGTCATATCAATGAAAATTCAGGGTGCTGGCAACCGCCGTCGCGCTATCGAAGCCGTGTCCGCCGGAGCGCACGAATATTGTGCGACGGTGTCTGCCGACCCGACAACGATGGTAACGCCGGGGCGTTCACGGCCGTGTGACGATGCCGCCACTGGATGTTACGATGTCGGCAACTGTCTGACTGTGGGGTTTTTCGAGCATGCGGCATCCCACACTGCGCGCAAGGCAGTCGTCCTGGTGCACGGGGCCGGGCACCGAATCATTTTTAGCCGGGGGATGTAGCGCCCTGTGCCACAAAAAAAGAAGCCCGCCGCTTGAGCGTCGGGCTTCTTTTCCTCGCTGATTATCGTCCTAGCGCGGACGTCTCATTCGAGCGTAGGTTCCGTTTCCAACTGCGGCCGATCCAGGCGTTCCGTACGTCGCCGTAATGATCGGTGAAAACGAGATGTCAGCTTGACCGTTTGTGCCGGAGATTACCGGTGCGGCTTGCGTGTTCTGCGGGGGGCCCGCTTCGAACAGCGGGTAGTCCACGCTAAAGGCGGTTACTTCGTAGACATCCCCGGTTGGGATCGACGGCGACGTCGGAGTCGCCGTCGACTGAGGACCGAGATTGTCAGGTAGAGTGGCGCTTTGCGTGCCGCCTCCGCCCGGAAGCAGCAACGAATAGTACGTGCCTACGGAGTCATCGAAGATGTCGACCATCGTCTCCGTTGACCCCGGCGCCGTAACGATCGTGACGGTTCCACCGCCGGCACCATCTTCAGTGAAGACCGGCGCTGTTGTGATGGCTGGAAGTCCGGTCGTCGACGCCAAGGTCGCCGTTGCTTGAGCACTCGCCGACGGCGCGTTTGCCGCAGCGACCGTTACGTGCAGCACATACGTTCCGGCGGCCGGGGTCGCCGAAAAAGCCGTGAAGCCTTGTGTGTATCCGATGAAACCCGGCGGGAATGTGCCGTTCCGTACCTGCGGGTAAGCCGGCGGGCCGCCCTCGAACGGATAGATGGCGTTGGCATCAAAGAACGTCGACGTTTGCGAGGGATCGCCGTAGAACGGCAGCGGGTAAAGTCGGAAGTTCGCTGCGCCTAGCGTCGAGATGTTTTCGGGCGCGAACCCGTATGCGAAGACGCCGCCGCTCTGGTTGAAGGTCGTCGCTGGGGGTGGTGAGGAGCCCGCCGGCGTTTGCGGCGACGACGAGATGTGGGATGTGCCGGCATCGGTGCGAGCACTCTTCACTGTGGGAACGACGAACCCGGGCGGCCCGAAAATCGTCGGCGAGTTGACGAGCGTCCCGGAGAGTCCGTTCGGCTGACGATACGTCGCGACGGTGTTAAGGCCGGTGGTTCCGTCAGTGTACGTCGCCACTCCGACGGCAAATCTCAGTGTGTTGGAGTTTAGGCCTACCGACGTTGATAGCGGCTGCCTGGCGCTCTGTCCCGAGGTGCATCCCGCGAGCGCCGCCACTAGGGCGGCACTCGGAAGTAGCGCGGTTAACGACGATCTTAGCAACTGACCTCCTGGTGCATATGCAGTAGTGAGTAGCCGAGTATGCCGCACTACGGTCATAGTCCCAGCTGATAGTAGAAGCGGATCGAGGTTGGTCCGCCGTTTGGCGTGATGATGTACGGCTGATTGCCGAACACGAGCGGACCGTACTGGCGTAGGTAAGGATCAGTTGCCCCGTATGCCGCCGTGGCGCCGCTATAGCCGGTTTTCGGACCGGATATCCCGGTCGCGACGGGTTGGTAGCGCGAATTATACACCGGACGGCCGTAGATGTTTCCGAAGATGTTGCTGACCAATACGCCGAAGGTGCTGTGCGAATTGGGCGGGTCGTACTCGAAGGTAAACGAGCCGGTCAGGCGCGGTGACGACAGAATGCCGCCGCCCGCTGAAGTCTCCGCCGTACCGCGCGTTGCGGCGATATTTGGCTTGAAGTACGTACCCGGATTCTGCGGATCGACGTATTGCGGCGCTCCGGTCGTCCCGAACGACGTCTGTCCCGCGACGATGTTCGTGTTTGGCACGTTATAGGCTGCGCCATTCACGAACGCCGCTGAGTTGAGGCCCGCACCCAGCGGGTAGCCGCGCGTGTACGTCAAGATCGGGTTGATCCGGTAATTGGCACGCGAGCGGAACGACAGCGCGAGCGTTGACGTTAGCGGGGTCACGAAGCCGACGCGATAGAGGTCGCCGAGCTGCAGTGAAGCGCCGGGAATGGTCGGGAAGAAGTCTTCGCTTGCAGTCAGCGGGACGACGTTACTCAACTCGTTGATATACGTCGCCGAAAGCGAGCCGGAGAGCCCGTACGCAGAATCTTTCGTCAACAAAAACTCAACGCCGGTCGTGCGCGAAATCCCGTCGTTCGTGACGGTTGCAGGATTGAGTTGCGGGATACCGTTTGCGTCCGTAAGCACGGCGCCCGTAGCAGTCGTACGGTTCGACGCAGTAAGCGCGACCACGTTGTAGCCGCGTGAATAGAACGGGGTCACCTTAACGGCGACGTTCCCTGGGAACTGGTGCTCGTACGAGAAGTCGAAGTTGTTGATCGTTTCCGGCAGCGCGGGTCGGACGCCGACACCTAAACCACCGATCTGGTTTTCCCAAAACAGCTGGTCGCCATAATTCGCGCACGGCATGTTGCTGAGGATCCCGCAGTACGTAGCCGGCTTGCCGGTGAAATTGTTGTACGATGGGATGCTGTTGTAGGCATTGTAGTATGAGCGATCGACTTGATTGTCGATGTCGGAGATAGGGGTGAACTGCACGGAGCGCCCATATGAACCGCGCACGGCGTCATTCCGCGTGAGCTGGTACGAGAAGTTGGCGCGCGGTTCGACGATCAGCGGATTCGTCACGTCCTTTGAGATGTTGTATACCGGCGCGGGCGGCGTCAGACCGGCTGCCGTCGCATTCTTAATGGCGTTCGCGTTGGCCGGCAAGTAGAGACCGGTAGCCGTTGACGGCAGGTCGTTCTTCTCCCCGTCGAGCCGAACCCCAAGGGAGAGTTTGAAGCGGTCATTCGGCGTGATCGTGTCGGTCACGTAGCCTGCGTAATCATGGCGTTGCGTCGTTACGTGCTCGTTGAAGCTCGGCACTGGATTGTTCGCAACGCTCGGGAACTGCTTGAGATAGCCGCAGGGTTCACCGTTCGCAACGCAGTCAGGATCATTGGCTGGCAGAAAGTCAAACGTTTCAAATCCGTTTCCGAATCCACCGGCGGCGAGGAGGCCGAGGATGTTGTCGGGTTGATCGTATACGGGATGCAGAAACTCGTACTTGCCGCCGAAGGTGATGAGGTTCTTTGAATTTGCCTGCTTCGTCCCATCGAGGGCGACGCCAGTTCGGATGCCGCCTTGCAAAGCCGAGAACGAGTCGGTTGGGATGATCTCGAAGGGATAGTCGAATGTGCTAACGGCGTGAACGCGGTAAAACTTTGCCGTCACAAACGTCGAAGCGTCCAGATTGTTCGAGTACTGGAACTTGTACGTTTCGTTCGGGTCGGTCTCGGCGTCTTTGTGATTCAGCGGCTGGATAACGGCCGTTTGTCCGGCGTTGCTCAGTCCGACGATCTGCTGGATCTGCGCCGTGGTCAAACCAGTGAATGCGTTCAAGTTCGCCAAAGTGTACGGATCGGCTGTAGGAAAGTTCAGGCCTTTGATGCCGCCGTAGTCTAGAACGGTGCTACGGATCGTCGTTTGAAATAGTGCTTGGAGCGACTGATTGTTATTGCGACCGAACTTGTAGACCAAGTTGTCCACGAACTGTCTTGAATTTTGCTCCGAAAAGCCGCCCAGATAAACGCCAAGAGGACCCGCCGGCGAGTCGAGGGCGCCGTACTGGATGGCGTTCTGGATACCGAGAAAGCTTACATAGTTCGAGAATCGGCCGTTCGGGGTGGCGAAACCGTATTCCAAGCCGAGCTGGTGCGCGTACGGAAACTCGCGTTGCTCGAGGTCGAGTGTTCCGAAGGGGGGATAGGTGCCGCGCTTGGTCAGGATGTTGATCGCGCCCGTACCGACGTTGCCGATCGATGCGTCGCCGGCGCCCGGCGTTAGTTGGATTTCCGAGGCTCCGTTGAAGAGGAGACCACCGACGAACTGATGCGTGAACGCGTCGGTGTAGTCAATGCCCTCGAACTGGAAACCTTCGTCGGTCTCGCGGCCGCCGCGTAGGATCGGATAGCCGCTTGCATCAAGGCTGGCGCCCGGAAGACTGATGATGAGGCGCGTGATGTCGGGATTGAAGGTCTTCCCGAGCTGCTGCTGGATCTGCTTGGTGCCGACGCTGTACGTGTCGACCGTTTGATTCGGTTGAAATGCGCTCGAGTTGCTACGGGCGGTCACCTGTGCGATCGTCCGCAGCGATTTTTGCAGCCGTTCCGGAGCGTTGGCCGTTTGATCGGCGAACACGTTCACGTTCTGGATCGAGGTCGGCTGATAACCCGACAATTGAAACGACACGGTGTACGTGTCCGGGTTCACTCCAGCGAATGAGTAGAAACCCTTCGAGTCGGTCTTGGCCGTGTAACTGCCGGTCGGAGAAACGGCGTTGACCGTTACTCCCGCGACCGGGGTTCCGTTGCTGTCGGTCACGGTGCCGGTGATTCCGCCCGTCGTCCCGGCTAAGAGGGTCCCGACGGTGCTGAAAAACAGCGCCATGACTAAGAAGAGCCCTAGAACAAGCTGGCCCTTCTGCGATAGGCGTAAAGGAGAGTACACCACAGTGCATCCTTTCTTGTGCGTTTAGCCCGGTGCGAAAAACGCCCGAGTCATGTGCGATTATATGTCGTTACGGCGCACATGATTCCTCCGCGGATTCGCTGCCAAGTCGCTGCCGCCGATGAGGCGGCTTGCTCGCACAGCGCGTAATGGGCTGGCTTAACCAGCTCCTGCGCTGGACCCGTCCAGGCAAGCCCTTCGCCGGCTGGCTGGCGCCCAGTTCTCATTGCCCAGCAGCGCCAATAACAGCGTCAGCAGCCTGAAAAGGCCGGTTCGATCTTTGCCGACGCGTCGTCTTCGTCGCGCTCGAGTGGAAGCGCACGGTTCGCGATGTCCGCGCCCGACGCTTTTGCAACCGTCGACAACTGATCGGGGACAGCGGCGGTCGGCCCGAAGTCACGAGGGTCGAACGCCGAACGCGCGCTCAAGCGCGAATCGTTTTCACTTGCTATGACGTCGAACGTCGCCTTGTCGTGTTCTTCCTTGGTCATCGGCTCGTGCGTATCGAGATACGCGACGAGGCCTCCCAGCCGGTCCGCGAGGAGCCTCTGACGTCGCAGCGCGCCGTCTAAAGCGTCGGCGAAAGCGCCAAGCTTCGCGCGTTGATCGGCTGTCTGCCCATCTTTGATAAGCCCCCGGAAATTACGCATCGCGTTGCTGCCCGAAACGGCCGCTTCGCGCAAAGTCACAAACTGGCGCGTCAGTTCCCGGATTCCGTGCTGCTTAGCAATGGCGCTCGAATCGACGTCTTCCGCCTTGAGCGTCGCGACGGCAGTATCGAGTCGTCGATCATTTTCGGCTTCGATTTGCACCGCGAGCGAGGCGTCGCCCAGCAGCGTTTTGCACAACGGCGTCGTGACACGGACGCGGCCGATGACGGGCAGCGGTTTTTCCGCTGCCTGCGAAGGCGAAACCGCGGGAGGCGCTGTAGGCGCCATCCCCGCTACGGCCAAAATCGCCAACAGTACGCTACAGGTCACAACGTCGCCCATAGGCCGTGCTTCGCGTACGACCTTTCTATTACCGTGTTCGTGATCTAGGGATCGAGGCAGGCCCTCCAGGGCACTCTGGATGGTTTTCACGGCCTGGATTCGCAGGTCGCGCGAGTAGCAAATAGTTTTGGCCGGTTAGTATCAATGTCGGCAAAAGAGGGTGGAGAGGAGCAGAGACAGTCGTTTCATGAAGAAACGCAGCATGTTGATGCGCCGCATTCGCTGGGTCGAGTTGCGTCTAGCGTTCATTAGCGTCTGCGCTACGGTAGCTGCCGGTCTTTTGCTGATTGAACCGATACCAGCCGCCGGATTAGCGCCGTCTTCGTCCCTGGCGCCGGCGACCATGCCACGCGTGTCGTCGATCTACACCAAGATGGTACTTGCGATGCGGCGCGAGTCCCCGCCGTCCACGCTTCCGGTGCAACTTACTCACGCCTGCGCAGTTCACGCGCTGCCCCCCCACCACGGCGATCTATTTGACCGCATGCTGATCGCACAGGCGATTCTTGAGGGACTCACGATCGTAACCGCCGATCCGCTTTTCGCTCGTTACAACGTCGCCTTGCTCCCGGCGTAAGAGCGCGCTTCAGGTGGCGATCGGGCTCGCGCTTGCGGCGGCGCTGGTGTACGGCGCAGCCGATTTCTTGGGCGGCCTTGCCAGCCGGCGCACGGCCGCTGCTGCGGTCGTCATCCTTTCGCAGATCGCAGGCATCGTCGTTCTGGCGCTCGCATGGCTGATTTTGCCGGGGCGCTTTTACGCGAGCGATATCCTTTTCGGCGTGTTCGCTGGTGCGGCGGGAGGCATCGCGATTGCAGCACTCTATGCGGCCCTCGCCGTCGGTCGCATGGGCGTCGTCTCACCGATCACGGCAGTGGTCGGCGCGAGCGTCCCCGTTATCGTCGGATTGAGCACCGGTGAGCGGCCGACGGAAGCCGAGCTTGCGGGTCTCGCGGCCGCGCTCATCGCGGTAATGCTCGTTTCGGCCGGAGGCGATCTGCGGCGCTTCTCGTTCGCCGAACGAGGCGTCGGTCTCGCGCTCCTCTCGGGACTCGGCATCGGCGCGCTCTACGTATTCCTCGCGCGCGGACATTCCGACGCGGGCCTCGCGCGCCTCGCGGTCGCTCGCATGGTCTCCGTCGCGCTCCTGGGCGCCTACGTGGTCGCGCGCCGAGAATCACTGCGACCCGCGCCGGGCTCGCTACGCCTGATCTTGCTCGCCGGCGCGTTCGACATGAGTGCAAACGTGTTGTACGTACTCGCGACACGCTACGGCCTGCTCGCGATCGTCGCCGTCATCACGTCGCTCTATCCCGCGAGCACCGTTTTTCTCGCGCGCATCATCCTACGCGAACGGCTTACGGTGGTGCAATGGATCGGGCTTGCATTCGCGGCCGGCGGGGTCGCGCTCATTGCGGCGACTCCAAGTTAGAATACTCGGCCGTTCTTCGCGCTGGCTGCAGGGCGGAATATGTGATACGTTACATGTAACCAGTTGCATTTGAGGCAGACAATGGGCAGTCGCCCGCAGCCTCGCGTACGAAGGTGAACGCTCACCGAGAACGACTGCGCCGCAAGGGACCGCGACCGATTCAAATCTGGGTACCGGACGTGCGATCCGCGGCTTTTGCCGCCGAGGCGCGCCGTCAATCGCTTGCTGTGGCGGAAAGCCTGGAGGACGCAGAAGATCAAGCGTTCATCGACGCAATTTCCGGTTGAACCGCCCCATTAAACGCGGCGAGATTTGGACGATTGCGGGCGCCAAGAACTATGCAGGTAAACCGCGCCGCGCCGTGATCCTTCAAGACGACCGATTCGCTATGTTAGCTTCCGTCACGATCTGCGCGTTGACCAGCAACGCGACGGAAGCTTCGGTGTTCGCTGGCCAATCGCGCCCGATGAGGACAATGGCCTGAGGACCCCCTCTCGTCTCATGGTCGACAAAATAACGACTGTTTCAAAAACGAAGCTGGGTGATTACGTTGGCCGACTGGCCGATGAGCAGGTCGTGCAACTGAATCGCGCCGTCCTTGTCTTTCTAGGAATGGCGGGTTCCGCTGCGCCGGAGTGCACGTGACGGCGCTCCGCGACTGAACCATGCGAAAATACCTAATAAGGCAATGGTTTTAGCGTAGCGAGAGGCCAGCATGCTTCTACACATCTTGATTGGTGCGGCGTTAAACATGATGATGCCAAACGCCCCGGCACCATGCTCGAGTCCGTACATGCCCGCGAAGATCATCAATCCAGTATTGCCCAACATACCCCAGCAGTTGCTCGATACGGGTATGCAGCATGCTACCGTTCTACTGAGAGTCTCTCTCGATGAGCGTGGCCGACCTCGCGACGTGGAGCTGCAGCGCTCTTCCGGTTACGTCGACGTCGACGCGGCGGCGGATGGTTTAGCCGAGCATTCAAGATACGATCCAGAGGTGCGCGGTTGCGCTCCGACGAGCGGTTCCTACACTTTGAAAGTGGACTTCGAAGTAACACGCAAGGATCCGAAAACCGGTGGAGGCGTCGATCTCGGAACGCACGCGTTTTTGATCGGCGACAGTTGTCCCACCGATCACGGCGTCATCCTCTCGCATGCAGCAGTGCTGGCTTCCATTTTAGTGAGCGTTGATCCGGGTGGTAAAGTTACCGGAACGACCGTCGAGAGCTCGACCGGCTTGCCCGAATTGGATCGTGCAGCAGTGACGTTAGCGCAGAACGGCGATTATCTACCCGCTGTGTACGGTTGCAAGTCCGTCAGCGGAACGTATCAATACGTTGTTATTTTCCGCCGTTCTTAGAGACGCCTCAGAGCGATGCCCAGATGTCCAGCTTCGCCTGCACGCGTTCGATCACCGCGTTCGTGAATTCGGTTGTCGAGGCGTGACCGCCAAGGTCGCTTGTGGCAGTACCGCCGTGGACGGTTTCGAGGGCGGATTCGTAGATCGCGCGTGAGGCGCTAGCGGCGCGAGGATCGGCGATGTAGCCGAGCAGGGCCGCTTCGGCGAGGATCATCGCCATGGGGTTCGCGACGTTCTTGCCGAACAGTCGCGGCGCGGTGCCGTGCGGCGCCTCGGCCATCACGCAAGTCGGCTTGAGCCCGGCATCGAAAGAAAGCAGAACGCTTTCTGCTCCTGCGATCGAGCCGAAGAGTTGCATCACGAGGTCGGAGAGACAGTCGCCGTCGCGGTTGAGTGATGGAATCACCATCGCCTCGCCGTTGGTTGATATCAAGAGCGCATAGGTGGCATCGATCAACTGCGGCTCGTAGATCACGTCGCGGTAGCGCTCGGCCGCCGCGTCCATCTCTTCTTTGAGCATGCCCTCATAGATGGGACTGACCGTGTATTTCGGTCCGCCGAATACTTTCGCGTGCATTTTACGCGCGTGCGAGAACGCGTACTCGGCGACGACTCGGCACACGTTCCGAGAGATGCGTTCGGTCCGAAACGCGACCTCGTCGTCGCCCGACCCTTCGCGCCACTCTTTGGCACCATACGCATCCCCGACCGCCATGCGGACGATCGAAATCGGCGCGTGGATGCCGCCGATCGGACGAACGCCGGGAAGGCGGCGCCCCGTTCGCACGATGACTTTGCCGTCGATCTCCCGGCGCAGGATGGCGTTGGGCGAACCGATGTCGCCCTTGGTCTCCGGCGTGATCGTCGCGGCCTTGAGGCCGAGTCCGGTACGCTTCATCGCCGTCGCCGCGTCGTGGACGACGCCGTTTTGCGTCTCACGTCGCTTAGGCAGCGAAAGATCATGGTGTTCGAAAGCGAGGTCCATAGCGATGACGTCGGGCGCGAGCACGCGCAGCGCGTCGACGAGCAGTTCTTGTCCGGTCTCATCACCTTCGAGGACGACGATCGTTTGCGTGGCCATCGCGCATTGTGTCCGCGCTTCGCGGCGGCGATGCCTGCGCGTGGCGGATCGCGGGACAGGTGCCCGGTGTGACGCGATGTAAGACGATATGCAATGGCTCGCGTTCGGCGCAAATCGGCAGCGGCGATGCGGTTGCGGTTCAATCTCGAAATCACCGGAATCGCGGCACTGGGACTCGCGATGCTGCTCGGCGTGGCACTAGCGGCGCCTGCGCATTCGGGGGCCCTCGGGGCGGCGGCCGCGCACGGTCTCGTCGCAACGTTCGGCGGGGTCGCATGGCTTGTGCCGGTGCTGATCGCGATTCTCGGCGGTATCGTGTTTCTCGAGATCAACGTGCCGCGCATGATTGCGACGCTCGGCTTCGCGTCGCTGTCGTACTTCTTGCTCCTGGATGCCTTTGCGGGTCGCGCCGGCGGCGCGTTCGGGCGGCTGCTACGCACGGGGTTGGAAGTGTATGTCGGCCCGGCAGGAGCGATTCTCGTTCTCGCGCTGCTGACCTTGGCGCTCACGGTCTGGATCGGTAACGTCGAAGTGAAACGGGCGATCGGCGCGCTGGTCGTCGCCGCGTCGCGACTTCGCGCGTGGATTGCGAGCACGGTCGCATCGTCTCGTGCGGCGGCTACCGCATCGTCTCGTTCGGGGCCGCCTGCAACGAAGGGCGCTCTGCAGTCGGCTCGGCCCGCTTCCTTGCGCGAGGCCTTCCATCTGCCGCCCCAGGGATCGACGAAGCCGTCTGCACGTAATGGCTTTGCCGCCGCGGCCCCGCCGGTCACGGGCGCGGGTTCCCCGGTCGCTGGTGCAGCCGCTGCAGGGAGTGCCGCCACGACGCTGGCGGCCCTTGCGACGCTCGCGCCGGTCGACGCTCGAACGTTCATAACCGAAGAAACGGCCCGCTCCGAAAAAGACATCGACGACGAGGAAGAGGACGACGACGAACTGGGTGATCCAACGGGCGATGACGAGCTCGGCGACGATGATGATTACGATGACGACGACCTCGATGATGACGATGATGACGATGATGAAGATGATGAAGATGAAGAGGACGCCGAGAGCGCCGACGATGAGGCGGACGATGACGTAGGCGACGAGGACGTAAGCGATGAGGGCGATGATGAAGAGGATGGCGCCACAATCATCGTCGGCGAGTACGAACCCGCGAGCATTGCAGTCGACGCCGCGAAGCGCACGTACACCCTCCCGAACCTCGACCTCTTCGATCCGCCGCAAGCGCAAATCGTCGATGAATCGCAGCGCTCGCATCTGCTCGAGGATACGCTCGCGTCGTTCGGCGTCGGCGCGAAGGTTATGCACGTTCAGCGCGGTCCGTCGATCACGCGCTACGAGCTAAGACCCGAACGCGGCGTCAAAATTTCCCGCATATCGGCACTCGCCGACGATATCGCGCTTACGCTTGCGGCGACGTCGGTCCGCATCGAAGCGCCCATCCCCGGCAAATCGGCCGTCGGCATCGAGGTTCCCAACGCTCAAACGTCGATCGTCGCGATACGCGAAATCCTCGATGCGCTGCCGCAGCGCGGAACGATTCCGCCGCTGCACATGGCGCTCGGCAAAGATATCACCGGCCGTCCCGTCTTCGGGGATCTGGGAAAGATGCCGCATTTGCTCGTTGCCGGCGCCACCGGTAGCGGCAAAAGCGTTTGCCTCAACACGATCATTGCATCGTTGCTCGTCTCCGCGACGCCCGATCAAGTGCAGATGCTCTTCATCGACCCCAAACGCGTCGAGCTGACGGTTTACAACGGCATCCCTCACCTCATCAAAGACGTTATCACCGACGCACGCTTAGCTGCGGGCGCGCTGTTCGAGATGACCAAAGAGATGGACGGCCGTTACGAACGCTTTGCGAAAGCCGGCGTGCGGAAAATCGAGGAGTACAACGCGAAGTTCCCCGACGAGACCTTGCCGTACGTGGTGATCGTCATCGACGAGCTCGCCGATCTCATGCTGATTGCCCCCGCGAAGGTCGAGACGACGATCTGCCGGCTCGCGCAGCTAGCCCGGGCGACGGGCATTCACCTCGTCGTGGCGACGCAGCGTCCCTCGGTCGACGTCATCACTGGGATCATCAAGGCGAATATCCCGTCGCGTATCGCGTTCGCGGTCAGCTCGCAGGTCGACTCTCGCACGATCATCGATATGGCCGGCGCCGAGCGGCTGCTCGGGCGCGGCGACATGCTCTTCCTTCCGATCGACGCGCCCAAGCCGATTCGCTCGCAGGGCGCACTCATCACGGGCAACGAGGTCAACCGGCTCGTCGAATTCTGGGCGACCCAAGCACGCCCCGAAAACCTGCTCGATGTCGAGGTCGTCCCGATCGAAGACGACGACCGCAAGCGCGACGTCGACCCGCTCTGCTACGATGCCGCGCGCTTTATCATCGAGAGCGACTTCGCGTCGACCGCGCAGCTACAGCAGCGCTTGTCGATTGGTCATCCCCGCGCGGTACGCGTGATGAAGCAGCTCGAAGAGTTCGGCATCGTCGGCCCGCACGAAGGCACCAAACCGCGCCGCATCAACATCGGCCTCGGCGAACTGGAGACCATCGCCGACCGCTTGGGAAAATCCGAACAAACGGACCTCTTCGCGCAGGGCGCGTAACGGTTCAGTCCCGATTCGCGAGGAGTGTAAAAAACGTGTCGAGCCGCGCCAGATCGTAGGCTGAATCGGCAACGGCCTCTGCGCGGGCCCAATCCTCGAACCGTTTTCGATCGAAAATATTCGCCTGAGTGCGCGCGACTGCGACCGCCGCAAGGAGCGCTGAATAATCAGACCATGCATAATAGGCGATAAATCGGTCTCTTGCACTGTCGGTCGGAGTAAGAACGTGGAGAAGTTGATCATCGCGATGGTCGGTCCGCCATTCCGTCACGACCTCGCGACCAATCTGCAAGGGACCGGCCGGAAATTCGACCGTGAACGGGATGGCCGCGTGCGCATACATCGCGTACGGCGTGCGATGGTAGCCGAGCGCAGCGAGCGCGGGGTCAACAATGTTTCGCGTGGCGCCGAACTGCAGTATAAAGTCCGCGTCGAGCGATTGGTATGCGGCGGGGGCATAGTATGTCGCGGCGCTTCCGCCGGTGAGCACGGCGCGTTGCCCCACGGCATCGAGCGCGGTACAGACGGCAAAGGCCACGTCGATCAACGTCGCATCGTTCTCGAGCATCAAAGCGCCTTACGCGCGCGCCGCGGGCGTCGTCGGATCGACCCCGCAATGGCGCACAGGCCAGGATCGGCTTGAGCCATGCGTCGCAAGAGAACCCGAAGCTCGCTCGCCGCATACCACGTCGGGTCCAGCTCGACGCGGCGAATGGTTCCCACGAGCCGCGAGGTGACGATCCCCGCGGCTTGGAGGGCGTCAACCGCACGTTGGACGGTGTAAAGCCGCTCGTCAAGACGCTCAGCGAGTTGTCGTGGGTACGAGTCTTCAATCAATACGAGTAGCTTGAGGATGCGGTCACGAACAGGGGACCCGAATATCCCGAAATCCATGACGGCAAGCATAGCATATTCTTGGTCATGTGACCAACTTTTTTGGTCATCTGCAACGGGTTACCAGTTTGAGTAATCGCGTCGTCGCCGCGGCGACGGTGATCATATTGTTCGTCGTGTACGCGCTGTTGGGCCTCGCCGTTTCGCCGCATCGGCCCGATGCAATCGATGGCCAAGCTGCCGCTCTGGTGGGCTCAGCGACGCCGCTTGCCGCTTTCCTGACGTCGCTCGGGCGGTTTCCGGCGTACGGAAGCGAGTGCGCCGTCATCCTCATAGCCGGCCTCGTCCGGCGTGTTTGGTTGGGACGTTGCCTGACGGCAGTCGCGCTACTCATATTTGCCTGGATCTGTAGCGACGCGCTCAAGGACGCTTTCAAGCGGCCGCGGCCGACGCACTGGATCGTCGCCCATGAGACCAGTTATTCGTATGCGAGCGGACACTGCACGAACTCGCTCGTCTTCTTCGGGTTCTGGGCCTACGTGTCGCTGCGTTCGACCTTACCGGCGACAGCGCGCATGGCGATCGCCATCGCGCTGCTGATGCTGAGCGGCGGCATCGGCTGGTCGCGCCTTGCACTCGGTGCGCACTACCCAACCGACGTGCTCGGCGGCTATCTGCTCGGAGCGGCGATCCTCGAATTCGGGATCGCCTTCGTCCCGCAGCGCGTGCTCGGGTTCGCTGCTGCGCAAAGAGAACCGCTCGCTGCGTGATGCGCCCTGATCGTCTCGCTCTGTGCGAGGTGGTCGCTATCTCGGATACCATTGCTCGAACGGGATCGGCCCGCCGCGTTTCACGGCGAGATTACGGTGGGTCTCGAAGATCGCCAATTCTTCCCCCGGTTTGCGGCGAAATCGCGCATCCGCAGCGCTCAGAGCAGCGATACCGCGCTCGCCTCGCACGTGTGCGGCGCTCGCGACGGCTTGGCAGATGGAGCGTTCGCACGCCGGGTAGGTTTTGGGGAGGTGCAGGTTTGCGATGCCGGCAGCGGTCAACGCGTTAACGAAGAGCGTGGGAGTAACATGGAACATCTGAAGCATGGGCCGCTCTTCAACGCGTAAATCGAACAATGTGTAGCGTTTGCGGCGGTCGACGCGTCGCGCATTCGCGGCAGCCACTCCCGTCGTGGCGTTGAGATACAACGCACCAAACGCTCCGCTTGGATTCCAGCGACCGCCATAGATCTTGGAGAAAGTCGTATCTTCGGACGTTGTTGCCCAGGACGGGTCGCAGACGCGCGAATACGATCCGCCACGCCGCACATGCAGAAAGCGCATTCGTCGGCCTACGGGAGGTAGGAGAACGTCTCGGCGAGATCGGCGTACACGGGCAGCACGCCTTCCTCGCGGATGATCTCTAAGAACGAGCGCCGATCATCCTCGTAGCCCGGCTCGCGCACGATCTGCGGAATCCGCAACGGGATGAACTTGCGATGGAAATACTCCGCCAACTCCGTAACGCGGTCAACATCCGCAATGCGCTCCATCGGGATACCCGCGCTACGCCACTTTGCGACTGCCGGCCTCGATACGCCAAAGAGTGCCGAAAGCTCGGTCTCACTGAGACCAAACACTTCCTTGATCCGGTCCAGCAGCCGGGTGGCGAGTTCGTG
>JAABUU010000517.1_pt1 | contig 85107 bp, 98 predicted proteins | sample 5559301 | NCBI WGS metagenome assembly JAABUU01 (sample SAMN10711884, study PRJNA513360) | rock metagenome | isolation source: Antarctica rocks | place: Antarctica: Victoria Land, Richard Nunatak white
CCTGCCCCGGCTCGCCCCCCCCCCCCCCCCCCGCTCGCCGAGCTGCCTGGCCTGACTCCGCCAGGCGAACGGGCTCGAGGCGCGCGTGTCGACCAGGGAGCTCGCTTGGGGCGCTGGCACAGCCGGCCTGCGGACGCCGTACGACCTTGTCCTCGCGTCCGACCTCATCTATGAGCAGGCGCAGCTGCCGGCGCTGGCCGACACGCTCGCCGCCCTGATCGCGCCGGCGGCCTGCGGCGGAGGCAGCCCGCCCCGCGCCGACAGCCGCGCCGGCGCGCCGCCGCCGAGCGGCCGCGTGCTGCTCGCGTACGAGCAGCGGCCGCTGGTGGTCGAGCGCGCGTTTGCCGAGTTTGCGCGCGCGGGGCTGTCTGCGGAGCGGGTACGTCCCCAGGCGGCTCTCGTGCTGGCGCTCCGCCCGCTGCTACTGCATGCACCAATGCTGCATGCTTGCCAGCTTGCTGTTGAGCGTGTGAGCGGGCTGTGGGGACGCAGGTTCCGCCCGAGGACCTGCACCCCGAGTGGCAGAGCGCCGACATCTTTGTCTACTGGCTGCGCCTGAGCCCGTGATCGGCCGGGCCCCGAGCCTGCGGCGCGGGCAGCGCTGCAGCCGCTGAGCCTTCAAGCAGCTCGGGCCGGGGACGAGGGCCAGACAAAGGCGCTCCCGCCCATCAGCGCGCAGCAGCGGCCGCCGGGGGCAGCCATGACGGCTGCGACGGCGCGCATGCAGCACGTCGGGAAAGCGCAGGAGGCGTGGGGCGCGGGCGCGCTGCACGAAGCGCCCGCCGCGAACGGCGGGGCCGCCGCGCCTGCCGCGGAGCGCCTGCAGCAGCTGCTGCGGGAGGTCGCCAACCTGCAGGCGCGCCCCGGCTCGCGCGTCCGCCTGCCATCTGCGCCCTGCGCAGGCCTGAGTTTTAGGGATGGGGTTGCGCAGCATGCGCCCGACGCACACGGGGCGGAGCCTGTCTGTCAAGAGCGGCGCCGCGTGCGCGCGGGCGCGTCTTGCGGCTGCGCTGCGCGGGAAAGCAGGGCCGCTGGCACCGCGGCAGTGGCGGCCGTGTGCTGTGCCGCAGCACCGGTGCCACGCGCCGCGCAGCGCCTGGCTGGGGCCCCCAGTGCGCTGCACCGGGCGAGGCCGCCCCGTGCATTTGCTGTGCACAAAATGGGAAACGCGCCAGACGCCCGCACGCGGCAATCGACCAAGCCCCTCCATACCCTGACCCTGATCATGATCTCATTACCGCGCAGGAGCGCGAGCGCCAGGTGCGCGCAGCGCTCGGCGCCCAGGCCGCGGCCGCCGCGGAGCGCCTGGCGGGCGGCGCGCCGGGCCTGGCGCCGGGGGCCGAGGACGCCGGGCTGCCGCTGCCGGCCGGCGCCGACGCGCTCGTGGCTGAGCTGGCGGCGCTGCAGGGCGCGCGGCAGTACGCGCAGGGCCTCCAGGTAGGTGGAGGGCCGTTGATGGGACCTCAGGTGGGAAGACGGTTTGTGTGTGGGGCCTCCAGGTGGGCGGAGGGCATGGGCGTAGGGCTTCCAGGTGGGCGGAAGGGCCTGCGTGCAGGGCCTCTCAGGTAGGCGGAGGGTGTAGGGCCGGCTTTGCAGCGCCCCGCGCCATCCGCAAGGCCCCGAGGCCATGCCTGCCTATGCCCCCGAAGCTCCACGCCGAGGCGCGAGCCGGCAGTCTCTCCAATCTATGTTCTGGAGTGAAAGCAGGAATTCAGCGTGTAAGCAGGACGCCGCACCTGCGCGCGGCTCTCAAACCATTGTCCGTCGCGTACTGCCGACCATGTTTTGGCTCGGGGCATTACCCTACATCCTGCCGTAATGCGAGCCTGAGAGCGCGCGCAGGAGCTGGCAGCGGTGACCAAGCACATGGAGCGGCTGCTGTGCGCAAGCGCTGCTCGGGCCCTTTTTCCCTAAAACCTACGTTAAACCTGACCTACATGCGCAGGAGCTGGCGGCGGTGACCAAGCACCTGGAGCGCCTGCTGCGCGCGTGCGAGCGCGCGACCGCCGCGCGCGACCCGCCCGCCTTCTTCGCCGGCGTCGGCGAGGCGGTGGCCGTGCACGCGGCCGGCGCTGGCCAGGCGGCCGCGCTGGCCGCGCTGCCGGCCGCCGGCGCGCCGGCGCCGCTGCGCGAGCTGGCCGCGTCCGCGCTCGCGCGCTTCGCGGCCGCGCAGGCGCGCCCTGCAGCAGAAGGGGTCAGCATAGGGTAGGGTACAACACACCTACCGTCTCCTTTTCTTTCTAAAGCACGTTAGTGTCGAGGTGGTGTGGAGCAGCAGAGCGGCATAGGCAAGGACACCAGGGGCTGGTGTTGCTGGGCGCTGCTGCTGCTGCAGGACATGGCCCGCATGCGCTGTGTCGCCATGCTTCCCACAGCGCGCGGGCCAGGGCCACCTTTGAAGCGCCGTCGACCACGGCCTGCCAGGCGACACGCGCGACGCGCCGCGCTTGTGAAACCACTTGCCGCGGCCGCGCAGGAGGGCCTGGCGGCCGCGCTGCGCGCGGTGCTCTGGGAGCGGCTGGCGCAGGTGGGCTGGCCGCCGCCGGTCGCTGCGGCGGCCGCAGCGGCCACCGACGCGGGCGGCGCCGGCGCGCCCAGCGGCGCCGGCTGGCACGGGCTGGAGGAGGCGGATGCCCAGGTGGTCGCGGACGTGACGCGCGTCATGGCCGCCTTCATCGCGCTGCAGCGCTCCATGCAGCGCGAGGCGTTTGACGCGGTGCGGCCGCCGCGCCGGCGTGCTCCTGTCCGTGCTTGCCGGGCCAGGCCAGCAGGGCTCTGCCGTGCGGCGGCGCGCGTCTCTGCACCACCACTTTGGGCACGTGAGCTTCTCTCAAGCCGGTCCACAGTGCAGCCCGCCTGCCGCCGGCCGCCTGCCGCCGTGTGCGCGAGGGGCGCGCCGCGCGCGAGTGCAAGTCCGTGAGGGTTAGGGTTGCCGGCAGGGCCTGGATGACGCGCTGGCCGGCGGCGCGCCGCTGTGGGCCGTGGAGGAGGCGGCCGCGCCGCTGGCGGCCAGCCTGCGCGCGCACTTCAGCGCCGGCCGCCCGACCGACCGGCCTGACCGGCCCGAGTGGCTGTTCGGCACCGCGCTGGCGCTCGCACGGTCGCTGGCGCCCTCGCTCGCGCCGCTGCAGGGCGCGATCGCCGCGCACGGGCTCGGCGCCCACTACAGCGCGCCGCTGGAGTATGCGCGCGCGATGCGCTCCGCCGTGCAGGCGCGCGCGCCCGCCGTTGCCCGCACCGCTGCGCGCAGGGTGCAGGGCGTCCACACCGCTGCACAGCCCGCACTTGTTGACTCACTCTGTGAGGGCTTGAGGACAAGTGAGCAGCAAAAAGCAAACAGTATCACTGGTTCACAGCCACTGCGGGGGCTGCACCCCGTGCGCATGTGGTGTCGCGGTGCTCTGGCTGCAGGATTAGGGTTAGGGTCAGGGTATAGCTTGTGGTGCCATGGCGCGGCACCACTGCCGCTTGCCGCCGACCCGGCCTGGATTGCCCAGGGCATCTTGCGCGACCATGTGCTGCCGCGGCTGGAGGCGATGGGCGCGCCCGCGCTCTGGCTGCACCTGGCCGAGCAGGCGGCCGTGTTTGAGCGCGCGCTGGCGCCGCTGCGCGGCCTGCCAGCTGCGGCGGCTGGCGCCGGCGACGCCGACGCCGACGCGCCCGAGCTCTGGGCGCCCGGCTCCTGCCTGGAGACTGTGTGCGCCAACCCGGTGCGGCGCCCCCCGCAGTCCTTCTCGTGTGACAGGCCGCAGGCACGCCGCGGCTGTTTGCCGCATGGCTCGTGCTGGGAAGGGTTGCGTCGGTGTCAATCTCGGAGCAGGGCCCCTGCGTTTGGCGTGCCCGGGCGCTCGGCAGAGCCTCTCTGCAGGCTCCCTGAGCTCCGGAGCGGCGCGCCCTCTGCCGCGTCCCTGTGCCGAGGCGCCGCTGGTGGAGCGGCGCAGGCGTGGGTTAGGGTTAGGACTAGGGCCAGGTCAGGTCAGCTAAAGGTGTAGCTACACCTGCACCCAGAGGTCCACAGGGTAATTGTAGGGTTACCCTATGGCGCAGGCGTGGCGCGGCGCGTGGTTCGACGCGGAGCGCGACGAGGCGCTGCGGCTGCTGGAGGACGAGCTGGACGCGCCGGGCGCCTGGCAGCCCGCGCAGGCGCTCTGGGGCGGCGCCGACGAGGCCGACATCGGCGGCGGCGCGCCGGCAGGCGCGCTCGAGGCCTGGCAGGCGCGCACGCGCCTGGGCCCGCGCGACCCAGTGTCGTGCAGCCTGTGTAAATTTCGAGTCAACAGCGCACCCTCGTACCCTGGGCGCAGCGGCCTAGTATGAATCGAGCAGGGTGCACTGGGTGCAGGGCATGGGGTCTGGCCTGGTGTTTTTGAGGCGTGCCAGGCGGGCGTCAGCGCCCTAGGGTCTGACACGCTGTACCCGTGGCAGGCGGAGTTCTGGCCGTCGGTGGCGGCCGAGCGCGCTCAGGCGCTGGTGGCGGAGCTGGCGCGCAAGTGCGGCTGGCTCGCCGACGGCGCCGCGCGCCGGCGCTTCGCCGCGCACGCGCCGCAGGTGTATTCCCCCGGGCGCGGCGCCGGGCAGACGGGCCGGCCGCGGGGTCGAAAACTGCATGCCAGGCAGCTCGCTATGGCAGCATCTGGCGGCGCTTGGGCGTCTGGGCGCACTGCAGCGGGTCGGCCATGCGCGTTCAGCACTCTCTGCCTGCCTGCGCGCTTGTTGTGCCGCAAAAGGGGCAGATGGGACACAAGGGACGAGCACACAACCCTGTAAGAGGGCTTGAGCTCAGGGACGCCGCGGGCGCGCAGGAGGTGCTGCGCGCGCTGCGCGCGCGGCTGACGCGCGAGGCGCGCGGCGCGGAGGAGTGGCGCAACCTGGCGGGGCCGCGCTGGGCGCCCGCGCTCGGCGCGTACGTCTGCGCCGCGCACTGGCTGGAGCACTGCCTGCGCGAGGCGGCCGGCCCGCTCGTGCTGCTGGACACGGAGGGTGCGCGCCGGGCGTGCGAGGGTTTGGGTTTGGGTTTGGTGCAGGGTGTGCACCCGCTGGCGCGCTGCCGGCGCGAGGCGGCTGGCCCGCGCGCGCGCTGAACGCAGAGGGGGCGCCCCGCATGCTCCAAGCAGGGCTGCTGCACTGGGATCTTTTGTGCAGGGGCTCAACTGGCGCCCACTTAAAAAGCATCCGAACCTGCTGATCGGCGGTACCTGCTCGCGCTGAGCCGGGGGGCTGCGCGCGTGCAGGCGCCGAGCGCGGGCGCGGGAGCGTGCTGACCGCGGAGGCTGACGCGCTGGCCGCCTTCCGCATGAAGTGGACGCTCAAGCTGGCCAAGGCGGCCGCGGCCGCATTCGCCGACGCCTCGGCCGCCTACCGCCGCCGCACGGGCCTGGAAGCTTTTGCGGCCGACGCCGATGACTGGTCCGCCAGCGCCCAGAGCCTTTGCGCCGTGCATGGGCAGCCTGGGGCATGGCCATCAACCAAGCTTTGCCTTGGAGGTCGCCCCACATGCGGACGCTCGGGCGCCTGCCGCCGCAGCATGGGCATGTTTGCTGCTTCTGTGGGTGGCAGCTCGGTCGCCTGCAACTAGAGCTAATGAAGCAGACGCTTAAGCCACGCCTGGGGCGCCGCTCCCAACCTAGCCCTGTCCGCCGTCAACCATCTAGGCTCACTTCCCATGGCTGCGGCGCTGAGACAGAGCAGAGACAGTGGTTGCTCGAGCGTGGCTCAGTGACTCATGCTGCTTTGCAGCTGCGCTGAGCGGCTCAGCGCTCACGGCAGCGGACAGGCTGCGCTCAGAGGGCGCGCGCGCTCAAAGGCACCCCGCGGCGTCCCTAGCAGGCAGGCGTGATGGTGGAAGCCTTGGGGGCCGCGCCAGGGAGGACGCGGGTCCGTCGCCCGGCCTGGCGCCGGCGCTGGCGGAGCTGGGCGGCGCGCTGGCGCGCCTGGCGGGCGCGCTGGACGCGGTCGCATTCCGGGACCTCTGGCGCGCGGTCGCCGTGGCCGCCACGCGCCTGCTCTTCAACGAGGTCGCGACCGAAGCGCGCTTCTCGGCCGCGGTGCGCCCCGCGCCCGCCCCGCGCGCCGCGCCGCCCTGCCTGCCGCTCAGGCGCCCGGCCGGTGTCGTTGACGGCGGCAGCGCGCTCGCCCCGCCCTGGGCTCCCGGGCATGACGGTCCCTGCCTGTACGACGATGCTGTGACGTGTGGTCGACGTGATGCGCGGTATGCTGGTGTGGTCTTCATCTGCAGCGCCGGGTCCAAGCCACTGGCCGGCATCCCCAGGTACGGTAGGCGCTGCAGCAGACCGCCGGCTGAGCGCCGGCGGCTGCGCGCAGGGCGCGGCGCGCTTTCGCGCGGACACGCAGGCGCTGGCGGCCGTGTTCGCGCCATACACTGCGCGCCCGGCCGCGCACCTGCGCGAGCTGTGCGAGGCCGCCGCGCTGCTCAACCTGCCGCCCGGCGAGGCCGCGGCGGCGGCCGAGCGCGTGCGGGGCGCCGCGGGGTCGGGCGACGGCGGCGGCGGCGGCGGCGGCGGCGCAGTGGCGGAGCTGCGCGCTCTGGGCGTCGTGCGGCTGACCGTGGAGCAGGCGCTGTGCGTGCTCGCGCAGCGCCTGGACGCGCCGTAGGCGGAATAGCTTGCACGTGGGACTGGATTTAGGGTACGCGGCATTGCGGGGCGCTCTGCGTGGTGAGCATGCAAGGATAGGCACCTACTGCTCGGGTCACTTGAGTTGTTTTGGGCCAGCCGAGTGCAGACTGCGTGCTGCGTGTTTGGGGCGCGCAGACTGGCGGACGTAATGTTGAAGAGGGCATGGGTTGTACGCAGGAGACTCCCCTGGTTCCCATACATATGGTCTTTCGAATGTGAGAGGGTGGCAGGTGTGATGGTGCACTCCTGCTCATACTAAGCAGCAAAACACAACTGTGAGCCAGTCGTGCCTGGTCACATTCGTTGGCGCCCTGCCTGCAGGGAAGCAGCACATCAGAGTCAATAGGGTAGCGGGGGGCTCCCGAGTCCCGCTTCATGCGTCATGCTGCATTGCCAGGCCAGTTGGCATGCCAGGTTAGGGAAAGAAGAACGACTTGCACTTATGGGGAACCTGCCTTCGAGGAGATTAATACGGCCGAAGGGCGCCGCTTGGATCACTTTCCACATCGTGTTCGGTTCTACCACAGCGATCACTAGTCAGCGTTCAACACTCACTACCCACACTGCACTGAAGATGAAGGACGCCATGCGCACCGCGGCGCTCTCCCTGGCGCTGTGCCTGATGCTCGTGCAGGTCGCCAGTGCACAGAGTGAGTGCCCGACCAGCCTGTAGCCTCCCGACAATAGCCAGGCTTTGCGGGGTGCCACTTGTGGTATATACCTAGGAGCGCACTGCCATGTTGACCAGCTGTGAGCACTTCCCCCAGCTGCATGCTGGCCACGTTGTTGCACAAGCGCCTTATATAGGCTGAGTTGCAGACGCCGCCCAGCCGCGCAGATATCTGCTTGAAGCCTGTACAAGTACTCTGTCCTGGGCGTCACAGCACATATTCAACGGACGTGGTGGCAGGTTGCAGTGCAGGCAGCGTGGTTCAGGCACAGGGGGTGGCCGGGTTTGCTCCTGCAATGGGACGCTGTGCGTGGGAAGCCTTGATAAAGTCATAGGTCACTGCCTCGCAAGCAAGGTGAGTAAACCGGTGTTGCTTGGTCCGCAGACTGCCAGTTCGAGTACGGAATGGACTACACTGGCGGTTACATCAGAAGGTGCGAGCTGCGTCAGGCTGACAGAACCAGCGCCCGCCGGGTCGCGCCTGCGTGTGCTTCGGTTGGCCTGTCCTTACAAGGTATGCTGCTTTACCTGGTTGGGCAGGGTCACACTCCTTGGGGTCAGGACGTCTGGATGCTGTCACGCACGGGCTTGCTGTGGCACACAACAGAGCCAGGACATGGCATAGCTGACCAGGCACCTTCTGGTGGGGTCGCAGCCTGATGGTCAATTCTGAGTTTGAGTGCTGCCAAGCCTGCGACACCACCTACAACTGCCGCGCGTTCACGTACTGGCAAGAGACCGACCGGGACAACAGGCGAGACACCTCATGCACTCTGCCATCCTCTGCCTGCTAGGCGCCTGGTGGCTGCCAACCACTCGCCCGTCACCATGCAGGCACATGCGGCCAGGCAGCCCTGAAGCGAGTCATGCTTCACTTAGCGCATTCTGACGCCAGCAGCAGTGGCCTGACATGGACGTCTGGGCTGGTGCCTGCCAGATTGGCATCCCCCAGTGCACCAAGACTACTGCACACTGACTGTATGTGGCGTGGCGCGCGCAGCTACGGCGTCAAGAACACCTGCTACCTGAAGTCATCTCTCGGCCCCCAAGACAAGAACTACCGGGTCGTTACTGGCCGGATGCGCAGCTGAGCTCAAGGAGAGACAGACGCCGTCAACCTTGTCGATGTCGATGGAACAGGGCGCTGTGCGAGGTGTCATACTGCCTGGTGCCCCCCGTTTTGGTGGGCGCGGGCACAGCATGCCGCAGGTGGCTCTTGCTTGTCATGGACACATTGCGATCCGCAGTCAGTGCACCTATATACCTGCATGTGCACTGTAGCATTGATGAGTTGTATTCTGTGCATATAATCGCCGCAGGTTTTGCTCTCTTCTTTCGGAATGGGTTGCGTCTGTGAGAGCTTTCTGGCGCACATGTGCCCGTTTCGTAGGCTAGCTTTTGGCGTATGCACACTACCTCGCCAGCCCTTCTCTCCTGACATTCGCATATCAGTTTTGTGTGCGTGCTGGCTCGTTGGACGTTTACATACTTGTCTTGGTGCTTGTCGCATCATGCTTTCACAACTGCACATGACAAGGCTGCCGCTTTAGCAGGCGCATGTCGGTGCCATATCCCCTCGGCATGCGTTATAAAGAGGGCTGACATGTGTCGGAACAAGGCAGCAGGCATGCCTCCATGTACATAGATCCACGCCCGAAGCTCTGTGTCGCATGTAAATGATGTGCGTGTTTTGTGCGCCTGATGCAACGAGCACTCTGTTCTAACATCTTGATACGCGCGCTTACTGCGCGCTGTCAAGTGACTGTCTGCATCAGTGGTCTGGATTCTGCCGCTCTCGAATAAATACAGCTATGCGGCGACAAGCCTACATAAGAGCTGCATCTATGGCTCGCACATTGCATGCCCAGTGCGCATGTGCACAGCTGTCCTGCCCTTTGAGTTGCCATCCACAGCGTGCTTCACAGCAAGCACACCAGCCAGCCTCAGCGTCTGGACCACTCTGCCTGCACAACAAAGTGGCAACACACACCCCGTCCGACAGGGAGTGAGGCAAGGCAGTGCAGACGGTCGCGGGGCATTTGGGCAATGTCCATGCAAACGGCAGTCCGTACATCAGTACCCAGCACGGCTGTGACGGCGTCTGCAGCACAATACATCACGACAGCCGCTCGCATACAACGTACTGGCCACGAAGGAGCCGGGGACAGTGCTCACAGCTGCTGGGCTACTGGGTCGTGCGGCCCGAGGTACATGCCACATGGTTGCACCCCGAAAGATGACTCCCTCCTGTAGGCTACTGGCTGGTCAGGCACTCACTCAGTGCACTGGCGACCTGCAAGAGGCACATCGCTAAGGATGCTCCTGAGTCATCTACAGGACGAAATAAAATTTTCAAAGTTCCCCGTAAGTGCATTCGCAACTGCATGAGCCGCTACATCGTGTCGTCAAAAGGTGTGTTCCTCGTTCTGCTGTGGTCGATCGCTCGCCCACAGCTTTTGGTAGTCACTAGCACACCGCACTGAAGATGACGAACTCCGTGCGCACCGCGGCGCTCTCCCTGGCGCTGTGCCTGCTGCTCGTGCAGGTCGCCAGTGCACAGAGTGAGTGCCCGACCAGCCAGTAGCCTCCTGACGAGAGACTTGCGGGGTGCCACTGAGGTGTACACCTAGGAGCGCAGTGCCGCGGTGGCCAGCTGCAAGCTCTTCCCCCAGCTGCTTGCTGGCCATCTGCTTCGCAAGCGCCTTGCATAAAGGGCTGATCTGCAGGAGACGCCGCACAGTCGTGCTGAGTGTTGCCGTATAAACTTCAACCCCGCACAGCCGCTATGTCCTGGGCGCCGTGCACTGACTTGCTACGGCGCATATGTTGTACGGGGTGTGTGTTGGCACGTTGCGGTGCACACAGGGTGGCCGGGCTGCTCCTGTGACAGGACAGGACGCTCAGTGTGGCAAGCCTTGACACACTGCCTCGCAAGTGAGGTGAGTAACTTGGAGAGCTTTCGGCGCGCAGACTGCCAGTACCAATATGGCGCGGACTACCATGGCGAGTACCTCTCAACGTGCGAGCTGTGTCATGCTGGCAGAGCTCCCGCCCATCGTGTTCCGCCTGTGTGTGCTTTGGTAGTTTGTCCTCTTCAAAAGCGCCAGTTTCACTTTGTTGGGCAGGAGCGCAGTCCTGAGACCAGGACGGCTGTATGCTGTCAAGCACATTGGCGCCGTGTTGTACACAGCATGGCCAGCACATAGCACAGCTGACAGGCCAGCTGATGTGTGCTTCCATTGGGCTCCCCAGCGTGATGGTTGGCTCTTCGCATGAGTGCTGCCGAGTCTGCGCAGCCACCTTCAACTGCCGCGCGTTCTCGTATTGGAGAGAGGACGAGCCCGGCAACAGGCATGTCACACCATTGCATGTTGACCTCCTCTGTCTGCCAGGCGCCTGGTGGTTGCCAACCACTCACTGGTCACCATGCAAGCTGATGCGGTCAGAAGATTCAAGCGAGTCATGCCTCAGTCAGCGCGTGCCAGTGCAGTAGCAGTAGCCTGACACTGACAGCTGTGCCTGCATCTTCGAGATCGCCATCCCCCAGGGCACCAAGACCAGTGCACACTGGCAATGTGTCGTGGCGCGTGTAGCTACGGTGTCAAAGGCACCTGCTACCTGAAGCAACTCCTTGGCGACCGAGTCGAGGAGTACAGGGTCGTTTCTGGAAGCTTGCGCATCTGAGTCTGTGGGGATACAGACCCGTTGAACTGTCATGAAGACAGATTTGCAGTGCGAGCCTTCGCTGAGGGGCAGCGCCGAGGTTATATGCTGCCTGGTGCCCCCTGCTTTGGCGGGCGCGGGCAGAGCAAATGCCGCAGGTGGCTTTTGCTTGTCATGGACATACTACAACCCGCAGTCGGTGCACTGAATACCTGCATGTGCAAGGTCGCACTGATATGGTGGTAAATATGGTGGTATAAATAAGATGCAGTTTGCTCATTTTCACCTGGAACGGGTCAAGTGTGATGGAGGTTTCTGGGGCACATGTGCCCATTTTGCAGGCTTGCCATTGGCGTATGCACGCTACCAGGCCCGTCCCTCCTCCTAGTGAACTCGCTCATCAGTTTCCTGTGCATTCTGGCTCATTGTAATTTTACGTTGGTGTCTTGGTGCTTGGGTACATATTGTGCTTTTTGTACTGCACGGATCATAGCGGTTGCTTTAAGCAGGCGCATGCTGGTGCTATCCGTCCTCAGCATGCCCTACATAGTGGGCTGACACGTGTCGGAACAAGGCACCAGGCATGCCTCCTCTTACATAAATCCACGCCCGAAGCTGCTGTGTCGCGTGTCAATGATGTTGTGCGCCTGATGCAACGAGCAGTCTGCCACAACATCCTCACACGCGCACTTGGACTACGCGCTGTCAAGTGACTGTCTGCATCAGTGGGTCTGGATATTGGGCAGCAACAACTCGCACGCTCAGACGCATGCAGCTCTCAAGCCCTACGTAACACCTGCAGCTGTGGGAGGGTATGGTGCAGCGGGCAGCGACCTCCTCGCTGGCTCTTGGCCTTCTGTGGGTCTCTATGTCTGTAATTTAAGCTGTGTACCTTAAACAAAGGCTAAATTCACAGAGCACGCGTGCCCCACGCGCCTCCGCCCACCGGACACAACCTTGGCGCCCGCCCCAGGCGCCCCGCGGCTGTTTCAGCCATGCCAGCTCTGTAGAGGGTAGCTCCGCAGGCCTGCAATGTCTTTTCTGGACGCGCGCGAGCATGGCAGCAAGGTCGGGTCCGGCGGCCATGCCTCCGCGCAAAACGAGGTGCGCGCGCAGCGGCCGTGGGCCAGGGGGACCAGCGCCTGGTGTTCTGCAGCTACCCTCAGGTCTGCGGGGTGAGCAACGGCACATGCGCGTCACGGCGGGCGGGGCCGGTGCAGGCGATCGACCGGCGCGAGCGGCTGCGGCGGCTGGCGCTGGAGACGATCGACCTCTCCAAGGACCCGTACTTCATGCGCAACCACCTGGGCCAGTACGAGTGCCGCCTGTGCCTGACGCTGCACAACAACGAGGGCAACTACCTCGCGCACACCCAGGCGCGCCGGCCTGTATTCGCCGACCGCCCTTTCTGCCTGGTGGCAGCGCAGCACTGCAGGGCATCAGCCTGGCGCACACCCAGGCGCGCCGGCCTGTTTTCGCCGACCGCATTTCTTGCTTGCTGGCTGCGCAGCACTGCAGGGCATCAGCCCGGCGCACACCCAGGCGCGCCGGCCTGTTTTCGCCGACCGCACTTCTTGCCTGCTGGCTGCGCAGCACTGCAGGGCATCAGCGGCGTGCGCGCCTGCGTGCCAGACACGCGTCCTGCTCGTTGGCAGCGCAGCAGCGCAGGGCTCTAGCAACGTGGCTGGGAGCGACCGCGCTCGGCGGAGCGCGCTGCATGAACAAAGTGTTCACGCTGCGTCAACGATTCCTGAGGCAGCCGGGCGGGGCGCAGGGCAAGCGGCACCAGCAGAACCTGGCCAAGTGCGCGGCGTGACCAAAAGCCTGAGGCGGTCGGGCGGCGCGCAGGGCAAGCGGCACCAGCAGAACCTGGCCAAACGCGCGGCGCGCGAGGCGGCCGACAAGCCGGCGCAGCCGGCGCCGAACCGGCGCGCAAGCGTGCGCAAGGTCGTGAACATCGGCCGGCCGGGCTACCGCGTGACGAAGCAGTACGACCCGGAGACCGACCAGCGCTCGCTGCTGTTCCAGGCGCGCCCCTGGCTTACGTGTTTTAAGCCCCCCCCGCGCGGACATCGCACGGCGGCGGGCTGCATTGCTGTGCTAGGCCTCTGCCTGGCTGCGCGCTGCCGCCTGCTTCAGCGCACAAGGAACGTTGGAAGCAGCAATGGCAGGTGCTGGGGAAGGCCGTGCTGCGTCGCGCTGCAGGGAGCCGGCGCTGTGCCCTCGCAGGCTCGCTGCAGGGCACCCACGGGGACAACCCGCTCGCCAGTGCGCCTCGAGCCGGGCACCGTGCATGTGTGAAGCTTGCGGCGGGCGAGGCAGCTCGCCAGACAGACAGACATACAGACAGACTAGGAGACCGTCAGAATCAGCAGCACTGGGCGGCACCGGGCGGCACCTCACAGCTGGAGCAGCCCCGCCCCCGTCCCGGCCCGGCTCGGCCGGGCTGACCCCGCCGCATGCTTGATGCCATAGGTGGAGTACCCCGAGATCGAGGAGGGCGCCAAGCCGCGGCACCGCTTCATGTCCGCATACGAGCAGAAGAAGGAGGCCTGGGACAAGAGCTACCAGTACCTGCTGTTTGCGGCCGACCCGTACGAGGTCATTGCATTCAAGATCCCCAACCTGGAGGTCGACCGCTCGGACCGCTTCTTCTCGCACTGGCGCGCTAACCCTGGCCCTGTACCCTATCGCGCTCCCCCGCTCCACACCGCCCTGCATGGGACCCTGCATGGGACCCTGCATGGGACCCTGCATGCTGGCGTGCGATGCGCATGCTGTGCCTGGGCGCGCGCTCACCGTCAGAGCGCGCGCGCATGCGCCGCGAGGCGCCGACCCGCGAGGCGCCGACCCGCGAGGCGCATGTGGGTGGCCAGGAAGCCGCCGCTCAGCTCGCGCAGCCCGCCCACGCATGCAGCGGTGGCAGCCGGCATGAGCAGGAGCTTGAGGGCCTGCGGGGCCTGTGAGCGCGGCTGAGGTTCGGGTATCGACGCGCAGGGACGCCGCGAACAATGTGTACTCGCTGCAGCTGCCGTTCAAGCCGCAGCAGCGGATGGCGCCGGCCGGCGGCATGCCGGGCCCGCCGGGCATGCCGCCGCCGCCGCCGGGCATGGCGGGCCTGCCGCCGCCGCCGCCGCCGCCGCCCTTCCAGGTGGGCGCACCCTGGACCCTACCCCTACCCTATGTACCCGGCCAGGCATGCCGCCACGTGCCGCCGCAACAGCATCCGCAGCTGCCACCATGCCTCTCGTTGCGCCCGTGCGGTGCCCGCGCGCCCAGCGTAGCGGCTGGTCAGGTTCGGATAAGACGGGAATGAAGCACCTTCACCTGTTTGCTGCATCCCCAGCGTTTACTGCTGCCCATCCCGTGCATTTTAGGCTGTGTGCGCACACCACCTGGACGCTGTCGCACACCCGCGACGCGCTGGTTAAAAGACACTGCCACTTGCCAAAGCATGCGCTTTACACTGCAATGACACATCCAGGCCTGAGCTTGAAGTGACCCTGAGGTTTCCGGGCGTGCCCAGGGCATGCACGGCCTGCCGCCGCCGCCGCCCATGGGCCTGCCGCAGCCGTGGGCGCTGCCGCCGCGGCCACCCGGTGCATGAGCGGCCGTCCGGCGCACGAGTGCCATTGGCGCCTAAGCGGCCTCCTGACCCCCGCCTGCTCTTCTGCTTCTGCGGCCTGCGTGGCAAGGGAGCTGCGCAGAAAGCCGGCCAGCGCGCGCAAGCTCCTTGGCTGTGCTCAGGAGCTGGCATGGGCGCTGCCTGCTGCAGTGACCCCCTTTGGTGCTATCTCGCTTTGGGCGGTCTTGCCGTGCCCACCTGGCGGCTCCAGCAGCGGATCCTGTGGGCCCTGCGCCGATTGTGCATGGCCCTTGGGCCTGGGTGCAAGGTGCCGTGTGCCGGTGGGATGTTGTATGTGGCGGGGCGGAACGGGGCGTATCGCAGCCGTGTGTACAGTAAGCATTGTTTCTGTGTGTCCTTGTCAGCCATTGGGCACCTGCGATGTTGCGTCTCTGCTTTGAATATGTTCTGACTATTCCGGCGAAATTGCTGAGCAAGGGAGAGCTGTGAGTGGCACCGCCCGAGACGTGTGAATGCTGGGAAAACCAGACATGGATCGAGAGCATTGTCCGTCTGCATGCTGTGCTTCTCGAAGGAGTGCCGTTGATCTAATTATGAGAGTCTGATACTCCATACAGGCTGGTATGCAGGTGTATGGGCCGGCTGCATGCATGCAAGAGCGCAGAGAAGCAGCTGGTGCAGGTGACATGTGTCCGAGCAGCTCGCGACCATGAGCATGGATGATATCTGGTGACCGGACAAAGATTGTCAGCAGGTGGGTGGCTGCTGGTGCCTCGTCCGCATACAGAGCAGCACATGGTGCTGCAGCTCTCATTTCGCACTTGCAAGTGCTGTACGCCCGCCATCGATTGCTGTACCTCCAAGGGGCCTAGAAGGGACACGCGGGCCGGACCCATGCTGCCAGCGCCCTAGTGTGCTGCACCCCTGCAGACCTGCCGGCCTGCAGACACAGGCCGGCGCAAGGGACCACTCGCTCGCCTCGCGACATTGTAGCACACTGGGAGCAGGAAAGTGCTGGCGGGCCTGCAGGCCGCGCAGCCGAAGCCGACACACAGGACGGGACGCTGCAACCCAGGAAACCCCTTTCCTCGCACTCTGCCCTGCACGCCAAAAAAAATGGCAGCCGCGCCCTGCCGCAGGCGTCTCAGCGCCCGCCGCTGCGGCCAGTGGGGCGCCGCGCGCGCGCTGCCGCCCCCGCAGTGTGCATGGCGGCGAGGGGCAAAGGTACATAGCTACCCATCTCCCGATCGGCCTGAAAGCGCGCGGGTCGGGAGCGCGGTGCGCAGCGCGCGGTGAGCGCGCGGCGCCGCGCAGCCGCTGCTGCCCGCGTGCGGTCACACCTTTGTCCGGAACTCGTGCCGCACCACCGTCAAGTTCTGCGCGGCGCCGCCAGGGACAGGGTCAGGGCCACCAGCTGTGTTCGCAGTCACTTCTGATGCAATGGGGTGCGCCCTGCTGGTGCGCATGCCCCGGCGTTTCAGTGCAGAGTGCACTGCGCCCCTCGATGGCACGCGGCATGGTTTGTTACATGTGTCCGAACACAAGGCTTGCTTGCCGCGAAGGAGACATGCTCGTTCACATACATTGGGCCAGTACACAAGCAAGCCCAGCTGTGGCGCACGCTGATGCTTCCGCGGTGGCTCAGCGAGGGAGCAGCCTACACCGATAAGCAGGCGCACTAAACACCTGTACTGCCCAGTACAAGGAAAAGCACGGCCAGGGCGCCGCGCCTGCGTAAACTTGTCCCGGTTCTTGGGCTCGAGCGTGCGCTGCACGTCCGCCATGAGCTTATCCAGGCACGCCGCCAGGTGCGCCTGCCTGTCCGCCGGCTGCGTCGCGATGATGCGCCGCCGCAGCTCGCCGTATATCTGCGGCGCCGGGGCCAGGGTCGCGGCGCGTGCGACACCAGGCGCCTGCTGACAGACAGGGGGAGGCGCGCAGCGATGCGCGCCGCCCTCCCCACCAACTGCATCAATGACAGCCGAGCCTTCCGGCAACGCGTAGCGACTACACACATTATGAGTGTGCTTCTTCTTCTGCAGTGCCCTGCACAGAGTGTAGCGCGAGCGTGGCTCACTGGAAAAGCGGCAGGCTGACCAGCGCATGCGACGTGCCGCCTGCCTGGCGCCGGGGCTTCCAGCGCGCTCGCGACGCACAGGGTGCTGCCGCCAGGTTCGGCGCCGGGCGCGGGGCGCGCGCGCGCCTGCTCGTTGACCAGGATCAGGCTCAGCATGGGTTAGGTTAGGGCTAGGGTTAGGGCGCACGCCTGCTCATTGACCAGGATGAGGCTCAGCATGGGCCGGCTGAGGCTCCACTGGTTGGAGCAGTCCTCGAAGAGCACGATCTCGAACAGCGTCGTCAGCAGCGTCGGCAGCAGGTCGGGCGCCTGCCGCAGGTGCTCCGCCATCACCTGCGCGCGCAGGCCGGCTAATGTCAGTAGAGGTGGGTGTCGGGTATGAACCCCCCCTCCGCCATCACCTGCGCGCCCGCCCGCGCTCGGCGCCCCAGCCCGCCCCAGGGGCGCTGCAGGTGCGGGGTTGGGGTAGGGTGGCCTTGCGAAGAGTCGACGGCAGTGAGCGCATGCGCCGAGTGCACTCGCTCGAGCGCATGCGCGCCGGCGCTGACCAGGCCGCTGGCTTGTGCGACCTGCACGCCCGTTGGCGGCTCCACTCCGCTCCTGACGGGCGCCAGGGAGCGGAGCAGCCCCTAGCAGCGCCGTCCCCGCGGCCCCGGCTGGTCGCCGAGCGCAGCCGCGCAGCGCGGCTGCGCCTCAGCCCAGCTGCACCGTAGCCCGGCCTGCCCAGCCCGGCCGGATGGGTGCGCGACCGCAGGTTAGGGTAGAGTTTAAGCAGGGTAGGGTTTTGCCGCGCCTGTGCTGCCGGCGAGGGCGCCTCGCCGGCCGCGCAGCCCTTGAAGAAGAAGCCGGCCAGGTTGTCCACTGCGGCCGCGCACTGCGACGAGATGCTGACGTCCAGCGACTTCAGGCCCGCGTCCAGCGAGCGCACCAGGAACGCGAACGTGGCCGGCTCGCAGCGCGCCACGACCTGCGGCGGCGCTTGCGGCGCGCTCGGGGGCGCGCTCGGGGGGCGCGGCGCGGCTCCTCTGCGGCGCGCCGCGCGGCCACACGGACTGGCGCACGCTCGTCAGGCTACGGGCAGTCCAAGCGGTTGCTGCATACGTTGCTCAGCATCCCTCTCGGCCCAGTAGCCCAACACCTGCCAAGCTCGCTGGCGCGCTTCCTGCGCCGGCAACACCGGATGCCGTTCTGGAGAGCGGATGGGAGCGCACCTGTGCGTGGTTGTGGCAGAGCACATCCAGCAGCGCAAAGTAGGCGCGCGCGACCTTCCGGTACGCCATGATGTCCGCCAGCGGGATCGACAGCGCCATCTTCAGGGCGATGTCGAGCGCGTCCTGCGCAGCATACGAGTAGGGTGGGGCACGGCATCGGGGGGAGCGCATCCTGCGCAGCAGCCGGCAGCGTTTGCCAAACGCTGGCAAGCCTGTATGCGATAGCCCGAACAGCGACGCGCACAAGCTCCGCGCTTGACCAAGTTGCCGGCCAAGCCAGCGCCTGTGTGCCAGGCGCGCCGCGTCGCGCAGGGAGTATTTACACACTGATATGCCTGGCCCCTGCTTTCCAAAGCTCATCTGCACGATATGCACTACGCAACGCAGCTACGAGGCAGCGCGCGCATGGCGCCCACCCGCCGGCCGCCGGCGCCACGCAGCTTGCAGGAGGCGCCCGGCCACGGCGCGCGGGGCTCAGACGTGCGGACCTTCAGCGCGGGGTCGCCGTAGAGCTCAAAGACGCCAAAGTTGACGTAGTTGCCGCCCAGCGCGCGCGTGAGCACCATGAGGCTGCACCAGATGCCCTTGTAGCGCTGGCCGTATGGGTCGGCGCTCGGCGGCGCGGCCAGCACGCGCGCGCCGTACGTCACCAGCACCTGGCGGGCGCGGAGCGCGGGCTCGGCTAGGGTAGCTAGGTGTAGGGTAGCTAGGGCCCTGACTATACCAAACCCCGGCAAAGCGCTGCCTGTCTCTGCTGGCGCAAGCGCGCGCTCGGCCGGCCACACATTGCCCGTCTCTGCTGGCGCAAGCGTGCTCGAGGCCCGGGCTGCCCATCGCCCGCCTCTTTCTTGCAGTCAGTCAGCTTGCATGGCCATTGGCGCAGCGACCCAGCGCTTGTCAGATAATCTCTCATTCCCGCGTGCAGGTTGCCTGGACACGTCTGCGGCAGCGGCAAGCTGCTACGGGAAGGGTGCATGGGGGTGGTGATGCGGACCAGCGGCGCAGCTCAAGGAGGATTGAGGCCCTGCCCCTTTCCCCCCCCCCTGCTGAGGGCCTGAGCCTACATCAACCTGCGCTTCTGGTCTGCGTCACCACCCCCGGCGCCCTTGCCGCAAGAGCTTGTCGCTGCCCCAGACATGTCCAGGCAACCCGCCCCAGGCAACACGTCAGACCCTGCCATGCCGGCACGCCATTGTGCAGCACCTCTGGAGCCCCCCCTCCCCCATTCAACCCCCACCCCCCTCCCCCCCACCCCCACCTGCAGACGCTTTGCAGCCTGGCATTGGAGCTGTCACGTAAGGGGTGCGCCGGGACACCTTGGACTCTGGACAGGGGGGTAGGGTAGGGTAACCTGGTGCGCGCAGCGCCTTGGACACAAGCCGGATAGAGGGTTAGGGTAGGGTATCCTGGCGCGGGCAGCACCTTGGACGCCTCCTGGGTAGGGTAGGGTATCCTGCTGCAGGCGGCACCGTGGACACCTACTAGAAGGGGGGTTAGGGTAGAGTCTCCTGGCGCGGGCGGCACCTTGGACACCTCCCGGAAGAGCAGGATGCCGTTGGGCGAGGACGCGTCGAACGTGAGCCGCTGCGTCTTGTTCAGCACGAACTCGCCCATGAACTTGAGCGCCGCGGTGGTCACCTCCGGGCAGTCCGCCCAGGCCTCCAGGCAGCACAGCAGCGCCGGCATGTGCGCCGGGTACAGCCAGTCGAACAGCAGCCCTGCGCGGCCGGGCCGGCCTCGCGCTCCGTGCGCGGCCGGCTCGCGTTCAGCAAAGGCAGAGCCACAGGGGCGTGGCGCCGAGCATGTCCATCCTGGCCCTGCCAGAGCGGCTCCACACACAAGCAGAACGGCCAGTGGGGACCGACGTGCGCGGAGCGTGCGGGAGCGCAGCCTGTGCTCAAGCGCGCGGAGACGTGGGGCGCGCCTCGAGGGTCTCTGGCCCTGCCTGATGAGACTCAGGCGGGCGCTATCCCGGGTGCCATGCATAGGCTTAGGGCTATCATTAGGGTATAGCGCCCGGGGGCAGGGCGCGCGCCATAGGTGCGCCGGCTGTTGGTCGCGCTGGCGATGCCGCGGATGTCGCGCAGCAGGCCGACGACCGTCCCGCGCGGCACCGCCGCCCGCAGCGCCGCCGCGTTCGTCGCGCCGCTGCTGGCGGTGGCCAGCCCCGTCAGCACCTGCGGGGCGGCGCAGCCCGCCTTGCCACCGGTGCAGGCAGCTATGATTCGGGCGCCCTGCGTGGGAAACCTGCTCCTGCTCGTCCGGCGCACCACGATTGAAGCAACCCCGTGCTACACTAAACGCTGAACGCCGCCAGTGCAGGTGTGACAGAAAGGCTAGGCAGGACATGCGCGGACCCTGTCATGCTCACTCTCCACATCGCAGCGCGCCGTGTCTGGTCTGGCAAGCGTTCGGCGATCAGATCTGTCCTGCACTGCGGAACTTGTGCAACATCGCTCGGGCTGTGTCGTCTAACAAAGTAGTGGGCTACCAGGCACAGCGCGCGCGGCCGCGCCTGCTGCAGCGGCGCCACAAAGGCCTTGAAGCGCAGCGGCGTGTCCTCCATGAACAGCAGGCGCGCGAGCGTGGCGTAGAACGCCGTGCGCGCGCGGCTGTTGGCCGGGTCGGCCAGGAACGCAAAGTGCTCCGCGGTGTGGTGCCCCAGGATGAACGCGACCGCGTCCAGCTTCAGCAGCAGCTTGCCGCTCATGTAGCCGCCGGCCAGGTCCTGGCGCGCGCGCGGTAGGGTGAGAGTAGGGTAGGCACACAGCCAGTTAAGGCGGGCCGCGCGGCGCGCGCGCGCGCGCGCGGCGCGCAGGCACAGGATCGCAAGCGCTGTGCGCCGCGCTGGCAGCAGCCTGCCAACATCAGCACGCCAAACGCAGCGTTGATTAAAATTAAAAACCAACGCCACCGCAAGTGGGGGTCAGAAGGGGATTCAGCATTTGGAGCACAGCAGGCGGTTGCTCTGATAGCGCTCGTCGGAGGCACGCGCGTGGGGGCGGCGGTGGGGCCCTACAACCCTACACCTCACCCTACAGCCCAAGCGCGCGCCTGGAAGAAGGCCAGCGTGCTGGTCACCACGTCGTCGCACGCGCCGTACACCTTCAGGTTGGTCGCAATCTTGCTCAGCATGACATTAAGCACCATCAGGTGGTCGCTCAGGCCCAGCCGCTCACTCAGGCGCGTGTACACCTGCGCGTGGGCCCACACGTCGTCGTCGCGCATGCTCCAGCGCAGCGCCGCGCTCGCCGGGCCGGCCTGGACCATGTGCGCGTAGGAGTGCGCAAAGGAGGAGCCGAGACACTGCCGAGCTCGCGCGGACGGCGCGGAGCTGCGCTGACAGGGGCGCCTCTGGCGTGCCCGGAAGAGGGCTCCGCCAGCGCAACTGGCGCGCACGCGCCGGCCGAAGCCCTAGGGTGTGGCGCCAGCGGCGCGCGGGGTGGGGGGGCGGCGCGGGGGCGGCGCGCCTTGGAGGAGTGCACGGTCTGTTTGCCGACACACATCTTCTGGAAGCAATGGGATGGTGTTGGGTTGGGATGGGGTTGTTGTAGGGTTGGGGGCGACGCGCCTTGGAGGAGTGCATGGTCTGCTCGCCGACGTACACCTTCCGGAAGCTCTGGAAGAAGGCCAACACGGCGGCGTCCAGGCGCTGCCGCGGCCGCTCGCCGTAGCGCTGCGCATGCAGGCCCGCGTCCATGGACTGCAGCAGCCCGAACACGCGCGCGGCCAGGTCGCCGTCCAGCGCCTCCTGGGCGGCGCGCCGGCGCGGCGCATCAGCGGCTGCCGCACCGCCTCGGCGGCCCCTCGCGCACCCCCCGCGCAACCGCCGCCACAGGAAGCAGGCGAGGGCCGGGCGCGCTCCCGCTTAGCGAGCGACACAAGCTTGCGCAGCAGGACGTGCAGACCCGCGCAGGGCGTACGCATCCGCGCGGTCCAAGGGGCAGGGCATGCGCGGAAAGCGCCGCCCGGCGTCTGCCAAGCAGCGGCGGCGCAAATCGGGCGAGCGCAGCGGCGCAAACGGGCGGGCGCGGCTGCGGGCCGGGCCGGGCGGGCGTCGCGCGGCCGGGCGCGCCTGGCTGTCGGCGGCGGAGGAGGACTGCCGGCCGCGCACGACCGCGCCGATGACGTGCACCAGCCACGTGAGCTGCCCCTCCAGCACGGCCAGGTCCGCATCGCTGGAGCCGCCGCGCGCGCCCACCTCCTGCGCCAGGGGTTAGGGTCAGAGTAGGGTGGCGCGCATGCCCGCCGGCGAGATATGGCCAAGTCGCGCGACTCCGGGCTGCCATCGCCCCAAACGCGACGCGCCCGCCCCAGCTATGCGACACAATGGCTGCTGCCGCCAACGCATACCCCGTGCGGACCGCACGCGGTCAGTCCTGCTGGTCCGCAAACGCCGAACGTCACGGGCTGCCGCGCGTGCCGGCGGGCACAAGCGCGCGGACGGCTATTTGCGTGCGGTCGCAGCATGATGTCATACCCTAACCCTACCCTAACCTTACACTCACTGTGAAGTGCGCGTTGCAAGGGCAAGCAGATTCACGCGCCTTGTACAGGACGGCGAGCGGGTCGAACAGGCCGGTCAGGTACTTGGCGGACGCCTCGTACTGGAACCGCGCCAGGAACGGCAGCGAGTCCATCTGGTCTGCCAGCTGCTCCTCGTTGTCCAGCGGGTCGTCGCCGCCGCCGCCCGCCTGCACCAGGCGCACCGACTCCAGCCTGCGCGCGCGCGCGGCCGCGCCCTCGTCATATCCCCGATCATCAGATCCCTGAACCTGCGCAGCGCAGGTGGCCCGCGCGACGGGTGCGCCCGGACGGCCGCGCGCCGGGCGCGGCAGCCGAGCGCCCCTCGGCGCGCGCGCCGGGCCGCCCGCCGCGCCCGCCGCCGGCGTCAGCCGCGCCGAGTCTGCGAGTGAGGACAGGGGCTATGGACAGGAAAGGCAGGTCAGCGCGAGCCAAGGCCGCCACAGGCATGGTGGCAAAGCTGTCAGGTGCACCAGGACGGCATCGCATCCATTTGCCTCCCATGCTGCTCTGCTGCTCCTTAGTATCTGCAGCAGGGTCAGGCAGGGTACACAGCAGCGAGTTGTTGAGCTTGATAACCAGGCTTTCGCTCACGGGCGCGCCGTGTGCTCCGGGGCTCAGACGCGTCAAGCAGTGATGGCAATGTACACATTTACGTCCAGGGCGTGACTGTAGCAGACGTCTCGGGCACTGCGGGCGCTGCACGCCGCGCCGGTAACCCACGGTCGCGGCCCCGCGTCCGCGGCGCTTTGACGTCAGGTAAGGGTTATGGCAGGGGGTGCCAGGGGCCCGCGCCGCGAGGTGAGGTACGCCTGCGTGATCTTCGGCACGTACGTCTCCAGCAGGCTGGGCGCCTCGCCCTTGAGGTAGGGCAGGCTGCTGACCAGGCGCGACCAGAGGCCCAGCAGGTAGTACACGCTCGCGGCCGCCCACTGCCAGCTCTCCAGGCTGTGCACCGTGAAGGCGGCCACAAGGCGGATCCACTCGTGGTAGCTGTCCACGCTGACCTGGCGGCCATAGGGTAGGGGTAGGGTTAGGCCTACCCCCACCATTAAACGTCTTAGGATGTATAGATACCAAGGGCGTGGACAGCCCAATGCGCGCTCGTGAGCGCCGCCGCACGCGCGCGGCAGAGCGAGGCGTGAAACCTCCTGGAGGGTCTGACCAGGCGCGCGCTTCCGCAAGGTTCCATTGCTGCTGGGCGGGGTGCCCACCAGCTCGGATAGCTGGTAGTTCGTCTTCAGGCGGCCCAGCAGCCGGCAGAACTCGTGGTAGTTGCCGTGCTCGGCCAGGCCGCGATTGCCGCGCAGCACGTCGCGCGTGCCGGCCACCAGCCGGTTCAGGAATGCGCTGCGCTCGGCTTCCCCCGTGAACAGCGACCGCCGCACCGATGCCAGCCGCACCTGCGCCGCGCGGGACGCCGGCTGTCGGATGTAGGGTTAGGGTGCAGGCGGGCGGCCGCACGGCGCGGCGCGCCCCCGGCGCAGGCATGGGCTGCGCATTGGCGGTTGCTCCCACGCCGGCCTGGACGTGACGCGCGGCCAGGCGGCCGGGGGCGCTGCCACAGAAGGGCGCGGCGGCACGCTCGCACGCATGCAGCGCTATCCGGCGTCGCCCTGCGGGGCCAGCCCGGGCGCCGGCGGGGGCGCGGCCGCGCGCGCACCAGGCACTCCAGCGCCATGCTGGACAGGGGCGGCTTCGTAGTGGCGTAAAAGTCCAGGAACAGCTGCAGCGTCGCTGGGTCCTCCACCACGGGCCGCCACGTGGACGGCACCTGCGCGGCGCGCCAGGGAAACCCTGGTGCCCACAGCTGCGGGGCCATGCAGGCCATGGTGCTCACAGCTGCGGGGCGCTACGGCGGGCGTGGTGCCCACAGCTGCAGGACCATGCGCCGGCCAGGCCGACCCACGGCACCGCGCCAGACCGAGGCACACAGGCGGACGCCTGCTCACGGGCGCCCAGCCTTAAGCCTGATCCCAACCCTGCTGACAAACACCCAGCCACTGCGGCAGCGCGCCACCGCGTTCTTCCAAAGCCCCACCGCATGCACCCCTCCTCTGTTGAAAGGAGGGCGCTCGCCACCTAACCCAGCGAGCCCGCGGGCGGGCGCGGCAGGGGGTGTGCCACACCCACCCCGCCCTCACCCCCGCCCCTGGCGCGCCTGGATGGTGCCCAGGTCCTCGGCCGACTCGTCCAGGCAGGTGCCCACGAAGTCGAAGGACAGGCAGCCCAGCGCCAGCTGCACCGCCTGCGCGGCCCGCGGGCGTAGGGTTATAGGGGATATGCCTGACACGCTGTGGAGCTGCAAGGGGCCGGTGCGAGCCGACACAGGGGCCTTCCCGGCCACAGAGAAGGCCTGCCTCCATTCTGCGCAGCGCGAGCTCGGCACGGCAGACATGCGCTTCCGGTCGACGGGCGTCGGCGCGCTGCGCGAGGGCCGCCGCGCGCCGCGCCATGCAGAGCGGCGCTGGCAGATGCCCGCCCACATCTCTGTGCACATGCTGCAGCAACAGCAGGCGTCCAGCGACGGGCGCCACGCTCCAAGCGCCCCTGGCGCGGCTTGGAGCCAGCGCTAGCGCCGGCCCGTGCCATGCGCACGCCATCACATCAAAAGCAGGCGCGGGCACCGCACAGCGCGCTGCAGGCGCCCGGGCGCGCCCCGGGGAGCGGCGGGTCGGGGGCGCGCGCGTGGGGCGCGCCTGCTCGAGCAGCTTGGCATCCGTGCTGGCGGCCGGCTAGGGTTATGACAGGGTTAGGGTCAGGCATGCGCGCGGGGCGCGCCTGCTCGCGCAGCTTGGCGTCCGCGCTGGCGGACGGCTGCAGCTGCCGCAGCGCGGCCAGCGCCAGGCTGAGCACCGCGAACAGCAAGTGGTCGCGGAAGGCGACCGCCAGCTTGCGGTGCTGCGTCATCGTGCGCCCCGGCGTCGGCTGGTTGAACTCGGCGACCAGCATGTTCAGGATGCGCAGGCCGAGCATGTAGTGCCCCTGCGCGCGCGGGGCAGCGCCCTGACCGGCGGGGCCGCCGGGGCGGCGCCCCGCGGGCGCGGCGGCCGCGGCGCGCCGGCTCGGCGCGCCGGCGCTCACTCACCCCCGCAGCATGCAGCCATCTTGCTGGCTCTGTCAGCGACCGGCGCCTCGCCGAGCGGGCCAAAGCGGCACTGAGGGAGTGGGTGCAAAGCAGCGCCAAGCGGGCCAGCATGCGTCAGGACCAGCGGCACTTGCAGGTCCATGGCTGGCCCATTGCAAGACTGGCGTCGCTGCAAAGACCTGCCTCCTCGAGACTCGCAGGCTGCGCGGGCGGAGCGAGGCCGGGCCGCACGTGCGAGCCGCCCTGCGACCCCTTCTCCAGCAGGCGCTTTGCGTCCTCCACGATGCGGCTGAAGTGGTCATCGTCGAACCAGCACAGCTTGGTTGTGCGGCACAGCAGCTGCACCAGCGACGTCACCACGAACGGCTCCAGGCTCGGCCCGCGGCTGCGCGCCCCCCCGCGCGCGCCCTCAGCCGCAGGGCCGCGAGCCCTTGATCCCCGTCCCTCCGCATGTCTATGTTTGTTTTTGATGAATACTTTGGCTGCATGCATAGTCGGCACGGAGTGCTCCCGGCCGGGCGCGCGGCTGGACAGCGCGCGCGCGCTCCCTGGCCCGGGCCCGTGAGGACTCTGTGCGACCAATCCCCGGGCCATGTCTCAGCTGCATCGGCTGCATGCATGTTTGGCCGCGGCGCCCTGCGCCCTCTGTGCCCCACCGGCTGCAGCGCATGTCCTCCTGTACGCGCGACGGCACCCACCCCAGGCTGTCGGCCGCGCCAGGACGCCCGGCATGCCCGCTGCCCAGCATGCTGCGCTTGCCGAGCACGGCTGGGCCTGGCATGCGCCGAGTGCGCCGCCCGGTGACCGGCACGCCGCACGCCCAGGGCCCGCCGCCGCGGCCTGTGTGCCGCGCACTGCCACACCGCGCCAGCGCCCTCCGTGCAGGCATGCGCGGGGCGCGCTCCCCGCAGCGGGCGTGCGCAAGTTCCGGCAGCGGCTGAGTCCCATGCGCAATGGCATGCATGCAGGCCGGGCGCGACGCGGGCGGCGCGAGCGGGGCGGCGGGGCCGGCCGCGCGCGCCTGTCCAGGTACGCCAGGAAGTAGTTTCGCATCTCCAGCTTCACGGGCACGCTGCGCGCCCGGCGCCGCCGTGCTTGTCAGCCTCCCCGCCCAGGCGCGCTGCAGACAAGAGCGCTGCAGGCGAGAGCGCGGGGCGCGCGGCCGCAGCAATGTCCGGGGCGCGGCGCGCGGCCGCCGACGCGCCTGAGCGTGTGCTCGGTGACCACCCGGATGAGGCTCGCCGAGGCCAGCAGCTGCGCATACGCCGACGAAGAGTTGTCCAGGATGGCCTGCGCGGCGCGCGCGGCGCGCGCGTCAGCCGGCGCGGCCGGCCGCGCGGCGCCCGCAGGTCCAGCGCTGGCGGTGGAGCTGGCACAAGCGGCGGGGGCGCGGTGGGCGCGGCGGGGGCGCGGCGATTCCGCGCCTTGCAGTGCGACACGTAGTCGGTCGACTGCCCAAACACGCGCAGCACCTGCTCTGCCCGCCCGCGCTCCTGCGGGTCCTGCGCCAGCCGCGCACTGCCGTCATAGGCCGTCACGTGTGCACACTGCCGAGGCAGGCGCCGCGGGAGTGCGTGTGCGGCGGGCGGCGCGGCTGCGGGCGCGGCCGGCGGAGCACCTGTGAGTTGTACAGCCGCTCGCACAGCGCCTCCAGCTGGGGCAGCTGCGCCACGATGTCGACGCCGGCCATGGCTCAGGCGGCGGGCGCCCCGCGGGCAGCCCTCACGCCGCCACGGGCGCCATGGGCGGGGCGCGGATGGTGCACCAGGGGGGCGACCGCCCCCCTGTACGCCGGCAGGCGCAACGTAGGGCCCGCTGGCCCGCGCCTGCGCGTCGCGGGCGCTTGATTGGGCGGGCGGACGAGCGGGCAGCCCGGGAGCCTACGCGCGCGGGGCACGGCGCATCGCTGGTGGTCCGGCTCAGCCTGCGCCGGCAATTGGTGCGCTCGGCAACGGCAGGCGGTGGCCAGCGCCAGCCAGGTGCACCGCACCGGCAGAGCTCCAACCCTCATCCTACGGAGGGTTGGCCTCGCCCGTGCGCTACCGCCTGTTATGCCAGGGAGCCAGGCCCAAAGGGAGGCCCGAGGAGGCTGGGGGCAGGCCTGCTGCGGGGCCGGCGGCCGCACCCCTGGCGCTGGGGCCAGACAGCATGGTGCTGCTGCAGAAAAAGCTGTGGCAGCCAGAGCCCTTGCCCACCGGATACGACGATTCCCTCGACGTTTGGTGGCTGCCCACCACCAGGGAGGCCTTCCTCCGGTACACGGATTACCTCGAGCGCCTGCGGATCGTGCGCAGCAGGATTTGGTCCTCGCTGAGCTCCGGGAAGACGAACCTCACCTTTGAGGAAGCGGCCCACGAGGACGAGCAGGGCCGGCTGCTGGCCCAGCAGGTGATTGCCAGCTGAGTTCATACTTGAACGAGCTGCCTGGGGCCTGGGCACTGCCCCTGCCCCAAATGATCCCGGGCCCTTGACCCCCGGCGCCATCGCAGTTCCCGGCCGCGCTCGAGGAGGCAGCCGTGCGCGAGATCCACCACAGCACGCTGCGCCTGGACGCGCTGGTCGAGCGCATCTACGCCGCGCACGCGCCGCCGGGCAAGGAGGGGGCCGCGGATGGGGACCCGCCGCCGCCGCCGCCGCCGCGGCACCCGCTCTCGCGGCCATTGGTCCGCGCGTTTGTGTTCGAGGCGCGCCGCGCCGCCGCCGCCCGCGCCGCCGCCGCCCCGCCATGGCCCCGCCTGGCGGCATTGGCCATGCTGACGCGCGGGCGCGCGCAGGCGGCCGAGTACGAGGACGTCGGCCGCTGCCAGCTGCTGTGGACGGCGCGGCCGGCCCTGGCGGCGCGCTACGGCCTGCCGGCGCACCCCGCGCCGGAGGTGCAGCGGCTGCTGGCCGCGGCCGCCGCGCGCCTGACGCACCGCCGGCAGCCGGGTGCGGGCGCGGGGCCGCAAACCCCGCTAGGGCGCAGACCCGGCCTCGCGCGGGCCCGCGAGCGGCGCAGTCGGCGCAAAGTGCCGCCCTCCTCGCGGCGCGCGCCCCGCGAAGCTGCCCACAGCCGGTCTGTGGCGCCGCCTGGGTGTTTTGCCAGCAGGAGCTCTGGCGCAGCAGTTTGGGCTCGAGGGGAAGCCCCAGGCCCCGCCTGGTGTTGCTTGCTGTCGGCAGGCAGAGAGCATGTTGTTACCAAGGTTGCCGGCACCCCCTCCGTCCCCACTTTCCTGCTTCCTGGGCTCTGGCCTTTGCTGCTCGTACGCGTGCGGTGCGCGGTGCGCGTGCGGTGCGCGGTGCAGCGCAGCGTTCCACGGGCGGCCAGAGGGCCATAGGCAGCTGCGGCCTCGAGGCGCAGCTCATGCAGCGCAGCGCAGCGCTCGTTCGCGTGCGGGCACACTGGCTTGAGCCCTGCGGCGCATGGGGCGCATGCCCCACCGCAGGGGTACGGTTGGGCCTCAGCAGGCGCGGAGCGCAGAGCAGCTGCGCTTCTGGCGCGGAGGGTTTGCGGGGCTGTGCGGCGGTGCAGCGGGCGGACTGGGTCAGAGCTGGCGGGCGCGGTCGGGAGGGCGGGTGAGGCGCTGCGCTGTGCCCGCCCTTTCAGCCTCTCGCAGGCTGCGCCATGCGTCGGGCCGCGGCAGCTGGGTAGCTTGGGCCCCCGCCCCCGGCGGGCGGGGGCGCCTGCGCGGCCAGGATAGGGTAGCAGGGGCGGGCCGTGTGGGACACCCTGCGCAGCCCCCGCGCCTTGCCACTGCAAGCCTATCAGGCAGCGCGGCGTGCAGGAGCGGCCGAGCCGAGCCCTCTCTGTAGGGCGCGTGGCCAGGCCGCCAATATCCGCTGATCCGCCGCGCGGCGCGTTGATGAAGGCTGTCTGACCGTGCCGCCTCAAGCGCAGCTGCCTTGCGCAGGCAGCGCGGCAGCGCGGCGCGCGGAGCGGCGGCGGCTGAGCGAGGCGGCCAGCTCGCGCGCGGCCAGCGAGGCGGTGAGCGAGGCCGGCAGCGACCTGGGCGACGGCGACGACGGCGGCGACGACGAGGACGGCGGCGAGCGCGACGCGCGCACGCCGGGCGGCAGCGAGCCCGTGCGGTCCATCGAGGCGCGCCCGCCAGCCCTCTGGCCGCTGGGCCGGTCTGATGACTTCTCACGTGAAGAGCGTGCGAACCCCGGGCTGCACTGCGCCCTCGGCCGGGACAGAGTAGGCTTAGGTAGCCAGACCTCAGCCCTGTTCGGCTGACGTGCGCGCGGCCGCAGGAGGATGAGGCGCGCTTCCGGCCGGGCACGAACAAGTGGGTGGCGTTCAAGGTGCTGCGCGAGGCGGGCGCGTCCGGCCTGAGCGTGCCGCAGATCATGGAGCGCAGCAAGAAGGCCGGCCTGAAGCAGTGGGACGACAACGCCAAGCGCATCATCCAGTTTGTGCGCGGGCCCGCCCCGCGCGCTGGGGGCGACCTGGCCGCTCCGGCGCGGCGCTGCTGCGGGCCAGCTCGCAGGCCCTGCTGGCCGTCACGGCTGTCACACGGCACGACAGCAAGACTGTGTTGGGATTGAGGTAGCGTCGGTGACACTGCCGAGCGATGTCATGGCCTGGCAGCGTGACTTCGTGTGGCGCCAGGAGGGTCTGCGCCCTCGACCTGCAGCCAGGCGGCCCGAAGCACAGGAGCGCAATGAGCGGCGCGAGCCGCGCCGCCCGCGCGCAGGCGCTGGCCAACGACAGCGCATTCGTGCGCGTGGCCAAGGGCGTGTACGCGCTGCGCGCGATCGCGGGCAGCGTGACGCCCGCGTATAAGTCGCCGGGCCGCTCGCGGCGCGACAGCCTGCGGCCGCCGCGCGCGCCGCGCGTGCCCGTCACCACGCTGCTGCTGGAGGCGTTTGAGGATGACTTTGACGGCGAGGAGGAGGAGGAGGCGCGCCGCAGACCGCAAAAGACTTGAGGGTTAGGGCAGGGAGGGGAGGCGCGCCCGCGCTGCGCCGCCGGCTGCGGCTGGTCGCGACGCCGGCCGGGATGCAGGGCCGCCATGCATCGCGCAGCAACGCCAAGGGCTGGCATCATGCGGCTGCATGTGCCCGGCGCACAGCACGCTCGGTCCTGTTCCGTGCTGGGGCGCTGCGATGACAGGCGTCCCCCGGCTTCCCCGGCGGGCACTCGCTTGCTGTGACCCGCTCGTGCCGAGCCTTTTGCATGTCTGCCCTACCCTGACCTAACCCTCGCACGCAGGGCACGGTGCCCGCGGACTTCCTTGAGGGAGGCGAGCCGCCCAAGGCGGCCAAGGGCCTCGCGCTCGCGCTTGCGCTCGCGCCGCTGGACGAGGACGACGAGGACGTGGACAGCGTCATGCGCGTGCGCGGCCCACGCCCTGCCCCGGCCCTGCTCGGCAGGAGCGCTTTTGAGAACGGGGTCAGGCTGGCCCGCCTCATGTGCTGGACGAGGACGACGAGGATGTGGACAGCGTCATGCGCGTGCGCGGGCCCCGCCCTCCCCCGGCCCTGCTCGGCTGCAGCGCCTGTGACGACGAGGGCCTGGCTGGTCCGCCTCGTCTCACTTCGCCAGGGCCTTCCCCCCGCCAGTGCCCCAAGGTGGCTCACCATCGATCTTGTTCCGGCGTCGAGTGCGCATGACAGGCTGTCTGACCGACCCTCAGGTCCCTCAGGTCCCGGACCGGCTGCCTGCCCGCATAGCCTCCTTGGGACGGGCTGTGCGGCCCCGCAGCCGTTAGGGCACGCCGAGCTCGGCCGGCGCTTGGTGCGCAGGCGGAGCGCGGCGTGAAGCGCGCGCAGATCGTGCTGGACGAGCAGCGCGCGCGGCTGGGGCGTGCAGAGGAGGCCGTGGGCCGCGCGCGAGAGCAGGCCGCCGCCGAGGCTGCCGAGGCGCCGCCCAAGCCCGCCAAGCCCAAGAAGCCCAGCAAGAAGCGCCAGCGCATGAGCGAGGACGCATTCGATGAGATGCCGGCCTTCGAGGCGCGCCCTGGTAGGGGTACGGTTGGGTGATCTAGGGTAGCCACTAACCTACCCTATGCAAGAGCGAGGACGCATGGGATGCCGGCCTTCGAGGCACACCCGGGCGGCCTCGGCCAGCCGTAGCGGCGCACCCTGTGCGCTCGCGCTGGCGCGCGCTGCAGAAGTGGGCTGTGGGTGTCGCAAATCAGGCGTGGGTGTGGCGCGCAGGCGGCCGCCTAATGCCTGGTGCGACAGCCTGCACAGCGCCTGTGCTTTCGTGGCAAGAAATGTGTCACATGCACATGCAGTGACGGGCATGGCCATGGCAGGGGCATGGGTCTGTCCTCACCTGGAGCTGCGCGCGCAGGTGCCCCCGGAGGAGCTCGAGTTCCGCGGCGACCCCGACAACCGCAAGGACGTCATGGCCAACCGCAAGCGCATCCAGGCGCGGCCCCCGCGTGTGCCTGTGCCGCACGCCGCCCCGCCCGGTCCAGCGCCCGCCGAGCGCCCGCCGGCGCGCTGCACAGGGCGCGGGCGGCGCCTGAGGCCCGCGCGCCCCCGACCCTAACCCTTCACCCCGCGGCGCAGGAGCTGCAGGAGGAGGTGGACAGCGCGCGCGAGGCGTGGCTGCGCAAGCAGCGCAGCGCGCGCGACCGCGCCAGCAAGGAGGGCCGCGAGGTGACCGGCGCGGGGCGCCTGGTGCACCGCGCGCTCAAGGCGGCCGACGCGGCGCGCAAGGCGGTCGCCGAGGCCGAGCTGGACCTGAGCGAGGCGCAGTACAACGTGCAGCGGTGCGCGCGCGCGCTGCGCCTGCCGGCGGCGGAGCATACGGGGTTCTGAGGGCCCTGCTGGGGGCCGCTGCGATGCATCCGAGCAGCCCATACATGGGGCTCCACGCGACCTGCTTGGACCGCTGTGTTGCAGCCGAGCTGCCGCTACATCAAGGGCTGCGGTGCCAGCACCCGCCACGGACCATGCGGCGTGCGAGGGCCCTGCAGCGGCAGGCCGCACCGAGCGCGCAGCACTGCATAGGCGGCGTGACGCGGGTGGCCTGTGGTGCAGCAGCAAGGGCAAGCATTGCGCCTGCCTGCGCAGCGGCAAGCGCAGGCAGCGACTGCGAGCGGCGGCGTTGCACGCGCCCACCACAGCCATGAGCTATACGGTCGTCCAGCGATGCTCAGACGAGCAGCAAGGCCTCAAGCGACCGGCTGCGCCCGCGCGCAGGGAGACCGACCGCCGCAACGGCATCGGCAGCCGGCGGTCCCGCGGCGACCGTGAGGACCGCGACTACCTGCGCAGCGAGGAGCGCGAGCGCCGGCGGCGCGAGGTGGCCGCCGCGCGCCGCATGCCCATGGATGACGGTGACCTGCTGGAGGAGCTGCGCGCGCGCGCGTTTGAGACTGGTGCGGCGCCGAACCCTGCCCTAACCCTACCCTGTTAGACCCGTCTGCCGCGCGCCTGGGGTTGCCGGCGGAGGTCTAGAGGGGCGGCGCGCGCACCTGAGACCGGGGCGCGGCCCGTGCCTCTGTTGCTGCGTGGCGGTTGATATGCTGGCGCGGGGCGGCAGGGCCTGGTGCAGTGTGCATGCATGGGGCTCGGGGTTCCTTGTGTCCATCATTGCGCATGTTGACCTGTGCGGCGGCGGCGCCGTGCTGCCGGGCTTGAAAAGATCGCCCTTGATGGCCAGAGCTGGTTGCATAACTTCATCTCCCGCTACAAAAGGCATGTCAACGCCAGCAGCCATGCGAACGGTGTCTTTGAGCCCGTGGGCGCACGCCGGCCGGCGCAGGCAAGGAGCCGCCGCCGGTGGACGTGCCCGCGCCGGAGCCCATCGCGCTGGAGGACAGCGAGGCGCTCATGGCCGACCTGTGCGCCCTGACCCTGTACCTGCCCTGCGGCCCAGTAGCACTGCATGTGCATCTGGCTGCCCGGCGGGCACTGGCCCAAACGCTGAGCGATGCCGCGTGCTGCACCTGATCGGCCGCCGCCCGCTGCGCCGAGCCCAAGCCTCGCAGAAGCAAAGCATGCACTGGCGTGTGCATGCTTAGCAGGGCGCTCAGCTGGCTCTGCCTGGCCCGGCAGCGGCACGCTCCATGTGCCATCCGCCTGCAGGAGGCCGCCGCTGGAGCCCGGCGCACGGCTGCGCAGAGGCGCCCTGAGCGCGCCCGGCGCCGCCAGTCACATAACCCTGACAGTGCCCCGGCGCCGCGCAGGTACGTCGCCGACTTCGTGGCGCAGTTCTCGCCGCAGACGGGCGTGCGGCCGGTGGAGTTTGAGGAGCTGCAGGCCGTATTCCGCGACTACTACGGCGAGGACGAGGAGGCGCGCGTGCCGCTGTGGACGCTGTACGAGGGCCTGCTGGCCTTCCTGCTGGCAGTGCGCGCGCCCGCGCCTGGCGGGCCTCTCCCCCGGTGACCAGGTTTTTTTTTTTGTTTGTTTTTTTTTTTTGCGGAGCCCGCTGGCCTTCCTGCTGGTGGTGCGCCCTGCTGCGGCCTGTAGCTCCAATCGTAGGCTTTGCGTGCCTCCGCAGCACCTGCATGCTTTTTGCGTCTGGGCGGTGGGTGTTGCGGAGGGTCAGGTGCAGGGCGTGGGGGCCTCCCTGCTGCTTGTCGCTTGCTCCACCTCTGTCAGGAGATGCAGTTCTGGGCATGCTTGAAGAGTCCTCGTCTGCACTGAAGCCTGTTTGCTGGCAACTGATAGTGTCTGAGATGCTGCAGGCGCTTCAGGCGCACAACCTGTTTCGACTCCAGATTAAGCAGCCTTGATGCAGCCAAGCATGCACATGACTGCCATGACGCGTCGCTGCTGCTAAACACAAGCCTGCGCGCGCGCGCAGTACTCGCCCGGCAAGGGCCAGCGGCGGTGGCTGACGCTGCTGGGCGCGGCCACGTGGCCGGACGTGCTGCGGCGCTTCCTGGGCGCGCGCATCGCGCTCAACGCCACCTTCGTCGGCGACGCCGTCAAGGGGGCCGCGGGTGCGGCCGCCTCCTGCCCCAACCCTACCCTCATTCGGTCGCCGCACAGGCGCGCCTGCTTTGCATAGGGCGTGCGTGCAGGCAGGGCAGCGGAGGCGCGCGCGAGTCCGGGCACGGCGCCTGCCCAGACTTGCCTGCAGCCTGAGGAGGCCGGGCGACAGGCGGCGCGACCCCTGTCATGGCCCCGCGGCGCGCGCGCAGGCGAGCTGGCGCGCGGCGGCGCCGAGGCGCTGAGCCCAGGCGTGCACCGCGCGCTGCTGGGCTACCTGTGCGACGAGGCGTTGGACTGCGAGGCGCTGCGCGGCGCGCTCGCGGCGCGCCTGGACGCCGCCGACGGCGTTAAGCAGGAGCTGCGCAAGGCCGTCGCCGGCGACCGCGGCAAGCTCAAGGTGCCGGGCGCTTGCCGACAAGAGTGTTTGTTGAATGTGTGTGCTGTGTACAACCCCGATCGCCAATTTACCAGAACTTCCACAGACGTGGCTTGCTGGTTTACCAGTTTTCTGGGGCGCTCTGCCTTGAGATCAGTGCGCAGTCCACGCGAGGATGCGCGTCCGTCACTTGGCCGGAGCGCGGTCAGAGGTGGACCTGTCGGGGATCCGCGTGAGCCCACGGGCGGTAGCACAGTTGCGCGCCAGAAGTGTTCTGCGGGAACTACATGGGCTCAAACAGCGGCTATGGTGAGCCGCCCAGAGGCGCTGCAGGCTCGAGGGTCCGCATTGAGGCACACCCCGAGACCCTGATGGACATCCCCGCGCCGAACCAGGCCGCTGCCCCAAAGCGGTCCTGAACAGCCTGGCACAGGACGGGCTCTGGGCCGGGCAGGATGGGTGCGTGGCCTGTGCCGTGTGGGCGGCGCGGGTGTGCGGTTAGATAGGTTTAGGGTGTGGGCATGGGCGACGCGCGCGCGTCACGCGCGTCGCCTGCGTGCGCGGCACCAGGGGCTGATAGAGGCGGAGAAGGAGGAGCGGCGGCGCATGCGCGCGGAGGCAGGCGCCCTAACCCTTTGTTAACCCTGTGGTGACCCTATGGCCGCGCGCGGCGCCAGGGGCTGATAGAGGCGGAGAAGGAGGAGCGGCGGCGCAAGCGCGCGGAGGCCAAGGCGCGCGCGGCCGAGGCGGCCGCGCGCGAGGACGACGGCGAGGACGCCGATGAGGAGGCCGAGGAGCCGGCCGAGCCGGCGCCGGCGCCCGAGGAGCCGGAGGCCGAGCCGATGGAGGAGGAGGCGGCGGAGGCGCCCAGGTGCGGCTGGTTGCCTGGAGCGTGCCGCGGCCGGATTGACAGCAGCCGGAGGGTAGAGGCGCTGCCCGCTGTTGACATCGAGATGCTGGACGCAATGCCGTCGCCGCCCGCCCGGACACACAGAGTGTGACACCGATCGGTCAGAGCCTCTTTGTGCGCCGCAACGGCGCTGCGCTGGTGAAGTCTGAAGGCGCGGAGGGAGACCTTGCGGCCGCAGACGTCAAAGAGGAGGCCCGGCGCAGCTCATGACACGTTATGTGTGCACCCCCGCCGCTCTCCGCCATTCCCCGGATCGCGCCTGCGAGTGCTATAGGGTAACACTATCCCTATAACCCTAAATGTGCGCGCAGGGCGGACGTCGCCACGCCGGCGCCGGCCGAGGAGGAGGCCGAGGAGGAGGAGCCGGAGTGGGAGCTGCCGGAGGAGCTCCGCGAGTACGCAGGCGACCCCGCCGACCGCAAGGCCATGCTGTCCTTCCGGCAGGCGCAGGCGGCCGCGCGCCAGGCGCGCCCCCATACCCCCTACTACCTAAGTCTGACCCAATAAACCCTATTTGCATCCGCGCCGCAGCGCGCGCCGCCTCCCGCGCCGCCTGCCAGCGACGGCAACAGGGGCCAGCCAGACACCAGAGGCTGCGCGTCCTGCCAGACGCCCGGGGCTGTGCGCTGGGGCGCGCCCGGGGAGCGCGCCACCGCGCCAAGCGCCGCAGCGCGCGCGCCGTCTGGCGTCCGGCGCGCGAGGTGGGCAGCCAGCGGCGGCGTGCGCCGGCTCTGCCTTTGCCGCCCGGTGGGGGCAGCCATACAGCGCACTGGCTTATTCAATTGGTGCTGCACAGGCTCAGACCACTGTACCCTGGCGCTGACGCACCCCACCCTGCCGCGGCGCGCAGACGCTGGACCGCGAGCGCGCGCAGTGGCAGGCGGAGCGGCGGCGGCGCGAGAAGGCGCGCGAGGCGGAGCGACGCGCGCGCAGCGAGGCCGAGCGCGCCAAGGCGCGCGAGAAGGCCGAGGCCGAGCAGGCGATCGTGCAGTGCGCGCCCTGCTTGCGCGCGCCGGGCAGCGGGGGCAGGGCTTACCGTGACCCTACCCTGCATACCCTATGATGTTGCCGCTGCCGCGCGTTTGCATACTATTGCTGCCGCTGCGGGCGCTACGGCGGGGCCAGACGCATGCGGGCGCGTGACAGGCGAGACGGTTGGTGGGGGGGGGCCCCCCCCCCCCCCCCCCCCCCCCCTAACACCCTGTGATTGCAGCAGCTCAGCCTCGTGGCGCTGCCAGCGTGCTGCGAGTTGAGCCGTCGCCAGCGCCGGGCGTGCGCTCGCCGCACAGCCGGCATGTGCCGCCCGTGCGCCGGCCGGCCCGGAGAGCTGGCGCCGCGGCGCGCCCTGATCCTAACCCTACCCCTACCCGCGCAGGCGCCAGGTCGCGTACCAGCGCGAGCTGGAGAAGCTGGCGGTGCGGCGCGCGCCGCTGGGCGCCGACCGGTCGCACCGGCGCTACTGGTGGGGCCTGGCCGGCCGGCGCGGGCTGGTGCTGACGGAGGACGCCGACGGATGCGTCGGCTTTGTCACCGCGGCCGCGCAGCTGGACGAGATCGCGGCCGTGCTGGACGTGCGCGGCGCGCGCGAGGCCGGCCTGCAGGCCGCGCTGGAGAAGGTGCGGCGCCGCGCGCACGGGCACGCGCGCGCCGTGCGCGTCTTGCTTTGCCACTGTCATGTAGACCCTGGCCCTGTAGCGCCGCTGGGCGTCTCAAGCTCGACGGGCAAACACCAGAGCGACGCTCCCCGCTGGCGTGGTGTCTGAGGCTGCATGTCAGACGGAAGCGCGACCAAACGTGGATCGGCAGAATAACTCGCGAGTTAATGGTGCATGGTGGCATCAGCGCCGTGGAGCTGTCACCTTCGCGGTTCGGGCGTGCTGGCTGGTGCGGCGCATGCATGCACTGCATGTGTGCATGCTGCCATGGGCGGACATCTGGGGCCCGAGCGCGCAGTCCTACGCGGCCATCACCGAGGCGATGCTGGACGGGCGTGAGGCCGACGGCGCAGACGCCGAGGCGGACGCCGACGCAGATGGCGACGTTGTGATGGACGACGCGCGCGATGGCGACGACGCCGCCGGCCAGGCCGGCGGCGAGCGCGGAGGCGACGGCGGCGCGGAGGAGGGCGCGGCGGACGGCAGGGGGAATGAGGCGCCCGACGGCGGCGGGCCGGGCGGCGCGCGCGGCGGGAGCCCGCGCGAGGGCTCCGCCGACGTGTTTGGCGGCGCCGGGAGCGTGCTGGGCGTGGTCGTGCCGCGGCAGCTGCGCACGTCCAAGCGCGAGCCGCGGCAGCCGCAGGCGCGCCGGGCGGCCGCCCTGCGCTCCCGCCCCTGCGCCGCGCGCGGGCGCCGCCGGCGCGTCCGCTCCGCGGAACCTGCATTACAGGTGGCCGGCCATGACGTGCATGCGTCGGAGGCCGCCCTCCCCCCCCTCCCCCCCCACCGGCTGGCTGGCGCAACTGCAGATACGCAGGGCGACACGGCACGGGCTGTCCATGCCCCGCAGCGTGCTTCAGCAAATGTTGAGCGCTGCCGCCGTGTCAACGAGCGACGGGGTGCCGCTCATGGGCACTGCCTTGTGCCTGGTCCATGTGAGCGCCTGTGCGGGCGCTGGGCGGCCTGGTGGGCGGGGGGCCTTCTGCTCACGGCGATACTCGCACCTCTCAAGCGCGGTAGGGGTATAGGGTAGAACTCACATAGCCGGCGCGCGCGCAGGCGCTGGGCGGGCTGGAGGGCCTGGCGGTGGCGACGGCAGCTGACTTTATCCTGGACCTGCAGCGGGCGGCCGCGGCGGTCGGGCTGGACGCGCCGCCGGAGGGCTGGCGCGCCTGGGCGGCCGCCGTGCGTGCGGCCAGCCAGGGCGACGCGCCTGACGACGCCGCTGCAGGTGGGCGGGGTGCAGGAGCCGGGGTTCATAGGGTCTGAGCGTCCGCCGTGCGCGCGGCCAGCCAGGGCAATGCGCCCAACGACGCCGCTGCGGTTGAGCGGGGTGCAGGAGCTGGGGGAATAGAGGTGGTGCTCCGAGTGGTCCGGGCGCCGTGGGCGCTGCCAGCCCCGGGCGACGCGCCCGGTGGTGCTGCTGGGGAAGTGCTGTTTGCTCTGAGGCGTTTACTGCTCATGGCTCACCTCTGCTGTTCGTGCGCGGTGATAGTGTCGACGTAAAGATTCGGTCTAGGCAGAGCTGTGCGCCAACCCTGGGAACCTGCCACTGCCACCGGGCGGGCAGGGCTCGCGAGTGCCATAACTGGATTGGATGACCGCTGCTGACTGAAAATGCCACAAGTGACCGGAAGTGCCACAGATCAGTGCTTGGTGCTCGATCTAGGTTGCGTCTCGAGCACACACATGTGTGCGACATGCAGGGGCTGATGCCGGCGCTTACTAGCTGTGGCGCACGCGCAGGCGGCACGGTGGTCGGCCGCGCGCGGGAGGAGCTGAAGCGGCGGCTGCTGGCGCTGGAGGACATGCTGCACCGCGTGTCGGGGCAGAACTACAACACGCCGCCGAGCGGGCGCGGGCGCGGCGGCGGCGCCGGCGCCGGGGCTGCCTCCGAGAACGGCGACATTGACGGCGCGCCCCAGCGCTGACAGTGTGTGTGAAGCGTGCGCGCGGCAGTGGCTTCCTCGCAGGCTGCGCCAGGTGTGTGTAGGTGCTCAGCAAGCTGGTGCATGCCTAGACGGGAGGCTGGCACTGCGCCATACCTGAAAATCTGGACGGCGCTGCGTGAGCGGCGCTGCAGACGGGGCGTGTACACAGGCGAGCGTGACCCGGGCCCGCGGGGTGCCCTCTGCCGGGCTGCATCTAGTCCCCCTGCGAATGAAGCACTCTTGCGCGAGCAGGCGGCGATGAAGGGCTGGATGCCGGCGGCGCCAACGTCAGCGACGACGACGACGGCGACGCCGCAAACGGCGGCGCCGGCGGCGAGGACGCAGCGGAGGCTTGCGGGAACGGCGCACGTCCGGGTGGCGACGCCGGTGAGCAGGGCGCGCGACGGGACGGGTGCGCCGGCAGCCGGGAGCCCGGCGCCGGCGCGCGCGACGGCGGCGCGCACAGCCCGCCCGAGGCCGATCCGGACTCTGGCGCGCCCACCGCCAACGGCGACACCCTCGCGCCCGCCACCAGCGGCGGTGAAGACGGCGAGGGCGGCGGCGACGGCGACGGCGATGGCGACGACGGCGGCGGCGGCGGCGGCGGGCGCGGCCGCGGGCAGCGCAGGTTCCCAAAGACGCGGCTGTGGCGCCAGTCGCAGGACCGGCACGCATGGCGCAGCGACGTGCTCGGCGCGGGCACCGCCGCGCGCGTGGCGTTCAACGCGGTGCGGCCCCGGCGCTGCGGGGCCTGCTGTACAGCGTTGTCGTAGGCGCCCGCTGAGCACAAGCCATGGCTGGATGGACACCTGCTTACCTGCGACCTGCGCCCGCCGCTTCTGAGCAGACACGCGCGCCTTGGCCGCACGCCTCAGAAAAGGTGAACGAGGCACTTCGTGAGATCTTTGCGCTTGAGCGGCGCAGGTGCACATGTCCATGGTGGGCCACCCCATGCTGGAGCGGCTACAGGGCGTGCGGCCCATGCCGGCCACCAAGGAGGACCGCCGCCGGGCGGAGGCCGAGGCGCGCGCCGCCGCCGAGGCTGCCGCGCCCGCCGCCGCGCAGGTGAAGCGCCGCCCATGCCCGTCTAAAGAACACGCTGAGCACAGTTGCCGGCAGCTGCTGAAGGCGCGGCGCCGCTACAGGAGGCCCCTGGTGGTCTCCTGTGGCGGCTGGCGCGTGCCTCGGCTCCTGCTTGCGCTCTCCGCCGCGCTTGTGCCTGGCCCGACCTGCTGTGGGTCTGGGCGTTGTCATGCAGGTCAGGCGGGGCACCCACCGAGACCCAGCGCGCGCGCAGTGCGGGCAGCAGCATCCGGCGGCTGTCCGCCTGCTGCTGTGCAGAGTCAGCAGACCTCTGCATGCTCAACACTTGCCCTGGAACGGGAACGGAAGGTTGCCTGGGTGGGTGGCGACCAGCTTTGTAAGGCGATACTGGACCGCGCAGGGCGGCAAGCCCGGCGCGCGCACAGCTGCGCGGCGGCGAGCGGCGGCCGCGGCCGCGGTCGAGCCGGGCTCCGAGGACGGCGCGGCCGTCGCCGCCACGGGCAAGCGCGGCGCGCGCAAGCGCAAGCAGGCCGGCGCGTGAGCAAGCCCGCCCGCGCGCGCTACATGTCCACGCTTTGCTTGGGCGCGGGTCCTGAGGAGCGCCGTGTCATACGACCAGTCCAGGGTTTGCCAGGGACAAAGGCGCTGCCCGGCTGCCGCGCGCGCCGGGCGCCACCAGCAGGGACCCTTGCTGCCCGGCGGCGTCCGCCGAGCAGGCCTGCATGGTCGGGCCTGCCTGGTCTGGTGGCTGCTGCATGGTGCCCACCCGCTAACCCCAGCGGGCCTGCAGGTCCTTGGGCAAGATGCGACGAGCGGGGTTGTGTGGGTATGCTGCTCACCGCTCCAGGGCGAGGCCAGGAGGTGCAGCAGCAAGAACGCTGTATAGTATAACGGGCAGTTAGGGGGTCTGTTTGTAGCTGGAGCCTGTGTCGGGAGCTGCAGAGCAGACGCTTTGCTGGGGACGTGCGGGCGCCCTGGTGTGCATGCAGCGAAGCATGTTCTGAAAGTGCCTTAGAATGCATGCAAGGATGTGCACGTCTGCCGAAGCGAACGGCTCGCATGGTGTCTCTGACAGTCAGGTGTAGCGGGGTCGGACTCCGGTGTGTTGCGGGCCCTCGTTGCTTAATAGCTGCCCAGCGGCGGGCGCAAGCGAGAGCAGACATGCATGTGCTGGCCGGTCAGGCGTCCGCAGCGGGGCGCCTGAGCTCCAAGGTCACTTTGTTGATGCCCCAGCGCTCGTTGTTGCTGCCGATCGCCGCCAGCACGGTCGGGAAGTCCTGGTCCTTGCAGTCGAACATGACCACCTGGTCGCGCGCATATGCACCGCTCAGGGCCCCACATGCGACAGATGTGCATGCTCGAACCTTCCCTGCTCGTGTTGCAGAGGATGTTGCGCGCAAGCGGGCACACGCGAGTGTGCGCGCACCTCCCAGTTGTCATAAGGCCGCTGCCCATACCCCTGTCAGATCACATGAGAGTCAGAGCTGCACAGCAGGTATGACAGAATGCATGCAAGCACATGCACAGATCAAGGCAGAAAGGTGATGAGCACAATGCCTACCTCGCGCTCATACTGGCCCCCTTTGCCGGCTTTCAGCAGGGTCGCGCTGCACCTGTTTATCAAGTCGCCTTCTCTCACCGCCCCGCTCTTTGCTGCATTGCCGCCCTCTGCACGCAACACTGCCTCAGGTTGCAGCTGTGCTGCTCCGACCAGCATCGCTAGCAACCGAACCAGGTTCACAAGCACGTCCTGCCATTGCATGGCTGTACCCTTTACGCGCTCGACCATCACAGCCCGCGCCGCGGCTGGCGGCGCCTCGACCAAGTCAAGGCCCAGCGGCTTCCTGAGCGTTATATTGATGAGTTCAAACCTCTTATTTGCTTCAGCGCTATCTGCTACCTCGCCAGCACCCCTGCGCAAATATGTCACACGGCGTGCTCAGCCACCAAGTCCAAAGTGGGGCGTGTAAGTGGCAAGCTGAGCGTGCGCTGCGTGCAGTGCTGCTTACAGGGCTGCATAAGCCATCAACAACACAGCGTGATAGAAGGCCACGTGCTGGCAAAAGCTCCTATTACAACAGCCGATGGCTGTGCAGGCTGTGCCGCGCCGCACTTGCCCTGAGCAGCTCGTGAGCAGCGCAGCCGGCTCGTCCACTGCCGCTGCTGCAGGGCTGGCTGCAGGCGCCCGAGTGTCCTTGGAACATGTTGCCTGTGGGAGCAGGTAACGGAGCTCTGGGGGAGCGAGGCGACCAGCATTGCTCTCCACAGGGAAGGCACAGTCGAAGAGCTTGTCAGAAAACACACCTGCTGGGTATGTGCTCAGAAAAGCATGGCCTGACAGATCTGACTCAAAGAAATGAGTGGAGTGATGGAGGTGGTCCCGAGCGCATCACACCTCCATTATGGACAACCGCCGCTAGTGGCAGCGCTGGTGTTGCAGGCCGGCCATGCTGGCCAGTGACGGCCAAGGGCTGCAGCCGCAGCAGCCCTCCGTGCTGCATCAGCTGTACCCGGGCATCAGGAGCCTCAGGGAGGCCCTGCTGCGACTTGCAGACGCGCACGGCCTGCGCGACCAGCTGGCTTTGGCGCTCGTGCGCGAAGGGGACCCCGCTGCCTTCTCAAAGGCGCTGCTCGACAACGCGTTGGTGTCAGTCGCGTTGAACGCGCCGCCTCTGCCTCAGCGCTTCTCGCTGCAGCAGCACAGCTCGCAGGCTGAGGTGCGGTGCTCCCCTGTGCTGGGTGATACGTGATCAGGTTATGCACTCGAGCATTGCTGTCATGCCGCGCCCCCCGGCGCGCAGGTCGTCAAGCGCGCGGTGGAGGTGCTCACGCGGTCAGCATGCCGGAGCAGCAACGTGCTGTGCCAGGGCCTTCGCAAGGTGCCAGACACATCTTGTTTATTTATTTCGACAGAGTGCCTGTTGCAAAGCCGGAGCCCCGGCTGCGCTCGTGGACCACTCAGTCACGTTCAGCCGTCAGCTGCGCTCAGCTGTAGCACATGCGCAGGGAACGCTTTGCATGGAGGAGCAGTCGGCCCACCCGGCAACCACGGCGCTCTGCGCGGCGCCCTGGCCGTTGCTGCTGTCCCGCCTGGGCGACACGCTGATGCTCTACCTGCTGCTGCACGCGTCCATCTTTGTGTCGCTGCCCAACGGCTGCTACCTGCAGGCGTCTGGGCCGCCTGTGGCGCAGGCAAGCGCCCTGCTTCCTGCTCATGCTAGGGCTGTGTGGCTCCAGCTTTTGAGCACAAGGGCACCCTTGTGCCGCTCCTCTTCGTCAGTGACTGCGCCCGTCATGTGATGCTCACGAACCTCCTCTACCAGAAAATCGAAGTGGCCGTGAGTGGCAGTCTAAGAAATTTGAGCGTGTGTTGGCTGCACGACCCTTTGCCAGTGCAGTGGAGACTCTGGACGATACGGCACTCCCAGCTAGTACCAGCCAAGGCAGCACAGGACTCTGTATTGACACCCGGCGTGGCGTGGCGCAGCGCGCGTGGGCCCAGTGGCGGGCCGGCCTGGGGCGCGGCGTGGCGCCCGCGCGGCTCCCCGCTCAGGCCAGCGCCGCACCCCCGCGCTCGCCGCTGACGCAGGACAGCAGCGCCGTCAGCCGAGGCTGCCGGCAGTCTGGGGCAACGGCAGACGCGCTGCTCCTGCGCGACGACGCGGGCTGGCCGCCCGCGGGGCCCTGCGGCGCCGCCGGCGGCACCTCGGAGCGTCAGGACCCCGGCTCGCAGCCAGGCTTGCATCCGCGACAGCTCGGCGCCGCGGCGCACGCCGTGCCGCAGGACGCGAGCACCGCTGAGCACACCATACAGGCACTGACGCGGCATGCACCAGGGCCGGCTGCAGGGGAGAAGACGGCCGTGGGCGCGAACGCCCGCGAGTGGCGCAGCCATGCGGCTGCAGCCGCTGGCGAAGGCGCTGGCATGGCGGATCGCAACAGCAGGCAAGGCCCTCGAGACCCTCGACCACAATACACTTGTCGTGCAGTGCTAGAAAGAGATACAGGTACAGCCTCACCTGAACGATTCAGGCTGCTTGGGCAAGGTTGCGCAGCCAGCCACATGCAGTTATGTCAGGTCCTGACTCGCACACGCTGTGGCATGCGCTTGTGAGCTTGGAGCGCCGTATCAGCCAGGGTGTCGCACTTGTCTTGGGGTCCTGCCCGTGGCTGTTGAGTGTGCACACCTGCGCCCTGGCGCGGCAGGGATATGCGGCGCGCGGCGCGGCCATCGAGCTGGCAGCGGCGGCGGGCGGCGCGCCTGCGCGGCGCGGCCGCCCCTGCCGCCGCCTCGGTCGCATCAGATGGCCCTGGGCCTCAGCACGCGGGGGGCGATGCAGGGCAGGCAGGCAATGGGCATGCCTGTGCAGCTGGCGCATGCTATGGCCCTGGCCGCCCGGCTGGCGCCGCAGCGCTCCCTGCAGCGCTGGGCTTCCACGCATACCCACTGGTGGGTGCCTGTCAGGCAGCAGGCGCGGCAACTGGCAGTGCGGCGGGCACTCGGCTTGGCCCTGGCGGGCTGCTTGGCGGACATGCTTGTGCGCCGATAGGCGCCCCCGACGCCAACCCCCGCCCTGCCGGCAGCGGCGGCGCCGTCCTTGCGCTCGCCGGCAGGGGCAGGGCCGGCCCGCCTGCCGCAAGCAGGCGCATGTCCCAGCGCGCGCCGCGCGGCTGGGTCTCGCCCGCGGACGTGACGCTGCCGCGCCAGCGCATCTTCCACACGGCGCGCTTCTCGGTCAAGACGGGCCTCCCTGCCGGCCGTGTGCGCCCAGCTTGTCGCCAGTCATGTTCTGCGCCTGCCCCACATGGGTCAGAGATCGGTGCACGGGGCAGCTCAAGTGCGACAGTGAAGCTGTGTCTCTGTATGGCGAGACGCGAGAGCGTGAGAGCAGACACGTAGCACTGAGCTGCATGTGCGCTGGTGCTGCGTACAAGCGTGTGCTTTCAAGCGTGCATGATTCTAGCAGGGGCTTTGCTGGCTGCGCTCTCGCGCTCTCGACATGATGCATCCCACACATCATGCGCGAGTGCATGCGGGGCATGGCGGCCTTGCCAAGCTTGGCGTCCGCGCGGGCGCGCCAGACATCCTGAATCAGCTCCGGCGTGCACCCGGCGCGCCGCGCGCGCTGCACGCCGCCATATTCACCGCGGCCGTGCCATGGCCTGCCCTGCGGCCGCCGCGCGGCGCGGCGCCGCCGGCGCGGCCGCCGCCGCTGCCGCCGCCGCCACAGCGCCGCATCCCTGCGCGCCACCGCGCAGTGCTGCCGCTGCTGCGCCAGCTCCTGCGTGCGCGTCTGGCGGCAGTCAGTCGGGCCCGTTAAACCTGGGGCAGATTGTTTGCACGGCTCTTGGCCGCATCTGGCTGCATCGCCCTGTGCACTGCCCGCGGCACTGCTGTATAGCCGCATGCATGGCAGCCAGCGGAGGAGGCAGCAACAAGGAGGCCACGCATGCCTGCTCATAGGCACTGACAAGATGGACACTATATGTGCGCTCACTGTCTCTTTCGGTGACCGCCACTGTTGCCGTGCTTCGTAGTGGTGGGCATGCCGTATTTCAGCCCCAAGCGCTGGCCCACTCAGCACAAAGCAAGGCTCCATGCTCAATGCACTGACGAGGGGCCTGCTGTGTTGCGCGCGCCAGGGCGCAGCCAGAGGTGTCCCTTCGGCAAGCTATTGGAGCACTACTGCCCCCTGCCCGCCTGCCTGCGGCGCGGCGCGGCGGCGGCTGCCAGCCCGGCTGACGCCGCCGCCGCCGCGCCCGCCGCCGCCGCCAACGAGCCCGGGAGCATGCCCCGCCCGCTTTGGGACGCGGGCAGGGCTGGTGCCGGTCGCGCATGTGCCAGCGGTGAGGGCCGCATGGGGCCGGCTTCATCGCTCGACCTGGGGTCGGACGCCGTGGATGGGCCCCGCCCGCGGCGGCGCCGGCGCTTGAATCCAAGCCATGAGGCCCTGGGGCCGCCAGGCTGCTGGTCGCAGCAGAGCCGGCCCGCCGCGCATGCCCCTGGCCGAGGCTGCGGCCAAGGCAGGAGGTGCTCTCTGCCCCTGAGCCAGAGCGCCTCGCAGAGCGGGGCACCCGCGCCGGACAAGCTCAGCCAGGCCCGCAGCGGCCGGGCCGCGCTCGCGCTGACGCAGCTGCCCGGACTGGCGGAGCCGCCGCGCTGCGCGCTGCCGTCGGGCGTCGCCGGCCTGGATGGCTGCGTGGGCCCCCTCACACAGGACTCATCGGTGCGTAGCCCGCGCGCGAGCGCGGGCGCCGGCTGCGGCCGCGGAGGACCTGGCCTGGACCCTACACATAACCCCGGCAGCCAAGGGGGTACGGAGACCCTGGGCAGCATGCCCAGCCGGTGCACGGCGGCGCCGTGCTGCGCCGGCGCGAGCCAGGCGCAGCCGGGCGGAGGGCCGGCGCCCGATGCCGCGGAGCCGCGTGCAGACCAGGCGGCGCTCATCCGCGCGTGCGTGCCGCAGCAGCGCGTCGCCGACTTCCTGTGGGCAGTCATCAGGAAGATTGTGCCCGCGGCGCGGCCCCAAGCGTTGCAGGGGCGCGGGAGTGTACGGGCTGTCCTGCCGTGCTTGGACCCCGCGGACCGCCGCACGGCTGGACTGCCTGGATGAGCGCATGCAAGCTCGCCTTTCTGGGGGCGCACACTCGCTGAGAGCGCTGGTGCCATCCAGTGCCTTCTGGATCTCCTGCTCTCTACGTCAACCCTGTCCTGCACCACCTGCACGCACCACCCATATGTGTGCGGTACGGCGCTCCGCACGGCCCAGCGGGATGGGCGCGGACAGTGACCGCCGCCGCGCAGGGCCTGCTCGGGGACGCTGGCAACCGGCGCGCGCTGCTGGCCGCGGTGGGCGCGCTGGTACGCCTGCGCCGCTACGAGCACCTGCGGCTCGCGCAGGCGCTGCACCGCGTGCGCGGCGCGAGCCTGCCCGCCCTGCTCCCGCCCACGCCGAACGGTGCGCCCGCTGCATCCTGATGTGCTTAGGAGCCCTGTGCAGCGTTTGCAAAGACTGCTGTGCTGCAAACGTGGCTGTGTGCAGAACGTTGCCGCTTGCATCGGCCTGTCCTCCCCAGGGAGTGTGGTGCCAGTCACATCAAAGCCTTGTGTAGCCATGGTTGCAAAAAGGAACGGCGTGTCGTGCTGCATTATCTGCTAGCTTTCCTGTTCTTGTTATATCCAGGAGACTGCTGGAATTGGGAATGGTGCGCATGGCAGAGCCAGAAGCCCGGCTCACACATAAGCAAGCACAGCAGCCAGCACGCCCATGCGGGCGTGCAGGCCCAGGCGGCGCGCCGGCCGGCGTGCCGCCCAGCCTGGCGGCCGCGCGCGCGCGCCGGCTGGCGCAGTGGGTGCGCTGGCTGCTGGGCGGGCTGGCCGTGCCGCTGCTGCGCGCGCACTTCTACGCCACCGAGTCGGAGGCCTTCCGCAACACCGTGCTGTACTACCGGTCCGCCTCCATCTTTCCTAACCATGACCCTAACCCTGAACTGCCTCCATCTCTCCCCGCGTCTGCACTATCTAATTTCTCTCTCCTCAAGTCTTGCAATAGGCTCGCGAGCATGCCTACTAAGGTGAGTCGGGCCAGGGACGAAGTGGCAACCGGGCGGGCTTGGAGGCCGGGCTCTGCTACACACGGTTCCCAGGCTGCTGGCCGACGCACGGCCGCGCAGGAAGCCTGTGTGGGCGCGGCTGGAGGCCGGCGCGCACGACGCGCTGCGGGCGACCATGTTCACGCCGGTGACCGCCGCGGCCGCGCAGCGCTGCCTGCAGGCGCGCAGCCTGGGCGTCGCGCGGCTGCGCCTGCTGCCCAAGCGCGACGGTGCGCTGGCGGCGCGCGCCCCGCGAGAGCCTAGTCAGGCGCCCGCCCTGTCACTGGGTTTGCCCGCGGTGGGCGGCTCCCTTTCTGGCTGATGTATGAGCACCAGGACGAACAAGTATCAACCCCAAGCATCAGACTAAGCATTTCAAAGCATGACTGGCCAGGCCGGCCGCCTGGGATAGGTGCACAGCCTGGACAGTGGGCAGCTGTGCGTGCCACCGCCGGCTGGCCTGGCCCAGCCGCAGGCCAGGCCCTGCAGTGCCTGCCGCGCTGGCGCAGCACGTACGCCGGCCTGCGGCCGATCGCGCGCTCTGCGTGCAGGCCTGCGCCCCATCTCCAACCTGGGCGCGGCGATGCTGCTGGAGTTCCGGCTGCGCGGCGCCCGCGGCCAGCGCAAGCGGCGGGTCGTGCGGCTGGCGCTGCGCGCGTCAAACCCCATCCTGCACAACTCGTTCCAGGCGCGCGGCTGAATTCCTATAACACCTGCGCGGCCTGAAGACCCTAATGATACACTAAACCCCATCCTGTACAGCTCTTTCCAGGCGCGTGGCTGCAGTGCGGCCTGACGGCCCGATCGCTGGCAGCACTGCAGCGCCAGCGCCCTGGCGCACCTCACTGCCTTGCTGCGCGTGATGCCGGGTGAGCAACGTGCCGTAGATGCGCATGCTGGCTTGTCAAGCAAGCTCTTGCATGTATCGCTGTGCGGCATGTTTTAATGGGTCTGTGCTCAAGAGCAGCAACCTCTCTCATATTTAGCTTTGCTGTAGGCCGCCTGGACATGGTTCAGCTCCATGCACTGAAACAATCACTGCGGCACCCCAGATCCTCAAGTTTGAGGCGCGGCGCTCGCCGGGCGCGCTGGGCGCCTCGGTCTTCGGCTTTGGGGACGCGCATGCGCGCCTGCAGCCCGTCCTGCGCCGGCTGCGCGCTGCCGCCGCCGCCGCCGCCATGTCCCAGGGAGCCGGCAGGTGGGCATGTGACCAGCACAGTTAGCGCATGCGAGTACCCTACCACACCCTGACCCTGCATCCAGGCGTCAGCCACAGGCGCACCATACTAAGGCTGACCATGCACACTCACGCTGTACATGGTCCAGGGCTGCCGCCGCTGTGCCCCACAGCCTGCCTGGGTCGCGCGCGCGCGTCCGGAGCAGCGCCCGGCCCCGCCCGGCCAGGCCCGCCGCCCGCCGCCCCGCCCGGCCTCACGTTCCCCCCGGGGACGGCACGCCGCAGGCACGCCGCCGCCAGCGGCAGGGCCGCGCCGCGCTTCTACATTGTGGCGGCCGACTTCGCGGCCGCGTTCAACCGCGTCGACCCCGAGCGCGCCCTGGGCCTCGCCGAGGGCCTGCTGCGCGCCCCCGAGTACGTCGTCACCAAGCATGACGAGGCGCGCACCACACCAAATCCTCAAACCTAGACCTACCTCCTCCCTATGCGCGTCCGTCCCGTCGGAGCCCAGCGCTGTCCTGCCGGAGTGCGCCAAGCGGCCGGCGCGCATGGACGTGCCGGCATGCGGCGGGCGCCTCGCTGCTGCTCTGCTCCGAGCCGGTGCCGTCCCGCGCGGGCAGGTATTCATGGCGTTCGGCGGCGTGCCGCGCGCGCGCGTCTGCGCGCTCGCGGCCGAGGCGGGCGCCGGGCAGGCGGCTGCGGATGCCTTCCCGGCGCGCGCGGGCGCGTTCGCGCGCGGCGCCTCGCGCCACGTGTTCGCCGGGCGCGGGCCGGGCGCGCGCGTGGCGCGCGGCGAGGTCGTCGCGCTGCTGCGGCAGCACCTGCGGCACAACCTGCTCAGGTTCCGCAACCGCTGGCACGTGCAGACGCGCGGCATCCCGCAGGCGCGCCCCGCCGCGCGGCGGCGTCACCGACGCGCTGGTGGTTGCTGCGTCGTGCTTGGCTGGCCATTTGTTGGGGGTGCAGTAGGTGACTTTGCGCGCACAGTGCTCAGGGCATGGCTCGCTGCGCACACAGGGGGCGCTGCATTGGCAAACCCAAGGCGCCAAACATACAGCACGCAAGCTCATCGGCAGGGTCGCAGCTGCGCAGGGCTCCACCCTGTCCACGCTGCTGTGCAGCCTGTACCTCGGCGCGCTCGAGGCGCAGCACCTGCAGCCGCTGCTGCCGCCCGGGGCGCCCCCGCCGCTGTGGGGCCTCCCGCTCGCCGCCCCCGCCGCCTCAGTCGATGCCGACGCCTCCGCCTCCACCGCGCGCCTGACCGCGCTGGCTGCCGCCGCAGGCGGTGCGCAGCCCTACCAAAAAGGGTCAAAACCACTATCATGCCCTCACACCCCGCGCCTCCCATATGAACGCAATTGCGCTGGCTGGGCTCGCGGTTGGTGTGCTGCCGCGCCGTCTCGGGAGCGTGCGTTCGTTGCGATGCTGTTCCGCAAGCTCAGCGACAAGGGTGGATGCGTGCGCAGGCCCCGAGCCTCCGACGCCCGGCAGCGTCTGCGCGTGGGGCCAGGCGCCCTGCTGCGGCGCGCCCGCGCTCTGCGTCAGAATGGACGCCGCAGACTGCAGCGCCGCCGGCGGCGCCGCCGCCGGCAGCTCCGACGGCAGGCCGCCGGTGGCCCCCACGCCAGCTGGGCACGGGGCGCAGCGGCTCAGGCCGGCCGGGCCGGCGGGCGGCGCGGCCAGGGCACCGCCGGGGGCGCCGCCGGGGGAGCTGGCGCAGGGGCCGTGCGGCGCGCGGCGGCGCCGGCAGCCGCACCTGCCGAGCGTGCTGCTGCGGCTGGTGGACGACGTGCTCGTCATCACGCCCTCGCGCGCAACCGCCGAGGCGCTCGCGCTGCGCCTGCTGCAGGGCGCGCGCCCGCCCCCGCGCGAGCTCTGCACTGCCTGGGGCGCGCCTGAACACCCAGGGCTGTGCCGACGGTGGCTCCTTTTGGTTTTTCAAGGCTCGCGTGGGGCCACTCCACCCTGCATGCAAGCCGCTGCGCATGGTCATGGGATGCGTGTGATGGTTCGCCCTGCAGGAGTCCTTGGCATGCTTTCATGCAGGCTGTGCTCAGCTTGCCACACCCGCGGGCCGACCCGCATCTCCTGATCCCGATGCTTACTAGTGCTCCGTTCTCTCCAGAACATACATTGTCGGGCTAGGTTCTCATATCTAGATTTGATGCTGTCTGGGGCGGCAGGCTTCCCAGACTTTGGCATGAGCGTCAACCCCGCCAAGACGCGCCTGACCTTTGACGTGCGCCCTGGGCCGGGCGCGCCGCGGCTCGCGCACAACACGGTCGTCGATGGATGCGGAAACGAGTTTGTGCCCTGGTGCGCCTGCCCGCCCTGGCTGACACACATATTGCAAGTTCCTGGCATGTGCCTTTACAGCAAAGCCGCTGCCTTGCAAGGATGCCTGCATGCCCTGACGCCTTGGTAAACTCTCTCAAGTGCATCACTACGCCACAGTAGCATGATGCGGTGGCTCATCAAGCTGTTACGCACTGCTGAGCTTCGGCAACCTTTGCTGCTTTAACAGGCGGAGAGCTCTGGACACTTGCACCGCTGGCACATGACAGCACAGCCCTGTCACGTGCCTTTCAGGCCGCCGACCAGCTGCAGCGCGCCGCGCCCGCCGCCAGCGCCTGCCCTGCACCGCAACAAGCTCATAGGAAGCTTCGTCTATGCCAGGCGCCTGCTGTTTTAAGGCGTCAAGCCTGGGCATTTGCAGTCACTGACCCTGGCCGTGCGCAGGTGCGGGCTCATCGCGACGCGCACGCTGGAGATGCAGGCCGACTACATGCATCAAAGCCTGGGCGCCTGCGGTCACAATAACCCTGAGCCTATACCCTGGCCGTGCGCAGGTGCGGGCTGCTCATCGCGACGCGCACGCTGGAGGTGCAGGCCGACTACAGCCGCTATGCGGACACGCACCTGGCGTCGACGATCACCATGCCGCCCGGCATGGTGCAGTCATCCCGGCGTTATGCGCTGGCGCACTTGGAAAGCAACCTGCTTGGCTTCCAGTGTTGTGGTGCACCAGCGCAGTGGGGCTCGCAGGCTGTCAAACCCACTGCTTGCACTGATAGAACCGGGAAGAGAAAAGTCCTAATAGGAGACGTGTCTCGGACACTTACATGCTGTGGCTCTCCTACTTTGATGTGTTATTCGTGCAAGCTCCGACAGTGTGCATTTGAGGTTGTTAGGCGTTCTCCCGGTACAGCGTGAAAGACTTCGAACACGGGTGCATGCACAAAGCCCCAGCGCGGCGCGCGTCGCAGCAGAGCGGCCCCCTCCGTGAATTTTCTCTTACAATGCATATCCTGCGTCCAACGAGTGCGTGGTGCGAGGGGCGGGTCCTTGGGGCGTACGCAGGGCGGGGCGCGGCAGCTGAGCGCTAAGCTGAAGGCGTACCTGCGGCCCAAGTGCTATGCGGTGCTGCTGGACCCCGCCGTCAACACGCCAGCAACCGTGCGCCTGAACCTGTTCCAGGCGCGCGCTGCCGCCGCCCGCTGCGTAGGGCTAGGGTAGGGCCCGACCTGGGTCCCCGCCGTTGTCGCGCTCACCATGTGCGCCTTAACACGTTCCAGGCGCGCGCAGTCCCCGCCCGCTGCCCAGCCCGACCTGGGTCCCCGCCGCCGACGCGCCCGCCGCCCACGCCCAGCCCTGCTTATGTGCTTGGCTAGCTGGCGCATCCGAGGGCCCTGCAAGATGTCACGGTGTCTCTGTGAGGCAGAGGAGTGCGCCCTGGTCGCCCCCAGAAGCGCTGAGCGCAGCCGCCACATCTGTTCTAACCGCCGTCAGCGCAATAGCAGTGCATCAACATCAGCACTGCAGTACGCACTCTTCATATCTCAGACGCACCAGTACTTCAAACAAGCGAACCATTACGCTCGCTTTGATCGCATGATGTGTCTCATGGGTGGTGCAACCCTGCCACCGTGCTTTGCACCGGCATGCAGCAGGCGCCGCTGCTGGCGGACGGGCGCGCTCGGGCGGCAAGCTGCCACGCGCGCGCAGGTGCTGCTGCTGGCCGCCATGAAGGTGCACTGCTTCTGCAAGGCGCTGGGCCCCGGCAGCGGCTGCAGCGCGGCCGCGCTGCTGCCCGCCATCCGCAGCGGCCTGGGCTACCTGGTCCGGCTCGTGCGCGCGCGCGTGCTCGGCGCGCGGCGGCGGTGCGCGCCGGCTGCCTCGCCTCAGCGTGTCGGGGAAGCGCCATGAGGAGCAGCGGCGGAGCAGATGTTTGCGCACGCGCGGGTGCTCGCTGGCCGGCATGTCCGTTTGGTCACGGCTGGGTCTTGGACAGGGGGATGCAGCGCAAGGCAGCGCATCCCACAGGGAGCCATGCTTGCATCCTGCTCGCATGCGCGCCAGGCCCCGCAGCCTGCTTGCATGAGCGCCGGACCCAAGGCGCGGTCGCCGCGCGTCCAGCGGCCGCAGCACGCGTCGCTCGCGCCAAAAGGCGCGGCCAGGCATGTGCACGAGCGCGTCGCGCCTGGCCCGGCCGTCTCGCAGGGAACGTGCGGCTGCGGTTGCTGCGGGGCAGCCGCGCGATGAAAGGCGGCGAGCGGGGCTGCCGCGGGCCGTGCCAGGTTCCGCATGGACTGCCGCGAGTGCGTGTCCAGCTGCCACATCCGCTGGCTGGGCTACACCGCATTTCGGCGCGTGCTGGGCCGCAAGCAGGCGCGCCGCGCTCCCGCAAGCGCCGCCCCTGCGCCGCCCCTGCGCCGCGGCAGCGCGCACGGCGTGCTCTCTGCCGGCGCCCTGCGCGCGCAGAGAGCGCACCCCCGCATCGATGAGACGGCATGTGGTGCGTCGTCGCGCCTGTGGCACAGGCCGATTCGGGACAGCTGCCAGGCCACGCCTGCTGTGTGCTTGCCCGGCACCTTATACATGCGACGTGTGATTGTTCCCGTGTGTTCACAACTGATCGATTAGGGCACATGGGTATGCCCAATCCACACCATATCGTGCGCGAGGTGCAGGCGCTGTACAGCCCGGTGCTGGCGGCGATCGACGCGGAGCTGGCCGCGCCGGTGGCGGCGCATGTGGGCGGGCAGCTCGCGCCGGTGGTGGACCCGCGCCGCTCCGACGTGTTCGCCCGCATCCGGTACTGACAGCTCTTGCGCGCGTCCTGGACAGACAGCTCGCTTTCAGACGAGGTATAGTAGGATCTGTTCAGAACTCTGGGTGTGTGCGGCTTGTCGGCATGGGATTCGTGATGTGCATGCATACATGCGGTGGACGGGGTACGCGACTCTACGGGCGTGACTGTATCCTGGTGAATGCTGGCTGGCACAGTATGGTCTGGAAGCGGACCTGCTTAGACCCTGTTGCAGGTGACTTGTTGCGTGCTGGCACATGCCACTGCTGCTTTTCTGCACGTTCTGGGAGCATCATGGAGGTTTGGAATAGATCCACTGCTCGGACAATAAATGATCTTCACGTCATTTGTGCATTACACTGATTGCTGCAGACGCACTGAGCCAAGCGCATACCCAAGCTGGCGGCCAGGGCCTGGCCAGCATCCTTATCGAAAGCGGTGCGCCAAACGCATGTGTGCCTGCATGCGCTGGAGGCACATGGATGCACCTCATGCAAGTACGAAAGCGAACGAATCTCATGCTCCATCGAGCCGGTTATACATTTGCGACGACAGGAGGCCGGTTGGTTGCCTCCCATTTACTAGGAGCAAACAACCCGCCGCCCTCCTGTGTGGATCAGTAGCACTAAGCTGCTGGCGTCTGTCTAAGCGGAACTTCTCCAATACTCGTTGACCACTGCCTGCTTTGACACCACGGGCTGCAAGACCGATCCTGCAGCCGTGCAGCACTTGAGAGACACGAGCCCAGACGTTCCAACAGCTCAGGAGCTCACTACCAGCAGCACACTCTCACCCGCCCCGGTGATGCCTGCGTCACAGGTGCGCAGCCGGTGACTGGGAAGAGAAACCACCTCGGTGTGGCCCTTTGCTGCAACCTACCAAATAACGAGTGCTCCATCCTACAGGCAGCCGGCGCTCCTGCTGCACGCCGCACAGGACTGCAAGCGCCGCAGGGCCGGCCGGGCGCTCCCCGCACGGTGCACCCCGCCCTCGGCCCTGCAAGTGCTGCTCTGTTGCTATGGCAGCTGCTGCGGCTTGATACAGTGGGATAGTGACGTGCGTGTGCAGGCGACTGGCCTGGCCCGGTGCTGCCTCGCGCCGCCGGCCGTGCGGCAGGGCGCAGCGGACGCCCCAGCGGGCAGCCGCGGCGCCGTCGCTGCGGCGAGCGGCGACAGCGACGAGGAGCAGTGGGCGCGCGCGGACGCGCCCGCTGCAAACGCTCTACACGGGCTGGGCTCCGGCAGGCCGCTTGCGGCGCCCATAGGCGATCGCGTATCGCTGCCGGGCGTGTGCGCTCCACGCGCGGTGGGGGCCCCGGCTCCCTGGCCGACGCCCCCGGGCCGCGGCGCGGCCCACGGCCCTGGCGCCAGCGCGCCGCGCAGCGGCGCGCCAGAGGCTCTGACGCCTCCACAGAGGGACGCAGCGGGCCTTGGCACATGCAGCGCCCCGCCCACGGTTCTGACCACACCGCCTGACGGCAAGGAAGAGACGGCCGCATGCAGCGTTGTTGCAGCTGTTTGGACGTTCGAGCACAGCGGCAGTGCGGGCGCGGGAGCAAATGACGCTGCACAGGCAAGCGTGGCTTCCCCGCCTGTCGCCTCTGCAGGCGCCGGAGCAAGCGCGCCTGCAAAGGCCGAGTCGTCCGCTGCGGAGCACGCGCCCCCGGCTGCTAGCACTGCAGGCCGCGAGACGCACAGCAGGAACGCGCGCGCACCGTCAGAAACCGCCGGCCTCATACGGAGCCTCAGCCCGTCCGTCCTGCTCCCGGCGGCCCCGATGACGCCCGCTGAGGAGGCTACGGGCGCCACTGCACACCCCATGATGGAGGAGGGGCAGGCCGGCGCAGCGGGCGGCGCAGCAGGCCGCACCGCGCCAGTCCAGCTGATGTCCCTGGCCGGCTGCACGCCGGCCCGCGCCGCGTGCGGCAGCGGCCAGGGCGCCGGCGCGCGCGGCGAGCAACCCAGCCCGCGCGACAGCCCGCCAGGCTGCTCCGCGCGGCGCGCCGCACGGGGCGGCGGCCAGGGCGCCGCCGCGGCCGGCCTGGCGGACGGGCGGCAGGCGGCGCTGCTGCTAGAGGCCTGCGCGCTGGTCTCCGCGGACGTCAGGCGCGCGTTCCCGCCCTGCCTGCAGGCCGGCGCCGGCCGGGAGGGCAGTACGCACCGCCTGTCCTGTAGCATGACCGTCTCGAGCGTACGCCGTCGCGATGCTGCTCGTGCCTGGTCAGGCGCGCGCGCGCGCGTGCGCGGCCCATGCTGGCAGGCGCGGCGGCAGGCGGGAGGTGGCGCGCATGGGCACGGGTTGGTCGGAGCGCCTGGAGGCGGCGGCGGGCGCCATGGCTGCCATGGCCGGCCGCCTGGACGTGCTGGAGGTGCGCCCGCCGCCCATCCACCGCGCGTTCCCTGTGTAAACAGCGCGCAGCACCGCGGGATCATGGCATTGCCTGGACGCGCTGACGGTGCGCCGGCCGCTGCCGCGGGCCCCTGTGCGAGCGAGCAGCACGGCGGGATCATTGCAGCGAACGCACAAAGCAGCCTGCGCAGAGCTGCGCCTGGATGCACCTCATAGGTTCTGGGCTACCCTGCCCTAAGCGTGCGCGTGCCCAGGGCTGCGCCTGAATGCACCCCTGACGTGCCGTCACTGACCAGCGCCGCCTGATCTGTGCACGGCGCGCGGCGCGTGGGACACACAGCGGTGCCTGACCAGCGCATGCCGACGCGGCCCTTGCAAATTTGCTAGTTGCAGAGGCAAGCTTCGAGTGAGGTGGGCAGCCCGACGCCGGCCTTGGGCCAGCCATGCCCCTGAGGCGCCAGGCAGATTGCACCCATGTCGCGCAGGCTGCTGCACGCTCACAGGAGGCCTGCGAACGCACGGGATCAGGGCCACCTGCAGACTCGACCCACATGGCAGCACACGCCGCACATGCGCTCGGGGCGACCGGCTCGGCCTCGGCCAGAGATTGTTGCCCGGCAGCGCGCGCCGAGCCGGCCGGGCCGAGGGCGCCCCGCGCGCCCTGCGATTGCACCTGGGAGCAGTCAGCCCCCACACCGCGCGAGCACGCGCGCGCGCAGCTCAGCCCGGGGCGCGCGCGCGGCTGCAGCGGCGGCCCCGGCGCCGCCGCGCCGCCAGGCTGCGCGGCTGCCGGCGTCCCGGCGGCAGGCGGCTGGGATGCAGAGGCGCTGAAGCCGGGCGCAGCCCCGTCAGCAGAAAGATGCCTGGCTCTTGCGCAGGGAAGCAGGCAGGCAAGCATCCTGGCCAGCTCCGGTTGCCTGGCAGCGCGTGCCATCGTCTGCGCGCCAGTGCCGAGTGCCAGCTCCATGGCTGCTGCGGCCAGCAGCCCTACGGCGCACACCCAGCAGCCGGCGCCGGCAGCGGGCGCGCCGGCGGCGGCGGCGAGCGCGCCCGCGTGCGCAAGGGCGCCAGGCAGCCGCACCGCCGGGGCACCCATGCGGGCTGGCGGCGGGTGCGAGTGGGCGCTGCGCGCGGCGCGGCGCACGGCGGTGGAGGACCAGCGCGCGCTGCGCGCAGAGGGTACGCACCTTACCCGGTAGGGTCCTGCCGTGTGCCTTTCGGCACGCCTGTCGCCAGCACCCCGCCAGCCACCAGCACACCGTCAGACAGCCGCGGGTAGGCATCCCGGCAGAGCTCCACGCCGGGAGGCTCTCAGCATGTGTGTGCTCATGTGCGTACGTGCGATCAGCGCAAGTCACGCACCTGGTAGCACCGCCTGAGGGACGCACTGCTCGTGTGCACAATCGTGTGCATGGACATGCATGTGCTCCGCACCCCGCAAGGCCGGTGTGTGACGAGCTCACAAGCGCTGCAGTGGCATGCCTGCGGGCCGCGCTCATCTCGCGTGTGGAAGTGGGCCGCTCCCGCCCGCAGCGCGCGCCGTGCTCGAGCAGTGCGCCGCCGGAAAGCGCTGCGGCCGGCGGCCCGATGCAGGCACGGCCCCAGTGACGCAGCGCAGACAGCGCGCACCAGGTGGGGCGGCACATTGCACGAGCACTGTTTGACGTGCCTCGCTCTGCAGCTCAGGCGTGAGCGCATGGGAGCCTGCGCGGCTGGCCGTGCTGCACGTCCGGACGTTTTGCGGGTATGGGCTACAGGCCGCGCGGTGCCACCGTGCAGCCGTGAAGGCATGCATCCAACGGGAACCTGACAGGCGCCAGCGCCAGGCGCTCAGACACCCAACGCTCAGCCTCGAGCCAGCAGCAGGCACTAGTCCCTACATGACTCCGCGTGACCTGTTGACCATGACATGCCGGTGAACGCGGCAGCGCCATCACCCCACCCAAACCCCATGTGCAACTGCAGGGCAAGGCCGCGGAGGCCGAGGCGGCCGCGGTGCGCCAGCGCCTGGCCGCGCTGGAGGCCGCGCTGGCGGCCGCGGCCGGCGACGCGGCGCGCGCGGCCGCGTCCGGCGCGCGCGCGGTGCAGCGCGCCGCCGCCGCCGAGCTCCGCGTTGAAACGGCGCGCTGGCATGACTGGGGCCTTGCTAGAGAGTTGCGGGGGGGCTTTGCTATGGGCTGCTTCAGAAATGCCGCTTGCGATGGAGGAGATGGAAAGTAATGGCCTGGTTGTGCCACCTCCCCACACGAAGGTGTGATCCATGTGATGGGCTGGACCGGGTCTGTTTGCAGGAACTGCCGCATTGCCACAGCATGCATGCCGCCAATCAGCTCACGGCTCTTGTCTGGTGTCACCCCAAAGGGCAGCCAGGCATGCAGGGCGCCTCAAGACCTGCAGCCAGTTCCCCCCAGCTCACAGCCTGCACGGCGGGGTGCGCGCACGGGACGGCAACTGTGGCCGTGCGGAATGCCGCGCTCGCGGGTTCCCCAGGCAGCGCTGCATGCGCATGGCACCCACGCGGCATGGCAGCCCGAAAGCGGGGCCGACGCTACCCAGCCCAGACGGACCCTAACCTCAGTAGGGCAAGCCAACCCTAGTCGAGATCGCAGGTGGCAGGCGCATGCGCGCGCACGGTGGCCGCCGCAGCCGGCCGGCATGCGGCGCTGGCGGACGCGCTGGGCGAGGTCAGCGCGGCGGCCGCGCTGGCCGACGCGAAATGCGCCGCGCTGGGCGCCGAGGTTGCGCGCCTGCACCGCGCGCGCCCGCCCCCGGGCCACGACGCCGCGCGGGGGTACATCTTGGACTGACCGAGCCGAGTGTATGGTGCCGCACGCGGGCTGCGAGGTCGGCTGGCGGCCGCGGCGGCGGTCGCTGGAGCACCGCTGTGTGGCGGCTTTTGCGGGCGCCAGCTCTTTTGCAGCAGCATGTCATGCACAGGTCGCTGGCCCAGGCAAGTTGCGACACGTATTGACACGCTCGCAGGGCGTGCTGCCCTGGTGAAGGCAACTGCCGCCCAAACGAGTCAGCAGGTCCACTGCTGAGAGGCTGATGCCACTAGTCCTCTGGACAAATGATTAGATTGGAACTGCATGTGTTAGTCCTCATGCATGTTTCTCTATCGGCCGTGATATTCAGTGTGTATGCATGAGGCTTACACTGGCTGGCCACCAGTTCAAGGTACCGCACGGGGATGCTGTCCTGCAGTGTGCCCGTCTAAAACACATGTGTGAAAGCTCTACGTCATATGGAGAGCGCTGCGGGGTCGACAACAACACGTGTGCATGAAAGTCTGCGTGATGTCAATTGCCCACGACTTTAGCCTGGTGCAACGTTCACGATCGGTGTCAAAGATGGCGCATCTCTGCGCTTAACAAGTGCTTCAACATGGCCCTTCAAGTCTAATTAGGTGCAGGACCCTCCAGGAGCAGAAGCGCAATGTCCCAGGCAAAGAGGCAAGAGCTTCGTGGCTGCGGACTTGCACCAGCTGTGTGTCAGACTAATTGTCTGCGCGGCTGCTGCAAAGGCACTCGCAAGTTTTTCAACCTGCACGTGCCTTGATCGCCCGCTGCCAACAGGTTTGCGCTGGTTGTGTGAGTTGGGGTGCCGCACAAGGGTCTGGGGGCCCCATGGGCCGGCCACAGCGCTGAGCAGCGGGCAATCTCTCACGAGCCTGGCGCCTGTGCGCGCGATCCGGCGCCGCGATGGTCGTCCTCGCGGCCTCCATGGTCACAAAGACCGGCAAAGGTGCTGCGCTCGCGTGCACTGAGCATGCACTGCACAAGCAAGGCCGCGCTGCGAACGCGCCTGACGCATTGCGCTCCCCGCAGCGCTCGTGGCGCGGCAGTTTGTGGACATGAGCCGCATCAGGATAGAGGGCCTGCTCGCCGCGTTCCCCAAGCTGGTCGGCAGCGGTAAGCAGCACACATACGTGGAGACGGAGAATGTTCGCTACGTGTACCAGCCGATGGAGGCGCGCAGGCCCAGCCAGCCTCCGCAGGCGCCCCCGCAGCGTGTTGGCAGCCGGCGGGGGAGCACCGCACCAGCAGGGAGGGGCAGGGGCGGGCGCTGCAGGTGTGACGGGGCGCCTGCAGCTCTGCACCTGTCTTGGGGTAGGCCTGGCTGGCAACGCGGCCGGCCGGGGCTGGCTGTGCCACCGGCATGTGCCTGTAGTGCGAAGTACCCCTGCCGCGAGGCACCCAGGCTGGAGCTTATTACATTTGCAAGCACGTTTCTGGACTGCGCGCAAGGTATCCTGGGCTCTGTTGCCTGCTGGGGCTGCACAGCTGCGCTGCTGCGCGCGTCTGCGCTTATGCGCAAACCAGGTCTCAGCGAGTGAGCCAGCGAGTGGTGCGCCCCCTGGAGGGGATGGCCTGCTTGGCGCGCCTGCTGCTGGGACGCCGCGCGGTGCGGCGTGCCCGCAGCGAAGGCGGGTCCAGGCAGCGGCCGCTTGCAGCTGGGCCTGACAGCGACCCACCCGCGGCGGCGCGCGACTGGCAGGGCCTGTACCTGCTGCTGGTCACCAACAAGGCGAGCAACATCCTGGAGGACCTGGAGACGCTGCGCCTGCTGGCCAAGGCGCGCGCTGCACGCGCCGAGCCCCCGCCCCGCCCTCGGCCGCTGCGCACCTGCTGAAGACAGAGCTGCAAGTTGTTGCCGGGTGTCGCGAGGCTGTCAGGCGGCCGCCTCGCGTGTCCGCAGGCAGTGAGCAGCCGGTGATGCCGGCCTACTGTCCTGGCAGCACAGCGCCATGCCGTCGCATGCTTGTGATGTAAGGAGTGCGTCAGTGGCGTTGGGCACTGGGGGCGCAATGCCTGCTCCCGCTCCTCTGCCTGGCGGCCTGCCCCACAGAGGTCCACGGTTGTCCTGCCAGCGTGAGCCTACCCAAGCCTATCCCTGAGCCTACCCTACCCTGAGCAGGTTGTGCCAGAGTACGTGGCGCCGCTGGACGAGGACGCGGTGCAGAGCGCCGCGTTCGAGCTGCTATTCGCATTCGACGAGGTCATCTCTCTGGGCTACAAGGAGCACGTCACCGTACAGCAGGCGCGCAGCCCCGCACTCACTGTCTGCCCCGTCGAGTGCGCCTTCCCCTGCGCGATGTGCGGGACGGGGCTCACGCTCACAAGTGAAGGATCCTCATATTTGCTGCTGCATGCTTGTGGAGGATCCTCATATTTGCTGCTGCATGCTTGTGAGGCGCAAAAAATGACGTTACAAAATTGAGGTTGGTTTAGGGCAAGGATACGGGTGAGTGAGTCGCTGGGCGGCGCGCACAGGTGAAGCAGAACACGGAGATGGAGAGCCATGAGGAGAAGCTGCACAAGATGATCATACAGTCCAAGATCAATGACACCAAGGTGAGCGCGCGTGCCATGGCGGCTGCCAACGTGCGCTGTCGGGTGGCAGCGCCGGCGCGCTGTGCCCTCGATGAAGCGCATGCACTGCCCAAAAAGCGCAGCTGCAGGGTGTCAGGCAGCCGCCCGTCTGTTACTGCCAGGCACGCGCAGAGTTCATAATCGCCTGGCCCGCGGCGCGCCAGGACGTCATGAAGCGCAAGGCGATGGAGATCGACAAGAGCAAGATCGAGCGCGCGCGCGACGGCAAGGGCAGCGCCGGCAACTTCGTGCCGTCCGGCGGCATCTCGTCCGGCGGCATGGGCGGCGGCGGCCGCGGCGGCGGCCTGGACCTCGACAGCGCGCCCAGCTACTCGCGGTGCGGCGCCCGGACGCGCTCGCGTCCGCAGCCCCCCCGCCCGCGCGCACACGCGACACGCCGAAAGCAATAGGCTGCAGACCTGTTTCATTTGGCGTGTCGCGTGTGCGTTGGGCGGGCCTGGCAGCGCGATGCATTGTTGAGAAGAGTGAACAGGCCTGCATCAGGGTACGGGCGGCGCTTGCGGCCTTGTGCCGGCTGGGGGCATCTCGTCAGGCGGCGGCGGCGGCGCGCAGGGCGGCGGCCCTGATTGCGGGACTACGCCCGGCTTGCGGCACTGTGTCTAGTTGTGTGCTCCGCGTCTTGCTTGAGCATGTCCACTGCGTTGTTGTGGTCTGGTGGCGCGACCTGCCTTCGGCCTGGCCTCGCGCCGCGCGCGCTGAAAACAGAGGCAGAGCCTCCCGGCAGGGGCAGGGGCCGCTCGGGCAGCGTCGGAAGCAAGGGTGGGGGTGCAGCCACTGCCCATCGCCTGCAGGCACGCTCGCCAGTCCCTGTGTCCGAAACAGAGCATGATGCAGAGCAACCGGGGCCGACGGCGCGCGCAGGCCGGAGCCGTCGAGCTTTGGCGCGGCCAAGGCGGAGGGCGCGCGGCCCAAGAAGGGCATGCAGCTGGGCAAGGCCAAGAAGGCCAACGACTTTCTGGACTCGCTGCGCGCGGAGGGCGAGGTCGTGGAGGCGCGGCCCTGCCCCCCCGACTGGATTTCACCAGAAAACATCAAACAGGTTGGCGATCCAGCAAACTAGTGATTTGATGCGCCCGCAAGCGGCGCTCGGGTGCACTGGGTCGCCAGCGCACGCCCGTGCAGCACCCGGCGCGGAACGACGACGGGGACGGCGGGGAACGACCTGCAAAGAGTGGTTTCCTTACGCACTCAAGGGCACGGCGCCGGCCGGCCGCGCAGGCGGACCCCGCGCCGGCGGCGCCGGGCGCCGCGGGCGCGGCGACGGCTGGCATCGCGCAGCAGATGGCGGGCGAGCCGGTGTCGGTCGTGGTCGAGGAGAAGCTGCTGGTGTCACTGAACAAGGACGGCGGCGTGGAGAGCATGGAGGTGCAGGGCATCATGTCGCTGCAGGCGCGCCCCCCGGCCCAGGAGATAAACCTAACCCTAGTTGAGGAGAAGCTGCTGGTGTCGCTGAACAAGGACGGCCGCATGGAGAGCATGGAGGTGCAGGGCATCATGTTGCTGCAGGCGCGCGCCCGGCGGCCAGGAGATAACCCTAATTCTAAGCCTATACCCTGGCTCGTGTGGTGTCAGACAGAGCTGAGTCCTCCGGTGCAAGTGCCGGCGCGCGCGACCTGCTGGGTCTGGTTTGATGCGGTGGCAGTAGCGGGATGCCTGCATGTGGCGCCGTCTGCACTGCGCGCTCTCGCTGTGCAGCAGGGAGCGGCCCTGTGTGGGCTGATGGGTGTGCCCAGGAGGGCACTCACGAGATCACATGCATGCCGCGGTAGCAGGCACGGTCGTGCGGGCGCGCGACGGCGGAGGGGAGCGATACCCTAAACCTCACCCCGACACGATATCCTGGCATCAGCCGGCCCGCGCGCGCGCAGGTGATGGCCGAGGAGGACGCGTGCATCCGCGTGCGCATCGAGACGGGCGACACGGCGGGCTTCCAGTTCAAGACGCACCCCAACATTGACAAGGCGCTGTACGGCGACAACCTGCTGGGCCTCAAGGACCCGGAGCGGCCCTTCCCGGTCGGCAACCCGCTCGGCATCCTCAAGTGGCGCTTCGAGGCGCGCGCCCGGCCGCGCGGGGCGTCCCTGCGCGGGGCTGGGAGCCCGCCCATGGCCCGCAGACAGCGCCGCTCTGCTCCTGGTGCTGCAGGGCGGCGCAGTCGGCAGCGCGTTATCTTTCGGCGCTCGGGGCAGAACCCGAGGGTGCCATGCCAGGCTCCTGGAGCGCAAGTGTGGCAGCACCCGGCCCGGGCCCGGCCGCCGCAGTGGCTGCGCGGGCACCCCGCGCCGCCGCGCGGCGCGACGGGCGTCAGTGTGTCACCCTACGCAACCCCAACCTCACATCCGAACGCGCGCCGCGCCGCACCGCGCCGGCGACCAAGGACGAGGCGCGCGTGCCGCTGACGATCAGGATGTAGCCTACCAAGCCTACTCCAACCCTACCCTACATCGCCGCGCGCAGACCAAGGATGAGGCGCGCGTGCCGCTGACGATCAACTGCTGGCCGAGCGTCAGCGGCGGCGACTCGTACGTCAACATCGAGTACGAGGCGCACGCGGGCTTCGACCTGCAGAACGTGGTCATCTCCATCCCCTGCCACACCGCGCCGCGCGTCAACGAGGCGCGCCGCCCGTCGCGCGGGCCGGCTGCCCCGCCGCCCGGCTCGCCGGCCGGCCCCGCAGCAGCGCGTGGTTGGGCCGGGCGCGCGCGCGCTTGCGTTCAGCGGAGCGCCGCGGGGCTGGTGGCACTGGTCGCCCGCCAGGCCGCCACCGCCGCCCCTGCGCAGGGCCGGGCTGTGGGGCCCGCTCCGCATTCCAGGGGGCACATTGCTGTCATGAGCCCGTTGAGGACGACCTGCAGAGGATGAGCACCGCCTGGACGCTGTCAGGCCATGCTCTCAAGTGCCTGGCAGGACACGGCCGCCTGGCCATGCTGGGTTGCTGCCGTCGCATAAAGCCAGGATGAGATGGATCCGGTCACCTGCTTAATACCTGTGGAAGACAGTGCAAGGCCCCCCAAGCCTGATGCTGCCAGCCCGCGCCGCCAGGTGACGGGGGACTACCACTACGACGCGCGCAAGGCGCTGCTGCTGTGGTCGGTCGACCTGATCGACAAGACCAACAGCTCTGGCGCGATGGAGTTTGTCGCCTCGCCCGCCGCGCCGCCCGACGCCTTCTTCCCCGTCGAGGCGCGCCGCTGCTCCGTGGCCTGCGCATGTGGCGCCGAGCACTTGAGCTGTTGAGCCCTCCTGTTGCAGGCCTGGAGCATATACTGCGTCTGTCACATGCTACGTGTCAAGCAGAAAGGGCCTGACAGGTGCTTGGCACGCTTGCATAATCCATGGCCCATGCGCGCTCGCGCAGGTGAGCTTCCAGGCCGCGCACACGCTGGCCGACGTGCGCGTGGCCGCCGTCACGGCGACCGCGGACGGCCAGCCGGTGCGCTATGCCAGCAAGTGCGTGCTGCTGACAGACGACTACCATGTCGCGTAGCGTGTGCCGGGGGGCATTTGACCAGCGTGGTGGGCGCATGGCGCGCGTATCCTGCCACACATGGAGCGCCTGGGGTCGGACTGTTGCGTGGCTGTGCAGGCGTTGCAGCTCGTGCAGTGCATGGCAGCACCCATTGCACTGCAATACAGCTCGTGCTGTGCATGGCAGCACCCATTGCATTGCAACACTGCCCATGTGCAAGGCCCTCTGTGTGTCAGGAGACCTGGCTCATGCCTCATCTTGAAGTGGTGTCACAGACTGATTTGACTGCCTGGGCGCCTCACACTGATCTCCTTCTGTACAATCACATCACAGTTTGATTGAAAACTTCCTGCTCTGTCAGCATTCACACTCACAATCAAAGCCAAGGCAACATTGACGAGTGCACGGCAGTTCGCTGCTGCATTACAGCTTTGTGGGTCGGAACCAAGGGCACTGCGAGCGACGAAACATGATCTGATGTAACCAGGCACAAAAAACAAACGCCACGAGTCATTGCAGTGCTGCTAGGGTACATGCTGGGACTACACTACATGCACCGCTGTGATCCCGTGCACAGCACCCAGGCGTTCCATATGTTTGTTCACGAGCTGCCCACAGCAGCAGCCAACCCACTCGCTAAGGACGCAGCACACTGCCAAAATCACAGGGCAAACGCCGGCCAACCCCACCCGCCAGCCACCACACACTCGACACTCGTTCAACGCAATGATTCTCAGCTCCGCCGCCACGGGCGTCATGGGCCACGCAGCAGCCACTCACAACACCCGCAGGACATCTCCCTGCACCGCTATGCCGCCCTGGCGTGCAGCACGCTCCCGTCCCAGGCTGCACGCGCCGCGCGGCACCAGGCTGCAAGAGGCACACAAATGTCCCGTGCCGCCCAAGGGCTTCAAGCTGCCAGCAGACACGGCTCACCGTCACACCACTGCCGCCCGCTGCACTGCGCTGGCGCAGCCCTGCGCCAGCCAGACCAGGCGGGCACTGACCCATTCCATGCGCCAGCCAGATCAGGCGGGCACGGGGTCCTTGTACGGCACGCCCACGCCCGGCTCGTCGGCCTTGAGGTACTGCTCGGCCTGCGCATCCATGACGATGCGCTGGAACTCCTCGCCGTCGATCTGCTCGCGCTCCATCAGCACGTCTGCCGTCTTGTGCAGCACCGCGATGTTGCTCTGGATCAGGTCCTTGGCGCGCCTGCGCCCCGCGCGCGCCCGCGCCTCAGCGCCCTCCATCGCCGCAGCGGGCCCGGCATGCTCACCGCAGCACGCGGCGCCTTGGCTACGCGCTCCAGCCAACGCAGGCCAGCACCAGGCCGACTGTCCTGAACAGCGCCAGGCAGAGTCCTCTTGCTACATCAGGCACACATCAGGCACGCACATACGCAAAGCTACCCCTAGCTTTGACCCTAGCCATAACCCTATCACAGCAGGCTTAAGCGCGCACCGGTACGCGCGCTCTACCAGCGCCTTGACCTCGGCGTCGATCTCGTCGGCGGTCTCGCCGGAGCAGTCGGACGGCTGGCCCATGCTCTGGCCCACGAAGGAGGGCCCGCCGCTGCTCGTCCACGCCACCTGGCCCAGCTTCTTGCTCATGCCCATCTGCGTGACCATCGCCTTGGCCGTGCGCGACACCTGCACGCTCGCGCGCGCCCCAGGTTAGTGCAAGCCGATTCACTACAGAAACCAACATACACCATAATCGGACTTCTTACTACAAGCTTGCCATGCAGCAGGCTGTATGCCTGGGTACCTCAGCATGCGCAGCGCAGCAGCACACCAGCGCCAGCCGGTCTCGCTGCCAGGCGAACCCTGCAGCGCAGCATGCGCCCCGCGCCGACGCGGCGGGCAGGCGGGCGCGCGCCTGCATGAAGTCGCCGGACGCGCCAGTGGTGACATCGTTCTCGCCAAAGATGAGCTCCTCGGCCACGCGGCCGCCCAGCGCCACCGCCATCTGGTTCTCCAGGTACGAGCGGCTGCGCGGTGCGAGGGTCCCACGGTTACACTAAAAGCTTTGTACTGGGGATGCGTACCATGCGACAGGCTGCCAGTGCCCATCCGAGTGCACACAGATAGGGTAGGGCTGGAACCCGCAGCAAACCCTGCATTGCCCAGCTTCCGCGCTCACCACATCAGGCAGCCTGCTTACTGTTGGCCGCACAGTCGCAGCACCGACACATGTTGCAGTGGCACGAAGTGGTCCAGCGACAACACGTGATGACAACATCATCACAAAGATCATAAGGTGTTGGAGCGGCTGAAGCTATCCAGCACAGCGGGCCACGCCAAGCTCTGCACCAGCGGCCTGCTGCGCGCTGTGGGCCAACGCGCGGGGGGCGCGCCTGTACAGGCCGGACTCCAGGCGCTCCTCGGAGGGCGCGAAGAAGGTCAGGCCGCCGGCCTGGCCGCGCGGCACGATGCTGATCTTGGTCACCGGGTCGTACTCCGGCATCAGCGCGCCGACCAGCGCGTGGCCCGACTGCGCGCGCCGCGGCCGCGTGCGTCAGTACCATCAGGCTGCGCTTTCACTACATATGTAACTGCAGGCAATGCATTCCTCTTTCTTCTGACATGCCAACCATGCGCATGTCAGACTAATTAGAAGGTAGCCTGTGCCAATACCAATGCTTGTTTTCGCGCCACAAACTTCACAAGCTTTCTTGTGCGCATGGGCGAGGACCGCCAGTTTGCTGAGTGACCCAACAGGTGCGCTTGGCAACGAGCGCGACAGAAGTCGGCTGGCGCGCAGCATGGCACGGCCCACTCTCGCGGGGCCGCGCCGCGCACCTCGTGGTAGGCCACCAGGCGCTTCTTGGCCTCGGTCACGATCGCGCCCTTCTTCTCAGGGCCAGCCACAATGCGCTCCAGAGCGTCCGAGATCTCCTCCTTGCTGATCTCCTTCAGGTTGCGCCGCGCCGCCAGGATGGCCGCCTGCAAATAGACCGCCCGCACGTCAAGCGGGTAGCCTGGCACGCTGCAGCGAGCATGGCTGCTCCAGCGCTGACATCACTGACTGCTGGTACCCAACTCACCAGATGCAGTTTGGAGCCTTGCATTCGGCATCTGGGCACTGCACCAAAAGATGCAACATGATGCAGCACACGCAGCACAACAGGGCGACACAATCCATTCATACAGCCAAACATGCATGTTTGGTGCTGCACACGCATGCACACACCCTTACAGGTCTTGGTATGCAAACAGCCACCAAGCAGGGCACGTACCTCGTTCATGAGGTTCTGCAGGTCAGCACCAGTGAACCCTGCGCAGCCACCGCGCGTGCCCAGGCGTCAACAATCTGCTCCGCACCAAGTCCGAGCAGCAGCAGGGCTGGGCAGCAACAGCTATGTGCCATTGACAATGAGCTGCTTGTAAATACTTCAAAATGTTTACTGTCATCCCTCGCCGGCAGCCCTGCCTGGAGCGGGCGGGCGCGGTCCGGCGCACCGGGCGTGCGGCGCGAGACCTTGTCAAAATCGACGTCCTTGCTCAGCACCTTGCCGCGCGAGTGCACCTTCAGGATCTGGATGCGGCCGGCCACGTCCGGGCGGTCCACGGTCACCTGCCGGTCGAAGCGGCCCGGCCGCAGCAGCGCGCTGTCCAGCACCTGTGCACCAAAACTTGTTTCAGCAACACAACGCCCACCACTGTGGGCAGGAGCAAACGCCTGCACTGCTGGCGGCTGCAAGCACAACCACAGAGCGCATGCTTTTCCTCAACCCAAGTCGACGACTGAATGACTGCACGCGTCAGCAGCTGAACAACTGTACACACTAATATCGCTGAGAGCGCACGTCCGGCCTGTTGGTCGCCGCCAGCACGATGACACCCGTGTTGCCCTCGAAGCCGTCCATCTCGGTCAGCAGTTGGTTGATGGTCTGCTCGCGCTCGTCGTTGCCGCCGCCCATGCCCGCGCCGCGCTGGCGCCCGACCGCGTCGATCTCGTCGATGAACACGATGCACGGCGCCTTGGTCTTGGCCTGCGCAGGACGAGAGGGTTAGGTTTGCGGCGCACCGTGCTCATAATTGGCTGTTCCATGGACTTATCTCTACAGCCAAGATCAAGATATGTTTTTAGACCAATGCCAATCCCAGCACTTCCCTGCCCTTCGCACAAAGTTGTTTTAGGTACTGCACTACGCTTCACAAGGCGATCCATGAAACCATACTATGATCACTGTTGACTCGTGCCTGCCTGTGCTCCCTCTTTACAGCAGTACACCACAGCAGTACACCACTGCAACATAAGCTATGCTTGTGTAAGAAATGCTACACACACTACTCATGACCTGCCGCCTTCACACGTGCCAGCAGCACAGTGCATGCCTTGCACCACTCCTTGCAAGCAGCCCTCAACTGCCCACAGCTACACACTGCGTGCTGCTGCAAAACCCCACATATACTCGCAACCAGCGACCCCGGGTGCTCGCCTTCTCGAACAGGTCGCGAACGCGCGACGCGCCCACGCCCACGAAGAGCTCCACGAACTCGGACGCCGCGCAGGAGAAGAACGGCACGCCCGCCTCGCCCGCAATTGCCTTGGCTGCAGCACCCCCAGGGGCACAACCCAATGTCAGCACAAGCACCCCAAGTCTGTCCTCACAACGAGCAAAGCATGATGGTCATTGGTAAGCAAAGGCATGTTGGTATCATCGTGTGCAGTTGAAAACACTACTAAAGCATACTTACTACGTATAAGCAGAGCAGGGTAGCTTGCACAGCGTCATTCGATCACGCTCACACAGTGCAGGCGCACCCAGCAGCGTCTTGCCGGTACCCGGGGGGCCAACCAGCAGGCAGCCCTGCATTTGCGGGACACCCCGGTCAGCGACCGGAGCTGGGCAGCAGGAAGCATGCATGGCAACGAACAGGTGCCCATCTGCACACTGGGCAGACCTCCAAGCATGCACAAATGACCAGCTGCTGGCAAATCCAGCAGCTGCCCACTTAAGACGAGTCAGTGTCAGCAGGTCAGTGTCTAAGCCAGCGTGAAACCAAAAAAAAAAAAAAAAGCAGGCCGCCGCACCTTTGGGATCTTGGCGCCCAGCGCGGTGTACTTGTCCGGGTTCTTCAGAAAGTCGACAACCTCCTGCAGCTCCAGCTTCGCGTTGTCCACGCCCTGCACAGTTGCAGCCGCACGCTCCGCACCCGCAACTGCAACAGCCGGGCTTGACGCACAGCAGGGAGGGAGCCTGTTCATACAACTGTCAACGCTGCTCACCACGAGCAGGACACACGGAGCTGCTTTATACAACGAGTCGTAGCACATATAGTCACTGGCGCAAAGGCTACCATATTAGGACGACTTGCCGTATAATAAACCTCGGTGTATCCTGCTCATGCTGAGCCGCATGGACAGTTGTGTGTACAAGCGCTCACATGGCAGCACTTACGCCACTGAACACCCAAAGCGCTGCTGGCAGAGCGCTCAGGTAAGGAGCGCCTTTTCTGGCTCGACCAGCACTGCACCTGCAGCCAGGCTGATCCCCAGGCAGAGGCGAACCCAGGCAGGGGCGCGCACCGCAACGTCGGCGAACGTGACGCCGGTCTCGGGCACCTCCTGGAACTTGGACTTGTTGCGCGCAAAGTCCATGGGCCCGCCCATCGGCCCGCCCATCGGCCCCGCGCCGCCGCTGCCGCCGGCGCGGCGGAACAGGAAGAAGAGGCCGCCAAACGCGACCAGCGGGAAGAGCAGGTTGCCCAGCAGGGCGACATAGTTGCCCTGCTGGTCGCCCTCGGACACCGAGATGTCCACGCCGTTGCGGGCCAGGATGTCGACCAGCTCCGGGTCGTTGGGCAGCACGACCAGCGCCCGCCGGCCGTCCACGGCCGTCAGCTGCAGCCGCACGGCCGCACAGTCAGCACAGCCTGGCAGCCCACTTGCTGTTTTCTGAGCAGACGTAAGAAGCAGGTTCCTGGCGACACGCTCGTCGCCTCCCAAGGTGGGCCAGCAGGCAGGCGCGCCTGCAGCTGCCCGCCGTCCTTGCTGAAGCGCACGCGCTCCACCTTGCCGGCCTGCACGGCGTTGATGAACTCGCTGTAGCGCCACTGGTTGCCCTCTGGCAGCTGGAACTCGCCCGACTTCACCGCCGGCGCGGCTGTCGTGGGGAAGTCCAGCGTCTGCGACTTCTGCTGCGTCGACTGCTGGCCGCTCGGCGGCGGCGGCGGCGTGTAGAACTCGGCCGCGCGAGCCACGTCCGCGCCTGCCATGCTCCAAGCTGCCAACGCAGCCAGCGCCGCGGCTGGCAGCCGCTGCACCGCGGCCTCGCCGCTGCGCTCGTCTGCCTGCGTGGCGCACCCGAGCTCGCCTACACAATCATCAATCAGCCGCAGCCAGTCCATGCGCTTGTGTGAGGTGCGTGCCTGCTTCTGCGCTGCAACGGCCGCCCTGCGCACCCTGCGCGGCTGTGCCACCGCGCCAGGCGCGCGCGTGCGGAGCTCTGCGCCGCGTACTGTAGACCGCTGCGCGAGGCGCTGCGTGAAAGCGCTCTGCATGGTGCCCGTCGTCTGCATCTTGTCAGAAGCTTGTGTTGGAAAGTATGTATGTGGACTCTTGAGGCTGCGGATGTCAAAGCAACCCGCTCTTGGCCAGGCCAGACGTGGCTCGCCCACAGCAGGATCCTGCGCCGACGTTACCGTAACGTACGTCTTCCGGTGACGATGGTGGCGGTCCGCCACTGGCGGACGCCACCTCTTGCCCTCGAGAGCTTTGGGCAATGTAACAGACAAGCATCGCTGCATCAGTGCGAGGCAACGCTTCAGGAGCACAGCCCTTGCTGAAGGTAAGGCTGGTTACAGCTCAAGCGCTATGAGGCAAGCACAGCTCTGACAGCAAGCGTGCCACTTTAGTGTAGACGTGTGACTGCAACCTGCTTGTCTCTCTCCGGTGACTGCCGTCCAGGCTTCTACTGGTGCATGCGCTCGGCATGAACTTTACTTTCCTGGTGTGGCTGCTGGCGCTGCTGCTATGCGCCGCGCTGCTGGGCATCACCATGTACTCGCTCATCTCGCTGTCCGACCTGGAGAACGACTTTGTCAACCCGCACGACTCCTCAGTCAGCATCAACCGATGGGTGGTGCGCCGCGGCCGCCGACCTAGCAGCGCTGTCCGGTGCTACCAAGTCGGGTCAGGCTGCGAGCCGCGCTGCAGGCTGCGTGCTGGCAGTGTCGCTGACAGCTAAGAAACCTCAGTGTAACGAGTGTGTCGCTCCTTTTGCACTCTATGTCAGTGCGCCCACTGTCGTGCTGTGCGCAGATGCCGAAGTACGCGGTGGAGGGAGTCCTGTTCGGCCTGCTGCTGCTGACCGGCAAGTGGGCCACAGCCTGCCTGCTGCTCGGCGTGTGCGCCTGGGACCTGCGCACCTACCTGCGCGGCGAGCACAAGGTGCCGCTCCGGGCGCGGCCTGAGTGCTGCTCGCCCAAGTCGTAAGTGTTGGCCTTCCTTGTGCTCGGCGGCCTTTGCTGGTGGGCTTGAGCGCGAGATTGGATTGCGCTGCCATATCCACTGCGGTTGCTGCGCACTGGCCCTCGGTGTCGACCAAGGCCGGCCCTACACTGGACCTCTCTTTGGCCCGCACCACCAGAACCCGAAATGCTGCAGCGCACTGGTTGCCTGGCTGCAGGTGCCCACCGGTGCCTTCTTTACCAAGCTGGGCTTGGTAGGGACCCATTGTCCGTCGCCGCACTGGGGCTGCCCCTTGTCAAAGCGCCGGCAAGCATGTTTCGAGCCCTGTGGGGACCTTTCAGTGCTTATACCGGCGCCGCACGACGGGCGTCGCAGAATAAGACCGCCACTGTCTTGAGCTCATTACAGCTGCTGTTTGCTGCCTGCGTATCAACCTCTAATTCACTGGGGTGCACTGCGTGCGCAGGTGGACGTCACGGAGATCTTTAGGCAGATACCGCACGAAAAGAAAGTCCGCATGGTGTCGCTGTTGGTCTACTTGGTCACGTTTGTGGTCACCATCTACAAGTGCGCGGCCTGCTCCCCTCTCGTATGTCCTTCCCATGTGCAGCGTGTGCTCTGTGCTGACGCAGGGCAACGCGCTGCTTGGCTCCCCGATACCATGGAAGGGCCGACTCTAGTGTCGGCATAAATTCATGCTGCCACCATGGTTACTGTCTGTTGGTTTTGGTGTGCGCGTGACGATCACAGAGCAAATTGCATACATTGGCTTTGCATTGTGAGCCAGGCGGGAGTGAGTGGGTGGAGTATTGTGACAGTGAGGTGACGTCACCAAAACGATGTGCTCCGTCTAGTAACAAAAAGACATGAGGCTGAAGCCAGGGCACTACAGGGACACGATGCAATCACGTCGCGCAAACCTCCTGCTTGCCGCGCAGGCTGGTGGAGACGGCGATCTACTCGCTGCTGACGGATGACGGCCGGCGAGCCGCGCACAACCTGTTCAAAGAGGCCGCCGCGACCATGTGACAGACACAGCGCTGGCGGGCTGCTGTGGCGGACTGGGGTCGGCGTGACCGGGGGTGGCTGGTGCTTTGCGGCAGTGTGCGCGGGGCTGGCCAGTGAGCCAGGCCGGGTTGTAGCAGCGCACGCGTGCTCTGCTATTGTGCATAGCGCCTGAGCATGCAGGCTGCTTGCCTCGCCCATGATTGTTTGCTCACATGGGGACGCGGCCGCTCAGGCGTCTGTGCAGGGGTTAGCGGTGCGGCAGAGACCGGCGTCACGCGCCATGTTCAGACAGTTTGACGGGACATGTTGCATTGAGCATTCCATAGTTAAGGTTTGATGTTGCCTAAAGTTGCCTACCTCTGTGTGTGCAGGAAAAATCCAGCGACTCTGAATTGAGCCACCTGTAAACATTAAATCATGCTGTGATGCTGCGGACGCTCATGACTCCAAATCTGCAGCGACCCAATGCTTTCCTTATGAGCAAGTGTTGGTCAACATGCGCGCCGCAGGCTGGCAACACTGACATGTAGAGCCCTGGGCTCACACATCGACGTACTGGCACATAAGCCAAAAAAACACACACACACACACTTGCTCCTAGGCGCTATGCCCTCAATTTTGACCACCGCCTGCTCGAGTGTTCCCCATCGACTCCTCAATAGCAGCCTGCACAGCAAGACACCACATCAGCATGACTGCCTTTGGCTATCACAACAAACCTGGTGTCATCAGTGTACGAGCCATGCAAGAAACGCAAGCACGCTCTAATAATCTGCAACTGTAAGACTTTCCGGCCCAGACATATAGCTCAGGGCACCCCAGACGTGCACCTCTTTCGCCAGCCATGCAACGCAAACACGCTCTCTTGGTTCTGCAACCACAAGACTTTCCGGCCTAGGATTACAGCGTAGGGCACCCCAGACGCGCACCTGGTTTTCAGGTATTTCATGCAACAGTGGCTTCTACCAATGGCGCCTGCCTGCAGGGAGGCTGGTCGCGCAGCGCACCCGCAGCTCCGCAAAGTCGGCCGCGAGCGAGTCCGGGGCGGCCTCCTCGCCGGGCTTCCCCCGCTCCGCGCCCCCGCCGCCGCCGCGCAGCAGCCGCTCGCCGGCCGCCGCCGCGTCCAGCGCGGCCTCGAAGTCGCCGCCCGCGTGCGCGCACAGGCCGGCCAGGTACCACACGTCCGGCACGCCGTCGTCCTCCGCCAGCAGGCCCTCCAGCACCTGCGGCCCCCCGCGGGGCGCATTTAGGGGTGGGCCGGCCAGGAACCACACGTCCAGCACGCCGTCGTCCTCCGCCAGCAGGCCCTCCAGCACCTGCGCGGCCCCCCGCGGGGCGCAGTCAGGGGTGGCGTGGCTTCCCACAGGGCTGAGCTCCGTGTCACCCAATGACGAGGTCATATTCCACCTTTTCGGTGCAGCACCTGCACGCAGTCGCTCTTCACAAGCCGCAAATGCAGACTACCACTGCACTGGGCTCCAAAGGTTGTGAACAGCACGCATCCAACAGTTTGGATGCTGAGCTCGGGGGTTTTCCGCCCTTGTGCCGCATCGAATGCACCGCTCACCCTCCACGGCACAGACGCAACACAGGAGGCACAAACGAGGGACTGCGAGGCGCACGTCGGCGGCTGCATCCGTGCGGTCGTCCAGCTCCAGCAGCAGCTTGGCCGCCTCGAAGCGGAACTCGTAGGATGGCTCGTCGCCGCCGCCGCCCTCGCTCGCCTCCTCCCAGCCCCCCTCGCTGCCGCCATCTGCCTCATCTTCATCTTCAAGCTCATCGCCGCCTGCCTGGCCATGTCCGGCGCACCCCTCTGCAGCTTCGCCTGCAGTGCTGTCGCCGATGCCGGCGCGGCCGCCGTCGGTTGCATGCTCCCGGCTCCCCGGGTGCTCCCAGCGGCGGGCCCCGCCAGCCAACCCCGCAGCTTGTGTCTGTGCATCGCCATTGGGGCGGCGCTCCCCTGACGCCGCTGGGTCACCCTCTACACGACAGCCGCCAGCCCCGACGTCCGGCCGCGCATCGGACATGCGCGCGTCGGCCGCGCCGCCGCCGCCGCCCAGGCGCGGGCACCAGAGCGCGAGCGACGCGCGCAGCGCCGCCAGCGCCTCGTCCGGGCGGCCCTGCTCCACGCGCAGGCTGGCGAGCACCTGGCGCACGTGCGGGGGTAAATCAGTGGGTGTGCAACACTAGAATGGCGGCTAGCGCCTAATCTGGCCGGCCCTGCTCGATGCGCAGGCTGGCGAGCACTTGGCGCGCGTTCAGGGGTTGGATAAGTGGATATGCAACAACAGTGTGCCAATCAGCGCTGTCCGGGCGGCCCTGCTCCGCGCACAGGCTGACGAGCTTTGTGCGGCGCAAGGGTGTGTTCGACCAGGAGGTAGGGCGGAGCGGAGGAGGCAGCGGCACGCTGTCGGCGTCCGGGGCGCCAGCGGAGGCGCGCGCGCGGGGGGCGCGCCTGCAGCGGCTCTGGGCTGCCGGGCGCGGCCCGGCGCGCGCGCTCGAGCGCGCGCTCGCACTCGCCCGCCGCGGCCGCTGCGCCGTCGTCCTGCGCCAGGTGCAGCTCGGCCAGCGCGCAGAGCGCGCCCGCGAGCTGCGCGCGCGCCTCGCCCGGCCCGGCCTCGCCCTGCCCTGCGCAGCGCGCCCGTCAGCGTGCACGCACTCTGGCACCTGACACCAGCCCGCACTCTGGCGCCCGCAAGGCCTCCTTCAAAGAAGCACGGCCCCTGCTGGCCAAGAATCACCTGGCAGGTGCTTCAGCATACATCCGGGCCATGTCCCGCCTTGTTCCAGTCCTCTCGCGGGCGCAGCATGCGTGTTCATGCAGGCGGGCCGCAAGGCGTACAATAGTGCGTCATTTAATGCTGGTGCCACATTTCACACCAACCCCTGACCCTAACACAGCTCTCGCGCGGGCGCGCCTCAGCGTCCACGGCGCCCTGCAGCAGCTGCACGCCCTTCTGCAGGCTGGCCAGCGCCTCGCGGCCCTCCAGCAGCTGGCCCAGGTACCTGCGCGGAGGGCAGAGGGAGTGGGGAGAAGTGACTGCAAGGCAGCAGCTGGCTGCACAAAGGGAGGGCGGTTGAGTGCTTTGAGCGCGGAAAGCAGACACATGCTGTGTTCATCACACCCGCTATCGCCATACCAAACGACCGCCCCGCTCAACCGCGCGCCGCTCGGTGTAGGCAGTAAAATCCGGCGACTTGGGTACTCAGGGTCCTATCGCATGTCCTTATACGAGCGCCCATGAAGACCTGTCGTCGCCGGCATATGCAGCGCCAGCGCCCCGCCTCCCACCCGACATCGCCACGCCTGCATCCGGCTGCTAGGCAGCTGCGCCGCGCACATGTACTTCTCGTGCCCAGCGTCGGGCTGCAGCGCGACCGCGCGCTGCAGCGCCGCGACCGCCTCGTCGGCCGGGCCCGCCTCTGCCAGCAGCGCGCCCAGGGCCTCCAGCATCTCCAGGCTCTGCCACCCCAGGCCATTATGTCGGCACAGTGCTCAGCACTGAGCACTGTGAAGAGGGGTGCACAGCTCTGGCGTGCGCGGCAAGGCAGCTCTGCGACACGCGATACTGCCCCTGAGGCAGGAAAGCCCGTTAGTGTTGTGGAGGCACGGAATGCCTGCAGCGCCCACCTGCGCGGCCTGCTGCCCGGCCTGGCGCACGCTGAAGAGCAGACGCTTTGTGGGAGACAAAGCAGGCACCGAGTGCTTGCACGTGCAGGCACCAAATGCCTGCACATATCCACCTTGACAAACGCAGGCCTTCCTCGCCTGGGCAGTGTCCCCAGGTCAAGTCCAGGCAGCACGCACGGGTACAGCGGCGCAGGGCGCCGTCAAATGCCCACCTGCGGCGCGAGCTGCACAGCTTGGCGCAGGTACAGGCGCGCGCTGTCAAAGTCGTCAATGCTCAGCGCGTCCTGGGCGGCCTCATACAGCGCCGCAGCGTCCACGCCCTGCGCGCCCGACGCAAGCAAGCTCTGGCTGTCGTGCGCAGGTCAGCGCAAGTCGCTGAGTGTCAGCGGCGCGAGTGTGCAACTCTCTTGGAACGCTGAGGACACAATACCTTGGGCGCAGCCTTGGGCTTGCGGAAGTGTTTGGGCTTGGTGGGCCGGGTATGTGCGCTGCGGCCCGCCATGGGCCTGATAGGCGCTCAAGCGGGCGGTATGCTGTGCACTCTGGCTCAGCTAGAAAACAAGTTGGTGGCAGACGCAGGCGGAAGGAGGGGCTGACTGGCGAGCCAGGGCTCAGCAGGGCAACGGCGGGCAGCGGCGGCAAGCAGCAGATGTGGCCTGCATCAATATCAGGACGCTGACTCTGAGCGGTGTTCGCCACAAAACGGCTGCTGCCGTGACTCAAGCACAGCTTGCGCTGACCGCGGGCGCTTCCGGCAGCAACGTAGCTCTGCCCATCACTGGCTCGGAGTTTCCTATGCAGCCGGCCGCTGCTGCTCACTGCTGAGCTCTGCGTTGGGGTCTGCCCAGGGCGCGCCCGCGAGCCCGGCAGGTTTGAGGAGCGGTGCAGCGCAGGTGGGAGCCTGTTGTGGGCTTTTAATTTAAAAACTTCACGTGGGCTGGGGAGCCCTGCATGGCAGTGGAGTAGTGCTTGTTGGTGTGGTGTACGTGTGAGCCCTCGGGAGGTGCGCCGGCGCCGTGATGGCATGGGCACCGGGATGCGTGGATGCCTTGCTCTCAGCTGTTCAACAAGCTGTGCCTGCTTATGCAGTGCCCTCGCGCTGCACATAGCATAGGCTAACACTGTGGCTCTCCAGCAGGTGAGGCGCACGCAATGGCGCGCACGCGCGCGGTGCGCTTTGCGCCGGGCGCTGCGTGCGGCGGCAGGCTGGCGGCGGAGGACTGCGCCGACCGAATGGTGGTCACCACGCGGCGGGAGCTCTCAGCGTGCGGCCCAGCTCTGCCACGGGGCACAAGCGGCCACCTGACTTTGCTCACGCAGCGTGTGGCCAAGCCGCGGAGGAACTGCGTTCGGCGCGTAACATGGTTCGGACAGCATCAAGCCGAAGAGGGCCGCAGCGGTGTGCTGGGACGGCCCCTGTTCTGGCCATGCTGGCCTGCCTGTTGAGCTGTACTCGAGGAGTGTGGCGCAGGCTGGGAGGTTTTCTGGCAGGCTCTGCTGCGCATGCGCTTCACACAGGGCTGCTACGTGTTGCGCAAGCCGGCAGGCTCTCCAGGCCGGCGCCGCCGTGCCGTGAGCGCCATGCGACGCGCAGGCTGAAGGCGTGCCCGGATTTCCGGCGCTGGGAGGCTGCGCGCGGTGCGGCGCGCTGGCGCGCGGCGCTGCCCGCGCGCGTCCTCCGCGCTGCGCTGTGCCTCGCGCTGCTGGTGGCCGCGCTGAGCGGCTGCCTGCGCGCGGCGGCGCCGCCGGGAGCCAGCGACGCTGCCACCCGCTTCGCCGCGGCCCCCCCGGCGCCGGCTGCCAGCCCCGCAGGTGCCGAGCCGCTGCACCCCGCCCTTGGCGCTATGGAGGCCGCAGCGGCGGCCGCGCTCGCCAGGGAGGCGGCCGCGGAGCGCGCGCGTGCGGCCCAGGCGGACGCGCTGCAGCGCGCACATGGCGAGCTGGGTGAGCTGCGGCGCGCGGCGGCGCGGGAGCGGGCGGCCGGCGCGGCGCAGCTGGCGGCTGCGCGCGAGGCGGCGGCGGCCGCGGCGGCGCGCTCTGGCGCGCTGGCCGCGCGCCTGGGCGAGGCGGAGGCCGGCGCCGCCGCGGCCGCGGCCGCGCTGCAGTGCGAGCGCGAGGTGCGCCCTAGTGGGACCGTTTAGGAGCAAGGGCCTGCCTTCTTTCTTTCGAATGCAGGAGGAGAGGAGGAGGTGACTGGACAACGGGGCGCCCAGCTCCCTGTGTTGATACACACAGTTCCGCACGGACTGGCGCTCCAATCTCTCCACGGCGCTCTGGATGCTGCTGTGGTCTGTGTTCACACTGTGAAATGCGTAGACCTTATCGATGTGCGTCACTGAGAGAAGCAGTGCAAGGGTCCAGCGCGCTGACTCCGGCCGCGCGTCAGGCGGCGCGTGCGGCCGCCGCGGCCGCGGCCGCGGCGGCGGAGGCGCCCGAGGCGCCGCCGGCGGACGGCGTGCTGTCGGCGGCGGCGCTGGCGGCGACGATCCTGGCGCTGGCGGCCACCTCCGCGCTGGCCTTCCGGCGCACGTCCGCCGGCGCCGAGCAGCGCCAGCAGCAGGTGCGCTGCCCACTCCTGGGCAGGGCAGGGTTTTCCAGGCAGGGTGTTACAGGCCTGTGGTAAACCTGAACATCCACGATTCTTGTGAATCTTTCACTCTGCACACCCGGCGAATGTATGCTCTCCGCTGGTGGCGAGCGCCTGCGGCACAGACTCTGCGCTGGCGGCCGTTTCCGCGCTGGCTTGCCGGCGGCCTCGGGTCTGCGCCAAGCAGTGCCAAAGCCAGATGCGCGCTCCATGCGCGCTGTGTTGTTTCTTTAGGCGGGGGCAAGCGATGCCAACACCAGGCAGAAGCTGCGAGTGCAGGGCGAGGCGAAGCGTGCTCACAGTGAGCTGTCGCTGAGCCGCCGCCACTGTGCCGCTTGTACCGGGAACACACGCGAGCGCTGGCTGTAGTCAGGAACAGCAAGGCAGCTGCTGCGCTGACCTTTGTAGACTGCCCTACCCTGGTCCCACGCCCGGCCGCACACGCATGAGGTGGCGCGGCTGCGCGCGCGCGCGGCGCAGCAAGAGGCCAAGCTGATAGCCGAAAAGAGCATGATCGGGCGCCTGCACAACAAGCTGGCCGAGCTCAACTTCGAGCGCCTGCGCTGGGAGGAGGGCCTGGAGGCCCGGGACGGCGCGCTGGCCGCCGCACAGGCGCAGGCGCGCTCCTCCGAGTCCCACTGCAGCAGGGGGTTTGTTGGTGCGGGTGTGAGCGTGGAGGCGGGAGCCCGTTGGGGGGGACCCCTTTTTCTGGAAAGGAGCTCAGGCCCAGAAAAGCCTGCAGGAGCTTAGCAGCACACCTGCTCTGCGCACTGGTCAAAGGACTAGTCACTTACTCCGTTGGATGAGATGCAGCCACGTCCAGTATCGCTATGCGTTCCTGGAACATCGTGTGGCGGTGAAGCATGCTGCAATGCGTACTTGTCTGGCCTGTTGTGGAGTCCACCAGAGCACTACAGTGGCGGGTATGTAGGCTTTGGCGTCCGCAGGCCGCCGCGCTGGCCGAGCAGCTGGCGGGCCGGCAGGGCGCTGGCGGCGCTGCGGCTGCGCAGGACGCCAGCGTCGCACGGGTCGCGGAGCTTGAGGCGCGCCAGGTGCTGCGCCCGCCCGGGTTGGGATTGCCGGGGGGTCCTAATAGTCAGCTGGCCTTCCTCTGCATTCACGAGCGGCCCGTGCTGGTCAGACCCGCAGGGCTTTGTCAGAGGTCAGTAAGGCGCTTCAGCGCCGCCTGAAACGATGCTGCGCTCGCAGCCCGGTCACCGCAATTCCGAATCCCCCCGTCCTGTCCTGGGCGGTGCCCGGTCACTGTAATACCCAGGGTCTGTGGCTCCGCTCGGGCGAAGCTGGAAGGCGTTCTCAACACCTAGGGCCTGCGGCTCTGCGGAGACGGAGCTGGAGGGCGTTCCCACACCTAGGGTCTGCGGCCCCGCGCAGGCGGAGCTGGAGGCGGCGCTCGCGCGGGCGCGCGCGGCGGAGGCGCCGCCCGCGCCGCCCGCGCTCGGCCCGCGCGCGCGGCGTGGCGAGAACAAGGAGAACGCGGGCGGCGGCAGCCGGCCGGCGTCACCGGCGCCGGCCGCGCGCAAGCCGCGCGCCGGCGGCGGCGCGCCGCCGGGCCGCGGCGAGGCCGGCGACGCCAAGGCGCGCGCGCGCGTCGCGCGCTTGCTGCCGTGCCGTGCAGCCTGCTCCTGTGAGACGCAAGGGGGTCGGGGCATGCTCCAGGGCTGGTGCACTGCAGGCCTGCTCCTGCGAGTCATGGGCGGGGCGGGGCAGCGTGGACGTCAGCGTTGACCACATGACAGCGAGCTAGGTGTGCAACAGAGGCGGTCACGCCGCGCGAAGCCATGGGCGGCTTGCCTAGTTTGCACGAGTTTGATCACCAGCCAATGTGGGCTGCGCCCCTGCGGGGTGTACACCCGAGGGAGCGGATTGCGTTGCGCTGAAGGGGCAGAGGGCTGAGACCATCCAGCCCCTAGCAGGGTTTGGTGATCCTCGCGGGCGCGCGCAGGGCGGCCTGGACGCGGCGCGCGTGGAGGCGAGCGCGCTGCGCTGCCAGCTGGAGGGCTTCCGCGCGCGCGAGCGCGAGCTCACCTCGCAGGCGCGGCCGCCGCCCGGCGCGCGCGGGCCCTGGCGCTGCGCGGCGCCGCGAGCGCGCGCCTGGCGCCGGGCGACCGCACGGGGGCGTATGCCGTGTCTTGATTGCAGGGACGAGAACCTCTGGTGCATGCTGTCTTGAGGGTGTATGGGGCGCCGGAGGCGGAGCGCACACCTGTGTAGCATTGCCAGCTACGGATGGACGAAGGAGTGCAGGGGTCGGCCCCGACGCACCGGCAGGCGGCTTTGCAGGACGCGCCCTCTCCAATAGCACAGGCGCTGCCTGCTGAGCTGCTGGCGGCCCAGACACTTTTCCGATGTATGCCTAATGCAAGCCGCCGAGCGCCCAGGTGGCGTCGCTGGAGGCGGCCAAGGCGGCGCTGGAGGCGCAGCTGGCCGGCTCGGAAGCGGGTGCGGCCGCGGACGGCGCCGCGGCCGCCGGCGACGCGGCGCTGCTGGTTGGGCGGCTGGCGGCCGCGGAGGCGGCGCTGGCGGACGCGCAGGCGCTGCGCGAGGGCGAGCTGGCAGACATGCGCGCTGCGCTGGAGCGCGCGGCGCAGGACGCGGCGGCCGAGCTGGACGCCGCCGCGCTCGACCGCTCGCGCCTGCTGTGCCGGTGCGCGCCGCTCGGTGAAGGGTAGGGTCGGGTAGGTTTAGGGTACCCTACCCAACCCCACACTCTATGCGCGTGCGTGCGTCGTGCGAGGAGGAGGCGCCTCAGCATATCGGGCCGGCGGCGCGCGTGCGCGCGGCGGCGGGCGGCCAAGAACGGTGCTTTGCGGCCGCCATGGCCGGCCTGAAGCAGAGTCTGCACCGAGACTCCCGCCGCACAGGCGCTGTCCGTCGCCCGTCCCTGCAGGCAGTCTCACTGACGCCCACCCCCCCTCCCGCCCGCTGCGCAGCATCGATGAGCTGGAGGAGCGCGTGGGCGACCTGGCGGCCGAGCGCGCCGCGCTGGCGACCGCCGCGGCCGACCTGGAGCAGGACCGCGCGTGCGCCGCGCACGGCGAGGCGGTCGCCGCGGCCGAGGCGCGCCACCTGCGCGCGACCGTGGACTCCCTGGAGGCGCGCACCCGGGCGCCCGCCTGGCCCTGGGGCGGGTAGTTCGAGGTTAGGGTCAGGATAGGATGCGATGTTCTTGTACGCCCGCGCTCAGCAAGCGCAGGGGATGTCTGAGAGCGCGCGGCCGCCGCACGTCTGCGACCAGGGAGCTGCTGGCGTGCACCGGGGCGCTCGCCGTGCTGCGTGCTCCGCTGTGAGAGGTGTGCTGCCGCGCGGCCAGCTTCGCCTGCAGGTTAAGCGCCAGCAGAGCGGTTCTGCAGGCAGTGTGCCACCCCAGTTAACCACCCCTGCCATCATGGCACGGCTTCGCCAGCGCCTTCGGCGAGACCCTCGGCGAGGCCCTCGGCGAGACCTGGCGCCGGCGCGCAGGCCCAGGCGCGAGAGCTGGACGAGCAGGTGGCCGCGCTGAGCGCGGCCAACGAGGCGGCGGGCGCGGCGCTGGCGGCGGTGCGCGCGCGGCTGCACGCGCGGCTGCGCCACGAGGACGCCGAGGTCGAGGTCGGCCGCAAGCAGCAGCAGGCGCGCGCCGCGCTCGCGCTGCCGCCTGCCCTCCACGTGCAGGCGAGCACCCGGCGCGCCAGGTCGCAAACGGCGTCCGGGGCGCGCGCTGGTAAGGAGTCAACAGTGCTCAGCTCCGGCAGCGTACTGCTCAGGATATTAAAGGTATTACCCAGGGCTTCACCCCGCGCGCAGGTGGACGAGCTGCAGCGCATGCGCGAGCTGCTGGAGGGCCAGGTGGCGGCGCTGGCCGGCCAGATGCGCGCGCTGGACGACGAGAATGCGCGCCTGCGCGTGCGGGCCCATCCGCGCCACGCCGCGCCCGAGCCCGCGCTGTGCGGGCGCTGTCTGCAGTGCCGCTCTTCGCGCATTTTTTCTGTTGTGCGGGGTCCGCGGCGCTTGATGCCGAGGGTGCCCTGTGCGCAGTCAAGCGCTGCTGACAGCGGGATTTGTCATCCAGTAACACCGCATTCAGGAGGCTGTTGTGAAACTGATGCCTTGGAGAGGCTCGAGTGTGAATGTTGGTGCCAGCACAGCAGGTGCGGTCACGCCGGGCAGCTTGAAGGTCACGCCGAACATAGGGAGGTAGTTGTGAAGACCGATAGTTGTATTGCAGCATGTGGTTCGGCGTCACGTGCCCACTCGCATCTGTTTTGTGTGAGTTGCGAAGGACGTGCTGGCCGCGCTGGAGGAGCGCAGCGCGGCGGCCGACGCGCGCCTGGAGGATCGGTCCGCCGAGCTGGAGGACGTGCTGCAGGCGCGCCCGGCGCGGCCGCCCAGCCCTCTGCCTGACCCTAACCCTTTGCCTGATACCCTGTTGAATTGACCTGTAAGTAAGCTCTACGGCTGGGATGAATGGAGGTAAGCAGGTTGGCGCTCGCCACTGGCGGAGCCGCTCTCTTTATATGCACAGGCCTGCTGTGGCGGCTCTGATCGCTGCGGCAGCAAGGAGTGCGCTCTGCAGCTTGCTGCACAGCCTGTGCAGAGATTCGCGGATCCCAAGGCTCCCAAGGCTCCCAAGGCTCCCAAGGCTCCCAAGGCTCCCAAGGCTCCCAAGGCTCCCAAGGCTCCCAAGTGCAGCTGGGTCACGTGTGTGGGGCGAGTCAGCCCGGACGCCGACCCGGGCGCCGGCCCGGCAGGTCAAGCGCCAGCTGGAGGCGGCGGCGGGCGCGGGCGCGGCCGAGCTCGCGCGGCTGGGCCGCGAGTGCGACAGCCTGGAGCGCCAGGTGGAGCAGCTGACGGCCGCGCTGACCGACGCGAGCGCGCTCAAGGGCGCGGCCGAGGCGCGCGCGCGGCAGTACCAGCAGGTGCTCGCGCTCGCGGCCCCCCGCTCCAGCTTTGAGCTGCGCGGCGGGCGCCGCTAGGGTCTCGCCAGGGTTTGCACGCGCGCACGGCCGCCTACGCAGCAGGTGCTCGCGCTCGCGGCCCCCCGCTCCAGCTTTGAGCTGCGCGGCGGGCGCCGCTAGGGTCTCGCCAGGGTTTGCACGCGCGCACGGCCGCCTACGCAGCAGGTGCTCGCGCTCGCGGCCC
>JAABUU010000518.1_pt1 | contig 85096 bp, 90 predicted proteins | sample 5559301 | NCBI WGS metagenome assembly JAABUU01 (sample SAMN10711884, study PRJNA513360) | rock metagenome | isolation source: Antarctica rocks | place: Antarctica: Victoria Land, Richard Nunatak white
GTACGACGAGTTTGACATTGTCGTCAGTCAAAGCACGATCAGCAGGCTGCTCAAAGAAGCTAGATACAGCAGGAAGGTCGCTCAAAGAGTCGCTGCTGAGCGCGATGAGGAGCTTCGCAGCGAATGGAAACGACGGCTTATGGGCTGAACATCTGATCAGCTAGTCTTCCTCGATGAAAGCGCTGCTTGTGAGCGAACAGATAGACTCAACTTCCTCCCCTTCTCTACTCTTTCTAGTCATGCTAATGCTTGCTCGTTAGCTGATCGAAAGTATGACTGAACCTCGATTGATCTATCTCTGCACGTCACTCAAAGTCTAAAACGATCGAAGAGATGAAGCATTTTGCCAGCGTTTTTCATTGATGAATACATTGCATGAAAGATGCATCACGACTTCATAACAAAAGAGATCTTTCTGAACTTCATGCGATCACAGATGCTTTCTATATGCAATTCTGAAGGGGTAGAATCGCGTTCAGTGATGATCATGAATAATGCTAGAATTCATCAATCAGCAGAGCTCGATGAGCTATGTGAAAGCTTTGGGATGCATCTTGCCAAATTGTCACTCTACTCGCCTGACTATAATCTCATAGAAAGCTCGTTTTCAGTGTTGAAAGCTTGAATTAAAAGAAATGATCAGCTTGTTCGATGATATGACGAATCTAACGAGAAATTTGATGAATTTCTAAGAGTAGCAGTCAGGTCACAAAGAAAGCGAGTTGATGATTCTGAAGCACTTTTTCGTCTGACTGACATAGTTCATATATTCAGATGATATCTAGATATAGATAGACTCATCGTAGTCAAGCTCATCATGCTTCTTCGCTATCTCTGAATAATCATCTAAAGTCTTCTTCATCTTCTTCATCTTCTTCATCTTCTTCAAACTCTCATCTTCGATCGATATTTGCAAGGCTGAGATCTTGGCTTGAGACTCTAGAGCAGATCTTCGAGCTTGAGAATTATATAGATGACTTCATGTCTGCACTGTCGAAGTACGAGCTTGCTGAGCTGATGTAGAAGATGTAGAGCGTGCTGCCGATGTATCTTTAGCCGTTGATTCGAATGACAATTTGTCATCTGAATCAGAATCTCTAGAGCGAGCATACTTGCTGACATCACGAGTCAGCTGTATGTCAATGTCAGCAGATATGTTTAAGCTCTTTCAATGACTCTCATCGCGCTCTTTTCAGCTTTGTATTGTTTGTAGATCGTAATATCAAGCATTCAGCTCATCGAAAGCGTGTCAAAAAGAACGTGTTCGAGTGCTACTAACTCTGAAGACATGTCAGAAGATATAATCACGAAGATCATCGCTTTGAACAGAACTGCTAGAATGAACAGACAATGTATGTCGATGTCAATCGAACATAGAAGAAGTCTCAGTCTTCTCGAGCATCTTCAGCTTATTGCAACTATTCATCTGCTTTTGTTGATTCTTTCTCTTTTGCCTAATTCTTCGCTCTTCGATCTTTCTTTCTTCTTCAGCTGTTGCTCTTTGTATCATCTGCAGCGTCAATACGTCTGCTATGCTGATTGATTCATCGATGATCTGCGATGACTGTATAAAAGTAGACGACGATGTAACGACTGAAGAAGATGCTGAGAAAGAATTGACACGCTTGACTTGAGATCTCGCTGTCATCAGAACTTCAATCAGCGTTCTTGAAGATCTAGTAAGTGACGCAGACTCATCGTCTCTACTGATTGCTTCTGATCAGCATATTATATGATCAGCAGTCAGTCGATGATGAACGTCTGACTCGTTGATTCAGCAGTACTTTTTCTTATTGTGACAGTTTTCTTTGCAAATTCGACTCATCTGAAGAACTTTCGTCTGTTCTACAATGTCTGCACGAAGTCGATCACGCTCATCAACTTTCTTCTTCAGCTTCGCTGTTTGAGTGAGTGATATCTTCGCCGCTGAAAGCTCAGCTACGAGCGCTGAAGGCGCGATATCAGTCTTATCGTGATCGAAGATGAGCTCTAGATTAATGTCTACATTCTTTTTGCCTGCTGAGTACTTCTGTCGAACGTTCGAAGCTACTCTCTCCCAAAAATCGTGCAGTGTCAGAGTCATTCGCTCATTCTTCTTTATTAGATATCAGACGACGATGACTTTTATAGATACTAGCACACACTCTAGATCGATGAAATCGACATGCTCAGAGCATTTATGCATCTGCTCTTGACGCAGATCTTGAAGATTGACGTCGTTCTCATCATCTATAGTAATTTGCAAGACGTCACTGACGATGAGAGTGACTTCATACTTGACTGTCATGTTCATAAACGATCTGAGCGGTTCTAGCGATAGCGATGACTTTGACTTCGTCGATCCTCGTCTTTTCATCGATGCAGTGAGCTTCGTGAATTGCTTTGAAGCTGCTTGAATCTTAGGCTGATTATCATCTAGATTCTTCTCATTCTCATCCTCATCTTCAAACCAGCCAAGCTTCGCTGGCGATGGCACTGACGATGGCACACGCGCTCTTCGAGTGGCAAGAGTAGCAGCAGTCTTAGCGGCAAAGATCACAAGCTCGCCCGAGGTGAGTGCGTTTACGTTGGCAGCTTGAGGGGTCTGAGGGGCCTTGGGGGGGTTAAGCTGAGAGGCCTTGAGGGGGTTAAGCCTGAACAAAGGAAGGTCTTCTACATCTGAAAGCGTCGGGGGTGAGGAGACCTCTGCCCCTGAAGAAAGTACGATAGGATCCTTAGGTACGGGGGCGATTTTGCGTGCCTTAGAAGCCTTGGGTGCATCTAGGTGAAGCAGAGCCTTGGAGGGAGCCCTTTTGCGTCCGGTACGCCTGGGGGGCATTCTGACTATCTAGGATTGCCCCCGTGTGAGGCTGAGGTTTGTATAGCTTCAAAAATGAAGCTTTGGGGTGTTTTGGGGGTGTGGGGATGATATCTAGGTATTTGCTCTATTTGCACCAAATTTGAGGCTGATTTGTGGGTTTTCCCCGCCAAATTCGCTAAAACCCGAAAACTGAACTAGACTTTCGGATACAACGATAACGTCAGACCTCTCATCTTCTGTATTTACGTATGATCGATCATCGAGGTTGAACCTCTGTTACGATCTTTATCTTAGCTTTAGGATGTATTCACTTCATCTACACGCTCTGGTCTAACAGCCCAGCTCAACAGGGTTTTCCAAGCTCTGCCGTGGGCGGAGCGGATGCGGAGATGCTGAACGCCGCTTTACAAGATGTCTACTTACCTATACTCGAGATCTGGCTTCAACCTAGAATCAGCTACTCTACAAAAACGACCCAATTGCGGTGATATAGTCACGTTCCTCGGAATCGCTCAAAGGCTCAATATTGATTTTCTTCCCATCACCTGGCAGCCGGCACTTGATCGCATCGGCCAAGGCGCAACAGCCGAAATACGGGAAGCGTCCGCGAACCTGCAGTTCAGCTTCGCTTTCAAGCGTCCAGTCTTTGGACTATGTTTCGAATATGAGGATTTCGAAAGCCGGCTATTGCCTTGCTTAATTGCCGAGATTTCGATCCTAGGTCTTAAGTCGATCCGCGAACATCCCAATACTATCAATCTGGAAGGTATATGTTGGGAAGTCATATCTTGGGAAGAGGAACATATTTCGAGAGAAGCGCTATACACCTCCAGAAAAGGGGGGATCATCCCAGTCCTTGTGTTCGAAAAAGCTAAATATGGGGATTTGCACCATTTCATGATGCAAGAGGCGGGGAGGAACCTCAGCTTCGCACAGAAAATCGTAATTTGCACAGACATCGCAAAGGCAGTCGCAGAAATGCATTTTCACGGTAAGCCATACGAAAAATGGTCACAGGACTTTTGATTTGATCCAGCATTAGATATCGTTCATGGTGATCTCAAGCCTCAGAATGTGTTAGTTTTCGATAACGAGGCAGGAGGTTATATCGCTAGAGTGGCAGACTTTGGGTACTCCACTCAATGGGCTTTGCCGAATGACCTTATCCAAATGCCCAGATCTCGGCCTTGGGATGCTCCTGAGTGGCATCATCGTGGTTTTACGCCTGCACAAGCCATGAAAATGGATTCCTACTCTTTTGGTATGGTAGTCCTATGGCTACTTGGCTACACTGCTGTAAAGGACCCATATCATACCTTCGAGAGGGATTTGGATACAGCATCAGAAGCAGCAGACCTTGCACGTCCACTGGCTGATTTTATATTTGAGGCCCATAAGCTGAATCTGAATCGATTCTTCAATGCAACTCTCACCCATGACGAAACAAATCGTTGCTCGGATTTCGATCATCTCCAGGAGCTGCTTACTGCGGATAAGTAAATCACTTGCCGCTCATTGGAGGACAGGACTAACAATACTAGGATCGCAAGCCGCCAAGAAGTTTTCAGGAAAGCAGATGGCTCCCGATTCGTCAGGACTAAGAGCGGCTACATCGTGGAGGTGCTCAAGGATGGCGTTAACCTAGAGACTGTTGAGTTCCAGGTATGTTTGTTCACATCCGTTTCAAAAGCTGCCTGACTTTGGTCTAGTTGATACCATCGATGTATCAGTTCTATCATGCCGATTTCCGAGTGCGTATACACATGGCCAATGCTTTATTGAGGAAAATGGCCAGCTTAGAAGGAGGCCAAGATGGAAATCCCATATTGCAAAACCTGTTTCTCCAGTGTGCTGTATGTTATGAGATCGGCTTTGGTGTTGTTAGAGATCCACGCAAATCGCAGGAGATGATAAGAAGGTGTGACAAATATGACCGTATGAACTTCACTCGCGAGCTTGGGTTAGTGAAAGGTAATTGGTACGGTTGGGGGTGGATTGGCCGGGAGAGCACCAACTACAGAAAAATGTTCTTGGCTACCACAGGCAATGGCGCTCCGAAACACAGCCTCTCACTTTCCTATCTCAGGCAGGGAAATGCCGAAGACATCGAGCTCCAGTATCGGAAAGAGATTATAGATGCCGAGAACGGCCTGGGAGCTAGTCATGATTTCGTATTTTCCCTGAAGAAAGAGCTCGGAGAGATGTTAATTCAACGCGGACAGCAAAGCGAGGCTGAGGACATAAGAGCACAAATAAGAGAACAAATTAGAGATAAAAATATGAGGCTGTCACAGTATGATCCATCCCGGGCTGCTGGTAGTAGAGCCAATCTGGCCGCAATACTTTCACTTCAAAGCAGGCAGGACAGAGTAAGGGACGCGGAAGAGTTGTGCCGGAAGGCACTTGCATCAGCGTCCAGATATCTAGGTATCAACCATATTGCAACTGCGGAAGCTTTATCTGCCCTATCAACGATAGCAGGAAACCAAGAGCGGTGGGAGGAGGCGGAGGAGTTATTAGTACAAGCGATCGAGACGAGTGTAAAAGCGCTAGGCCAGACACATCCCGACAACTTATCTCTCACCAAAGATCTAGCGCGTATATTAGCCAAGCAAGAAAAGTGGGAAGAGGCCAAGACTTTGGTCACGCGGTCGATAGAGACAAGTATGAAGATACTGGGTGATGAGCATCCAATTTCCATTACTATTATGGCCTCTCTCGTGTGGGTGTGGGCGATACAACAACAACGGCGACCACCGCGTCGACGCCAATGGACGACAATCGAGACTCAACAAGTAGAAGTGATGAAGAAACACATCAAAGTGTTTGGTCGGGACAATACCGACACAGTCACCTCCATGAACAACCTGGCGATTATATGGTCTGAGCAACGGCTGTGGAGAATAGCAAAAACCCTGTTTGGACATATGGTCAAAGCAAGTGAGTAAGTCTTTGGCAAAGAGCATCCACGCACGCTCGAACACATGGCCAACATGGCGTACGTATATCAGGAGGAGATGATCCGTAAGGACTCACTAGCAGCAATAATCGGAAGACGGCAAACGTGTGACGGAACATTGCATCGGGAGATACTTGAATTGAGTGCCAAAATCCTCGGATGGGATGATCCTCTAACTTTGACCCGTGCGCGTTGGCTGGTGTGGATCCTGATAGACCAAAGACGATTCAAAGAGGCCGAAATATTACAAGTGCAGGTCATGGAAACAAGAGTGAGACTACAAGGCGAGAAACATCCGGACGCCTTGAGAAGTATGAGAAATTTGGCAGTAACGATTCGAAAGCAAGGACGATTGAGGGAGGCTATAAAGCTGATGGATAAAGGACTACAGGGCAAACCACTATTTGCCAGGCTCTTTTGGCGGCTTCAGCTCTCACTGAATCTGTTCAATCGTTAAAGCTCCACCTCGAAGCTGAATCTGCCAATAACGAATATAATAGATGTTACAATTTGACTCGTGATTCCTTGTCTACTGTACCTCCTACATATTTCATATCATTGATTACTTTCCACGCTGACAGATTTACCGGCACCAGACGACAGTGTCCGCTACGGTAAAAGACGCGATACTCTTTCACTTGCAAGTACTTGCACGCCCTTCCCACACATTTGCTCTTCCAAATATTCGCGACACCAAAGTTTTAACCTTCGAAGAACTGATTGATACAAATGAAGTACATCGAACGTCCTGAAAGCACAAGAGTCCACACACCAGAAGTAGCAACTTTAACTTACTTCTTTGGCGCGTGATCAATAAACTATAAATCGAAGATACTGTAGTACATATACGATTCGCTCACCGCTAACCTTAACCAAGCATGAACGAACCTCATCTTGTCTGACCCCAAACCTCCGCAAGCACGGAGATTCCCACCCACAGTAAAATATAGCAAACGATGCTCAACTACTACCCCTATCTATGTACAGTACACTCGAAGATCCTGACGGTGGGTTTTTGCACCGCCTAATCAGCTGCATCGCAAAGAACGCTACAGTAGGTACATAACATCCTTTTGAAGCACTGGGTAGGTAGGTATTTCCCCAAATCGCGAACGCTGACTTTTTCGAACAGCTAGGCCGTTTTTTGGGAGTATAGAATCAGCAGAAACTGTTTCTGGTAAATCATGGTTGAATCGAGTCATTTTTAATACTCAAAGTGGGGATCTTTCTTAGGCTCTCTTTGTGTGGTTCCGGTATAAGATGGACATTTTTGAATTTATTATAAATGAAGCTTATATGTACTCGCTATCACCGAACTTTCCCCCCCAATTTTTCACTTACGAACATGTTTTCTCTTTCACAAACACACTCAGATCTGTAATAGTATTCATACTTGCAAGCTCTGGCTTGCAAAACAATACAGAAATGTCTTCTGAATTCGAGGCAGATATTGCTTCATGGTAAACAACAACATGCAATGCTCCTCTGATATTCCTTAATGCTCAAACGCGTCCTTGCCTTCTGGACAGCGTCAATGCCATCTAAATGCTTACATGATGTGCTATTTTATTCTGTAGCCTCATTCTACGGAGCAGAACATATCGAAGTGATGTCTCAACTAGACTGTTTAAGCACCGCTTAACAAAAAAAAAAAAGGCACTACACTGTTACATTGAGAGCGACTGTAAAAATATGCGTAGTGTATCTGCGATTGATAGACTGAGAATTTTGATTAAGACTGCATTTAAATATGTAGCGTGATACTACTCTATTACGAAACTCTTCAACGAAACTTCCCTCTGATCCAGGTGTTCATCGAACTTATCTTCTTCTTGTCGTTATTTAATGCCTTCGCATTGCTTATAGATTCTTTCACAACTTATTGATGGTGCAGCTCGTCTCATGATTCTCGTTGTGCGACCAATATTCCGAAGCAAGGATTATCCAAAAGAAAGATCATCAGTCATCGATCATATTTAACTATCCAATCCTTCTCTTTTACAGACGCCTTGTTTCACGTCTGAGCTGCCTGACTTTGTTTTGACCTGGCATTTCCTCTTGAGCTGGCCACCCAATGCTCGAGTATGACGATTCCAGCTTTATTGGAGTCGGAGCCTGCGCTGAGCTGACGTTCGAGTTAGTATAAAGTGAAGTTGCTGCGGTGCCTTCACTGCTTTCGTGGCCCTGAGATCTACGGCTAGCAACTGATAGATTGTCGGCTCGAGTCGATGACCCAGAACTAGAACTGATAGGTTCGGTGGTGATTTGGTCATCATTGCTCGGGACGCGAAGGGAATCGTGCCATTCTTCCAAGTCTTCATTTCCGTCCTCTTTCCAGCGAAATTTCCATTCGACATTGTGCCCAAAAACAACAGCACCTGCATCTGCCACTTTGTCTGGTCCTCCGAGGCGTGAGTACTGGTGCCAATTTCTGGGATAGAAGACTTGAACCGGATCGTGGTGCTGCTTGAGAAATTTCCGGAGTCCGCTAAAACTGTAGCTTTGGCATTGACAACGTGCCACGACGTCTCCGGGACAATGCCACACGAGGCCATGAACTGTTTCCGGGGGACTCGCAAATTCGTTGCCAAAAACTGTTGTGATGTTTTTCAGGTCATACACACTTGCGGCCAGATAATACCTATCTGGCGGGAGATTGTTCCACTTGGGACACATTCCGTCGAATTTCATCGGCCGAATGATGTCGCCAAACCCACGGCCAAGCAGTGTCACGGCTCCTATTGAGCGGATAAGATCTACCCAGCCGTATCCGAGAGCCTGAAGAGTTGTAACACGTGGACGGGGGTCGCGGCCTGTGGCTAGGTCGAAGAAATCCCATCCTTCGAGGTGTTTTCGCACCCTGATCTTGATCTTTTTCCCGTTCTGTCCCGCCACACGTTCCTGATGTTCCAGGATTTGCGCCAGGATGCTGTAATATTGTTCGACGAGATCGCCGAAAAGAAAGTAGCCCTTCTTTCTCTTCAAAGTCTTTGACTCTTCGATCTCATCGCCTTTTCGTTTCGTTTCCTCTTCTTCGAAACCTTCATTTTTCCCTGGATAGATCGCAAGCTTCATATTCTCCTCGTTGGTGAGAACATCAATGGCGGAATTGGGTCTGTGGTCAACAGAATCATTCATTTTACTAGGGTCGAAGAGGAAGTGAAATGCAAAGTTGTCCTTGCTGGAAAACTCCAGCCATGCGCGGACCAGATGGAGGAGTGCGCTAGTACCGTTGACCAGCCAGCCTTTCTTAAAGGCGTCGTCCCATAGCACAACGTACTTCGTTTCAAGCCACTTGAGGTTCATGAAGTATCCATTGCGAGGAAGATGAGGCGGAGTATCTTTCATTCCGATCGCAATCGTTGCTCCTGCGGAAAGCCATTTTCCACCGGATATCGTCACTTTCTCGAGCAGGCAGCCGGCATGAGGTGGTGGAAGCCCAGTTCCGCGAATGTTATACTGCGCATCTTTCGCTCCTATCTAGTGTAAACAGCTAGTTATGAGCATCAATTTGGTCGAAACTAACCAGCGTAGTACATAGAGTCCCAGCACCAACCTACAACGTGTCGAGAGTTGTCCAGTTGGAGCAAGCTGATATCATCAGAAACTTGGAACGAGTGGTCAAGGTAAGAGATCTTCTCGCCGGTGCGATTGTAAAGATAATGCCAAATCAGTAGGTCATTTGTTATCCTTGTGGCGATCAGCATGGCCGAAAAGCCTTTGATGAAGACTTTCGAATCGAACTCATTCGCTCGTTCCGTGCCGGCCAGTCTAGCAATCATATTGAGAGGCATCTCAAGACCCAATTCTTTCACCTGTTTGGTCATGATTGGGTACCCCTTCACTATTACTGGGTTTCTGAACATACTATGCCAGCATTGCCCAAGCCATGCTTCTCCGTTCATGACGCGATCATTGATCTCAAAATCAATGTTGCAAAAGATTTCAACTAGCCGCGTTAGGTCAGATGGTTGAGCTCGAGTCGCCGTATTCCCTAGGTAGGTGTTTCGGACGAATGGTGAGCAGACCGCGACACCTGACTCAAATGGTGATGAACGGAGAGCTGCACCGAGCCATGCGAATTGTTGGCCAATTTCTGCGATAGAGTCGGCAGTGCCGATGGCAGTCACTATGAACTTGCGTCCGGGGACCTCGTTTCCGGAAATTCGGGCACTTATTTCTGTCCCATCCGATAGAGTAGCTAGAGAGTCAATATTGAAGCATCCGACACCGGGCTTATACTCATGATTACCAATATGTCCCTCAGGTCTGCGGACAACATCTTTCACCAGCCGCATCACTTGTTTTCCGGTTGTCGGCCATGTCTGGCAGAGGTATGCCTTTGCAGTCAGAGCCTGCGCATCGTTCGAACAGCCGGTCAGAGTGATGGCCCTCTCCAGCGCTTGTTCGGGACTTTCAGTGTACTGTTGCTCTCTCACAAATTCCAGTGGGTCCCAGTCTAGCTCAAACGTCGCCTTGTACGCTTGTGAAGGTTCCTTTCTGCTGATTTTCTGTAAGGACGGAAGGGCAGAGAAGATAGTCTCCCTAATGCTCTCCATGAGGTCTGGCGTTCCCCGTGCTAATGTCGCTTCTCTTTGCAAAATTGCAACAAGCCATCTGTAAGCCGGCGTTTCCAGAATGAAGTCACGATATGGACCAGAATCTGGCACTGGTTCCTCGTGATCTTTGGCGGTATAGTTGTGCTTGTCTATTATTAAGTTGTTCAGGCTAGGCTCTAGTTCGAATTGTATATCAGGCTCCAAGTCGTCTTGTATATCGGGCTTTGGGACGTCTTGTGTTTCAGGCATCGTTTCTTCTAGAAATCGCCCAATTGCAAAATCTCCAGTCCATATTCTGTCAACATCCGGGAATTTAACGTCCTCAAGTGGAAGCATCTGCTCAAACAAGCCTTGAATTCTCCTAGACTACAAGTTAATCGAATGAATAATCAGCGGGGTGCGGTCAGCCTACCTCCGGTGTTTGTGTACAAAGAATGAGACGTCTTGATGCATCGGATTTTGGGCTTTGTGCCCAATTTTCAGGGCAAATGCCCTTAACAAGTCCGGAAGCTTGCCCGAGATCCGCTCTAAGGTGGTCCTGTCGGACTCATACGACTTGACTGAACTGAACAGATCTAAGGCCAGCTGAGAAAGGTATTTCTCATCTCTCGGAAGTGGTAGATTTGAAGTCTCGGACGCAGAATATGTAGTCGGTGCAGTATAGAGTCCGAACTTCGGGATGACCTGCTCCTGATCGATCGAGTGCTCGAACTCGACAGCTGGATTTGTATCGGGTAAGCTGAGGCCTTTAGCTATAACGTCAATCCCAATTTGAGAAGTATCGAAGACCGGGACTGACTTACCGTGAGCCATCGACGCATAACCCGAATCCGTTGGAGCCGAATTAACCTGCTCGTCTGCCACTGATTTCAATGGCGACTTCTCTTTTTGCATGGCTGAATAGTTGTTCAAGCATGCAACAGTTTTTGGGTGATCTGGGCCAAGCGTTTTCCTGAAGCCATCGCATGCTCTCTGATAGAGCTCGGACGCCATTTCGTAACGCTTCAGCTGGTGCAAAAGTAAAGCAAGACAGTGTATAGAGTGCAGCGTATCCGGGTGTTCTTTCCCCAGCTGCTTCTCGCTCCCTTCTAGTGCTCGCTGATACATCTTCTCCGCCTCGTCGTACTTCTCCTGGTCCTGTAGCACCAAAGCAAGATTTCTTACGCTCGTGAGCGTATCGGGATGCAGTTCACCCATCTCCCTCTTCCGCTCTTCCAGTACTCCCCGGTTCAACGTCTCTGCTTCGACGTACTTCCCCTGGGCCCGCAGGATTAACGCCAGGTTGTTCAAGCTTGTCAGGGTGTCTGGATGTTCTGAACCAAGCACTCTCTTGCGAGTCTCTAATGCTTGTATTTCCAGCTTTTCGGCCTCGTCCCATCGACCTTGGTTTCTATACGTCGACGCTAGGTTTGCCATGCTAATTAACGTGTCTGGATGCTCCAGATCAAGCACTCTCTTGCGAGTCTCTAACGCTTGTATTTCCAGCTCTTCGGCCTGGTCCCATCGACCTTGGTTTCTATACGTCAACGCTAGGTTTGCCATGCTAATTAGCGTGTCTGAATGCTTCAGACCAAGCACTCTCTTGCGAGTCTCTAACGCTTGTATTCTCAGCTCTTCGGCCTGGTTCCATCGACCTTGATTTCTATACATCGACGCTGAATTTGCCATGCTAATAATTAGCGTGTCTGAATGCTCTAGATCAAGCACTCTCTTGCGAGTCTCTAATGCTTGTATTCCCAGCTCTTCGGCCTGGTCCCATCGACCTTGATTTCTATACGTCGACGCTAGATTTGTCATGCTAATCAGCGTATCTGGATGCTCTAGACCAAGCACTCTCTTGCGAGTCTCTAATGCTTGTATTTCCAGCTCTTCGGCCTGGTCCCATCGACCTTGGTTCCTATACGTCGACGCTAGGTTTGCCATGCTAATTAGCGTATCTGGATGCTCTAGACCAAGCACTCTCTTGCGAGTCTCTAATGCTTGCACCTCCAGCTCTTCAGCCTGGTCCCATAGACCTTGACCTGTAAGGAGAAATGACAGACTATCAATCAGGATAGTAACTATCCTGCTATCCTCCGCGGCATGCCATCCTGCATCGCGAATCTCTTGTCTTATCTTCGCCTTAGCATCATTCAATTTGCCGCTCTTGCGATACTCGTTTGTTAAATCAATGGCTTGAATATAGCCTACTCGTAGTAGGTTCATATGAACGGCTCCTCTCAGTCTTTCCCATTGGGTATCCCATCTATGAACTGAACTAATCGCCTTATCGAGCTCTTCTCGAGATCTTCCGCTCTTCAGTAAGTTCTCCTGTGTCTTGGTATCGCTTCTAGCCACACCAAATCCAATACTATGGCAAAGTGCTAGTTGAAAAGCAAGATCCCGATCAAACGATGTAGGTTGCTTTGTTGCTACGGAAACTTTTTGCTCTAAGCAACGGCGAATGTACGATCGAACGCGATAGTCTGATCGATAAAAGGAATCAATCGACGGCAAAATCTATATCCATTAGATCAGAATAGAAATATTCGTTCATAAACTTGCCTCAAAGCGATATTCCAGCGCCTTGAAGCTATGTTCATCTGGTTTTGAAGTAGAAGGACGAGCCCTTTAGTAGCGTTAGCTGAATATAGCTGGATTCAAAGGTCGTTATCTTACTGATCAGGAGCTAAAAAACTGAATGCCTGCTTCAAGTCGGCGGCTCTCTCATCTGGTCTACACCGCAAGGACGCGCTGAAGAACTCCTGTAGTGCTTGCTTCTTGCTATCGTCCAAGTCTTGCTCTGTCGTCACAAGTTGTTGGGCAAGTAATGCCAGTTTGTCTTCGTTCTTCAACTCCTGAAGGACATTTTGGCAATCAACTCTTTCTCCCTTATTCTGGAAATATTGTTCTGCCCAAACCGCTTCCTGGGGTAATATTGCTTTCGCGGAGAGATATTCTTCAAACATTACCCACAGGCAGAGCAATCCAAACGAGAAAACTTCCATTTTTCGGGCCTGGGCTGGTTTGCATCTGAAGTGGAATTCGGGTGCACTCCATGGATATGATTGTGGCAGTATGATATATTCGTCTTCGTTCACGAACCTGCTCGAATGGCCAAAGTCGGTGACCCTTGCGATAAACGTAGCCGCATTCGAATCATTCCTGAATATAAGGACATTGTTAGGTTTAATGTCTCCATGTATGATTCCTGAACCATTTAGTCTAATCCGTGATCAGGATCGTATTATCATACCATGCGAATGCATATGAATGATTGCAGTTCCAATATCAACAGACAGGCTCAGTCGCTCGGGGATAGAAAGGTCTCTTCCAACCGGCCGCTCCAAGAAGGTATAGAGATTTCCAAACGGGGCCTTCTCGAGCACGAGGACTGGCAAGACCTCGTCATCGGCTGTGACGTCCCAGCATATGCCTTGCAGCTCGACAATGTTCGGATGCCCCCGAAGCTGGCTGAGCGCGGTGACCTCATTAATGAGAGTCCGGAAGTTGTATGTCTTCAATAACTCCCCCCCCCCTTGGTACTTAATGCATTTAAAGGCAAAACTCGGTTGCGAGTTGATTGATGCTTCGTAAATTGTGCTTGTTGCTCCTACCCCAATTATACACCGTGCAGACTGCCATGTGATTGGTAGGATATCGACTTGCACCTTTTGGGCAACAGCAAGAAAAGTAATGAGATCACACTCGGAAGTTTCTGCTTGTTCAGTATAATCCGATCCCTCCTCGAAGTCAGTGAAATATGGGGAGATTATAGACGCGTCGACAGACATTTTGAACGCATTTCATATCGAAAAATGGTATGGTAAGGTAACTAGATAAGCGGGATGATTAGTTGCTTTGAGTCAAAGGCTGCCGCATCAATGAAAATACACGCTAATCTCATTGCGCTGCTGACTAATCTCTATATGAGTTCTCAGACCACTAGAGCGTTCGTCGGCAAAAGTGCACAGGACGTAGGTTGCGGGTTTCAGCTACCACAATCACATCCTGTATTCCTGCCCCTTTATCGGCTTACGCAAAGAACACGTGATGGAAATAACGTCGTCGTTGCTGCGCACTCGTAACTCCCGCGGCCATAATCTAATGTCATCTCGTGCTCGCTCGAGACGTCGAGAAGGTTCACAAAAGGGGAGGATTCGCCTTGTGGGACGGGACGGTCTGAAAGGTATTCCAAGATGACCCAGTAGTGACCACAGCGAGCAACAAGGTCATGCGAGGTTCTCTGGGTTCAAAGAAAGGGCCAGCTTGACTGGATGCTATCGGCAAGCGAAGGGAAGGGCATGAAAAGTGGCAGAAGGGGTTGCCATCTCGTTGCCACCGATTACGCAATAGACCTCGGCAGCTAGGCGGGGAACAGGAGGAATAAATAGGCAGTCCCCCTCCTGTTTCTGCCCTTCATCCCTTGAGATTCCGTCAGAAACTCGCTTTTGCTTTGCCTGCTACATACTCTGCTACCCACACTGCTACCCACACTGCTACCCACACTGCTACCCACTCTGCTACTCACCGCTACTCACTGCTATTCGCTGTCATCGCTGCCGATGACCGCTGCTACTCGCCGCAAGGTTAACCCCTCTGCAAAGGCTCGCGCCAACGCTGCCGCCGCTAGAAGACGTAACTTCAACCTCCCTCTTCGATCCCGCTTCCGGTTCTTAGAAGCTCGAGATGCAACGCTGAAAATGTTGGAACACGAGGTCATATGGGGGCATTTTGGTATTTTTGTTGTTGCTGGATAAAAGTCTGTCTGAAAACTCTACTAGCGAGCCTCAGCTTTATCAGCCCTATGAGGCGGAGATTACCATCTCCCCTATTTCCAACAAAAAAATTCAAGCGTTGAGAAGCGACTCAGCATCAGAGAGCATTGTCAGACGAACATTAAATATCCATCGACAAGTCGGAAAGGTCAGCCCCGAGCGCTATTGACGAACAATTAAGCCCGTCGGCTAGACTGAAAATAGCAGCTTTAGCAACTTTTTCAGCTTTCTGCGTCATGTTAGATAAATTATTAAATGAATCAATGAATTTAGATATCGAATAAATCTTCAAATAAATCGATGAATTGATTATCTAGTTATTTATTTAATCATCTATTTAAACGAATTGTTGACTATATAGGGTGCTTAGGAGGGAGCCATGGAGGGAGCCATGGGGGTGTTTGGTAGAGAATCATGGAGGGAGCCATGGGGGGTGTTTGGTAGGGAATCTTGGAGGGAACCATGGAGGGAGTCATGAAGGTAGGTGAGTATTTAGGGTGGTAAGTAGATAGGAAGTCATGTAGGAAGCATTGTTTGAAGCACTGTTGAACGTGTGTTATGCCGACCGAAGCGTATTTTGAAGCATGTAGGGTGTTCGATAAGGAGCTCGATAGGGAGTTTGGTAGGGAGTTTGGTAGGGAGTGGTAGGGAGTTTGGTATCGAGCCATGGAGGGTGCTTTCTAGTGATCTAGTTAGCATGTGCCATGGAGCATGTATGAAGCATGCTATGGAGTAGGCCATGAAGTAGGCCGTGGAGTAGGCCGTGGAGTAGGCCGTGGAGTAGGCCGTGGAGCGAATGACGAGTGTTCGAACACGTCGCATGAAGCATGTTTTGGAGCGAATAGGCTGGTGAGTAGGCGAACGGGATAGGTAGCTGAGTAGGGTGGTGAGCATGCAGGGTGGTGAGCATGCAGGGTGGTGAGTAGGGTGGCGAGCATGTAGGGTGGTGAGTAGGGTGGTGAGTCGGGTGGTTAGTAGGGTTGGCAAATCTCAACCAATGGAAGCTCGTTCGGTATTGACTATCGTCTTCCATGATGATGACATCGATATTCTCAAGGCGGAATAGTCCGGCCAATTTGATCCGAGACTCTGCGTTCATCGTTAAATTTCCTGATCCGAGAATATTTCGCTGTGACAGGAAAGGTAATTCTTGTTGACATTGACGACTGGGCAAAAGACATTCGTCAATAAAACAAGATAGGAGAGCTTGACACTGGTGGATAAGTCGTAAATTTGGTACTATCACAGTAGGGAAAGAGAAATATAAATCTGGACAGGAATAGCGAGCACCAAATGCAAGTCATGTGGATCGATATTAATCGCACTGCCCTTTGTTATTGAGATCGTGCTAAGCCGAAATTGTGTCGTACGCTCTGTGTGTAACTTGATGGCTTTGGAGTTCTTCGTAGTTCTTCACTTCAAGTAGACTGGTAGATACTGTGTTCCAACCATTTCAAGAGTGACTGTCGTAGGTCAGCGATAAATATAGAAATTGGCATCAAGTCGTGAGGTACTTCATAGGCAGAGAAAGTATAGTATTCCGCGGTCATAGTATTTTCTACCAGCGCCTAGAAGATATAACGGGACTATAATATTTCAGGTCAATATATGCAAATTCTTGACAAAGACGTACTTACCACTATCACACTGACTCGTTGCCTTCAAACATTGCTGCTGCTTGTGCTATACTATCGGAACCGAGCGCGGACAGCACACTATATGTAGTAGTGATCCCAGGTTCGCTACTAAATGCAAAGAAGTTGTGCATGTTGAGGGTTGATCTGATTGATATATATCCTGTATTTTTTGAGCGGTTTTCTGTACTGTTCCGAATGGTTTAGCTTCAACTTGATTTGAGAAGAATAGTCTGAACGACTTGACTGTAGCGCTAAATGAAGACCGTAATCATTAGATATAATCTGAGTGAACGTTCACGCTTCTTATTTTGTTCCATATTTATACTTAAGTGTTCACTCATTCGTGATCCTTTACCTCTTTTAGGCATTTGCCATGGCGATGATGCTCTCCCATTTGGGTTCCAGGCCACATTCGACCACCTGATCGGGCGATGTATAGTATCCTTGATGTTTCCCACCTCCCATGACTTGTGGATCTCATCGTCGCCTTTCATTTCTAGCTGATATGGGTGACGTTGACCGTAGAGAATGTGTGAAGGAGATGCAGGCATCGGTTCATAGCACTGCTTCTATCTGTATCATGAAACAATGCAGTTCACTTCTGGTCGGTCCCTTTGTTTCAAACCACATGATGAAGGCCTAGGTATTTGTTGAAGATCGGTCAATTGACGAAGCAGGAGATTGAGAGCTGCGGTAAGGTGAAGAAGCCAGACGAAAGCAAAAGGGGCGAGGACAGGTAAGAATGCTTCAGAGGCATGAATGACGCAGCGCTGGTCTGTGAATTTCTATCAATGGTGGGAGTAGAATGTCTGAATCGTGAGCGAATCGCGTCGGTCTACTCTATCTTGTGGGATCTGAGTAATAGTGCAGGCGACCCCCTGATTTGGTGATTGTTAGGCCTTGCAAAGGTTTCACGTTGAAGCAACGTGTTCAAGTCGCTGCGTACCTGTTCCTACTCTATGTAAAATGGAATTCGTTGACTTGGAGGAATAAGAGCGTTCATGGGATTAATGATACATCAATGTACCAGTTACATTTCTCACCATGCAGCTCTTTTAGGGAGACATGAATGAACTTGTATATCAATATTGACGATTGATCCGATGCTACTTCACTCCGGGTGCGGAATGTTTGTTGTCACTATGCTCGGTAAGTACTCGTATATTTAGATTCGAGGGTGGTCAGCATACAGGGAGCCTATCAGGGTGGGGTATCGAAGGAATAAGGTACGCATGTGCAAGATTGTTGAGCCCGTTTGAATGTTCCGAGAGCAACTGGGCATGTTCTAGCCAATGTCGTTGTGGAATTGAGAAAGTAATTGGCTTATGTTTCCATTCCAAGTCCCAAGAGTCAAAGCCTTCATAGCAATTACTCGAACCCATATCATGCTGAATCATTTTACCGTCGTAGAATAGGCAGCCAAGCAACAGCGCTTGTTCTCAGGTTCCTGCAAGACGGAAAGGAGATAACAGTACGATATCTCAATGTCAACTGCTGCACTGGTCCGAGTCCCAATGCTAGACATGCCTCCAAGTGGATCACCCATTGCTGCGTGCGAGGCAAATGAAGCCCCCGCATCTGCGATAGCTTAGTCTAGTAGACCGACGACCTGAGAGGAAAATGCCATGGCGAGGGTTTTTTCCTCTGCTACTCCGATGGAGAACAGATTGCAGTACCGAGGAACATTCCGTGGACGGTCGAATTGCTGACGTCATATTGAGATACAGCAAACCCATTGCAAAGGGGCCAATTGCCTCTCTTCACAAAAGACAAAAAGGAAAAAAAGGAAGAAGAAAAAACAGCCCCCATTAGTGCCCCACGAGTATCCCGAGTAATTCAGCGGTTGTATCCTGAAGGGCACTGTGGTCGTTGCCATATGCCATTGGCCATAGAAAGGCCATTGCCCCACTCCAGCCCTTGGGCCGGCAACGAGATTTACCTGTACGAGGTGCTGGCTACGAACCTTCTGCAAGCTATGCTTGTCAGAAGAGCTGAACAATCTCATCGACAGAGCAGTAACAGCGCGGTACGCGCATGTTACGCTCACATACACAGATCGAGCATCGCATTGCGATGCTCACAAACAACAAGACCACGTGGTCAAATGACCATGTGGCCAAACAGCGAACGAAAGCCCACGTCGAAGTGGCCAGCTTTCACAATACACAGATCGAGCATCGCATCGCGATGCTCACAAACAACCCAAAGCCCACCTAGCCTGCTTAACTAGGTGGCCAAACAGCGAACGAAAGCCCACGTCGAAGTGGCCAACTTTCACAATACATCGACCGCCCGTCTAGCTCGCTCAGCTAGATGGCCAAACAGCAAATTCGAAAGCCCACGTCGAAGTGGCCAGCTTTCACAATACACAGACCGAGCATCGCATCGCGATGCTCACAAACAACTCAAAGCTCACCTAGCCTGCTCAACTAGGTGGCCAAACAGCGAACGAAAGCTCACGTCGAAGTGATCAACTTTCACAACACATCGATCGCTCGTCTAGCTCGCTCAGCTAGATGATCAAACAGCAAATTTGAAAGCTCATGTCGAAGTGATCAGCTTTCACAATTTCGATTTGTCTATATGATTACTTGATTATATAGACATGTCGCGCGCTCGTATGCGCACCCTAACGGTCTGACTGCTCAATGGGAAGATATACAGCAGCGATTATGGCTAGATTACATGTAATTTAGCATACACACAGCGCTTCAGTGCTACTATTTAGGTAGATAGCATCGTGTTTCATAGCCTTAGGCTGCATAAGCACGTAAAACTTGAAGAAATAAAAAAAATAAAAAAACTCCAGCCCTTGAGGTGGGGCTGAAAGCTTCACCCGGACTCCCCCCCGCCCCCCTCCTTTAGACACGACAGTAAACGGAGCAAGGCTCCAATGTGGTGTATGGAATTCATCAATGACCAAAAACGTCATCTCCAACCGATGGTTTTAACTCGAGCTGAAGCTCTGAGCTTTAGAGATGCCACTTTCAGCCGGACCAATGATGGGTAACATGCTTTACTCCCATCGCAAGGCTGAAAGGACCGTGCTTGGTTTGAAGGCCACATGGTTGGACTGAAACCATACGCTCGCCGTGAACGGCCCTCGGCGATATTGTTTATTGGGAAAGTTCCGTGGAGGTGTTGAGATGGCCACACGGCCACACGGGAGCCAAATGATCATGTGATGGCCATTAAGGTTTTCGATGTGGTCTACTCTAGCCTCGGCCCGCCCGTTCGAGGGTGAGGGATGCACACAGCACATCCCTGACCATGACGATGTGCCACAAGGTGGAAAGTTGAAAAGACTCATGCGATAGATTCGAAGCAAGAAAATGTTCATCTTTGACTTAGTCACGTAGTCAAATGCATTGATTTTTATAGAACAACCTGTCGTTTTGAATCAAAATGTCGTAATACAACTTGAAGAATTGAGCCGACTTTCTTCTTTAGATCGTTGAAAGCTTGAACACAGACTTCGTTTCAAACAAAAGAAATGTTCTTTCAAGTTAGTTAAATGAAGAGTTCGACTAGCTTTGAAAAGTTCTTAATGAATCATCAAGAAAAGTTATCAAATCTCACGAAGTTTTGAATCTCTTTTAGAATCAGTTGATTACTATGACTTTCATCTTAATAGAATTCATTTAAAGATCTTGTTCGTTCACTTCTCTCCCCGGTCGGCCTCTCTCCCGTTCCCGTTCCACGATGATCTGTTTCTTTCATCATTTTGTATCAGTCTTACAACAAGCAGTCGTGATGCTTTTTATACTTCTAGAAAACGAAGAATACCCTCGAGACCTTGTAAATCGCCCTTCATACTGTTCGCTAACTCTGGATGAACCCAATGTTCTGTCCAGCCTCCTCCGAAGTCAATTACCCAAGTATCGTCGCTTCTGTCGATGAGGATATTGTCCGCCTTCGCATCACCCCATATTACTCCAATATCATGAAGTTTCTCGACGACCTCTCCGAGAGAGTGTGAGAGTGCGACGGTAAAATCTACGTATTAACCTCAGGTGTTAGCTTGGTTTTTAGCTCCGGACATTTTGCATGGTCAGCCGAGCTCTAGCTTGGCACCTTCAATGGGTCAGCCGAGCTACATCCTCATGAGGGATGCACACGTGACACAGCACATCACTGACCATGACGATGTGCCACAAGGTGGAAGGTAAGGAAAGGCTCATGCGATAGATCCGGAGCGAGAAAATGGCCCGTTATTACATTATGCCAACTGTGTGGTGCGCAAGTATGATGGAGAGAGACCGACTGAGAATCCAGCCCCTATCTACCTTGGCCATGGAGCAACGGTACCTTATCCCTTTGGATGTTATAATCTTATCGCTGTAACGGCTTGATGATTGTAAATGATCAATTGATCATACCCTTATGTAAAGCCCTATCCCCCCATCAGCCCCGTGGCGGCGGTCAGGCGGAGCGACGTGGTTACGGCTGTAGCCTGCTCCCCCCCCGGCCTGCAGCGTTGCTCTCGTTTCGGGCGACTTCTCGCACACCTCGAAGACCGACAGCCTTATGTCAGTGAAGCGTCTCCACTCAGTAAGGGAAACCCCCGATCTTCTAAATTGCTTCCCAGCTGAACATCACATGTTCTCGTGCCTGGATCAAAATCAAAGGACTTGAAACTCGTCGACCCCACGTTGGATTTTGGCAATAGTCAATCATATGCTAGCCACAAATATCCCCGGAGTACATTTACAAGCTAAGGTACGCAGAGGTAAAGCCGTAGCCCCAACTGCACGAGGTAACGTGGTTCTCATGCTGAGGGGTGCGTTGACGGTGTGTTGCTTAGGACCAGGAGCATGGATCGACGTCGGCGGCGTGCGGCTTCTGGGGTTGTGCTTTAAGGCTTGATCCGCAAATAGTACAACACGCAGAAAACTCCCCACGGGCGACTACGGCCGTAATCTCCAATGCAGTTTAGCGGAAGCAGTCTGCCAGCAATTGGCACTCCGGTCTCCAGCATCCGGATACATATCTCCTCCTCCAAATCCTAGCGGTCGGATGAAGCCGACCGCCAGCCAAATGCGCCATAAAAGGAAAGAATCCTGGTACATTGTGGTACTCCAGGCACCGCTTTCGGTCTATCAATCCACAAGTGTCGGTCCTTGTACCGACGCCCCTGATGTTGTACGGAGGTACAAGTGGTAGGTGCGACTATATCGACATAAGGCAACATGCAATCAAAAGAATCATTACTTTATTGATTGTAAAGATGAAAAGCCCAAGAGAGATCTGCGATCTGTCCCTATAAGGTTATTGGAGGGTCGCCAAGAGCGCGGAAAGAAGGGGCCTGTGATGGGTGGTGGTGGTTGGAAATGGACAGCTCCAGAATCCGGATGGAAACATGCTGCAAGCCATGGAGGATCGGGATATATTCAATTCCAGCACATGGGCATACTGTATTAGAAAAGCATTGATCCCGGGGAGCTGGCCATCTGGGGTACCGTGCTTTGGACGTGCAGGTGGGATGATATGGTTTGGAAGAGCGAGTGGGGATCCAAAGGGTCATCTGGAAGCAGTGCTTTTACTCATACCATACAGTACAATAAGTACGAAACCTACTATTGCACACTGTAAGAAGTCGCATATCGACCCCAAAGATTTAGCGTGCCTGCATGGTTCAATCGAGGTTAAAGCTCCCCCCCCCCGGTCAATAATTGAATCTCGCAATTTCAATGGAGGAGGTAAATACTGCAGCTACCGAGAGAGAGAGCGAGTATATTGACCACCACTTCTTCCACCTCACCATCATGACCCCACCATCTACATCTCTTCGTTTAAATATGCAGCCGCTCCGGGGGCTGTCAGCTATATGTACGGTTTGTGCATATACAGGCAACAATCCTGACGCATCCGCAACGGTCATGGAAGGGCAAGCCGGAAGATTAGCCCCCAAACCGCAGTGCTTGTAATGCTGCGAAAAACCGTTATGACTGCGTGAGATTTATTGTCTTTACAGCTAGATTACAGGGTCGAGGCCCCCAACAGCCTTACCGGTCGTTGTTCCCCCCATATCATATAGTACGACGTTCAATCCTGTTCTTGAAGAATTCGACCAAGGACCAACACAGGGTGGACGAAACCCGGTGAATCATGTCGGGGATGGAAGGACAAGCGATCATGGGTCTGGCGCAAGGCGCCAGTGTGGTCCAGGATGAATTGGCTTTTACGGAAGCGGAAGAGAGGGATCCAGGCGAAGAACAAATGGATGCTGCTACGGAGGGCATCACCGACCCGGCCTCGAAGGATAAATCAAATACAGCAGACCCTGGTAAAACCTCGAACCCGTTGAAGGCACGCAAAAGAACCAAGACAGGCTGCCTTAGTAAGTTGTAGATTTAGGATCTTTGGGGTTCACCAAGGCTGATCGGAGATAGCATGTCGCAAGCGAAGGATTAAGTGTGGGGAAGAACGGCCAACGTGCAGCAATTGTGTCAAATCCAAACGCAACTGTGAGGGTTATACCCCTCGGGTCATATTCAAACACCCCCATGTTGCCTTTCGTCCTACCGATGGGACCCCTCCAGTGCATACGGGCCAGTTTCGGACCGTGCCGAGTCAAGATGAAAACGCTGGCCACTTTGGGCGCCAGCCAGCTACCTCTGGAAGCCATGTTCCGCTACCTTTCATTGCACCGCGTCCTCCAAGTCAAGAAGAGCAGGCTGCAACGCAAGGCATGGGTAGCATGTTGTACCAGACATTGCCTGGCGGTCAATATGGATTCGGTTTTACTCCAGATGGTCAATCGCATTCGAGCAGCGATCTACCTCCTCCAATACCTCAACACCTACTTCGTCAAGGAACTTCGTTCGAAAGGGGCTTCGTCACTCCCAAAACAGAGGGGTCCGCCGGGAATTTGTCGTATTCGCCATCACATCCTCATTTCCAACATCATCAAAGCACCGGCGAAAGCGATAGTGGAATCGATATGAACTATGCGGGATTCCAACCCGACTGGTCACAAGCCTCTCCCTCTTCGACTATCGTGCCCAGTAGCTTTATGGACGGGCAAACGAACGGGGTTAGCCCCACAGTCGGCGATATGACAACACAGTATTGGACTGATCCGACAATCCAAGCATTGTTGGACGCTCAGGCTGATCAAGGTCATCCTACGAATTGGCATTCCACAACTCCAAACAAGCCTCAGGATGACTATCTAGCCTCCTTGCCTCAAGCAAGACAGAGATACCAGCAGCCGAACGACGCATTGCTCAATTGTGGTCCCACTAGGGCAACGATCAAGACTGATTCACAGTATAGTGGCTTGAAAGGCAATGGTAAGCACCAAGCCTTTTTTCAATGTAGTTAGAGCATTTCGATTCAAGTAGCTGCGGATAATGTGTAATATATAATCGTCGATTTACTGACGGGCTCCTTGCATGTAGGGTTGAGTTCAGCTAATGTACTTCGTTATCCTGATTCCTATGCGCGGAATCCTACTGCCGGTAGAATTGATACAAATCAAGCTAAACAGGCCTTTCCACCAGACTCTCGGCCCGAAATTGATGACCCAGAAGATGACTATTTCGATGTTGAATCCGATGCAGATACTGCGGTGGACGGTCACATTGCAGGCACCCCAACCCATGACCTTGGTCTGATGCTGGCAATCTCAGCGAGCCAAGGCGACAAAACCTTTAGATCACTGACCAACTATTTGAACGAGCCGAACGTCCTTGCGTCCTACCATCCAACGTACTCGGCTTCCCCACTGATGGATCCCCAGACTGCCCGACTGTTCTGCCATTTTGTGACGTCTTCGGCTCCAACTCTTTCCAGCTGCGAGCGTCATCCTAATAATCCCTCCATAATGTTCTCAGGCGCTCCAGTCCCTCTTTTCCAACGATCCCTTTGGACCTACTCCTTACCGATGCTAGCGCTCTCGCATCAAGGGCTGCTCCATGCAATGTTGGCAATTGCGAGCTTACACATAGCGAAGCTCCAGCACACTTCTCCTACCCCTTCTCTGAAGCACTACCACTACGCCTTGCGGCGTGTCTCGAAAGCCATCAGCCAGCCCTCGAAACGGAATCTCGTGGCAACACTTGCTGCCACACTACTTCTTGGGTGGTATGAAATTACAACCGCGGAACACAATAAGTGGAACAGCCATCTGGCTGGTGCTAGACAGTTAATCATGGACATCGACTTCGCCGGTATGACCAAGAGAGTAAAAGCACATAAAGCGCAGATAGCGGCCAATCATAGAAATCGCTTCTATGATGGTTTCGCATATGGTTATCAACAGACCTATATGCCTACGAACGATCTCAACGATCCCTCATTGAATAACGAAAACGGTCTTGACGAAAATTTAATTAGTACGATTATGGGTTGGGACACCCGTTATAGTGACTACGGCCAGGTCATTGAAAACGAGGAACCTGCACGAGCTTACAACAAACCTCTTACAGAAAAAGAGATTGAGACCTTCGAGATGCAATGCGATCTCTTTTGGTGGTATGCAAAGCAAGACATGTATCAGAGCATCGTCAGCGGTAATCGTCTATTGTAAGTCTAGAAATCCTTCAAAGGTAACAAAGTGGAAGGGGCTGATCCCAAGTAGACTCTCTTACGACCGATGGAGCCACTGCCCCCCGAGAGCACCAATTGGTAAATTGGACGCCGTACACGGAACCACGGATCATCTTCTTTTACTCGTGGCTCGGATTGCCGATTTCGCTGGAAAGGATCAGCCAAGGAAAAGGAAGGTAGCAGAATTAAAAGAACGACAGCAAAAAGCTCAGCAAGCCGCTGCGATGGGTGCACAAGCAACAAGAGCCCCCAACCTAAGCATGCCTCCACCCCAAAAACCCATGTACGGCATGATGCCCGATATGGGCCCGGTCCGCCTACCTGCCGGCTTCGACAACGACCGCCGCGCCCGCATCCCCACCGCCATCCCCCTCAAAGACCAAGAGCTTGACGCGGCAACCCGAGCCGCCGAAGCCGAATGGGCCGAAATCTGCAACGCCCTCGACACCTTCGAAGACGCCTTGGGCCCAGACTACCAGCCCCTCTCCTCCGAGCACATGCCCCCCTTGTCCACCCCCTTTGGCCCCGCTCTCTACTACCGCACCTACCCCATCCACTGCGTCTGGACCCTCTTCTACACCGGCCGCATCATCACCGCCCGCTGCCAGCCCTCCATGCCTCCCGCCGCCATGATCGCCGCCGGCGTCGCGGCCCCGCGCACAGCGGGCTGGGCCAACACCATTGGCCGCATCTGCGCAGGCCTCCAGCCCGTCTCAACCGAAAACACGCTCAACCCGCGCCACGGTGCCGCGCTCATGGATACGTGCATGGCGCTCTTCCACGCCGGCGTCCAGTACCGCGACGCCGCGCAGCGCGGCTGGACCATCACCAAGTTGCGCGATGTGGCGCGCCTCACCGGCTGGCAAACGTCTGCGCTGATAGCCAGCGGCTGCGAGCGCAGCTGGATGAAGGCCGCGGAGATGGGGCGCGGGCCGCCGTATACCAGGACGATGAGCGCGAGCGCGGTGGACGATCGGGTGAGTGGGCGGGCGAGAGATGGGGAGAAGGGGCCGCCGAAGGATAATAACGATCGGAGGTTTATCACGGTCAATCCGGGGACAAGGGTGTACTGGGCGTTGGGGATTTTGGGCATGGAAGAGGATATGAAGGTTTTGGATCTGAAAGGGTGAAGGGTGAGTTTTCGAGAGAGGAGGGAGACTGGGTTAAGATATCGGTGCTGATTTTTCGGGGGGGGGGGAAGTGGAGATATATATCGATCGGATTTGGGGGGGGGGCTAAGTAACAACGAAGGTTTGGGATACCTCTTACGACAGAAATGAGCATGGCGAAAAGTTTTTGGGAGTTTTTTTTTTTGAGGCGAATTGGGGGGGGGGGTTGGGGGGAAATGAAGAATAACGAAAAACAACACCAAAAGTTGGAGGAAAGATGATGATGGGGACCGGGTGTGTAGGATGCATATATATAGGGATGCATATACATGCGAAGTTATGCAATGCAATGCAATCGAGGCACTCTTCTTCTGCTCATTTGGGATTATGTGATTATGTGGTGGATGAAGAGGGGGGTTTTCCTGCGCCGGTGGATTGGACTGGGGGCGTTTTTTGCTGGGAATGATGGATCTGGATGGCTTTGGTTGGTTGTGATGAATAGGGGATGGTTGATGGAGGGGAAGGGTGGTGGGGGTGGGGGTGGGGGGTTTGGCGGAAAGGGATGGGTGTGGTGGTGTGGATGGGGATGTGGATGGGTGGGGGGTTTGGCGGAAAGGGGATGTGGTGGTGGTGGGGTGAGAAGGAAGGGGTAGTAAGGAGATCGATTGGTTGGTTTTGTTTTGGTTGGGTTTTTATACATTTGGCGGATGGGGGGGATGGGAGATGGGAGATGGGAGGGGGGAGGGAGGGACTGGGGGAATGATAAGGTGGGTAATGAATGGGAGTAGGTGTCATGGTATTGAAGAATCATGCATGTCGTTCATACCTTTGCAGCGATTCGCTTTTCTATTCTTCGCACCCACCCACCCACCCACCTACGCCCGCGCTCCTAATTCGTAGGTAACCTCCCCACCACCTCTGCCATCTCCCCGTCGCTATAGATCCGGAACCCCTTCTCCCTTGTCACGCTCGCCAGCTGCACGTTCTTCGCATCCAGCTTCTCCTCCATGACTTGCTTCAGCGTCTTGAGCACCATTGTTTCGGCTTCGGGCAGCGTGAGGGATTTGTGGAATTCGTTTTGCAGCTCTGCTTGCGCGCCTTCGGAGCCGGAGCCGATGGCTTTGGCGTCGTAGCGGTAGAAGGTTCCGGAGGGTTCGGCGTGGTATCTGTTTTTTGGGGGCGGGGCAAGGTTAGTGGGTCGTGTTGGGGTGGGAGAGGGTGTGGAGGGAGTTGGGGAGGACGTACAATTGCGGTCCTTCCTCGTCGATCCCAGCAATCAAGAGCGCTACTCCGAATGGCCGGCTCATGATACTCTCCTCGCCCTGGGCGCCCTCGCCAAACCGCAGCGCCAAATCGCAAATCGCCTGTGTGCAGCTCTCGACCCTCAGCGGTTCGTTGTAGTTGAAAGCGTGGTTCTGGCTCTCGACGCGGGCGTGCTCGACCATAGAGCGGGCGTCGGCTTGTAGGCCGGACATGGCACAGCCGATGTGGCGGTCTATCTCGACGATTTTTTCGACCGAGGAGGTTTCGAGGAGGGTGGAGGTGACGCGTTTTTCAACGCCGAGGATTACGCCTTCGCTGGTGGCGACCTGGGGAAGAGGAGTTTTAGTTGGTGTTGTTCCAGGGAGGAAGTAGAGGGATGGGTACCCCTATGGCTGTTGAACCTAATTTGATGGCTTCGAGGGAGTATTCGACTTGGAAGAGGCGGCCTTCGGGGGAAAAGGTGCTGTAGGTAGTATTAGATTTGAGAATCCGTATAAGAGTATGGGGGACAGACTTTATGCCCCGATCTAGAAGCTACATTAGTATGCAGATAGCTATTTCGAGGATATTGAGAAGCTTACCATATTCTGATCTGGCAATGAACATTGTGATAGAAGCAGGAGAGATGAGCGAGGATATTCAAGCGTAATATCCCTCTTAGTAGCAAGCTTTGCCTTCCACAGTCCAAACTCTGCCGTGATCAAGACGTGGAGAGCAAATTAGAGAATTGATGTACAGATAGAGCAAAGTAGGCAGAGTGTCTACGAAACACAGAGCTTCCAGATGACGCTAGTCCTAGAATGGACAAATATTTATCCGCGCTTCAAGGTCGCGTTCTGCCCGCATCCACTTCGCAAGCTCAAACCAATTATTTAGCAACTCCAAATGCTAGAGCGAAGTATACATTCGTCTCCTTGCCTCATGCGCTACCAAAATGTCCGGCTCTGCAAACCCTCGAAGCGCGCCGAATAACGACAGACGAACCTCCGCAACAACGAGCGCGAAACCCCGCGTTCCTTCGTCTCGTACTGGAACTAAAGGTCGGCCTGGCTCCGCAGGAGAGGTCCAACCAGATGACTCTGCCAGCAATGCGCCTCATCGAAGGAAACCTTCGGGACCAGAAAGAGCTCATGGATCAACTCGGACTATAACTGAAAGGCGGACGGAGAGGGTCACTGATACGACGAGGGAAAATGTTCGAATTCGGATACGGAGTCCGGTCAAAGCTGCTGCTGGTGAGGATAAGGGAAGCTGGAACTCAGAGTTTCGAAAGTCACCGAGGCCCAGTAGTCCAATATCGCAGTCTTTACCTTCACCCAAGAAAAAAGAGAAGGAACCACCACGTAGGTTGAAGCCCTCATAATTGGGCGTTCAAAGTAAATTGTGCTGACTCGCTTGCATCTCAGCACCCTGGAAGCCAGAAGCAAAACTTGTAGAGCCTACGAAAGCGCCTCTCGCCTCCCGTGTCTCCAAACCCCCTCTCTCAACTTCAATGCCTCAGTCGCTTGAGCCCCAACCGTTGAAAGAACTGACGTCTAGTGCACAAGAAGTTGCGATACTGGACGATATATTGTTCGTGCTTATGGGCTACGAAGGGCAATACATTCGATTCAAAGAATCCTACAAGCCAGCCGAGGAAAAAGAGCGTCTTGCTGGACCAAGCTACCGAATGTTACCAGGCTTGGACCCCAGTCTACGAGATCTTGCGAATTCTATACTGAAGATGGCAACGTACTACGGCGCAATGGAGGCATTCGTGGAGGTGCAAAGTAGACAGGAATTTGGTGCTATTAACCACGCATTATGTGCCTCAATTCGTAAGCTGCTCAAGGATTACCTTGTACTCATTGCACAGTTAGAAAATCAAGTCATCAGCAATAGCTCATTCACCCTACATTTGTTACACTTACATACGCTTCCCACGAGTCACATGATGTTCCAGCTCTACACCCTAGGTCAGGAGATATTACAGAGAAATTCTCTTCTGGAGGAAAATCTAGATGACTCTGCAGATTTCGACGATGTCGATAACATTCTTGAGCAGCTTCGCGAGGGTGGCGAACTAGCCCCTGGGAGCATGGCCACGAAGGTTTGCAAGGGAGGAAATGTCATACGCCTACTCACAGAGCGCCTCTCTTTCATGTCCGGAGATCCCGCAGCAAGGACTTTGCTTCAGACTTTGTTACGAGACTCTAGCCGACCGTATATGGCCATGTTGAATGAATGGTTGCATCATGGTGGTATCAAAGACCCTCATGCCGAGTTCCTGGTTAAAGAGCAGCAGAGTATTAAGCGGGAGAAGCTAGAAGAGGACTATACTGATGAATACTGGGAAAAGAGATATACTATTAGAGATGGCGACGTGCCTCCACAGCTCGAAGGGGTCAAGGATAAAGTGCTACTGGCGGGAAAATACCTCAACGTAGTAAGAGAATGCGGTGGAGTGGACGTCAGCATAGAAGTCAAGGACGTGCCAAAATCCTTCGACGATCCTCGATTCCTGGACAACGTCAATGCCGCTTATGCTCACGCCAACTCTTCTCTTCTTAAGCTCTTGCTTACCACACACGCGTTATCAGATCGCCTTCGCTCCATGAAACATTACTTCTTCCTCGACCGATCGGACTTCTTCACTTACTTCCTGGATCTCGGCGCTTCAGAGCTGAGGAAACCCTTTCGAGCAGTCAATGTTGGCAAGCTACAGTCTCTCTTAGATCTGGTACTCCGCCAACCTGACAGCGTAGCCGCTCTCGATCCTTTCAAAGAAGATGTCAAGGTGCAGATGAACGACGTAGGCCTCACCAAATTCCTAATGGGCGTTGTGAATGTCCGAGGAATAGATCAAGATGCACCAGACGAAAGCCTAGACCGCTACAGGACGCCAGCCACGCAGCCATCTGCCGAGGATCATGAAAGCAGCATGACAGGATATGAAGCCCTCGAATTCAAATTTTCCGTCCCTTTCCCGCTGTCCCTCGTCATAAGCAGCAAAACCGTCCTCAGATACCAAATCCTATTTCGCTATCTCGTATCCATGCGCCATCTCGAGGGTCTCCTTGTCAACAGCTGGGAAGAACACCACAAAGTCCTCAGCTGGACTCACCGCAGCCCCGACCCGAAACTCGAGCGATGGAAGCGAAGAGCTTGGACGCTGCGAGCAAGAATGTTGGTGTTTGTCCAGCAATTCACGTACTACTGCACCTCCGAAGTCATTGAGCCAAACTGGCACAACCTCATGGCTCGCGTCAACGGGGATAGCACGAACGGCAGAGATGGATCAACACAGAAAGTCACAAGGACGGTGGACGAGTTGATGGAAGATCATGTCGACTTCCTCGATACCTGTCTCAAAGAGTGCATGCTCATGAACTCCAAACTCCTACGTGTAAGCCCCCGCCTTCCCCCTCGATCTCACCCCAAAAGCTGACCACCATACAGATCCACTCCAAACTGACCTGGGTCTGCCACCTCTTCGCCACCTACACCACCACCCTCTCCCGCCAACTCTTCTCCGCCTCCCAATCCCTCGCCGGCACCCCAGCTGCCACAACCTACCTAACCGCGCAATTCGCCACCCGCCACCGCCCGGTCCCTGAAGACCTGCTCAAGTTCGACCCCGACCGATTGGGCAAGTTGGACGATATGATGGACAAGTACGAGTATAATTTCAACCATCATCTGAGGCTGTTGCTCGATGCGCTGGATTATTATGCGGCGACGGAGACGGTGGCGTTAGGGCGGTTGTGTGCGCAGTTGGCGGCGGCGGGGGAGAGGGGCGGGGAGGAGGGAGGGAGGGGGGGTTTTGGTTGACGTGTTCTTGTTGTTTTTCTGGGTGGGGGAAGGGTGTTCGTTTTGATGGGAAGGAAGGAGGCAAGCGTGGCGTCTCAGGGCGTTTATATATGCGAAGCAGCTGGGCATGAGACATTACGGGTTAGGGAGCATGAGATATGAGGTCCTATACGAGATTTGAACGAAAGATGGCTTCCTTAAGCTACCTCCATAATTAAAATCGCCTGTACGGAAAAGCATGTATCACTTCGTTGGGCACGAAAAGTTTCGGCTTCATCTCCGTCTCCAACTCCATAGTATTTAAGTCAGGGACAGTGAGTCAGAGATCAACAATACATCCATTGTACTAGGGAGAGAGATTCGCGATAGAATTCACGGCTTTTGCCGTGACTTGGGCGATTGGATTTGGGATTGTCTTGTCCTTTGGGTACGCGTCCAGAAGATTGGCGGCATCGTTCTCGAAAGCGAAGCGAGTACCACAACATTCCTAACCTTCTTACCGAACTTCGCACCATAGAATGCAATCAAACATGGCGGTTGACCGTCCTCGAGCTATCGTCTCAGCGGGAAAACAATCTCAGTACAAAGAATTCGCCCCTCGGCGCTCGTCTCAGCATCTTGGCGGACGAGATTGTAGAATAAGGATAGCTATCCTCCCATTTTATCCTCATCCTCCTGTGTCTTGATTCTCGCCGGTCTTCTCTTGTTTTGGGTCTGCAATTAGATACCTTGGATCGATATCCTAATTCCAAAGACATTTGTCCATCATTTTCTCGTCCACGCTGTGTTGGAGAGCCATCTGTTGTTATGTGTTCAAAGCACAGCCATGAAGCGAGAAGCCAATCTTCTCTACCGGAGTGTGGCCGCAACCCAGCGCCTCACCGCCATCATGCTCTCAACTACATGTCGAAATAAGTCTACTTGTTTCGAACCTTTTATTTTTGAACCTATGTTGGAGGGAAGCACCTTGTGACGTCCAGTGAGATCCTTGCAATTGAGGCGTGGGTCCAATGGCCGAATCATGTAAACAGTGGACAATGCCGCTGATGGAGAGATGGGTACTAGGAGTTGTCACACCAATGCGAAAGTTCCTTATGTGTCGCGGTTATGGCAACCTTGGTCCCGTGTCTAAACTTTCTCTGGATGTTTCAGTAAGGTGGTCCGAACAAGAGCGCATATCGGGAAGTTCTCCCTGTGATACTTATATTAGACCCACAACGACAGACTTCAATACTTAAAGCGTTGGGTTTGTGGACCTTAATCAGGCTCCAGTATTTAATTGTAAGAGCTACGAAATCTACAGTGCCGAAATCTTAAAAAGACTTTCGAAAGATTTATCAAACCGATTGCGCGATGCGCGATGCGCACAATTGATTTCTTACGTTGGGCAATGCTCCTATACGCTTCACCAAACCTCACATCTGCTCAGCAAAGTAAACAAAGACAAAATCTTTTAGGCCATGGCAAAGCTAACAAAACATCGTCTAGCGCCCAACGACATCCTTCAAAGCGGCCCCTACGTAATCCAGCTCTGCGGTGCCAACGCGCAGTACGTAAAGCAGGACCTCGACCTGATCTGGAACGCACTGCAAGGCGTCATCGCCGATGCCCACTACGGCACATCCAGTCCGGCGTATCGAGCCTTCTTCAAAGACTCCATCTACGACGCCTTCGTCGACGAGATGTTCACGAACATCACTACCGGCGCGTCCATTCAAAAGCTCAACGCCAATACTCCAGCGTCTCCAGCCATCACATGCATAACAGGTCCTGATATAGTTGTTCAGCACACCGCAAGCGGCAAGAGCGATCTCTGGAGCGTATGCGCAGACAACCCGAATTTCGCGGCGTTCTACCGTCCAGGCACAAATTGGATATTCCTCTGTCCCTTTTTCTTCCAGCTCGTCCAAAGACCGGTTATTGCTCCAGGCCGGACATCAGTCTGTCCAATCGTATCTGGGAACCAATTCCGGGGCAAATGGGGCTTGCTAGTGCAAAACCAGATGTATATACTCATGCACGAAAGTAAGTTGTTATCGGAGTGACTACTTCCCAATTTGTACCGAGTCTTGAACTGCAGGACATGTTTCCGGGAGCACTCTCCTCAAATTTTTGCTCCAGACATGTCTCATCACTCCGAAACCCACCTTGAAGAAAAGTAACGCTGACTCCTCAATTGGCGGGCAGTCCTACATTTCTACCTCGGGAACTCGCCGCCACCGGCCACGAATTCGGCGACGGAGGTCAATGATATCAATGCCGCGTTTGAGCTCTCGAGCGTCGACACGATCAGCAATGCGCAGAGTTACGTATTCTATGCTGTTAGTAAGTTTGACCGTCTCGTCAGCGCTGCTACATGTGTGACAACTCAACGGGCGAATGCTGAGATACCGGTGATCATAGTGGTAGCGAACAATTGCAAAAAATTCCCTACGGCTACGGCTGATGATCCTAAACACTGTAGAGGAAGGTGTTTGAAGCAGCTTGGAGGGCCGGCGTACGACATTGTTGATGTGCAAGGGACGTTGGAATTCAACGGTGTGACGGTGGATCAGAACGCGGTGCCGTAATTCTCTTCACTCTCCAGTGGGAAGTCTCGAGGAGAGCGAGCCCGGATGGGGTACTCGATCCGCACCTGCATAGATTGACACTCCTCAGAAGGCATATTGCGCTGAGAAAAACATGTACTCCAGATAAGGATACCATTAGTTGCGTCGAGCGGAATCGTTGATTTGTCTGTATTCTCGATATTTACACCTCTTTGTATTGAATTGGAAAAAAACCAAAAAGACCACGGCCTGATAAAGCATCGGCTTGGTTTAAAGCTCGGGATTGCGGTCAATACCGTACTTGCGGTAAATCTGCTCATCTAAAGGCTTGAAAATTCCCAAGGTTTCACCCAAGTTGTTCTCTCCTAAGCAAATCTCAGGAATTCGAGCACATCACTCCGCGTTGGCCCCGCGAGATTGAAAGATCCTGGTGTACTTCCCCCGTATTCCAAAACACGAATGCATTTCGCACAAAGCTTCCCCCCGGGATTCAACAAACCCCGAAGCTGGAGACGGCGCTTGGAAAACCGTTCCCTCGCCGATTTTCCCCTAAACTCTAGCACATTCTGGAGATGTTAAGGTCGCATCTGCACGGTTTCTTGTTTTTGACTTTCAATCGAGGCATGACAAAGTTTCAGACCATGTTGTGAGAATGATGATCGGGTACCAGGATGCCTAGACGTTAGTGATGCAGAAGCCTAACCATCGCCAGGAAAACGTGAGTGTTGTCTGGAACCTTGAGCCTGAATGGGTTTGAAGTTTGTAAGGGGGCATGGAGAGGCAGATTCGCGGTAGGTATGGATGGCATGTATGAATACCGACCGTTGACCTGCTCGCACATAAATAGTTTTTCTGCAATATGAGTATACAGCAATATATAATATCCTGGGTATCGTCGCAAGCGTCTAGGGAACACGAATGTTTGATCACGACTCTACTCGAAGAGCCAGCTTGACTGGAGGCTATCGGCAAGCGGAGTGGAGGCATGGAAAGGCGTAGAAGGTGGCAATTGCCACCTCGTTGCCACCGATTACCAATAGCTCGGGCAACAAGGAGGAGAACATGGGGATAAATAGGGAGTCCATCCCCATCCATGTTTTCCCTCTAATACTTCGGATTCAGCCAAAAACGCGCTTTTGCCCCGCCCACCTACTCCATAGATTCAGTACAGAAGGAGTGCTTGGCACCTCTGGGCGGCTTCTGGGCCAAAATTTGGCTGGGGCCTGCCAAGGGGCGCCGAGTTTGCCCAAAGAGCTGTACATATGTTTATCGTTCAAACGGAGTCGATGCACGATAGCTTTCCAGACCCCGTCTCCTACATTTTCATGAAGCTCCTCCCATCAACCTGACCAACCACATTGCAGTTCTAACCCTCTAACTCCGTCTCTCCTAACTGTCTCGCCGGCTTTGCCAGCATCTCTTCCTCAATCTTCCACTTCCTCATCAGTCTCTCATCAGCCGTAATCACGATCGCTCCAACTTCAGGATCAAGCGCATAGCTCCTTGTCGTGGCATTCGACGAGCCAATAAGCGTAGCTCTGGGACCTTCTGCAACGCCGTTGTCCTTAGGTAGCGTTACCCAGGGCCTCTTAGCATGATATGTCCATCCATTTTCTGCCTCACGATATCACACTGCCATTAACGGAGCTGGATGTTCTTCTAGCAAGCGGCTTGTAGGAAGCGGAGAGAGGAGTGAATGTATGCTGCTGCCAGCATGCCAGAGATGTTTTAGAGTCGAAGACACAATTAGCGTAGCGTAGAGTCAGAGTTGAGCCTGGAGCTGACGTTGGCAGGGAGATAACTAGCTGCTTAGCGCGACTTTCGTATAGGACCGGGGCTTGTTTTCTATCCAGGCACATCACGATTCACATATCCAAGTATTTTTCTTTGAAAACCCCACGGATCGCTGAATGTCGGTGATCATGCCTCAAAATGAGTCAGAAGCGTAACTGGTCGTCAATCGTCCAGCATCCGGAGGTATTGCCCCTCAAACAAGAAGCGAAGAAACGTAGTAGTAGATTCACAGAGGCCATTCATAGGTTCAGAAATAGAGACTGAACGGAATGAAAGTCTTCGTTATGGAACACACAGAGTTGAGACCCAGTTGGGAGAGTTTTATCACGTGACTGGCGTGCCATACCGGTGATGGGGGCATGGCAAGGTGCCTGCAGCGATGCAAATGCGCAAATGTGAAACCATCGGAGCGGTAACCAGGTGAAGAAGAGAGTTACTACTGAGCGCCGGACACCACTCATGCATTGCAAATCGATTAATCCATGGCTGAGCCAGAAAATAGACTCCTTCGCAGATTATCGCCATAGCCACCTCGTTTGTGGGAATGAAATTGCTGAACCATGCGTCAAAGCTTAATGTTAAGCCGGGCGCTGGCACAGGAATGAATATAATCGTCTGACCAAATGTTGTACTAGAATGAATGATAGGTTCGCTGTCGGGGCGATTCCTTGGCTTAAGCAGTCCGCATTATCTCGGCAAGCTGCAAGTGTCCCCAGCTGCATTGTGTTCTCCTGTAGGTTGTGGAAGTTGCGAGTCATAATTCGCAAGGCAGACTACATGACGATGAATAATGTACTCGTCAAGGGCAGAAAGTTTAGCTTTGTCGGTAAGGGGCTCCGTTGAGATTCAGTTAGACAAGTGGTCGATTAGGGTACTGGCAGTACGTGTAGACTTGTACCGCGCTTTCGTACCGGGATGTAGAACTCCAGGGGGCAGCTTTTCGCGTCACTGGTGGAGTAGTACAAGTGAGGGCTGCTTGAAACGCAACGCGACTGGTATCCTTCGTCTAGCTTTGGCGTTGAATGTTATCTGCATAGTAAAATTTCTAATGTCCGACCTTTCATGGCAATTTCCACAGACCTGGCAAAGGTCGGGAAAGACAAGACGACCCGAATTCAAAGGTAAGATCATGTATGATTGCCCATGCACATGGCGAGCACGCTCCGCAGCGTTGGATTGCAGTCTAGGATTCGACACGCTCGTCCAGGGGCGTAATATCTCCGTTAAGTAGAGTGGTTTGAGGATCGAGACGGCATTAGCGTTGTCATGCGCTGAGGTGACATGCACGTAGCCCATTGCGGATGGGACGAAGGCTTCCAACTCCTGTGTTTGCAATCATCTGGGAAGTAGTGCTGCCATCTACACGGGGCAAGCTTACTTGAAATCGCCAAGAACGCATCTAGGAAGATACCGCTGTCGATGAAAGTTGGTAGGATGTTTGTTCGGAATTCAAACCTCGTATTCATTGTGGGGAGACTGAGAGCTGTCTTTCGAATGCCAAGCGAGGCAACAGTGTTTGTCATCCAGGTACTTGCAGCCGCCGGTGGAACCGTTGAAGGAGTCTCACCGGTGTTGAGACGACCATCGCAGCTCTGGAAGGCCTCTTTGATTGCCCCTGAAGATTCACATTTGTGCCACACTGCCCAGCCATTGACGGAAGACCCAGGGCCATGTCATCGGATAGAGGAAACTGTAGAGCTACTGCATGGGGTATCCGCAGACTAACCCAACCCCATAGTATAGTCTGAGAACTGCTCTAGAACTGTTTGTGGTGCAGCTAACTATTTAGCTTCGCATACAGCCAGATTTGCACTTGAAGATTGCCATTGCTAGCCACGGTCTCCAAGTCATCGACTTTTGGACTTTTCGACCACCAAGAGTACCCTGGCAACCGTTCGTCGGATCTTAGAATACTAGGGCTGCTTGTACTGTCCCGTCACCGAAATTACAGAGGGCAGCGATGCAGTAGTCTCAAATAAAGGAGATGTGTCCGTCCGAAGATCTGACTGGAAGGGATCGTAATGGCATTAGCTGCAGACAACTCTTGGCCAATGATGGTTTTCTGTGCTGGCGCGAGCACCGTCTGGGTCTGTCGAGTAGCAAGAGTAAGTAAACCGGTGAACAGTGTGTCCGGTGACTCTTCAGTGTCGATATTGATTGGTCTTCTATACCGGCGAGAGAGCCAAATATGATCAAGTGATCCCAACTGCACAGTTTTGCTGCAGCAATGAGAATAGACTCACCCACTTGCGCGATTGCGATCTTACCTGAAGTGTTAGAGGGTTATATTGTTACTTACCGCGGTACAATTGCTCCGGCCATTAGTGCCGCAACAATAGATATCCATAGCAACATTATACAGGATCCTTGGCCAGAGCATTGCCTAGTTCAACAGGATGCAAGATGGCCCCGTGATAGGGCTTCGCGATGGATGATGTTGTAATATGCCAGCGAAGCCGTAGGAACCTTTCCAGTCAAAGGCCCCTTTTCTGACCTAACAAGAAGGCCGCCTCTGCATAACCACCTGGGCTGCCTTGTTTTTGTTGTATCCTTTCTTCAATGAACAGCATTGTACACTTCAAGAAAGAAGGATATAGAAGTACAAATGAGATGAGATGGTGTAAGTCATGCACAGCAATCTGTGCCTCTAAGCATCGCATGCCATCATGTGTACTGACATGTTTCAATTTCGTCACCTAGAGATCCACAAGCAAACACAACGGCAGTCGACAGCCAGTATTTGCGGCTTGTTACTATCCACGGACGAGACTTCCAGCAATACTCAATCGACAAATCAGTTCACCTTGTTCCTGTCGATGATGTGGGCATATGTCCCACCAGTATAGTGACAGGAGAAACAGCTCACATGTTCGTAGGAAGAAGCGGACCGACTCGAGACTCAAAACCAGGTGCTCAACATTGTCTTCGATGGCAGGTTGATCTTCCCACCTATCAACTCTATTAAAAGTGTCCTGGACTGTGGATATGGTGCAGCTTCTTGGGCAATCGAAGTGGCTGAGAACAATCCCGATTGCACCGTACGACGTCTCAACCTTGTCGTCATTGATAACTGACCTTCTCCAGGTCATCGGTGTCGATATCTCACCCCACATGAAGCCTGACAATCTCCCAGATAACTTTTGGCCACAGGTATGCTGTCATCAGTTATCTAGCAAGTAGCGCGAGGTTCAATAAGAGAGAGCGAGTATATCGTTTGGGGTCTAGTGCCCACGTCGCCAACATTTGAAGCACACCGTAGCCTTGTAACGGTCAAGCCAGGACTCCGAAACTATCTTATACCCAAGGGACTATAGCCGGACTCATAGATCAAAATCCTCTAATTACCCAGGTCCCACTGACAATTAGCTATTGTGATTCTCATCAGGAATCTTCCCTCACCACCTGGACACCCTGTCCTCGAAGCTAGGCGCTATTGTACAGCTTTTGGCCCTTCTTTAAAAATGCGAAACCTGGGAGCAACGATAATGACAGCTAGTGTTACGTGGAATAGATGAATATGGCTAACATCTTACATTGTAGCTCGACGACATTAATGAACCCTTCACATTCAACAGAGATAATTTTGATCTAGTACAATCGCGACTCGTAGGCGGTGGTATCAACAGGCCTCGATGGGCAACTTATTTCAGGGATATCAAGAGGTAAGCCACATCGAACCCGGTTTTTGGTCTTCCATAACCAAAGCAAAATCATACGACCACTCTGAGGGAACAGACGCTGACCTCCGGAAGAGTCTTGAAGCCTGGAGGTTGGGTACAGGTTATCGAATGTTATTATATGTGCCAGTCGGACAACGGCTCGATTACCGAATCGCACGCTATCCGGCAGTGGAGTAATGCGTATATGAGATCGCTCGATGGGGTTAAAGATCCGAGAGCCCCTTTGCAATTGCAAAGCATGCTCACAGCTGCTGGATTGGTCAATGTTGAAAGCCAGATGATCCCTTTGCCGCTCTGTGGATGGTCCAACGGTACGTTGAAGCGAGCTCATAAAAAATTGTATACCCATCACGGTTCACAGATGGGTCTTTAGAAATATAGTCCTGCACACTCCAACTGACTAAGACATGTTGTAGATCCCAGACAGCGTATGATTGGGAATGCAAACAAGGATAATGTCCAACAGGCTCTTAGGACTCTAGCTGTCTTCCCATTCACTCGGCGTTTGGGTATGACGATGGAAGAGGTAGATTTGCTTGTGGACCGAGCTCGTGCTGATGCCGCCAATCCAAGTTTAAAGGCATATTTTCCGTTGTAAGTGTTCCTAGCTTCAGGTTAGCTTTGCTCATGGACTCATCATCGAGTAGGTATGTCTGTATTGGTAAGAAAGCAGGTGGATGATCTTGGGATGGAAGGTGAAGCGTTCCCATCAGGAGGTGACGCTCGTTGAGAAGGTTGAGGGTGGGTTGTTGAAGCTGGACACTTGAAGGGAGTGGGTGTGTGCAACATATCCCACATGACGAAACGGCTGACTGTAAGCACTTTCTGAGATGCATGGTGTCTTCGTGTCTTGCTCTCAACTTTCACGCCCAATTCACTTGAGCATTTGGCTCGTACTTAGGTCAGTGACCATACAACATCAACGCACTCTTATATAAATGGCAAGATGCTGCAATTGACGTCATTAGCAATCTGAGACTGACCAAAGGCGACCTGTATGATGCGGTGATGGAGCCTTGGATGGTGGCTCTCGATGCTGCGAGGGAAGAATAGACAACGAGGAGAAGACAAACGCTGTTTTGGTGGGCGCAATGTTGTGGAAGGAGAGGGTTCCGGCTCCTGGACCTCACGCCAAGAACAACTGCTACTTAATGCCAGCATCTCGTCAATGGAAGTCAAGAGGCGCGGTCATAGCAAGCACGAAGCAATATGATTAATCTTTTGAAGTTAGGTCGGCATGTTCTGAGAGTTGGGCAAGGGGGGTTTTCTTAGGTCTGGAACGGTTTCTGGTTTCTGGATTCTGATCGATTCTCAAAACCCAGCAGAGTGGTACCGAGAAACACAATCAACAAAGCGGTCAAGTATTAACATGCAACATTCTCCTAATTGGTGTGCTAGTGAATTGTGTGTTCTTCGTAAAGACCGTGGTAAGCACTACTAGACTCTGGGTACGAGGTACAAGATGTAGCAAGGATCGAAAATGCTATCAACCAGACATTTCCCCTGACAGCAATGTCCTCAAGACCAGAGACTTCGATATCCACTTGTACCCAGACCACCAGAGCTGCGGCTCAGGAGGCCATCTCCCGATGAGGTGCTGATTTCAGATTGCTGGAACGAGACTGGTGCAGCACCTGGAGGTTGTACAAGGCAAGGCAGCTCGCTGCGCAGGCAGCCCGACACGAAGTTGGTTGGGTCCGGATGTCAAAGCGTAGTAGACGTGCCTATGGTGACCTGGTCGAATCGTAAGTTCTCACTGGTAGACAGGCCGGGGATGTTGTCCCGCGCATGGATAACTTATCGGGTTGCCCTAACCAGTGCCCGGTAACCCCCCCCTAGACCAGCCTGCAAGCCCTAAAACCACAGGGTACGGAGTAAGAAAAGACATCCTCCGTAAGGCAGTGTCTTAGGGCAACAGCCAAAACGGGCGCTAGATGCATTAAGCGCCATGCCTTATCCAGCCATTTCTCACTTCCATTCTTCCAGCAGTATGCCAAATACCCCAACCGGCCTTCAGACACGCTCACCATGCCTTCAACCTACAAGAAGGACAAGCCGTGGGATACTGATGACATTGACAAGTGGAAGGTAAGCCGAAGACTATACGAATTCCCTACACAGCGATACTAAACCCCATCCAAAGGTCGATACCTTTACTCCCGAAGACAACGCTGCTGGAACCTTTACCGAGGAGTCCTCCTTTGCAACCCGTATGATATCTCCACTTTCTGACATTCGCAGTGACGAGCCTTCGCGAGTTACTGAGACATGTCTTAGTTTTCCCCAAATACCGCGAAGTCTACCTCAAAGAAGCATGGCCCCTAATAACCCGCTCCCTCCAAAAATACCACTTAGCCTGCACCCTCGATCTGCTGGAAGGTAGCATGACTGTGAAAACCACCCGAAAAAGCTACGATCCTGCCTCCATCCTAAACGCCCGCGATCTTATCAAGCTCCTTTCCCGCTCCGTTCCTGCTCCACAAGCCATCAAAATCTTAGAAGACGGCGTAGCATGCGACATTATAAAGATCCGCAATCTCGTTCGCAACAAAGAACGTTTCGTCAAGCGTCGGCAACGGATTCTCGGACCCAATGGCTCGACCCTTAAAGCTCTTGAGCTGCTTACAGGATGCTACATCCTAGTACAAGGCAATACTGTTAGCGCCATGGGATCTTACAAAGGCCTGAAGGAGGTTCGCCGGGTGGTTGAAGACTGCATGGCCAATATACATCCGATATACCATATTAAAGAGCTTATGATCAAGCGCGAATTGATGAAGGATCCCGAACTTGCAACCGAGAACTGGGAGCGCTTCTTGCCTCAATTCAAGAAACGAACCTTGAGCAAGCGAAAGAAACCGCTTAAGGTAACAGACAAAAGCAAGAAGTCCTACACGCCATTCCCGCCTCCCCAAGAGAAGAGTAAGGTCGACCTCCAGATTGAAAGCGGAGAGTACTTCTTGGGTAAACAAGCAAAGGAGCGAGCGACCAAGGAGAGAAGAGAGGAGAGGCAGCGGGAGAAGCAGGTCGAGAAGAAGATGGCGCGGCAGAAGGAGTTTGTACCGCCCCAGGAGGAGGCGGATGCTGCGAGGAAAAGGGAGAAGAAGAGGAAAAGGAGGGAAGAGGATGGCAGTGAGGCGAAGAAGAGAAAGAAGAAGAGAGATGAGGAAATGGAGGAGAACTAGAGAGAAGGAAATTCTTGGCGTTTAGTGAGTTGGTGTGTAGCTTAGGAAGACACCTTGGTAAAAACTCTATCTATGGTTTGCCTCGACTTCATGTTTGAAAAGAGCTTCACCCCTATCTAATGCCAACACTAGCATTATTGCCGGAATTACAGCGAAAGACTGCTACTACAGATCCCGAAGCGATGTCCTGGGTAGTATTATTTTGGCCTGTCAAAAACGGCTCCCGCTTTCTCTTCTTTCCTATCATCTGACCAAGCGAGGACTTCCCCCAAAACTTCACTAAGCTCTGAGAAAGACCGGCGGTGACATGGAAGAAATTCCACGAATGCTTTTCCATTTCGGGTTTCTTACACCTGTCTTACGAACACGAACCTCTATCCGGATCCTGTTCGCTCTCAGCCCCACCACCCAGAACCCCCAAGCCGTCGTTCAGTCATTCGGCCGATCCAATGAGATGTTCCCAAACTTGAGCAAACACATAGTGGCATCATGCAAAATCTTACAAATAGGCTTCGTATTCAGATGTTTCTGATACTTGTCATCAAGGTGACTTCTGCGTTAACGAGCACTTGCTAGCAAGCAGAAGGTCCGATTATTTCGATCGGTCTATGCTACTTGGGTATATTCTTAGTGTATTGAAGCTTACCGAGTATGCGAGCATGGCCGGTAAATTGGGGACTTGTGAGTTTTCCAAGAAATAGTTTCAGGAGAGCTATTCTGTAACTCGATGTTGTGGGACAAACGACGGGTTGACGAATATGGGCGTAGTCGTGGTGAGTATAGGTAAAAAAGAGGTGATCCAAACCCATGAGCGTTCTTCTCCAATGGCGTCAACTCAAATTAGAAACCACTCAGCAGCAAAGCAGGAGAGGCCTAGGGCATCAAGGAACCCACCCACATCTAACCTCCTCCACACACAAGTAGTCTCTCTCATGTCTGCCTCAAGCTTTTCAGATTTTCTAATCCATACACCCTTCTACTCTTCCCTGATGTGACTAGGGCAAGGAACCCCCCATCGTCAAATCCTTTCTGTCAAACCCTTTCTTCGCCATCAAACCCTCCCTCCCGCATGTACCCCAACCGAACTGACATTTCCCCCCTGCATAGCGTCCTCGTCTCCGTGTCCACTTCGAAAAACACCCCACCGTCCTCGAGAATTCAGTGGCCCAATTGAGAAAGGTTCCCGAGCGCGAACACCGTTTGCAGAACAGAACAAACCATAACCTCCTACGAAATGAGGATAAAAAATCCCTGGATACGCTTACGACCTATAAGTCTGCGTTCGCGGATTCGGAGCGGGAGAGACGGGGATGTGAGTGTTTTAGGGGAGATTTAAGCAATATATTAGGTAGTTACAGGAGAGGTATAAGCGGAGTAAGAGGGCGTTGAAGAGGGTGGAGAGGGAGGTCAGGAAATTGCAGGACAGGTGAATGGATTTTTGCTCTGCTTAGGGTTAGGGAGAGTAAAGAGGTGGACTGCTTGAATTAAAGGAGCTTTCGAGCGGGGATGGAAAATAGGGGCAGGGTGGATGATGGGGGAGATGGAGTCTGGGGCGTTGGAAGGATAGGGAGTCGATGGGTGGCAGAAGAGCGGGATTGAGAGTTCTGTGCCTAAGGCCAAAGCACTCTAGCGATAATAGTTGGAAATGGAATAGCAACTCATTAAGGGAACATAAAGAGAGCAATATAAAGATGCTCATCAAGTTAGCTCTTGAACGTAGTTTCAAGAAAGCACGATATATGGGGACAGCTTTCGTAGAATAAAAGGGGCAATGATTTGGCATTCTTGCATTTAATTATTCGAATCACCCTAACAGCTTGCGGAATATTCCATTGATGCACATAGATTCTAGAAAGAAGGGGGGTGCGGAGGATTCGATGGTCAATACGTTCTTAGACCAATTGAAGCAGCTGGTGAAAGGGAGGTAAAACTTTTGGAGAGACGAGGCCTGACGTTCTGTGTTACCCACGTGACACGCTAGTAACAACCCTCGTTTTCAAACGCGGGTTATTTCCATTTGCACCTGCCCAAGTGACTTGCTTTGACCATCAGTTTGATAGCTTTGTAATGGGCTGACAACAGAACTTCAGTCGCCTCAGCAATGGCGGATCTTACTCAACGTCCAAGGGTGTTCCTGGACGTGCAATCTGGCCCCGAGCATTTTGGACGTATCGTTGTTGAGCTCTTCGCTGACAAAGCTCCAAAAACCTGCGAGAAGTACTCCAACCCGTTACCCCACCCTCTGCTCAAAATTACCTTATTTCTAACAATCCATAGCTTCCGTACAATATGCACATCCACCTTTACACCATCTTCCGCTACGAAGCCGCTGACCTACAAGCTCTCCCCCTTCCACCGTATCATCAATGAATTTATGATCCAGGGCGGGGACATTGGTGCTGGTGATGGAACAGGAGGTACAAGCATCTACGGGGGCGAATTTGACGATGAAAATATTGGGTGGAGGGAGATTGATAAGGAAGGGCTGGTGTGCATGGCGAATAGGGGAAAGGCCACGAACAGTAGTCAGTGAGTTTATCTCATCTGTTAGAAAAGTGGCCTCAGAAGCAAAACATAATCCACTAATCACCTCTTCTCGCAGATTTTTTATAACCCTCGCACCGTGCCCACACCTGAACACCAAACATACCGTCTTCGGCCATGTCATCAGCGGTCTAGACATCCTCCACCGCATGGCCAAAGTCCCCGTCGACAGCAAAGACCGTCCACAAACCGAGATTATCGTTTCCCACTGCGGCGAACTCGAGCGGCGCAAGAAAGCCCCCATTCCCCCCTCCCAACACCAAATCTCGACTCGTGGCCGCAAACACCCCACCCGATCTCCCTCTTCCTCACGCTCTCCCTCCCCTCATCACCACCACACCAAAACCGCTCTACCCTCGTCCCGGCCCCCTCGTCGTAAAAGCGATTTCGCTCTTGACGAAACCCGCCGCGGTCGTACACTGACTCGCTCTCCGTCTCCTCATGCTCTCTCACCCTCGCCTCCTCGAAAGCGCCGCAAGCGCAGTCTACCGCCTTCGCGCTCGCGATCAAGACATAGTCGGAGCCCGCATTTGAGGAGGAGGCATACGAAGAGTAGATCTAGGAGTCTGGGAAGGGGGAGAAGGGGAAGGGATGAGGGAGGGGGGAGGCGTGAGGCGGATGCAACGAATGTGAGATACAACGGGCGGCATGACGGGTATGAAAGAGGATTCCGTGGTGCAGAATATTGGGGCAGAGACGAGAGAGATGGATTCAACGGGCACGGCGGGGACGGAAGATTCGATGATCTGGGGGATTTGGGGGGCAGTGTGAAATTCAAGGGTCGAGGGAGTATGAAATACCGAGAGAAGAAGTGGTAGTAAGACTTGATGACACGAAAGCTTGGTGGATGCTAATATTGGGGACAAGAAGGGGAGCATTGATTTCAAAAGCGATGATACCCAATGGCGTTGGGGACAGCTCTATTCCTTTGGTAGCTATCCGCAAATGTCAACGATTTAGCGACTGTTGGTACTCCGATCAAATACACATACTTGCAAGGGCTAGCTATATCCATTATCCAGAAAGAAACTTCTTAAATATTAAAGGACAGGACCACCCGTACCAGCGGGGGGCTGTCGTGGTTGACACTTTACCTCCAGAGGCATCGAATATCCACAACCTCAAGGCCACACCCACCATTTCCAGACAGACGCGCCCTCATCCCATCATCATCAACCCCAATCCTCTCCCCCCCCCCGCCACGCAATCCCATACCTTCGGAGCGCGAGCGGGCAGGCGATGTGGCGGGGGTTTTGCGGAGGTCGAGGTGGTGAGAGAGGGAGTGTGGGGGGGGAAGAAGGGAAAGGGGGGAGGTCTGTTGTGAAGTATATATATATATATATATATATACATTGAACGTATCGGTGGTTGCCGTTTCCGTTCAGCAAAGGGAGCTGGGGGGAGCACGAAGAAAGCAGGGAAAGCGCGTATTTCGGCTACAATTGCCTAGTGGACGTGGTCAAAGTTGTAGCCAAAGTTGCTGCCTAAACACAGCCACTTCCGATCTTTGACTCTGACAATGACCATGCCCCTTTGCTCACATCTGCTTCCGAAAACCACAGCTCCCAAACAGCCCCATTAGCAGCGCTCACTACCCCACTATCCACCCCTAAGAAACGCAGTAAACACCCTGATGCAACGCGCGATGAGCATATCCGTATACAATCGCTGGCTAAAATGGCACATTGGACCCCTAGATCAAATGCAAAGAAACTGTCCCTAGCACCGAATCAAGTATATTACGCCCTCCACCACCAATTGACCCTCCAAAAGCACCGAAGCGGCCGGAAATCTGGGATTGATACACCACGTCGAAGCGGTCTTGTTCAGTATGTTATATCTGATGCTCGTACGCGTCGCCTGCGGTATATCGACGTTGCCTCAGAGCTTGAATGGGATGTTTTAGAAAGCGTGATGCCGCGACCTCTAGCAAAAGAAGGTAAGAGAATCCTACTCAATATCTCCGCTATTTACGAATACTTTAGTAAGCTATGCCCAGAGAGTCGCTCGGAAAAAGCCCCCTATCTCTGAAGGAAAGCGCCAAGCTCGATTGGCTTGGGCCTATGAACACCTCAATTGGACCCGCGAGCAGCGGAATTTGGTATTATGGACTGATGACACATGAATAATAGCTGTGAAACATACAAAGGTCTATGTTACACGAAAAGTTGGCGAAGAATACCGTCCTGATTGTGTTGAAACAAAGGAAGCTCACAAAATTGGATGAATGTTCGGCTTGGGCAAAGGTCCCTGTTTGTTTTAGGAGAAAGCATGGGTAACTGGCCTTATTTACATACAAAAAACAATGATTTCTCTGACTTCTTTAGGGAACGATCAACAAAGATACCTTTTGCGAGCGAATATTTCCCCTAATTCATGGCTGGATCCGCCTACATCCCGAAATCGCACTGATGCAAGGTCACGCGTCAGGGCATTCCACTGCTTATAAAAGTGATGAGCTTTTGGAACAAGGAATTCGGCTGATTCAATGGCCTGCTTATTCGCCCGATTTGGATCCTATTGAAAAGGAATGGGATTGGATGAAGGATTGGATTGACGATCACTATCCAAGCAAGCTCAATTACGACCAATTGCGACGTGCTGATAAGGTGGCATGGGATGCTGTACCAAATAGCTTCCTACAAGAACAAATCGATTTAATGCATGGTTCGCTGCGAGACTGTTATAAAAGCTGATGGGAAACAAGCTTCTGGAAGGCCTGTATATAAACAGCGAAATTTAATTAGTCTTTCTTGGCGCGCTATGTATCATCCCCCCTAACGGGAAGTAGATTACTGGACCGAAAACTTGCGTAATAAGCGAAGCTTACCGTAACATGTAGCTTATTTCTTATTTACAGTATTTCAGCAAGTAGATGCACTTCGACCATCTCATCATGGCCGCTGATAGATCATCAGGACGTAATGTCCACATATACGATGCCAAAGATCGGGTAACACTACTCGGTGGTCTGATCCTGACCAACGGTATAACAAAGTCCAATTTCTATTCGATGGTGGAAATTTTCCTACTCTTTCAGTCCTCCTTCTCTATAGAATATAAGGACTCTGCTATACTTGAAAGAAACAAAGACCCACTGCCCCAGGGAAAATACTATATCATTGGTAAACCTCTGATCCTGATCCTGGTAGGGGCTATTGATTTATACTCTGTAGGGTCCTTCACCGTCAGCAATGAACCTATTCTCACCCGTACGATTTCATTATCTACAGCCACACGTCTTCAGTCATTCCGCAACGAAGTTCGCAGACGAGATGGCAGATGTATCATTACAGGTCAAGAAGCACTGGGTATTGATCAAGATCATTGGACGGGATTCGAAGCTGCACACGTCTTTCCTCTCGCCTACGAAGGTCACTGGGTCCAGCATAATTTTGCTCGTTGGATCACTATTCCGACTGTTAACGAAGAGACAATTAATTCAAAGCAAAACGGATTATTATTAAGAGCAGATATTCACGGGCTCTTTGATAATTATGACCTTTCAATCAATCCTGACGTATAACTATCTACGCCTTCCTTCAAACTTTCAGTCAGCTACTAATAATCATAGGATAATCACAAAATCGTTTGTTTTCGGCGTTATGGAAATAATATCGCAGGCGAATATGCGCAGTTTCGCAATAATTCCGATAGACCATCTGATGAACTTCTTCGATGGCATTTTCGACAAGCTGTACTTGCGAATATGAAGGGTGCTGGAGAGCCAATCTTCGAAAACGATTTCCCTCCTGGCTCGAATATTATGGGTGAAATTCAGGAGGGCCCAAAGGCTGCGGAGCGCATGGAGTTTGAGTTGTTCAGCCGTTTCATGGTAAGTACTGTTATCACCTGGCGTTATACCAGGGAAGTTTCAAATACTAACCAAGAATGTGCCCTAGTTGCCCATAGCTCCTCAGTAGGAACAAGAGGGCTTCCATGATAGTTATTGCAGGATTTGCCCTCCCTACAGCCTAATGGCACTAGTCACCTAGTCACGCCAAATTTAGCCATCTGGACTGAGGTACCCATAATCCTATTCGTTTTCGACATGGACGAATCAAGCGTGTTTGGGGAGCTTGCCTGCTGACTCTCAGATCTTCTTTTGAAATCAGTGGCTGCAGCTTTTCATCTAAATGAAAGTAGAACTGCTCATGCAGAACACATTTAGTGGTTCAGGCTTGCAACTCTCCACTCTCCGTCTACGCAATTTTTCGAGTTCGCGCAGCAGGTGGCTGTGCAAGGCAACCGTCACCTAAGTACTGACGAACATTAAACGTGAGGCAGCTATAGCCGGCTACCAGGCCATCAGCTCAGGCTCCTTTATGCTGCGCCCCTTTGCTCACTTGCTGCTCCCCTGCTGCTCACTCGACGCTCCCTCGTGCTCCCTCGTGCTCCCTCGCTGCTCCCTTGGTGCTCTTCTCTGCTCCCTCACTGCTCCCTTTCCCGATCGAAAACGACAACCCGCAATCCTAAGTTCGGGGTGTATATATTGTATATATATATATATATACACCCCGAACTTAGGATTAGCAATTGCCGTTTCGGTCTAGGAAAGGGAGCAGGGCTGCTTTAGAGGGAGCAGCGAAGGAGCAAGGAGCGCAGCAAGGGAGCAGCAAGGGAGCAGAGGAGAGCACGGGGGAGCACGAGGGAGCAGAAGCACTGATTGGGCCTTAGTGCGAAAGCAATGCGGCTATATCGTAATCAGCAGATGATCACGTGTTATTTGAAACTCGAGCATACTATATGTATATACATACAATCCCACCCATTCCATTCTGGTGATCTTCGACCCTGGATAGATTCCGCACTCATCTAAGCGGCCAGACAGGGGCAGGCCGGGAGAAGGCACGCAATTCAACGGAGCCCTAGCCCCTAGCCATGTCCACACATAAAGCTGTTCAAAGTGCAAAGTGTTTCAGGCATGGCAGGTTGAGTCTATTGTTCTAGTAACATTTAAAGGCCTAAGAATGGAAGAAAACGAGACCAAAACCTGTCTTCAATCTGCAGGAATGAAAGGATTGTGTGGATTGATTGGAGCTGTCTATCCAAGAAACGCGGATCTAGTTCATTCATAAATTCGATTCACCTGTAGGGACGCCAAAAACATTGGTCTAGACTGACCGTCGGAGAAGTTCAAGGATTGCCAAGAGTCTGCGAGATCAGTCCAACATTGTTTGCAATGATTGCATCGAGGCCTTCTTGTGCTTGCGCCTAAGATCATTTAACATCAACGGCAAATCTCTTGATGCTTTCAAAACAGTTTTAGGGAGCTTTAGGTCAAGGGCTTACATTTGCGTTCTTCGGGTCGTCATTCAGTCCGCCCCACGATATGCACACAAGCCCAGAGCCCTTGACAAACTCCACAAGCCCAGGGCTCATCACCAGTGGTTCTGACCGCGATATGACTCCCGGCAAGCTCCAGCTCTTTGCAAAATGAATTGCTTCCTGCAGACTACTCGCTCGGGCATCGGCAGACGGGATATGCCCCGACTCGGTGAGGAAGAGGACTGGATAGGAATTTTGTTTGGCAGAGAGGAGGATGCATATCTCTGGACTGAAAGATGAAAAGAAGATGGTACGGTTCCCGCCTAGCTTGTAGACTTTACCAAGGATGGTATCGACAAGGGTATTTAGCTCAATGGCGTAGGTGTCCATCCCCCAATCGTGGGCTTCGAAGAGCATTGGATATTCTGGAAAGAGAGGGAGGTTAGTTTGTAGCATATTTGGCACGACTTCGGGGAGTAATCACTAATCTCAATATCAAAGTTGACGGACTCCGGCAATTGGATGAGTAGCTCTTCCAAAGTCATGAAAGAGGCTTGGATGTAGTCGCTCCGTGTATTGCCTTTGACTTGCTTAGATCCGTTGGACTTTTGGAGCTTGAACTCAAAGGTATGCTTCATTCGCTCGGCGAGATCCTTGGCCCGAGAATCTTCGTAGACGCTTAGGGAGAGGGAGCGCTGTCTACGACCTGGACTGGAGATGCCTCCTGATCTTTCCAGGTACCTCATTTCAGCCATGGATGGTAAGTCAGAGTAAGTTGATTGCGCTTTGCTGATGCACATGAACTAGAGGAATGAGGTTACGGAGACGCTTGATATACGAGAATCTAATAACTAACCTGCTCGAAGCTAAGAGTATGCAATGGTGCGTCTATGCCTGTCTCACTCATGAGAAAGTCATGATACGCGATAGGTATGAGGTCCTTTGTGAGCTGGATATCTTTGATTGATCAGCATAGATGTGGTTATTCTCATAGAGTTCTGTACCGAACTATGAGTAGATTAGTACCTGGCAAGACGCTCGCGAAGACTTTTCTTACTTCAATATATGAGGCGCCCAAATCCACGGCAGAGAGGAATGACTTGTTCCATATCAGCTACTCTCGGGGCTTGAAGTGCTAGTCTCAGTGCATACCTGGAGTGTATTTTCTCCTATCTGGAGTTGCTTGCGAGTAGGGTCATTCTGACCAGTTCCTGGAGACTGTTCAGCAAATCGAGATGGCTACCACCAGGCTGAAGGTACCTCTATGGCCGATAATAATTGGATTTGTACCCTTCCCCATCTCAAGTGTTGCTTTGAATTTAGAAAGCGGGTTTGGGAACGGCGTGACCACCAAAAAGTAGAATGTCAGACTGCCCATGTATTTGAGAGTCTCCTTCTGGAGTATCGGTATGGTGAAGTCTCTTATCAAACTTTCTCGCTTTAGACCCAACCCTTGCTTGAGGCTTCCCAAAAGCGCGACCGCACTACCAATCACCATATTTCCCTCAAGACCGACGGCAGTTGCAGGGAAGATATTGAATACAAGCTTGAAGTTGCTGTGATCCTTAGTGAGGAAACGCCACGGTTTGTTGGCCATATCCTCAATAATTGGCAATTGGATGACAGAGCTTGTTTCGTCTCCGCCAAGAGCACGGATCTCGACAACAAAATCTGCCGCAAGCTGTGGTGTATAAGTAGCAGGAGATACGTAGGGACTAAGATCCACTGCTAGAGCATTCTTATATGAGTCCAGTGCGCCTAAATTCACAAATATTTGGCTTTCCCCAATAGGAATGGATTGGCCATGTGTGCAGGGCAATTGAAATGATGAAGCTGCGCCTTTCTTACCAATCTGTTTTGGCTGAGTCGAGTACAAGCCTGTGGTTTTCAGGTCGGCCTGGTGCTCGGTGTTGACTGATAAAGCCGTGCTTGAAATATTCTCTATCAGTGTTTTTGCCAATACCAAATAGCCCCTAAACGATGCATGGTCTTTTGCAGTCCAACCAAATATATCGTGCGGTCCTGAGTTAGCTCCAGCCTGGAGTAGTAGTTCCATGATCTGTAGATTCCCCATGACACAAGCCATAATCAAGGGTGTCCGCCCGTACGTGTTCTCAGCTATGTCAAGATCGAGCTTCTTGTGACTGGCAGAAGCTTCGAGGAGGATTTTGACGTAATCCTGGTTGCCGGTCCGTACTGCTATGTAAAGAGCGGCCTCTCCGTTGCTGTCTCTGTAATTAAGATCGATAGTGCTTTTGGCTAGAAGCTGGACAATTCTAATATGGTCTGATTTAATAGCAATGATCAGAAGGGACCCAGGCACTACGTTCATGTTGTCAACATCCGTCGCCAACTTCAAAGCCCTTTTTGACTCCATATCCTCCAGTAGCATGCTTGTAACCTCTGTACTGCCGCTGAATACCGCAAGATGTAACGGCGTAAGGCCCTCAGTATCCTGTATGAGTGCGGGGCTAGGGCTTGCGGAGCGTTGAAACATGTGTTCCAGAATCACTTGACAGATATTCGGCAGGCCATAATCCACGGCATGATGTAGAGGTATACGGCCAAGAGAGTCTACCTGATTGAATACACGCTCGTGGCCAGGATTCACTCGGTCTATAATGTAGGTCAATATATGCAGAGAATCTTTGTCTATGCTGTCCAATATTGCGGGTTCTTCACGGCTCCATCGACCTTTCGCCTTCGCTCTCCTACCTATTTTGCTTATCAGCCAATGGAGGCTTTGGTCGCCATCTTGCAGCGACCCCCCTTGAGACAGAAGGCTGTTCACACATTTCCGAGACACGCATAATACGGAGCATTGTAGTAAAGCAGGCAACAGTCCTGGAAACTGTTCGCCTGATTTTGGATCACTGGAGGCGTACACGCCAAGTAGCTGGTCCAGGGCGACCGAGTCATCGCAGCGAATGGCCTGATAGAGAGCACTGGAAGAAAGCAATGGGGGGTCCAACTGAGTACAAAAGTTGTGCAAGAGTATTGACTTTGTGGTTGAGTCGGAGCGAGGTCGAAGAAGTCCGCGCCTGAAGTTGGCAATTAAACTGTTTAATTCTTGGAGACGTTTGAGACACCGTGCTTGCTTTGTCACCATCATTTGAGATCCATTTTGCAATTCCACTTCAGGACTTCCCTGACTACCCAGTTGAAATTTACGCAGCTTGGCAATGATCCGAGAGTTGACGACTCCATACCATTTCAACTCCTTCAGCGCATCGCGCAGCTCAGTGAATGCTTCTGTAAGATCTTCCAGCTCATGATTTGCTATTCTATTCAGCTGAATGTGTTCTGCAAGTCCCGGAGATGTGCCGTAATGATTGGAAAGCGCTGTCGCTCTTTGCCCGACGATGGCCAGCCTGAAGTCATAAAACTCTTCAATTCTGTTGAGATCATGCTCTAGGCGGGATATAAACTCTACTCCAATGTCAGGTCTTAGGTCACCGAGCTTCTGTCGCGTTGCAAACCTGTAAAATCTGCATCCTCGCCGTGCTCATGCGTGTGCATGGAAGCGAGCTTGTAGAGCTGCTTCAGACGATTGTAGTTAATGTAGAAGGGTGCCCAATGTGGCACTTGATTTTTGTGAAGATTCCCACCGAATTTCATCGTAAGAACCTATTGTTTAACGAACATACACATTACCTATTCTACAGTAAGTGGCATGCACTTGAGCTACAAGTGGAACATACCTCGAGCAATGTTCGGGAAACAGGCCACTGAAATACAACTATGGGCGCCAAGCGAGTAAAGCGGCTGGTGGTTTGGAGCGCTCTGTGATATGTAGCCAGGCGTGAAGTTTGTGAAGCCAGTGAGATCGTTATGTGAATGCCTTTTCGACCTCATTTCCATTGCTTGCTGAATCTGGTTAGCTTTTCTCTCAGCCACAGCTTTGGAATGAATGCGCCCAGGGGTGTCCTATGATAACTCCTTACGAGACTACATATCTCAAGACTCTTTTGCTGTGGTCGAGCTTGGTTAAAAGATCTCAAAAGCTTTAGGAAAAGGGTCAAATTCTGGGACAGTAGAATTTAGAGCAAGAGCAAGAAGGTCGAATCTCCGTATGGGATCAGTTTGTAGCGAAATTTGTCAACTTATCCTATGCACTTGTAAAGATGGGTTATCAATAAAATTTTTATGTAAGGCCCAAACCGTGAGCTGGGTCAGTAAATTACTCCTTCTTACTCTTTTCCGCCTCCTCAGGGGAGAGTGTATCGTTGGAGGAATCTGCTGCCGTCGAGACAACATGGAAAGAGAAGTCAACTTCACCAACCAAAGTTTTCACATTCCTACAACAAGTCAGTAAAGTTTCACAAGTTTAAGCAAAACGCTGCGTACTCGATAAGCTTGCTTAAATCATCACTGATCAACTTGCTTGCAACTCTGCAACACAGCAAGAGCGGCATATCCAGGCTCTGCAATGTGACCGATACTCAAGATATCGGCGTCCAGCGCCTCAAGCTGTTCCGTTACCTTGTACGGTTGTGGCGCCTTCAAGTATGGTGGAAGAGGGTGTCCATTTACTACGGAAGCGGAGAGGAGAGAAAGCATGGAAGTTGTTTCATGAGAGGTGACATTAACTGTTTTTAGAAGGCGGCTTAAGATGTGAACCCAGGATTCAGCCACAAACACGCCCGTCTGATCCCACATGTCCTTGCTAACGCCCTTATTCTACTTTTCCTCCAGGTACGTGATCCACTACTCCAGCCAGGGCGTGCTGAGCGAGATCCACAAGATTGATGGAGGCTGGAGCAGAAGACGCCAGTATTCGATTGCGATGTCGAGGGGGAGAGATTTCTGGCCTGGGGTGCGAGCGATGAGAAAGGTGTGTTTGTAAACGCGTTTGAAGTAGGTGGGATCGAAGGTGAGGAGGGTGCGAAGGCGAGAGATGATACTTTGCTGTTTGGGGATGGTGTCGGCGCTGAACAGAGCTTTGTCAGTGACGTCTTGATTGAAAGACGAGTCTTGAAAGAGCAAGAACGTACTGGTGTGCTCTTCACCCTTCGACGAAACCTTCTCCCGTGTATGCGCCTATGAAGGGCGCAGAGAGTTCGGTGAGAACAGCAAGAACAATGACTTCGTCCAACTTCACTCCGAGGTCGTTTGGGTATTTTATGGAGCCTTCGATTCCGATGGCGTCAGGCTCGTTTGCTGAATTATCTGCACGTATCCTCTCAGCTTTATGCCGCAACCCTAAGTAGAAGTCTCTAACCTACCTCTGTATTTATCGAATAGTTTGTTGAGTGATGATGACGATTCTGATCCACTTAGTGGTGCATTTGAGCCTTGAAAGAATCTAGAAGACCGTTCATTAGCGCGAGATCTTATTAGTCGCCGCTCTGTCACATACACAGAAAAAGATTTGCGTTGCGCCAAGACTTCTGCTTCGACCTCTGAGTTGACCTTGTGGTAGTATGAGGCCGCAAACACGCTCAAGTTGTTCGTAGCTGTAATGACAGCGCTGTATTGAGGAACAGAGTATCCGATGACCGCTGAATATCTCGTAATACTAGCTTTCTGCACATCATAACCTGTCTCTGCGCCGACCAAGAATCATTCTTTATGAAAGCGCTCTATGACATCTTTGGGAGAGATGCCACGTTCTGGCCATGGATGGATATCTCGTCCAGTGCGCTTCGCTTCCTTGTCACCCTTGGAAGAATTCCTGGCCAGAGCACTAGTAGACGTACGTTTTCGTGCATTTTCTCGGCCAGATGTTGAGCCACGTTTGAATCTCGAACTATCTGCCATTCCAGCCTCTATTCTGCGGTATACATCGGAAACTTTGGTCTGGTCAGTCTGCTCTTTGATCATTGACTTCAGCCGTAACTCTTCAGAATTGTCCCCAGAGTTATGAGCCGAATATCTTTCTCGGATCATAGCAGATCCGCCGTCCAATGTGATATGCGGTTCTATGCTCGGTATGACGTTGTCACCAGGACCTGTTATTTGATCATTTTGGCGGTCAGCAGAACCACAAGATGTATGCGATGTCCCTCAGCCTAGAGGTGATGGTGATGCTAGAATACCCTTTCTCTTTCCAGACAAGCCGGATAAGTCTGCAGCTTCCGATGTAGTCGAATTTAGGCGAGGGGTTGCTTTATGTCCTGCACCCGGTGCTTGACCGCCAACGCTTGAGAACTATTGGCGAAATCTGGCATCCTGGTAATTCAGTCGCAGTTGCTCTTCAAGGAGATGCCCTAAGCCTTCCGTAGCCATTTTACCTGGATCACCGCTGGACAAGGGGCCCCGCCACCTCGTTTGGCTGCATGTTGGCTTTTATAAGTTCAAGTGCATGAGCGGTAACTTGAAAGATTTGCGCTTGGTCCGGCGATTCAGCTCCACCTACACGCTGAAAAGTGTCTAGGGCGTTCCTGTCATTCGCCATCGCTAGAAGTTTGGCGACCAGAGCTCTTGGTGGCTTTGATACAACTGGTCGAGGCGGTGGGCTAGGAGGTCTTAGTAAAATTGGAGCACTAGCTGGTTTCGGTGCACATAGAGAACTAGATGAACTGGGTGGACTGGGTAGTCGTGCTAGCCTTGGAGTGCTCGGCGGCCTCAACTGGACTGGAGGGGATGGCAGATCTGGTGCGGATGACGAGCTTAATGGCCTTTCCGGGTTTGACTGTGCAGTTGGGTTTGCGGGGTTCAACCGCAATCTGACTTTGCTCAAAAGAGCCGGCGAGTACGTAATATCCTGAGGCTTCCCATTGGTATCTGAAGCAGGCGAAGATGCCGGCGTGCTACAATCTGATGACGAGGTTGACGGCGACTGCTCTCTGGAGGTTGGTTGCTTACCATTCGAAAATTGTGAAAAGGTTGGTCGTGTAGCCTTATTAGCTGCTCTATGCGAAGCCGAAGACCTTTTCCTCTTTCCGCAAGAGCACTGCAATTGACGACATTTGGAACAACGACGTCTAGACTCCTCAAGCACCTCTGGGGTGAAGTGATCATGAATGAACTTCTCATGATCTTCATCCTCGGAAACGAAAAAATCAGGGATAGCGTCATGCTTTGGCAACTTCTCTCGACCTCGAATACTAGTGACCCCACTAGAAGCTTTACGTTTCGAGAGGGAAAAGTAAAATTGATACTTGACTTGATACGCTTTTTCGATTTCACTCTACTCTTTGTGTGAGAGTGGATCTGGTCGTTGATATGATCTGGAGCAAGCCCGATTCGAACAGCGATTTCTCGAGCTTTCTGTGTTGGCAAAGGCAAGCCGAACATCTCCGTTGTTGTTCCTTTTTCTGGAGAAGAGGATAAATCCTTATCGTCCCATACGTTTTCACTGGGCACAAATTCCCTCCAAATGCCGTACGTGGGCATCCGGCGCTTTGGGAGCTTTGGCTGGTTTACTTTCCGAGGAGCCAGGATAGGTCGAATTACATCTGCAATTAAAGTTTCAGAAAGCTCTGCCGGACAGGCAGATGTGGTTGTAAGTTCCTTGCTTTGCTGGATGGGTGACCCGCAAGACGTAGGTTGACTTTCCCAGGCGGAAATCTTATTAGTAGCCCCTTCAAAAGAGCCCACTCTGCCCATCGCCTGGTCATGACAATTGGCTGAGATACGGCTGTCTGGCTGGTCCTTTGTAAGCGCAAGCGGCCACATCTCAGCATCCAAAAGCCATTCTGATGAATCAAGATCTGAGTTAGGTCCCTTTCGCGAAGCAGGTGAAGTCAAAGGCGAGACTTGGAGGACGTGTGTCCTATCTGGGTCTTCTGCATTCGAGGATGAAAGAATAGCTTTAGAAGAGTTGCTTGATTGCGCAATATCAGGGCTGAAATCAAGAAGGTGGTGGTATGCTGCTGCCCGTGAGGGATCCAACCTGGAGAGAATGTGAGACTTCTGACTGCTCGTAAGTTGGTCTTCGCCAACCATGGCTAACAGCATAGCGAGAGAGTCTTCTGGTGTCAATTCGGCTCTGAGAACACTATCGCAGGTTTCCGCAAACTCGTAGCTGACGGGTTCTCAAGAATCGTCTCCGTTTTGGACGGTCCTAGCCTTGTGATCTATTATGATGTCTGCTCCCGCAACTTCTTCCCAAGTAGCCTCTGCAATTGAAGCCGCGCTTCTACTTTGACTCATCAATAGATTAAGTAGAATCATATCATCGACATGTAAGCCGTCCAGAACATCCCTAATCAGACATACCACATCAGACAGGGCGACTGCGCTAGAAGTATATAGCTCAACCGTGTTGGCGATTTCGCTGACTGCACGGTTTTCAATTCCTGTAAGGGTTTGGGCCGAATGCTGATCATCATCTAGGTCGGAAATCTGATGTTCAGGCACACCGAATTCTCTTAGACGCTCGATCACTTCGGAATTGCTTAGATTAGCCTGGCCCAACAATTTGCGATACCGATGTGGAGCTTCGACAAACTCGATAAGACCGTCTTGGATGAGGTCGTAGAGTGCCTAGAGGCATTCGCGCATCTTAGCTTCATCGAGCTTGAACCGCTGAGTATTCAGTCCCACTGCCTAGCATTGCCGGGTCGTGAGTCCTTGGACACCTGTGTCTTCTACATCTCTGTTTAGAAGACTGAGACCCATAGGCAATTCATCGCGATATCTGTTACTGACGTGAGGTTTCGCAAGTGGACCAAGTCCGTATAGTTGGCGCCTGAGTCGCCCCTCAGGTGCTCTCTCTATCCTCATCTCACTCAGAAAACTTAGCGTCGGATCGATACCAAATTCTTCCAGCGTCTTCTGAAGCTCACTCTCTGGCATGAGAGGTCGCTGCAAAGCGAATCTAAACATTGCTGGGAGTTCTTCTCCTCGAATCCCGTTGTATCTATCAATAGCATCATTGCACCACTGCGAGAAGAGAGGCACAATAATTTTGCGGTGATGCAAGGGTATTAAAGGTCTGGGGTGGTGTCCTCCTAGAATCGGCGTATCATGTTCGTCAACAACCGTAGGTATGCAATAATCAAAAGGCCTCGTGTCTTCCATGCTAAGCAGTAGCCTTGAATACTCCTCATCATCTGCAATATAGTCTCGTTGGCTTTTGATATCGCGGTTATGTTCCTTTCCACAGCTCGTCTGACCTCGAAGAGATAAGATTCCTTGATAGCCCTCACTAACTCGTCCTCATCCATAGTTGTTACTTCCAAGCTCTTAAGCCCCGTTCGCTCAGTACGGACTGGTGATATTTTGGAGGACCCAAGAATCCAGGACTCAAAGCCAGTAATTGTGTCCTTTGGAGACCGCACGTCAAGATTAGTAAATGAGACAACATGCTGAAAATAACGCGAAAAACATACTTGGAAAATTCATATACGTACGCGTTTATTGCTTGTTCAACGTTCCAACCGTGGTTTTTTAGTTGCTGTCAAACACGCAAAGTCAGCTCGATCGATCTTGCCTCCTCTCTCTAGATCATGAAAATGGACAGAAAGAGCCAGCTAGAACAAGCCAACATGCTCAGGTGCTTGTATTCCCTGTTGCTCTCGCATGCTCCCTCTCTGCTCCCGTACAAATTCTACGGACAAATTGTCAACGAAATTTGATGTGCTTATTTTGTTATCATCTGCGGTTAAAGAATCCAATTCGCATATTGAGGCCGCCTGTTACTGCCTTACGCTGTTCAAACATTTCAGATGGATACTCGTAAACGCTCTATGTCTTCGAAGACAGTTCCAGTCACAACCGTGGCTGTTGTCCTTCACTCACTGGGCATTGAAAGCTTGAACCGGTTATGTTGCTAAGATTTGCAGCGCCTGACTCTTCTGGTGCACGGGAGGCGATGCGAATATTCTTAAGAAACCACCAAAGAAGAGCACACGAGTAAAAGTATGTTAGTCTCTTGTCTTGCATTCTGCACTCCGTAACCTTTCAGAATTCTCATCTTCATGATGTAAGCAAAGCATTTGCATTAAAACGGGGTAGATGTTACCGGACTCTCATCGCGATCAGACTTTCTAACATTTCGAAATCACACAAAGGTCAACTCTGCGTGGTTCTCGGTCTCCATTGTGAGTCCAAATCCATTCTTGCCTTCACTTTCAATCCACTTCTTTTCTTCGCTCTGGCTATCTTCTTCCTCATTGCCCGGCTTCTCGTCATACCACTCATCATTTCTAAACTCCTTTCCCTTCAGATCTCTCTCCAAGTCCCCCCATCTCCACCAAAATGTTCCCAACCCACCCTCACTGGGCCCAATACCCCATTTCTCCCCTTTCTCTGGCTGCACCTCATCCCTGTACCCATTGTTCCTCTTCTTCCAAAACTGCAACTTTTCGACCGGTAATCTATGTTCTACTACAATCTCTTCTCCACTTGCCAAAGAAGGAATGGTAAGAAAATCCCAGTCTTCGCGCAAATTGCGAGCGAAGCCTCCGCGTTGGCCAACTCGATAGCCCAGTTCTGGCGGCCCGCCATATCGGTCAGCGTTGCTAGTGCTACGAAGGTAGGTGAGTGCTGAAGTGAACCAGACGGGCGAAGAAGAACTTTCAGGCGAAAGAGAACGCTCCAGAGGTGTGCGCCATGTTGAAAGAGTGACGGGGAGAGCAGGGTGAGCGCTGTGTTTCACAGAGGCGTGGATTTGGATGCAGATGTCTGGCACAGCGGCAGGATTTGCATCTTGATCCAGGAGTGATATAGTGGTGGGTGACGCAGTAGTCCGTAGATTCAGTGTGACCTTGATGTCCTCGGGGTTGTAACTATACGCAAACTGTGAGTATTCAGTTTGGGGGAATTGGGATATGAGCATGAACGAGCATTATGCGAAAGATGTCCTCATTCGAGGGCAAGGAAACGTGATTTCTGGCTTACCGTCGAACAAGTCCACCTCCTGGTAAGCCTCGTCCTGTCATTCTTGTCTTGCCTGCTTTTCACGTCTCTTCTTCTGAGGGGTCTTCTTTTCTATTCAGGTTCACGCTTTCTATTCTGAATTCAATCTGCAAAACCAACGTTCCTGTTTCTTGTTCAGAGTAAAATGGGAAAGGACCATCCCATGCGCTGTCGCAAATGTGGCGGATTTTCGATTTCAACTCCGTTAACTCCGGGTGGGAACACTGTTGAATGTGGGGGCACGAATAGTACTGGAATTGAGGCTATCCAAACTCTCCTAAAGATCTATGCTACCGCACGGATAGCAGGATTTGATACCACATATGATTATATAAGCGGCCAGCAGAACAAGAGCCTTGATCTGTTCGTCGATGGTAGAAGCGGTATTCCGTATAGATTTTCTATGGTGGGAAGCCTGCACAAGTACTACATAAGGTAAGCTATCACGGCTATTAGGTACCTAGTATTTACGGGGTTTCCGCGCACACTGGGTTTCCGCGCACTCTAACCTAGAAAGGTTAGTTTTAGATAGTATCGGGTTTAGCGTGCTAAACAGGGCACTAAGGTAAGATAATTAGTCATAGTTAGCGTGCGCGGAAACTGCGGAAACCACGAGTAAACTAGTAGTATATTGGGAAGCCAAGCCATGATCACGACTGCCCTGTCTACACCAGCCAGCTTGCTATTGGCTGATGCCCAACAAACACTGTTGACTCAGGGCAGAATACCACTGCAATTAGAACGCTTCATTAATTGCTATACAGGGTAGGAAGAATTTATAACTACTCGCAGAGGTTTCAAAGAACAGGGTGTACCAATGGGATCGCCAGAGGGAGAAGCTTGCTTGAACTACTGAGGCCTACGGAATCCTCCTCATGCTACTACGCTATACTGCTTCAGGAAAGAGCGACCGAAGCACTCCTGTCTACTATTTTCTGTTTAGTAAGCAGCCAGTGGCGGGTAGGCCTGGTAATCTTGTTTATCAGAGGTACTGCCCTATTAGAATTCGACAACATGGGATATTGGGTTGCAATGAAGATGAAACTCAGCTGACTGCAGTAGCTGATAGCCAAGCATGCAAGCCATGATATGGTTTCATGGGCACAAATCAAGCCACGGGTCCTCGGCGTCAATGTCCCTGTGACGGCGCTTACATCAACCGGCTCACGCATGGCCCTAGAGCGAGCGGTTAGTCTGGCATCATATGCCTATCTCTATGGATGTTCAAGTCCGTTGTTTTCAGCAGATTATATTGAACCACACATATCCGATGAGTCTAGTCATAATAGCATGTCACTTCAAATCTCTGTTTTTACACCTGTTTCCTGGGGATGCCGATTATGGCTTGTGATCATTTGCGGCTGTGGTGCATCAGGCAAGACTCAGCTACAGCTACGAGTCTAATACTACATCTAACATACACGCCGCTCGCCATCAGCGCAGACTCCGCATCCTGGTTTCAGCCGTATGCACATGGTGTCTCGTCTGCCATCAGATTGTCAGGGCAGTAAGGCTTGTTGCACTGCCAGCCTCTGCCATACATCACTGGTCTCCCAGATGACGTCTCAAAGCTATCTTCCCACCTTCTCCATTGCATAGCCGACTGATCATCCAACAGTACCCGTTTCGTGTCGGGCTTGGCAGGAAGGAGAAGGAGGTGGTGGTCGTGTTGCGGTGATGGATGGTGTCCTTGAACGGCACGACCATGAAATCCATAAATAGGAGGCTTTCCTCACCGTGAATGCCAGTTCCATACATACTACAATCAAGTCATTTCTGCAATTATACCTTTCTGCAGACGACCGGATTAACGTTCTTAAATCTGCTCGTCTTCAGCTCACACTATGCTTACCCAACTCTTGCCTGTCGGAGCATTTGCTCTCTTCTACCTCTTCCACTCTGCTGGGGCAGCGCCTGGCCTTACTCCAAGATCAGCATCGCCACTGACAAAGAGAGCCAACACGTTTGTTGGCTGTGACGGCGACAAACAAACCAAGGCGGGCCAGGCGGCCGCAGACATGGCAAATCTTGCGCTTCATGCGTACGACGAAGCTACTACAGACAAATATGGGTATGCTCCAATAAGTCTTCACGAAGAGGTATAGATTCGTCTGACAGGTACCTTTGCGTAGCTTCAACCATTACTTCAAAGACGACGAGCTTGGCACATTCAAGACGGCGATGAGCACAATCTCATCGAACAATGATCCTACAAACGCACCTTACAATTTCATCATCAATTGCACTCCAACAGAAGATGTATTAAAGAAATGTAATGATGGAAAGGGCTCGTGAGTGACCATCGTCCATTTTCTTGCCTTGCGGTCACCTTGCGTTTGCCTTTGAAAGAAAGACAAAATGTGAAACAAAGCATATCAAAAAAAACTCCGAAGTGCTTACTAGAACATGGCTTTGTAGCTATGCAATCACCGACGCAACGGTCCCCAAAAACGACAACGATTACAAATCCATTTGGCTTTGCCCTCTTTTCTTCACGGGAGATGACACGAAGAAGGACCTTCCAAACACGGAAGACGCGGAAAATTTGAAGAAATGGTGCGATCAGAAAGATTACACCTTTTTTGTGACCGGTGGTAAGTAATTCACCTAAAGAATTCCATGTCGTATCTGGCGATTGATATGTCGTCCAGGGTCCACTCTCCTGCACGAGATTACACATCTTGATGCCGTAGCAATGAAGTTCCTACCAGAGTAAGTTCTCTCCACAGTTAATCGCCGAAGTCATTACTCCAACCTAAATGCACTGTCCTCGTCGCAACCCCCTTTTCTTACCTGGATCCGCTAATCTGTCTCTCTCTCACAGCGACGCGAATGGAGTCGGCGAACATGGAACCGAAGACTATGCCCAAGGCTCTAGACCCATCTTCGACGCACGCCGCTTGAAGACACTTGTCGATAATGACCCGAAAAGAGATGATGTTCCGGCGCCCCACTTCAACGCTGAGAGTTATGCCGGCGCCGCCACTGAGCTTTGGGCGCAGAAATTCTGCCAGAAAGAATTTATCCCGCCAAAGAATGGGTATCAGACTTAAGCATGCGAAGAGATGTCGTCTTGAGAGAATGAGGCTGGGAAGGAAAGAAGTGAATTGACAAAAGAAGGATGAGATGTGGGCAGACGGTTCAAAGCGAACATGACGCATCTTTAACGTAGAAAGGAGCTTTGGGTTTAAAGTTAGAGTCACAGATTGAACAATAGTGTTCAGGTTTCCTTTGTAAAATAGAGTTGCGTAATCAAATGATCCTGTTGGCAATAGAAAGTGTGCACCGTCTCCAACATCGAAGACACAGTACTTTCGAATTCGCACGTCAAATACCTCTCTTTCTTAAGAAGGGTTTGACTTTCTTTCAAATCATTGAAAGTATGCAGCTTAATTAAAGTGTGACTTGCAGCAAGCCTGCTGCGTAGTTACTTAGTTTCGAGCTATAATTAATACCAAACTCCGGCTTCAAGGGAGCAGACAGTCGCGAGTCCGGTCAGGTTGTTGTACAACCCTCACCATATGTTCCCTGCGCCGGGTTACCGTCGGGATGCCGTCTCGATATGTCTGAAGACATAAACCTACCGTGAATATTCTGGAGATCAGTACCATGGTAATGAATGCCACCACATGCATACTCGTGTTGTGCATACCTCCGATGCACGCCACAGAGGCCTCTAGAATGGTCAAATACACATAGCGACTTTACCTTTCTCTACAAGGCGTTGAAGGCTGTGAATGTGCTATAACGATGCAGCTGCTATCTAAATAAATGCGGGGAAACCGCTTTACGTCACCGTAGAATATCATGGAATCTTAGTCACCTGATCAGTCATGTTGGAAATAGGGGAGATGGTAATCTCCGCCTTCATAGGGCTGATAGGGCTGGGGCCCGCTAGTTGACCTTTCACCTCCTACGGAATAGATAGTATTAGGGCTGCCGTCGGGTCGGGTCGGGTCGGGTCTGAGGGGTCTAACCCGACCCGGTTCGGTTTAGGATCGGGTTCGGCGAGATGCAACAGCCTTCCTCCCTACATGCTTATTCTTACAACAGAATCCCCCAAGAGTGCTGTGTAGAGCTACAAGTACACTGCCGGAGATGACACCAAAAATTCTGAAGCCCCCAGGAGCGCGATATTCGATGATGCGAATGTTTTGAACACTAAGCTGTGGGTCTCAAACAACAGGAAGAATTGAAGACAGGGTGAAATCAAACAAGGCAGTCTGAAACAAAAACATATGTAACACCAGATAGCTATAATGCACCCGAGATCCGAGCCAGTCCGAAACGAACCATACCCAAATATTGTACATATCCACCAGTATAGCAGCTCGTTCAGAATTCCATGCTCTTAGTTCAAATTCCCAACAGGAGTCAACGGCGCCGGTCCACTGGGCTGCGGGTCAGGGTAGGTCAAATCGTTGCAGTGAGCAGCACATCCAATCATCTGGTTGTCCGGCACCGAGATATCAAAGTCCTGCATCCCCACGGTATAATAGCCATCGGGACGTGCGCTCGTGTTGGGCATGTTGGTGCCGTCACGGTTGCTGTTGCATGAGCGGCGCAAGTATCCGTAGATCTTGCGCGCCCGGGTGGCCTTCCAGATGGCGTGGCAGCCCTTATCGTCCCAGGTGCAGGTACTATGAGGGACAGGCAGTCAGCTTTGCGGTTGGGACGCGAGGAGGTAATACGTACCCAGTGTTGGATTCCGAGGTGCAGACTTGGAAGGACTGGGAATTCGACCAGTTGTGGGTGTAGGTAAAGGAACCGCCCACCGAGAGCTTTTCACCGAGGAGTTTTGGGAGCGAGGCTTCGAAGCCCGTTTGGATGCCGTTGTCCTGGCTCTGCTCGTTTGTGGTGCAGGTTTGGTTCATGTTGACGACAAATTCGTTGCAGGTGCTCGTGGTCGCGCAATCGATGACTTGGCCTGCGAATTGTGGGTTATATTAGTTACAGTGTATTCACATGTGGGAAGCTGAAAAGGACTGACCTGTGTTCTCCCAGTTCATGTATTCGGCTTGCCAGTTCACGAGGAAGAAGTCGGTCCTGTACGTCGCACCAGTCAGCCCTTCGTTTCCTCCTATCAAAGGACAGTTTCAAGAAAAGCCTTACCAGCAGTGAAAACGATTCACACCTGCCCTCCACATCCCGTTGTCACAGCCGGAGCTGAACTGAGTACCCTGAATTACCCCAAGTTAGCATTTTCGATCTGCAGTAAGTCTCCATGAGGTTTAGAACATAGTGTAGGAGAGACAGAACAAGTCACCTACATCGCCGTCTTTAAAGTGGCTTTGGCCCGGGGCATAGCTTGGATCGACCTCGCAGCCGGGAAGGTAGTCTTGATAGTTGCCTTGTACCCGCTTCTCGAGATCGCGAACCTCTGCCTCTGTGATGGGAACCGCATCACCGTAGTTTGTTGGGACAGCTGAAGCTAGAGTTGCAAGCAGACCCAGGGCTGCAATCGAGCGAGGTGTGGTGAAAAACATTTCGGAAGATACACTATTCGTATTGCTAAATGAAAACGAGGGAAACGCGGGATTTGAATGACTGTAAAGTAATGAACGAGAGACTTGTCTTATGTGCTATCAAAAACGAGGGAATGGAGACATCTTATATATGCAACCGATATTGCCTCTATAGTCAGCATCTTCAGGGCTTGCCCTTGACAACATATTGCTCAGTAGAGAGCTGACATTTGCCACTGCGATTGAGTGTTTTGAAACCGACTTCGCCACCTTCGTTATACCACAAAATGGGGTTGGATTTTTCATAGTGTTAGATTTGTTGTATTCTGCAATTTCTGCGTAGTGATAGCTTGCATCTTGGCTGGAGGCCTGAAAGAAGTATACATGGTTCAAACACGCCGCGTATATTCAGCCTCACAATTACCGAAGTCCTCGGCCAAAGAGCCGAAAGAGGGGGAAGAGGGCTCATTTTCGGCCTCATATCAACACGGCGATTGGAAAGCTGGCGACTGCACCGCGGCAACATCACTAACGGCACAAAAGATAAAAGACGCTCCAAAGGAGGTAACAAAACGAGTTGGCGGTGCTGGTATAGTGCAAATGCCCGAGATGTTCTCATGTAAAGTAGGTATCTACCATTAACGTTGAGGACAACACTGGTTCGAGCCTGACAAGGCCAATTCCTAAAGCCTATCCGATAAATGCAACCAATTCGTCAGATTCCTTTCTACGAAGTACGCGGCCTGAAACAAAATTAAGGAGAAGGGCTGAAAGAAAGAGCAAATTTTATTCAATATTATCAACTTAATTGATCGTCGGCGGCAGTGTAAACGCCTTTTCCGCTAAATATCAGGGAGTCAGGCCGCCCGTACTAACTTCCACCAACCTCACGTCAGACTACCTTAGGCAAGCCATCGAGTCCTATTGCTGACATGATTAGCTCTATTACAGGGCTGGTCCTGACAACTCTATGTATGTACTTCTCTTTGATGGCACCATCGAACCCTAGCTCGATCGAACCACAAACAACACGTGACTAGATCACGTGACAATGAGTTTTCGGCTCTACAGCTCTATCCCTTTGACCGCTGTCGGGAAGCCACTTTTAGCGTATTCGCTTAGTCCACCAATAGAAAACCACAGAATATCACCCTGAACTGATTTTATTAATACTATTCAGATGCTATTGTGATATGCAGCCCAACAAGGACCGGTTTTACATAGGGGGATATCACAGATATCACAGCCAAATATAGAACGCTTTCCCCGCTTGCTACCACCTAAATTTGGTGTAATTTCACCGAGAACTTGTCGTTTTCTAGGCCCGACGGTTAAGTCTATCTCCTTGCACCCACGGCAGTCACCAAGGCTCTTTCTTTTTCGGTGATAGGACGCAGATTAGGACGGTCAGTTCCTAAATCAGTTGAATCAGGTACTACGTCGCAGGAAGGCATTATCGAGGTGGGTCAGAACAATAGGGGGCTTTGTTGACATTGTTTCTATTTACAAAAAATAAACTTTTTGACGGAACCTTACCGAATCTGGTTAGGGTTTACCTTAAAAATTAACCGAATCCTAACAGCGGTTAAAGGGTTATATAAGATGTAATAAGAGATCGTCGAGGATGACGAGCACAGTGGACACAGAGGGCAGAGGGCTCAGTCCATCAGATATATAGAGGGTATTAGAAGTATTACAGCTATTGTCAGGACCTGGGTTAGGACCCCGATAGTCCTACTGATCCAATCACCCAACTAGCCAAATGGCCCGGTGCGTTGCAACCCGCGTGCTATCCACTTGACCATCTGGATAAAAAGACGAGAATTACGACAACACATGGTTGCAATACTCCTAATACCCCCTTTGAGCCCTCTGCCCTCTGTGCCCACTGTGTTAGTCATGATCAGCCCTATCATAGAGCTGGTCCTGACAATACGATCATTATAAAACCTGCTACCCGCCACAATGCACTCGGCCGTCTCTCTCTTGAGATAGAATTTGTTCTCATTTCTTCGGGAAAAAAAAGGGGGGGAAAGTCTGAAACCATCATGAAAAGGCCGGGATTCGAAGCCAGGAATTTTTCGAAATGAGAAGTCAGCTTGGTTAAAACTTCAAGGTAAAGCTTTACACGCTTTGAGTCTGCGAAGATGGTCAATGAGAACGTCGTTGATCGTTATGGCTGCCCTACCAGGATTAACGAGGCTAAGCCTATATTCTATAGGCACCCCACCAAAATATTTGTTTACTGCAATGTTTACATCCACCTCAGCTTCCTACATCCACCCCCCACCTACCCAGCTCACCCACCCCCACCCTATGGGTGCACTTCTGAACAGTGTAAAGACTCTACATGCATAGGAAGGGGGGGAGCGGAGGGGGCATACACAGGGAGGAGAGGGGAATTTTGTTGACTTTTGTAGCAATTGGGGATTATTGCGGAGAAACCCCTATTTTCCTCTACCCCGCACTAGAAAATCTTAATACTAAGGTAATCTCCAGGTCCCCCCATTGGCCTGGTTAGTCATCTCCCGTGGCTCCCTAGTACCCTAACAGGTAAGGTAGCCGTATATCTAGAATAGCAGCCATAACTACGGTATATGTATTATATACACGGGAGAGCATAACAGGGCAGTGCAGGGGCGCAGCGAACGGCAGCCTGAAATGGCTTCATCGATATCGGCTTAGGCTGCCCTCACTATTGCTCGATACATTTAGCTTCGCCTGCTGCCTATCTACCTAGATATCATCACTTCTGTACCTTCGATGACGAATAAACTCATCCGTCGCTGTCAAGACATTAACATAGTAACCACGAAAGCTTCTATGTAATATATTTTTCTACGCCTAAGATTCATTCATAAGCAAAGCTATTAAGTTTATACTATTACTTAAGATATACTTTCAAAAGAAAAACACATAATCGTCTTTTAATACGAAGATTCAATAAGTAAATTACATGGTAAATGTTTTTACTTTTATAATATGACTTAAATTCTAGTATATCATACTTTTAATTACATAATATTCATCTCGATGAAATGCTCGTTCTTTTCGACTTCAGGTTTAATGTCGATCTCTTTGAGTTTGATCGTTCTGTTTGGGGCAAGGCGCTCTTCATCGATCGACTCGCCGCTTTCTCTTCGACGACCAAGCTATAAGTATCGGCCGCCCTCGCTGTTTTTTCATCTTTCCTTCATTCTTTCTTTCCAACACTCGATCTCGCCCTTGCAATATCGCTTTCTCTACTCTCCTCATTCGCCAGCCGCTCTAACCGACTGATCCGCTCCTGTGTGAGGCATTTCTATTTGCCCCCTCTTTTTGCATAGTCTGTCTCACGACTGCACGCCTTTCCCCCAACTCCTGCTCCACACTCGGGCTAATGACATCGTCGTGCCTTCTCATTCGCTGCCCTCGTCTCTCTCGCGATCGATGTAGACGCATGATCCCGTTTGACAGAGAGCTGAATCTTCCTCGGTCGACTCTACCTGTTCGAGGACGTTTCATCCCTGCCTCTCTTCGCCGCCCTCATTTCATCTCGACTCAGCTGATCTCTGAGCTTGTCGTGACATTGGTTCGAAGTGTTCGCCTTTAGTGAGGATCGACAGAGTCGAATTCGTCGCATCGAAGATTGCTGCAACACGATTCAATGAGGGAAATGTCTCACTGCGACTGACAGCAGTCTTCCCAAATCTGCCTGACTGCGTCGATACAATCTCACATTCGCAGTGATATGATGACGCGGTCTCAAAGAGACTGAGCGTGAAGGTGAAGACGCTCTCGAGTTTCACAAAGAGAAACGAATCAATGAAGAAAATGCCTCAACATGATCGCAGCGATCTTTTCTCGATTGATGACGTTGCTGTCTAGATTACGTCGAAATGATCTGTGTTTATGCATCATGCGAGAATGAGAGTCTGCATATCTGCATCTCATGAATTCGTCTGAGTTTTAAGACTTCATATTTCTCATTACGCGACGACTGTGAATTGACTGATTTTCAACTTCTTTCATTTCTCAAGACTGTTGATCTTTCAATATGACTTTTTCGATGATCTTTTCATCTTTTTAATGCATCTTGTCATTTGATCGCTTCTTGATTTCTCAGCAATGATTGAAAATAAAAGAGACTTAGAAAACTGTGACTTTGATATGAGTTAAATTCTTGTATAGCTTGCAGCAATTGAAGTAAAATCATGTTAAAGACATGAAGAGAAGAAGTTGAATCATTCAAGCATCTTGATGCACAATCAGCGACGAAGATCATCAAGACTCAAATGAGTGATTTGAGCTTGCAGATTTCAAAGAAGAGATGATTGAATTATATCAATCTATGTTTTCTGAAAGCAAAGCTGAAAATAAATGAAGCTGTCTTGTCAATTATGAGTAGCATTGAGATGAAACTTTCATGCAGTGTAACATTGATGTTGAGTGTCATGTGATTAATCATCATCTCAGTCATTGATAATTGCTCAACTGATGAAATAAAGAAATGTTGAGCAAGATTAAAAAAGACTTCTGAATGAAGTTTGAAATTCATCATTTACTTAAATCATTTTTCTTCTCATTTTCTTTCAAACAATCAGTCATTTTGATTCTCATGAATATTAAGTGATAAATGACATCAAATTCTGACAATTATCATCTTCTCAAAGAGAAACATTCATCTTCAAAGATTGATACATTCAAGAAACAAATATTTGAGCTTTGTTTGTTAGCAATAATACTATTTTTGCAAGACTCAATTACTGAAATGAAACTTTGCAAGCTTTCAACATCATGCAAGTTATAAATATGATGACTAAAGTTGTTATCAAGTTAAAGTTAAGTTGAGTTGAAAAGAGTTAACTCAATTTAATTCTGAGTTTAAATTGAGATTAAATTGACTTTCTTCAACTTGAGTTCAATTTGAAATTAAGTTGAATTGTTTGAACTTGATTTTTAAAAATAGTATACTTACTCATATGCACAGAGTTTTCATGCAAACTGAATTTAAACCTGATTTCTAAAAATAAAATAATTACTTGTATGCATAAAATTTTCACGCAAACTGAGTTTCTGCGCACTTTAATCTAGAAAGATTAGCAACAAATAGTATCAAATTTGATGTGCTAAAATGACATCAATATAAATAGTTTTAGTTAGCGTGCGCGAAAATTTCATTTGCATTGAAATCTCATGCTGTTAGAAGTCAGCATAGAGTGAGTCATATGAGTGTAATGTAATGAGTATATAAATGCTAAGAAAGAAAAGTATCTAAAAGAGAAAAATCAACTATTTATATGACTCAAAAGAACATAAGTTAACTCTGAATAAAGTTGACTTCAAAACAAGTTTATGCTCTAGTGATGAGTGATTGATAATAGCTCTCAGAATAATCATCAACATAATCATTAACATAGTTATCAACATAGTTATCAATGAAGATGTGTAGCTAGAATCATAACATTACTCTCTCTTCTTCAATGATTCATGTTCACATGAATGTATTTTCTTAATTTTATGTAGAATCAAAATGTCTATTGTAGCAAACTCACTATGCAAGATAGAAGTATCATTGAAGCAGACTCACTAATTGCATGCAAATGAATCAACAGATTGATTCACTAATAAATAAAACAATGTAAGTAGATAAATCATTGCATTGATGAAAGATGTCATTGTAGCAGACTCACTAGTTGCATGTGAATATATGATCAGATTCATTGATGAGTAAAATAATGAGAAGATAAATCATCACATTGAGAATAAATGTCATTGAAGCAAACTCACTAGTTGCATGTGAATTAATAAATGAATCGATTCACTGATAAATAAAGTGATGAAAAGATCATTGCATTAATGATGTCATTGAAGCAGACTCACTGAGAGTTTGCTTCTCAAGATAAAGACTTTACGCAGTTTTATGACTGATTTTGTTTGATTATTCAACAAATTCAAAAAATCTCTTGTGAATCTGAATGAACAATTAATTCGCTGATCTTTGATCTAGTCAAATAATTTCAATCATTTGTTTATACTTACTGATCAATGCACAAGTTCAAATCTTTTGTTTATTCTCGCTGAATCAGCTTATGAAAGAAGAAAAATGAGTGTTGCTACATGAACATGTTATGATTCTAGCTACGCATCTTCATTGATAGCTATGTTGATGACTATGTTGATGATTATTTTGATGACTATTCTGAGAACTATCGTTGATCACTTGTTGCTAAAGCATAGACTTGTTTCAAAGTCAACTTTATTCAGAATTAACTTATATTCTTCTGAGTTATATAAATAGTCAACTCTTCTCTTCTAGATACTTTTTTTTCTTAGCATTTATATACTTGTTACATTACATTCATATAACTCACTTTATGCTGATCTTTAACATTATATAAATGCTTTTTTATTACAGATGAAGTGAAATAATTTGCATTGATTTCTTCAAGTGCTTCTGCTAGTAATTTTTCAATTCTCTATTGACTTTGATCTAGTGACTTATGTTCATGCAGCAACACTCATCTTTCTTCTTTCATAAGTTGATTCAGCAAGAATAAACAAAAGATTTGAACTTGTACATTGATCAGTAAGTATAAACAAATCATTGAAATCATTTGACTAGATCAAAGATCAATGAATTAATCATTCATTCAAATTTGTAAGAAATTCTTTGAATTTGTTAAACAATCAAATGAAATCAGTCATAAAACTGCATAAAGTCTCTATCTTGAGAAGCAAACTCTCAATGAGTTTGCTTCAATGACATCATCAATGCAATGATCTTCTCATCATTTTATTTATCAATAAATCAATTTATTTATCAGTTCATATGCAACTAGTAAATCTGCTTCAATGACATTTATTCTTAATGCAATGATTTATCTTTTCATCATTCTACTCATCAGTGAATCTGATTATACATTCACATGCAACTAGTAAGTCTGCTACAATGACATTTTTTATCAATGCAATGATTTATTTACTTACATCATTCTATTTATTAATAAATTAATTTGTTGACTCATTCATATGCAATTAGTGAGTCTGCTTCAATGACACTTTTATCTTGCATAATGAGTCTGCTACAATAAACATTTCAATTTTACATAAGACTAAGAAAATACATTCATGTGAACATGAATTGTTGAAGAAAAGAGAATAATGTTATGATTCTAGCTATGCATCTTCATTGATAACTATGTTGATGATTATGTTAATAATTATATTGATGATTATTCTGAAAGCTATCATTAATTGCTTGTTGCTAAAGCATAGACTTGTTTTGAAGTTAACTTTATTCAGAGTTAACTTGTCACGATTCTAGCCTTGTCAGATCTATTCTAGCCTCGTCATCTTGACTAGTTTCTATTGAGTCTAGCGTTGACTGAGAAACACACATATGTAGTCAGCTTCTTTTCTGTAGCTATCTTTCTTTCTTAGCATTTATCTTCTAGTTAAATGACATCTCTATCTGACTCGCTCTAGACAGATCTTTAACATAACTTATGTTCTTCTGAATCATATAAATAGTCAACTCTTCTCTTCTAAATACTTTTCTTTCTTAGCATTTATATATTCATTACATTACATTCATATGACTTGTAACGATTGTTTCTTTAATAACACAAGATATATACAGAGATCAAACAGTAATCACTATTACTAGACTTGAGATCTGAAGATAGCTGAGACAATAATATGTATTGACTACTTACATGAGTTGAGCACGAAGCTTCTATCTAAGGAAACGACCATCGTTATATAGACATAGAAGATTCGTGCGATCGTCTGAGTCGCTGAGTGATTTCGTCGACTCAGACTCTGAATCATGAGAATCGCTTCATGATTTCAATGATTTCATTTATCAAATCATTAGCACGTGATCATGATCTTTACTAGCTCAGAATTCATCATGCTACGAACTACGCTCTATCTTGTCGTAGTTTCTATCTCAACTCGAGTCGTGTTCTAACACTAGATTTTCTTCAAGGTTTTCTGTTCTCAGAAATCATCGTTTCTATGTATTTGAATCAAGTATTCAAATTGTCGAGTTCTGCCGCAAAGCGTCGCCGTCTCTTGAAGAAACTTCGTTTCAACGATAGTTCAGTTATGCGTCTCTGCAATCACTGTTTCAATCGTTTCATGAAGTGTCGTGTTGACACTGACTTCGACCGTTGTGTCGAGTGTGTGCATCTAGGTCGCAAATGCGATCTGATCGTCTCAGAGACTGAATGAGAGCGAGTTCGTAAGAAACGAGCTCGTCTTCATGCTGAGCTGAGTGAGACTTTGACTAAAGCAGCTCGTCTGCAGAAGCAACAAGAATTAATTGAGTCTTGCTGAAAGAATATGATGCGACGAAAGTTCAAGAATATTGAAGAACTCGAGAAGAATGAACGTCGTCAAACGACTGAGTCGTCTATCAACGATCTTCTTCTTAACGTCGATTTCGAACAGCTCGAAATTTCTTCTGATTTCGACTGATTGTCGAGTTTCTTTGCTGAAATTGTCGAAGAAGCTTCTGACAGTTCTTGAGATTTTTCTCTGATTCTCAAGTGTTCTTGATATGATCGTAATCTTTTCACTTGATCAATCAATGAGACTGATCTAAGATGTTCTGTTGATCTAGTATGTCTTCTACTTCGTATTCGATGTTCTGACTCTCTGAATCAATTTCTGAAGATTTTGTTTGAATTGATGTATTCGAGTCTGCAGATTTCAAAAGACAGATATGAAATATCGAATGTATTCTCATAAATGCTGACAGATCTAACTTATAGTTAATCGATTCTTTGATCTTCTGAATTCTATAAGATTCTAGCTTTGTGTGATTCAGTTTGTTACTTGATCTTTTCGTTTTGATGTTTCGTCTTAGAAGATATACTTTATCTTTCTCTTTAAGAGTAGATTTTCTATCTCTTCTCTTATTAGCATACAGAGTCATGCGCTTGCTGAGAAACTGTATGTTCTTCTGTAATTCTTTTTGTAGCAGCTGCAATTGTTCTATCTGTAGCGTGACTTTCTGAGTCAGTTGTACAAATTCACGTGATTTCTTAAGAGTTTCTGACTCAAACTCGTAGTTTGCAAAGAATGATGACATGCTGATTACTTCTGTTGTTGTGCTATTGAAAGTCAACTGTGCTACTGATAGTAGCTGTACTCAATCGTTCTGTCTATAGTTAATATAGCATCTGAGATACTGTTTCAGTGTCTGATTCATTCTTTTCATTTGTTCATTCATCTGCGAATGATAAGCTGTTGACAGCTTATGATGAATTTCTAACTGATTCATCAAGAATTTTCAGAATTTCGATGTGAAGAGCTTATCTCTATTTGAAATTATCTCGTCTGATAGTTCATAATTTGCTACAATCATTCTCAGAAACGTGTAAATCAAATCTTCTGCGAATGTTGCTTTCTTATATGACAAGAAGTATTCGTACTTGATTAATCTGTCTGTTATAATCAAGATAGAATCATACATTGTTTCGATGATTCTTTCTTTTGACTTAGATAGCTTGACTATGAAGTTCAAAGCTATGCTTTTTCACACACGATTCGATGTGCTGAAGCTTTTCAAAAGTTCATAGAGTTTATGTCGATTGTGTTTTGTATGAACACAAACATCGCACTTTCTGATAATATCTTCTATCTGTTTTCTCATCTTTGAAAAATAGTAGATTCTGAATATTCTCTCAATGATTTTATTTGAATCTTGATGTTCATGTATCATTGACTTGTGATGATCATCTATCATCTCTTGTCTGCATCTTGTTGAAACATAGATCAGATTCTGAAATGTTAGTATTTCATTGATAATCTCAAAGTTCGCGTTGTTCTCGATATTTTCTATGATATCTTGCGTGACTGAGTTCTTCGCTAGCTCTAGCTTTACTCGTTTCTCGAGATCTCTGTTGTTGATTCGTAAAGTGACTGCGTTTTGTCTATTATAAACAATTGAATCATCTGAGTTCTTTTGCAAGATAGTCTGATTTACCTGTGATCTATCTGTCATATGATCTGCTCTTCTGCTCAAGGCGTCGATCTTCAAGTTTTCAGATTTCTTTCGATATTGAATTTGAAAGTTGTACGATGACAACTCTTTTGATCATCTAATCTGTCTTCGATTTAGAACTTTTGTGATCGTGAAGTATAGCAGATTCTTATGATCTGTATATACTTGAACCTGATGTCTAGATTCTTCTAGATACACTCTTCATTGTTTGAATGAGTCGACAATAGCTAGCAGCTCTTTGTTGTGTATCTCATAGTTCAATTCAGCGTCTGTAAGCTTTCTACTGTGAAATGCAATGAGATGCAGACGTTTCTTGTCGTCTGATTGACTGATACATGCTTCAATAGCTTCATCTGACGCGTTCGTCTCAAGCGTAATGAGTTTTTCTGATTCAAACATGATCAGTACTGACTGAAAGATGAACAAATTCTTCAGCTTCTTGAAAGCTTTTTCTGCTTTCTCAGTTCACACGAACGATATGTTCTTTCTCGTAAGATTCGTAAGTGACGAGATGATTCTGAAGTATTTCTCTATAAAGCGTCTATAAAAGTTTGCGAATTCTAAAAAGAATTGAACTTCGATCTTCGACTTTGACGTCGATCAAGTCGTAACAGCTTCTATTTTCTTTGAGTTCATTCTTAGACTCTGAGACATGACTATGAATTTCAAAAACTGTACACTCTGTACATGAAATTCACTTTTTTCTGACTTAATGCGCAGATTGACTTTCTTCAAAGTCTGTAGAACTTTCTTAACATGTTGCACATGTTCTTTCTTCGTCTTTGAGTATACTAATATATCGTTCAGATATACTATGACGAATTGATTCAGATAACGTCGTAATACGTTATTCACAAAGATCTGAAACGTGACTGAAGCATTGATTAAGTCGAAAGACATGATCAAATACTCATAATGTTCTAGTCGAGTGCGAAAGATGATCTTTCACTCGTCTTCTTTTTTAATTCGTATTCGATTGAATGCTTCAAGTATATCAAATTTCGTAAATCACTGTGCACTCTGCAATCTATTCTGCAGTTCTGCTATGAGCGATAACGAATAGCTGTTTTTAATCGTGATGTTATTCAGTGCTCTGTAGTCGACACATAGTCTTAGACTTTCATTCGATTTCAAAACAAACAGAATTGAGTATTCTGCTGATGACTGTGATTCTCTAATGAATCTCTTTCGCATGTTCTCTTTCAGATATTGTTGCAAAGCATCAAGCTTTTCTGTCGACAATGAGTATATGAACTGTTTCGTGAGTTTCTTGTCATCAACGAGCTTAATCTCGTGATTTCACGATTGATGTTTGAGTAGTGTCTCTTGATCACTTTCTTTCTCAAACAGAATCTTATATTTCTGATATTCTTTAGAGATAATAGCGATAGCGAAATTCTTCGAGTGATCGCTCTGAATCTCTCTGCTTCATAACACATGTGCGTCGTTGATTTCTCTGAACTCTTCGCGCATTTCTTCGCTCATCATGACGAATATTTTCACACTTTGTGATGACTTCAATATCGAGTGTAATCGCGTTGTTTCTGTATCTAGAAATGCGATTGTCTCGTTGACTCAATCAATCATTGAATTGATCGTACGAAGTCATGATATGTCTAGAACTATATCACTGTCTGACTGCTTTGTAACATCTAAACGTAACTTCTTTCAATGTCGTTCGAGTCTCAAGTGAATGAGTCGAGTTTCTTGATCTATTAGTTCGTTATTGTACTTCATGAGTGTTTCATCGAAGTTTCACAGATTGTAAGATTCTTTCTTTTTCTGCGTAGATATTTGCGCTTTTTTAGCGAATTCTGAGAATATGTAGTTTCTCGTGCAGTCACTGTCTATGAATAGTCGTGCTGCATGATCATTAACCTTGACTCATACTCGTAACTGTGACGAGTCACTGATGAAGACAAATATGCTTTCGATTTTCGATCTTCGACTAGACTTCTTCAATGATCTGTCGATTGAAGAGTCTTCTAGTTTTTTGAACTAGAAGCTCTTTCTTTCAATATCTGTTTTATGTACTGAAATTGATTCGAGTTGATCTTCTTAAGTGAATATTTCTTTGAATCACACAGATCAAACCTCTTTCTGATGACTTCTGTCATCTGTCTAAGCTCTCTGAATATGTGATCTTCATCAGAAAGTACATATTCTTCTTGCTTGATGAACTTGACTTCTGTGAATGACTTCTTCATGACTATGTCACGATATCGAATGTCTTTGCGCGATGTGATCGACTCATCTTGCATAGTGTCATAGATGACTTGATGTATATCATTCTTGATCTGTTGCATTCGCTGAGAAAAATCTTTCTCTTTCTGTTTAAAGAGAGTGTACAATTCGTTGTACATGCTTATAAAGCTTGCTTGGCTTGTAAGCTTTCTGAGATCTTTCTTTATCTCAAGATGATCTTCTTCTTGATCGAGAGCATCTTCTGCTGCAATAGTGAATGCTCGTAGAGTTTCGCTAAGTCGATTTTCTTCTTCAACTGCTTGATGAATAGCTTCTTCGATGTCGTTCAACCTATTCGAGTCATATGCTTCGCTGTCGGAAATTTCTGATCTTGCGATCATAGTGAACGAACTTTCGTCACTATCTTCATCATGTGCTTCTGATTGATGATGAGTTGCTGCGTAGAAACGATTCTTTCGCGAGAGTTTCAAGTATCATTCAGAATCTTTCTTATCGCTCAGATGCGTGTGACAGTTGTTCTCGTAACATGCTGTTCATGACAATGCTTGATGCTTGTCTTTCTGATCTTCTTTCGTTGCTGCAAAAGATCTGTCTTGCTTATCATAAGACTTTGACTTGTTCTTGTACTTATTCTGAGTACAGTTCTTGAAGTAATGACTCAGCTTTTCGCATGTGTAACATGTCTTGCTCTGTTGAGCTGTTTTATCACGAGCGTTCGTTGATGTCTTTCGAGTTGCGTCTAACTTCATAGATTGAGAATCATAGTATGACTGTCGTCGTTTCTTCTTGAACTTTCGACTCAATACTACTGACATAGTCGATTCTTTATCTTTTTTCAGACGTCTCTCATACTGCCTGTTATCGATGATCATCGCTCTGAATATCATCTTCTGCAAGTCGACGAGTCTATCGATTCTAGCGATTTCATTCTTGACTTTCTCTCGCAGTTTCTGATAGAACTGACTGGTGAGAGCTGCATCGTCTCATTTCGTATTCGTCGCAATATGCTGAAAGCTGATCGAATAAGTTGCTGCGAAGGTTTTCTGTCGCAGATTGTACAGCTGACGTTTCGCTGTACATTTCTTGTCAATGTCTTCAAATACTCTTCTTAGACGTTTCTCAAACGTCTGAAAATCACGAAATATCGTGTTGATTTCTTCTTCTCGTTTCTCTGATTTCTTCTGCAGATAATTCGTTAGATAGTGATGAAATCATGTGAATGCATTATCTCTTAGATAGATGAATGCAAAGAGTACTTTGTTCTCGATGAACTTGAACTGAAATGAGTGTCGTTTGATGTATAGCTCTATCTGTACTAGATATGCTTCGAGTTTATTTCGATCATCGTGATACAAGTTCGATGTTGAAATCTTGATCTTATCTGCGCTGAAGATGCTCGCTTCTTGACTGAGCGTGACTCGTTCTGACTGACTAGACATGACTGAAAGAAATGAACGTTTCTGATATCTTGTGAAAGAGAGATGCTCAAAGTGTAACGATTGTCTCTTTAACAACATAAGATATATACAGAGATCAAACAGTAATCACTATTACTAGACTTGAGGTCTGAAGATAGCTGAGACAATAATATGTATTGACTACTTACATGAGTTGAGCACGAAGCTTCTATTTAAGGAAACGATCATCGTTATATAGACATAAAAGATTCGTGCGATCGTCTGAGTCGTTGAGTGACTTCGTCGATTCAGATTCTGAATCATGAGAATCGCTTCATGATCTCAATGATCTCATTTATCGAATCATTAGCACGTGATCATGATCTTTACTAGCTCAGAGTTCATCATGCTACGAACTACGCTCTATCTTGTCGTAGTTTCTATCTCAACTCGAGTCGTGTTCTAACATGACTCACTTTATGCTAATTTCTAACAACATCTTTTCAACAAATTGCTTGTTGTAAGATTTTTTACTAAGAAATAATGAGAATGATGATGATGAGCTTAAAAATTATGATTCTGAATTGCTTAATAATCACAATTTATTATTTAATTCATAATTAAGATTTAATCTTGTAAACTTGAATTTAAAATTTATTGTGATATTATTTTTATTTTGCAATCAGTTTTGTGATCAATTCAGAAGTAATAAGAAATGAAATATATATATAAATTTGTGCAAGTTAAAGAATTCATTTAAATTCAAAATTAATTTCAAAATCTTGTCAGTTGCAAAATCAAAAATGCTGAGTAATGTTTTATTGTTAATGTTAAGTTCATTATTTCTGTATTGTAATCAGTTTTATGATCTTCTATAAACTCATGAGATTGATACATAACTTACTGAGCTGTTACAATCATGATTGCAGTATATTATTGTTGTTTAAAGATAAAAGAAGAAAAAAGTTAATGATTACATAACTTAATTAATGTTGAAATGATGATGATTTAAATCTTAAAATCTTAAATTAAAATATTGAAGTTTAAATTTCATATCTCATCATCATTGATCATTTGACGAAATCAGCTAAAACTGACTACAAGCTTATCAAGCTAGCATCAGTCAAAAATATCTGTTTAGTTGAGCTTTTAGCTCACAAGCTTTAATAATCACTCATTAACAATTAATAACTAACTACAATCACTTGTAACTTTTAATGACAGTCATTTGCTTTTTATGCTCAAATAATACAATGTGCAATGTGTATTATCTGATCAGTGTTCATATTCAGCACTCATTATTATCAGTATGTGAAATTTGTAATCTGTGCACGTTTCTTGATAAATACTTATCACGTCATTATTTCATGATAGATAAATTGAGATATTTTATTCAGATTTATCTCATTGTTGCATTGAAACATCATGTTGTACATTGCTCAAAAGTTTTAGTTTCTTGAAAATAAGCTTGTATATTTCATAATGTCTTGTACAATTCTTCATTCTTGCAAGCACATTGTATAAATTACTCGCAATCAATAGAATTAAAAGCATCAAAGCAATTCATGATTGTATTCATTGTTCATATACAAAATATTCTACTACTATCACTTGAATTCTATATAATTGCTCTTACTTTCTCGTTGAACATCAACATTGATGTTCAATTTCTTTTCTACTCTCTTCAGAAAAATTTGATACTTGTCTTCAAACATCAATACACATTCACTTTCATTTGCTCTTCAATAATACAGAGTCTTAATGTTTATTTTCAGCTGCTTGTGAAAGTTGTTGAATGATCAAGCATAGCTCATTTTTCAATTATCTTTCATCTTCAATGTTCATAATTAATATATATCTTTGACTTCATCAAGCGAAATCTGATCAGATTCAACTTCAATTATGTTTTTAAATTCTTCAGACATTTATTTTACATTAGTTATTACTCATTTCTATAGCTGAAAAATGAATGCTCACATCTGAATCATTCTTCTGATCTTAATTCTGTTCATCATTCAATATTTCTTAAAGTGTTTTATGTTCATCACTATTCATCAATTTTGATTGATTTATTGTATTCTTTGTCTTTTCTGTCGCGATTTCTGTGTTGTTTAACTTTTCAAGCTGCAATGTTTGATTTCTTATGAAACTAGAGATTTTATTCACAGAATACATCAATGAGTATCTTGAATCAGTGAAAAAAGAGAAAGAACATTCTTTAATGATTTTTCAAGACGCGTTAATAGTCAGTAGATCATTTATCTGATTGCAATTAAGATTATACGTTGCAGAGATGCTGTTGAATACGTCATTTTCATGATATTCAACATGATTTACAACGTGTTCATGCAGCATGCTTAATATCAAATTTCTTCAAGTCTTAATTTGTAAACTGATCATTGAATTGAGTTTTGATATCAATCTTCTGACTTAACTTAAGTACTCAATATCAATCTTCTGATTCAACTCAAATACTCAATTTCAACATTCTGATTCAATCTAATATTGATCTTGAGTTGATACTCAATTTGAGTTTTCAACTTAACTCATCAAGAAATTGAATATGACGTCAAGAGAACTAAATATAGAAATTTTTTCGATTTTTCGTCTTTGCATTACCTTTTTGCATTACCTTTTTGCATTATCTTTTTGATAAAAAGTCATAAAGAGAAACATGAAGAAAAACATGAAGACTATTTGATAGAAATTCATGATAAAAAGTCATAATAGAGAGTCATAATAAAACATTTATCTATTTATCTTCATGTCTTGATGAGTTAAATTGAAAATTTCAAGTCAATACTCAATTTCAATTCTCTGACTCAACTCAAATACTTAAGTTAAACATCTCAACTTAACTTAAATACTTGAATTAAGAATTCTGACTTGAATTGAGTCTTAACGAGTTGAGTACTCGACTTGAACTCAAATGTTTGAGTTGATGCAATCAGTTTATCAATTTGCTTTCGTTAACTTTTGATCATTTGCTTACGTGTTACTATCACATGTTAATCAATCATTGTTTAATCATTTTAAAGATAAAGCATAAAAGAACATTAACAGTTGAGATGTTATACTCTTTACTGCAGCTTCTTTTCATTTCATGATCTTCTTCTGATCATTTGTTCATTCGCTGATGACATGTTGAATCGCGATTACTATGAGTATCATGATTTCATCTTTCAGCTCAGCAAACATGATTTTCATGTTTGATAGTTGATTAAGACTACAATTGTTAGAAGTCAGCATAAAGCGAGTCAATATGAGTGTCATTTAACTAGAAGATAAATGCTAAGAAAGAAGAGTAGCTACAGAAAAGAAGCTGACTACATATGTGTATTTCTCAGTCGACGCTAGACTCAATAGAGACTAGTCAGAATGACGAAGTTAGAATAAATCTGACAAGACTAGAAGATTGAGTCTGACAAGACTAGAATCGTGACATTACTCTCTTTCTTCAACAATTTATGTTTGCATGAATGTATTTTCTGCTCAACTTGATTGATTGATTAAATTGTTGATTAGCGCGATTTGTTCGAGTATTGAATATGAAAATCATCAACAATCTTCTGAGCGTTCATAAATTCATCGTCATCAGCGTTGTATCAATTGAGATCATTGTCATAGTCGTTTCATTTGATTCTATACTGAAGTCGTCTTTGATATCAACGAAAATTCAATATATCATTGATTTCTCACTCGTCTTCATCGTTTATCACTATTAAATCTGAGAGTTCATTCTTTTGATCAAGCAAGAGATTGTCAACGACAGAGCGAAGCAGATCAGAATGAAATACATTATGAACATGCATAGACTCTGATAATTTCAGTTTATATGAAGAGTCAACAAGATTTAGATTGATGAAAGAATCGAGCATTTTGTCATTTAGCTTCTTGAAAGATCTCGCTGTAATGATGTTTCTTTCATTCAGAAACATCTTTGATTCGATCTTGTAATTGATCTTCTTTCTATGCTTGTTAGCTTGATTCATCATTTGTTTTCGTGTTTTGATCAAAGCTTTATGAGCAAAGATCAATGTCTTGTTCATTTGTTCAGATATATTCTTGATTCGATCAATCTGCAAGCGTTCACGAATGCTTTCATGCTCGATGATGTCAGAGTCAAAGCTCATATGAGAATGTAAGTTCTTGTTCATAAAAAAGAGAATCATTTAACGTTTACTTAGCTCTTTATCTTTCATTAATGACGTTAAAGTCTGATGATTGATGAACATCTTTATGAGTAGCTCAGTCAATTTCAGCTCAGATCGTCAATGCTCAAAGACACAAATGATTGCTAGTAGTTTCTTGTCATAGATCTTGTAATTGCACTCAGCGAGACTCAGATTCTTGCTGTAGTAGATCATTAAATGCAATGTTTCTTCGTCGTCATATTAAGAAAGTATATCATCGTTGACGTAGTTGAATGAGTCTGTTTCAAGAATAGTCTCTTTATTCTGATCAAAATGACGAAGAATAGAGACTTCAGTCATTCGTTTCTTCATATGATCAAAAATCGTTTGACAAGCTTGATTTCATTCAAATATCATCTCTTTTTGAGTTAGTTGAATCAGAGAATGAACAATCTTCGAAAAGTTTTTTATAAAACATCGATAGAAATTGCAGAAGTTGACGAAGAACTGCATCTGAATGAGATTTGTAGAAGTAGATCATTCAACTACTGCTTGTACTTTTCTGAAATTCATCTTTAGTTCTTCAATGAATAGCAATAGTTTCAGAAAGAAGATCTTCTGAACATGAAACTTGCATTTGTTTATATTCA
>JAABUU010000519.1_pt1 | contig 85068 bp, 76 predicted proteins | sample 5559301 | NCBI WGS metagenome assembly JAABUU01 (sample SAMN10711884, study PRJNA513360) | rock metagenome | isolation source: Antarctica rocks | place: Antarctica: Victoria Land, Richard Nunatak white
GAGCCCACCCCGTTCGTGTGGGATGGTAAACGGCGGGAGCGCCGCCGCCGCGCGCGGGCACGCCGCCGTGGCGGGTCTGCCGCTGTCGCCGCCCAATTCCAGTTAAATGCAGCGTGACCCACTAGCAGACGCCGTAGCCCCGACCGTGTGCCGGCTGGACGGTCAGCGGACCGACGCCGGCGCTCCCAGCATGGCGCGCACCCGTTAGTCATGAACACATTGCGCCAAGGGGCGTCATCTGCTAGGCTACTGCCTTGGTACGTGTGCGAGCGAGAGGCGCGACTATGCGGGATACATGGATAAAGCAGGATGGGAGTACATGGGACCGAGCATCGTCAATTTTGTTGATTTCCTGATCGGGTTAGGGTACGGCGGCGTCATCATCGCCATGGCTATCGAGAGCTGCTGCATCCCCCTGCCGAGCGAGTTGATCATGCCCCTGGCGGGGTTCTATGCCTTTAAGGGACATCTCAACCTGTACGGCGCCGCGCTGGCGGGCGCGGTCGGCTGCGTTGTTGGCTCGGCCGTGGCCTACTGGATCGGCGCGAAGGGTGGGCGTCCCCTGCTGCTGCGCTACGGGCGCTACATTCTCATCTCAGCGCACGACGCCGACCGCGCCGACCACTTCTTCGCACGCCACGGCGACGCCACGGCCTTCTTCACGCGCCTTATGCCGATCGTGCGCACCTTTATCTCGCTACCCGCCGGCATCACCCGCATGAATTTTGGCAAGTTCTTGATCTACACGTTCCTGGGCTCACTGATCTGGTCGTTCATCCTCGGTTACGCCGGCTATAAGCTCGGCCAGAATTGGCTACAGGTCGGCGGCTTCCTGCGCCGCTATGAGTATGTCGTCGTCGCGATTGCCGTGATCCTCGTCGCCCTCTACATTTATCGTCACGTCCGCCAGTCACAACCAAACGGCAAGCAGCCGTGAGGTGAAGTATCTGACGAACTAGGACTTTTCCAGGGCCAGACGGGCGCCAAGGGCCACCAGGACAACGCCGGTGAATCGCTCCATCGTCCGCCGCACGCGCGCCGCACTGAAAAAAGCCCGCAGCCGCGTCACGAACAAGCCATAGCTTGTCAACCACACGAGAACCATGACGTCGAAGAGCACGCCCAGGAGCAGCATGTGGGGCAACACGGCCTGTCGCGAATCGATGAACTGAGGCAGGAAGGTGGCGAAGAACACCACGAGCTTGGGGTTCAACAGGGCGCTCAAAACCCCTTGGCGGTAGGGCGAACCGGCGCCCGTGGGCGGTATCGCAGGGTCCGCCATGGAGTGCGTGTTGCCCGCGCCGGATTGTGTCGGGCGCGCGGACCAGAGAGCCCGCGCGCCCAGAAAGATTAGGTACGCGGCCCCACACAGCTTGACGACCGTGAAGAGCGCCGACGCCGTGCGTAAGAGGGCGGATAGCCCCACGGCGGCCAGCGTCGCATGGACCAGAATGGAGGTTCCGACTCCCAGCGTCGTGAGCAACGCGCCCCGCCGCCCGTGAGTAAGCGCATTCTTGGTCACCATGGCCATGTCGGGGCCGGGAGTGACGATCAAGAGGGCAGCGATCCCAAGAAAGGCCAGGAGTTTACTGTCCATAAATGCCTCCACGCATAAGTCTCAGGGGAAGGAAACGTTAGGCGAAGAGAGCGGCGACAGGATAGCTAAACCCCGGTACCACATCCTCCCCGTCGAGCGTGTCCCCCATAGTAAGAGTTGATGGCGCCGTGTCGCCGGAGCGCCAGACATCGACCTTGCGGTAGCGCGGCCAGATGACCCACACGAGACGCGTTCCAAAGTGTAGATAGCGCCGCGCCTTTTCATCCATTCCCGGCTGGTATTGGTACTCAGACGCCACCTCGACGGCAAGATCGGGGGCGAGGCGCAGCGCCTTGCTGTACTCAGGAGAGACCCGCGGAGGCAGGCGGTCGGCGCGAACAAAAGCGACATCGGGCGCCAGCTCTGTCGTACGCGGGTGCGCGGGGTCAAGGCGATAGCCGCCCTGCTCGCCCGTCACGCCGCCCAAGCCGTGGTCCTCCACGTACACGCTGAGCCGTCCGCCCAGGCGATAGCCGATGTTTGACGCTTCGTACCCGCTCATCGGCATACGGATCAGCACCCCTTCCACTAGTTCATACGTCCACCCATCATCATCGGGCAGGGACGGCAAGTCGTCCACGGTCATGGGCGGCGTATGCGGGGCGATCTCGGCCCACGGCGCCAGGGGATACGGCGGGGATTCGCGTGCGGTTGTCATTGGTCGGTTGTCTTTCGTTCATCGATCGTCGTCAACTAGGCGACGCTAGGGCATCTGTCAGCTTCCGAATGCGTTCGTTGAGGAACGGGGAGAAGTGCCCATCGTAGCGCTGCTGTAGATCGGGCAAGCGCCAGTCTCGCCCTGTGGTCCTATGCCGGCATAGGAGCGAACCGCAGCGGCACTCCCACGCGGTGACGGAGCCTTCGTCGTCTTTCCACATAGCGTAGTCGGCAGCTAGCTCTTGACCGGGTTGGATGTTCCTTCGCGCCGTCAATGTGACCTCGTCCTGCATCCAAACGTTCGGATCACAGGAGTGATTCTTGACACTCCACACGGCTCAAGCCGTGGGATTCTTGGCTCATCCAGCAGCCTTGTCCACCTGAGTTTCCTCAAGCGGATAGAGGGCAGACTGTCCCCAAGCGTTACGTTCGGCGTGCCCCGCCGTAGTTTCTTCTAGTCGGCGTAATCCAAGCGCCAGGATGTTGCGTGCCGCGTTGTGGTCGCGGTCGAGCACCGTGCCGCAGCGCGGGCACACATGCGTCCGTTCGCTCAACGCCTTCTTGACGCGCTCCCCGCAGCCCGCACAGTTTTGACTCGTGTACGCGGGCGGGACGGCCACCACCACCTTGCCGTAGACATGGGCCAGGTAGTCCAGCCATGACACGAACGCCCGCCACCCCGCATCCGCGATAGACTTCGCCAGATGGCGATTCTTGACCATGTTCCGCACCTTCAGGTCTTCGTAGGCGATCACGTCGTTGGACATGATGAGCGCCCGCGCCGTCTTCACGGCGAAGTCTCTACGCTGCCTACTGACTTTCAGTTGCTTCCGCGCTAGTTTGCCCCGCGCCTTTGCCCGATTCTTCGACCCTTTGGCCTTGGACGACACACGCCGTTGCAACCGCTTCAAGGCGCGCTCCGACTGTCGTAGGTGACGCGGATTCTCCACGGCCACTCCCTCGGAGTCGGTATAGAAATGGGTCAGCCCCAGGTCGATCCCGACCGCTTTCCCACTGGCTTCAACAGAGACGCGCCGTTCGGCGTCAATGCAGAACTGGCTATAGTACCCATCGGCCTTCTTGACGACACGCACGCGCTTGACCTGATCGAGCGCGTAGCCGCGCAGATCGCGCGTGCCCTTGAGCCTGAACGTGCCTGCCTTGAAGCCATCCATGAACGTGATCGCCCGCCGCGCCTCGTCCAGTTTCCATCCCGTCGTTTTGTACTCGATGGAGCGCCCATCTTTCTGGAATTGGGGATAGCCCTTCTTGCCGGGCTTCTTCTGGCGACAGTTGTCGTAGAAGCGCACGATGGCTGCCGCCGCCCGCTCCGCCGCCGCCTGCCGCGCTTGCGAGTTGAGCTTGCTCGCGAAGTCGTACTCCCGCGCCAAGACCGCGCAATACCTGTTCAAGTCATAGGGCTTCACGCCGCGTTCGTCGCGCCACTTGCGCACACACTTGTTCCTGATGAACTGGGTGGTGCGGATGGCCTCATCGAACGCGGCGTACTGACGAGCAGCCCCCGCAAGCTTGAACTCTACCACGATCATACCTTAAGTATACCACGCTTTAGGGGTTGCTAAACTCCTTAAAAAGGGTACCGATTCATCCCACGGCTGAAGCGGTGGGTTTTCTCGTCGGGATTCTATAAATGAAAGCCAGCCCCAGGGCATAGCCGCGCCGGGCGTGCGCGCGAGGCTATTCCGTAGGAGGATATCAGTGCCGTAGTTTCAACCCTCTCGAACCAGGTCGTCCTCCGTTTGCGCTACGGCGGCGCGCCGGAATAGCGCCTTTAACGCTTCTTCTGAGTCGGCTCTATCGATCTGGGTATCCAATGCAGGCGCCACGCGCCCAAACCTGATTTGCACGAGTTCTCTAATATTTTGGCGCGTTGTTTGCAGCAAGGTGCGCAGAGCGATACGGTCCGCCCACGTCAGGTCTGTCGCTTCCATCGTCGTGTCTCCCTCCTCCTGCAATTGTACTCGAAGCTGGTCGCGCTCCGCGTCGCCCAACGGACTATAGGTCTCTACGACATTGCCAAGCAGGGTGGAATATCGGTGAAGATCTCTGTATTGAGGAACGTCACCGTTGAGAGGTCGAGGCGGCCGGCGGTGTCGGGCGCGAACAGGCGCAGGAAATCCGCGAAGAAGCTCTCGATGACCTGCTTGAAAAGTTGGTCGTGACCCATAGGACTCCCGGACCATCCCTTGCATTGAAGATCCCCTGCATTGAAGAAGGTATCACCATATAGATACGAGGACCGTGGAGGACAACTCCACGGCCCTCGTATAGGGGTCGCCTCCCCCTCTCCCGCGTCAGAGAGAGGCGCGCTGGACCGTTGATCCCGCGGCTAGGGATGAGGGGCCAGTTAGCCATGGGATGGGGGGTGAGGGTTATGCCGACTCGTCGCGCGCGATGATATCCTCCTCGGAGCGTGGGATGAGGCGCGACGGCTCGAGCACCGGCGGTTCCTCCTTGAGGATGACTTTGTCGGTCACGCGTACTGAGCGAATGTCGCTGCGCGAGGGGATCTCGTACATGATGTCGGTCAAGACATCCTCCACTATCGTGCGCAGGCCGCGCGCGCCCGTTTTGTGCTTGAGCGCCTGACGCGCCGTTTCCTGCAACGCCTCAAGCGTGAAGACCAGGTCGACCTTGTCGAGCTCGAAGAACTTGCGATATTGCTTGACGATCGCGTTCTTGGGCTCGGTCAGGATCTTGATCAGCGTATCCTCGTCCAGCGGATCGAGCGTGACCGTCACCGGGAGGCGGCCGACGAACTCGGGGATGAGGCCATATTGAAGCAGGTCCTCGGGGATGACGTTCTTGGGTATCGCCGCGTTCTCTTCGTTGGTCAGCACACTATAGCCGAAAGCCTTGCGGCCGCCGCTGCGCTTCTCGATGATGTCGGCCAACCCCTCAAAGGCGCCGCCACAAATGAACAGGATGTTGGCCGTGTTGATTTGGATGAAGTCCTGGTGCGGATGCTTGCGGCCGCCCTGCGGCGGCACGTTGGCGATCGTGCCCTCAATGATCTTGAGCAGCGCCTGCTGCACGCCCTCGCCCGAGACATCGCGCGTGATCGACGGGTTGTCGCTCTTGCGCGAGATCTTGTCGATCTCGTCGATGTAGACGATACCCTTCTCGGCGCGCGCCACGTCGAAGTCGGCCGACTGGATCAGGCGCAGCAGGATATTCTCGACGTCCTCACCGACATAGCCGGCCTCGGTCAGCGCCGTGGCGTCGGCGATGCAGAAAGGCACGTCCAGGATACGCGCCAACGTCTGCGCCAGCAGCGTTTTGCCGCAGCCGGTCGGCCCGACGAGCAGGATATTGCTCTTGCCTAGCTCAACGTCATCAATCTGCATGCCGGCGGCGACGCGTTTGTAGTGGTTGTAGACGGCGACCGAGAGCACCTTCTTGGCGCGCTCCTGCCCAATGACCCACTGGTTCAGTTGCTCAAAAATGCGCTTCGGCGGCGGAATCTTGGTGATCGGCAGCTTCTGCTTGGGAGCGCTAGCCTGCTCCTCCTCGATGATTTCACGGCACAGATCGATGCATTCGTCGCAGATGTACACACCGCCCGGTCCCGCGATGAGGCGATGGACTTGCTCCTGGCTCTTGCCGCAGAAAGAGCAACGATACTGCACGCGCGGGGCTCCGCCTTTATTATTAGCCATCTACAAGGCTCCTTAGGCCAATGCCGGCACGTCTTCGGCCGTCAATACATGATCAATGATGCCGTATTCGCGGCCCTCTTCCGCCGTCATAAAGTAGTCACGTTGCGTATCGCGCTCGACCTTCTCGTAAGGCTGGTTACAGTGCTTGGCCAGGATGCTGTTGAGGCGGCGCACTGAGCGCAAGATCCAGCGCGACTGGATTTCGATGTCGGGCGTGGCGCCCTGGAAGCCGGCCGACCCCTGATGGATCATGATCTCTGAATTCGGCAGGGCATAGCGTTTGCCCTGGGCGCCGGCCGAGAGCAACACCGAGGCCATACTGGCGCAGAAGCCCATGCAGATTGTCTGTACGTCGGGCTTGACGTGCTGCATCGTGTCGTAGATGGCCAGACCCGCCGTCACCGACCCACCGGGGCTGTTGATGTAGAGCTGGATGTCGCGCTCGTCGTCTTCGCTGGCGAGGAACAGCAGTTGCGCCACCACGAGGCTGGCCATCGTGTCCTCGACCGGCGTCGTAATGAAGATAATGCGCTCCTTGAGCAAGCGCGAGTAGATGTCGTAGGCGCGTTCGCCACGATTGGTGGTCTCGACGACCATGGGAACCAGGCTCATGGCTAGATCTCCTCCTCGCTGGGCTGGTGTGTTGGACTCTCCAGGGCGTCGGAGTGGTTCTCCGCCGCTTGCTGGAGGACCTGTTGCTGTTGCTGCGTCGACGCGCCACTCTCACTAGTATCGACCGATTCCTCCGCGGGTTTAGCAATCTCCAGCAAGCGCCGCAGGGCCAGGCTCCGCTTGAGCCGGTTCTCGATGCGCTCGCGTACGACCGGCGACGTCAGCACGCGTCCGCGGTCACGCTCCTTGACGGTCGGATGCGCCGCCAACGCGCGCACCTCGGCGTCCACCTCCGCTTGTGGCGCGGTGATGCCCTCGGCGGCGGCGATCGCCTCCAGCACAAGATTGCTCTTGACGCGCTGCACGGATGGCTCGCGCACCTCTTCGTGCAGCTGCTCCATCGTCTTACCGCTCAGGCGCAGGTATAGGTCCATGGTGAGGCGCTGCTGGCTCTCCAATTGCTCCTGGAAGTTGTCGAGCGTACGGTGGATCTCCTCCTCCACCAGCGGCGGCGGGAGTTCCACGGCCGCCGCGTCGATGGCGCGGCGCGTGACTTGCTCCACGAAGCTCTCGGCGTCCTCGAGCTGTTGCTGCCCCTCCATCGACACGCGGGCGGCCGTGCGCAGGCCTTCGAGCGAGTCGTACTCACCGTTGCCGACCGATTGCGCGAAGGCGTCGTCGAGGATCGGCGTGGCCTTGCGCTCCAGGCGCGTCAACTCAACATGGCACTGCATCGTCTTGCCGGCGTATTGCGTGGGTTGGAAGCCTTCGGGGAGCTGCAACTCGAAGTCGCATGTCTCACCGACGGACATGCCGGTGAGGTGCGGCGTCAGGTCGGGCAGATTGGGGTCGGGCATGCCCTCGGGGTTGAGGAACTGCTCCTGCTCTTGCTGGTCGACGATTGTCTCATCCTCGACCGTGCCCTTAATGTTGATGATGGCGAGGTCGCCCAACTCGGCGGGGCGGTCCTCCACGGGCTCCCACGGCGTCTGCGACTCGGCCAGGCGGGTCAGCATCTCGTCGACCTGCGCGTCGGTCACCGTCGTCTTGGCCTGCTCGACGCGGATGGCCTTATAGTCGCCCAGCTGTACCTCGGGCCGCACGTAGAATTTGGCCGTGAAAGCGAGGGGTTGCGAGGGATCAAGCCCCTCGCCCTTCAGTTCGATCTGAGGCTGTGAGATCGGCTCGAGCCCGGTCTGCTCCAGGCCATGACGGTAGCCGTCATTGACCGCGATATCCGCCGCCTCTTCGAGCACGGCGGGACGGCCGATCGCCGCCTCGAGTACGGCGCGGGGGGCCTTACCCTTGCGGAAGCCCGGCACGTTGACACGCTGTGAGAGGCGCTGGTAGGCGCGGTCAATCGCGCTGCCGACGACGGCGGAATCGACCTCGATGTCCAGGGACACCTGGCTGTCGGGTAGTTTGTCGACCTTAACGTTCAATGTCCTTGTTATTCCTTCCGAAAGGATGATCAGCAGGGTGTACTAGACCATCGCGGGGCTAGCTGGCAGTAGGTGGGGAAGGCGGGACTCGAACCCGCACGCATTGCTGCACATGATCCTAAGTCATGCCCGTCTACCAATTCCGACACTTCCCCAATGGCTTATCATCGGCGCTCAAGAGGTTACACGACGCGCGTCGGGCTGGCTAGTAGGCTGATGGGGGCGCCGACACTGTTCCCATTCTAGGACACCCTCTAGAAGGTGTCAAATAACTATCAGCGATCGGCTATTTCGTGTACGAGAATTGGCTGTGGATCAGCCCAAGGTGCGAGAGGGGCCAGTACGAGATGAGGGCGCGCCCGATGATGTTCGCCTTGGGCACGTAGCCCCACATCCGCGAGTCGAAGCTGAAATTGCGGTTGTCGCCCATCACGAAGACATCGTTGGCCGGCACACGGTTGCCGACACAGGTGGTGAAGCGGCCGGTACACGCTTGCGGATAGGTGTCGTACGGGGCCGCGGCGATGTAGGGCTCGCTGAGTTCCCGGCCGTTGACGAAGACGTGGTTGACGCCGCCGACGGGCTTGACGACGATCGTATCGCCCGGCAGCCCGATCACCCGCTTGATAAAGTCTTTCCCCGACTGCCCCGTCGCGGGCGGCGCGTGGAAGACGATGACGTCTCCGTGCGCGGGCATACCGTTGTGGAAATGGTAGCTAACCCTGTCGACCAAAATCATCTCGTTGTTCTGCAGCGTCGGGACCATGCTCACGCCGTCGACCTGGAAGTTTTGCACGCTGAATTTGGCGACGCCGAACAGCAGCGCCGTGAGCAGGACCGTCTCCAGTAGTTCTTGCACGAGGGATTTGCGCGTCGTCGCCTTCTGAGGTTTACCCACCGGCGCCGGAGGCGGAACGACTGGGGCCGTTTGCTCGGCCGGAATTAGCGCGTTAGACTCGTTGGACTCGACACTATTACTCAACAATTTTCTCCCATGGGCGCGGAACATGAGGTCGACGGCTTGCCCTTCGCGCTGTGTTATGTGCCCCTCAATCTAGCACGAAGAGGGTCACTGGTCAATGCGACGTTTAGCGCCGCCACGAGCCGGTCGCCCTCTTCGGGCAGCACCGTGCGCGGGTCGACCATGAGGCGGTTGTCCTCTACGCGCGCGACGACCGCTGGCTCGCCCATACGCAACGCCGCCGCGACTCCCAGCGCCCACGCGGCCGGGCGTCGCGCCGCGCGCACGGTCAGCGCGTGGCTCGGCAGTGTTTCGCCGGGCAGCGACCCGCCGCCTATGGTCGAACTGACCGGCTCGACCGCCGCTACGACGCCATCGAGCGGGGATAGCAGGCGCAGCCATTCCCGCGCCCGCGCCTCCAGCGCCTCTGGACGCGCCGAAATCATCCGCCACACCGGTATCTCACGCTCGGCCTCGCCACGCACGTAGTGCAGTAGGGTGGCGGAGAGCAACGCGATAGTCACTTTATCCAGGCGCAACGCCCGCATCAGCGGATGTTTGCGCAGGCGCGCCACGAACGCGGCGCGGCCCACGATGACGCCTGCCTGTGGTCCGCCCAGCAGCTTGTCGCCGGAGAAGAGGACGAGGTCGGCCCCGGCGGACACGCTGTCCCGCACGAGAGGTTCGGCGGCGAGCCCATAGCGCCGCACGTCGAGCAAAGCGCCGCTGCCCACGTCGTCGATCAAGGGCACGCCGCGCGCGCGCGCCAAGGGCGCCAACGGCGTGACGGGGACGCTCTCGGTGAAGCCGATGATGCGGAAGTTGCTGGAGTGGACACGCAGGATCGCACCGGTGCGCTCCGTCAAGGCCTCCTCATAGTCGGACAGGCGCGTGCGGTTGGTGGTACCCACCTCGACGAGGGTCGCGCCGCTCTGACGCATGATGTCGGGGATGCGGAAGCCGCCGCCGATCTCGACCGCCTGCCCACGCGATACGATAACCTCGCGCCGCCGGCACAGCGCGGCCAGCGCCAGAACGAGCGCCGCCGCCGTGTTGTTGACGGCAATGCCGTCCTCAGCCCCTGTCACTTCGTGCAGCAGCGGAGTCAGGTGGTCGTGGCGCGAGCCGCGCTTGCCGGAACGCGGGTCGAACTCAAGCGCGCTGTAGCCGCTGGCGACGGCAAGCGCCGCCTCGGCGGCGGCGCGGCTCAACGGCGCCCGCCCCAGGTTGGTATGCAGGATCACCCCCGTGGCGTTGATGACCGGACGCGGGCCGACCCGCCAGCGCTCACGGGCCATCGCCGCGACGCGCTCCGCCACCTCCTCGGCGGTCGGCGGCGTTTCCACCGTCCCTTCACGCACGGCGGCTAGCGCCTCCCGCGCGAGTCCCGTCACGGCCGGACGCGCGTAGGCCGCGAGCAGCGGCTGTAGCGCGGGGCTCCGCAGCACCGCATCGACGGAGGGCAGACCGCGCCGGACATCCGCTACCACGACGAGACCACGGCGCCCACGTTAATGGATGACCGCTTGCAGGATGACGTTGAGCACGATGAGCAGGATAAGCATGGCGACAGCCGTGATGGCAATGCGCCGCAGGTCACGCTGCACGTAGCCGTAGTTGACCCGCGCCATCGCCCCCCCCGTTCCGCTCGCGGCGCGACCGGAGCCGCCGGCTCGACGCGGCATCGCCCCAATCCGCGGACGCGCGGCCGCCGTCATGCTCGGCGCGGCCTCGACGGCGCCGGCGGTAAACGTTGTACCCGTCCCGCCCATCCGGCTCCGCGTCGTGTGCACCTCATGGACGTCGTACAGCCCCTCGGCGCCGCTCACGTTTCTGGTCGTGTCGTCGCCGTCGATGACGTCCGTATCAGACAGACGTGGGAGCGCGCGACGGCGCGTCACTTTGCTGCTACGCTGTGACGCGTAGCGCTCCGCCATAGTTTTCTTTGCCACGGTATACCTCTTGCCGGGTCAGCCGGCGACATTATCGCGTCATCTACACATGCAAGACTGCTACTGTCATTATAGAAGCTTTTCAGTCATACGCCTTGATCACCACGATCATCCGCTCGGCGTCCTTATCGTAGGGACCAAGGTCGTAGTCGCCGTAGGCGTCGGTGATGCCGAGGCCGGCCGCCGCGAGGAGCAACTCGAGCTCCGGCATAAAGATCAGACGCAGCTCGATCCGCGACAACAGCCGGCGCACCACGCCATCGGGACCATACTGGTCGACATACAACCTGTCGAGCACGCGCGGCGCCGTGGGGTCGACCTCGAGCACGCCGGTGACGGTGATCTCCTGCCCCGTGGCGTCGTCGCGCGCCTGCCGCCGCAACGTCACCACCCCCTGCGGCAGCGCCATGGCGTGGAAGGGGTTGGCCAGGTCGAGCACCGCCGTTCCCCCCGGCGCCAAGCGCGCGCGGATACCCTGGAGGCACGCCTGCTGGTCGCGGTGATTGTCGAGGTGCATGAACGTATTGGCGGCGATCAGCACGAGGTCGAAGCGCTCCGCGCCGAGCTCCGGGATATCGTGCGCGTCCAGGCGGCGCATGTCGCCGCGCACGAGACGCGCGCGATCGCCGAAACGGGCCACGCGTTGGCGCGCCCGCGCCAGCATCATCTCCTCGGCGTCGAGTCCCGTCACGCGCAACCCGTCATCGAGCAGGGCCGCCATGACGCGCCCACTGCCACAGCCAAGCTCCAAAATGGCGCCCTCGGGCGGCACGATGGCGTCGGCGATCCCGGCGTAGAAGTCGAGGTCCTGCGTCACGTCGTCGTGCAGCAGATCGTACAGGTCGGGCCGGTCGCGATACAGGTCGACGTATGGGCCGGCGGCCGGTTCCGGCTCCGGCGTTCCGCTCATGAGGCCGCGACGGGGTTGCGCAGGCGCGGCAGAGAGTCCAGCGCGCCGCCCACCACCACGACGTGGCCGTCCGGCAGCGCCGTGTCAGATGCGGCCGCGACGATGGCCGCGGCGGTGTCCTCAACCGTCGGCAGCCGCCCGGCGCCCGCGCGGCGCTCGGCGGCGAGGCCAGGCGTGACGCGCTCCAACAGCTTCGGCGTGATCGTCCCCTCGACGAGGTCGCCCGTCACGATGACCAAACGGACGCCGCGCGCCGCGAAGTCATCGTGACGGGCGCGTAGGACCTGTTCGCCGGTGTGTTTGGACGCGGCCACCATGGCGTAGGCCGGCGCCTGCTCGACCTGCCCGTACAGATGCGCCCAGTGGCTGGTAACAAAGACGATGACGCCGCCGGAGCGCAACAGCGGCAGCCCGCCGTCCGCCACCATCACCTGCGCGTCGCGGTTGATGCGCATGGGGTACGCCGGGTCGGCCGCGACCAGATCGCGCTCGAGGCCGTCCGACGCGTTGAGGATCACGGCGTCGAGGCGTCCCGCCCACTCCTTAAGCTGGGCGAACAAGGCGTCGACCTGTTCCGGCCGCGTGATATCGCTGCCCACAGGCAAAGCGCGGGCGCCACGCGCCTCCGCCCGCGCGGCGATATCCTCCGCGCGCGCTTTCTTATTGCGATACGTGAAGGCCACGTCATAACCGTTGTCAGCCAGGGCCAATACCGTCCCCGCCCCGATCCCCCGCGAACCGCCCGTTACGAGCGCCACACGACGCCTGCTATCATCCATCTATCGCCATCTCCTCGACGTATCTGTCACCATTTACAGTGTACAGACCCGTCCACGACCTATGCTCACGAGGCTGTCTTCCATGATGGTATGAACTGATACAATGAAGACTGACGATGTTACAACGCCCGGCACGAGAGACCACGGAGGACACCATCACGACCACGCCAGACGACCCGACCACCGCGCTGGCCGGCCGCCCGCCCGTGGTCGACCTGGCCACCTGGCAGGCCGCCCGTGACGAGCTTCTGGTCCGCGAGAAGGCCTACACCCGCGAGGGCGACGCCATCGCCGCGGCCCGCCGCCGGCTGCCGATGGTGGAGCTCGACGGGACGGTCGAGGTCGTCGGACCCGACGGCCCGGTCCCGTTCCTGGACCTGTTCCAGGGCCGCGACGAGCTCGTGGGCTACAAGCACATGTGGTACGACGGCGCTCCGCACCAGGGGCAGTGCGAGGGCTGCACTACCACGGCCTGGCACGTGAAGGACGCCGTCTACCTCAACGCCCGCGGCGTCTCGTTCGCCGCCCTGACCTCGGGACCGTGGGACGAAGTGGCTCCCTACGTCGAGTTCATGGGTTACACCCAGCCCTGGTACTCGGTGCGGGGCGTGGAGGCGCCGGTCGGCGGAGAAATGGGGCACATCGTCTGTTTCCTGCGCGACGGCGACCGCGTGTTCCTCACCTACTCCACGACCGGCCGGGGCAACGAGCCGGTCAACGGGTCCCTCGGCCTGCTCGACATGACGCCCTACGGCCGCCGCGAGGCGTGGGAGGACAACCCCGAGGGCTGGCCCGAGGCCCCTCAGGCCGACTCGCCGGTCGGTGGGCATGGCTCGCCGATCTGCTGGTACTGGCGCTCGGACGCCGACGGCGTCGCCACCTGGGGCCCGACCAGCCGCCCCGTACCGCAGTGGACCCGCCCCGGCGCGACCCCCGTCTTTTAGGAGATGCGTGTGAGCTTCCTGGAGAAGTTAACGGCGACGATCGCGCGCAACAACAGCACGCTCTGCGTTGGGCTCGACCCTACTCTGGAAACGCTGCCAGACGATGTGGAGCGGACGCCGGACGGCGTGCTGCGCTTTAATCAGGAGATCATCGCGGCGACCGCCGACCTGGCCTGCGCCTACAAACCCAATCTAGCCTTCTACGAGGCGCTCGGCGTCGAGGGCTGGCGCGTGTTGCGGGACACGGTGCGCGCCGTCCCCGACGGCATCCCCGTCATCGCCGACGCCAAGCGCGCCGACATCGACAACACGGCCACGGCCTACGCGACGGCCATCTACGACGTGCTGGGCTGCGACGCCTGCACGGTCAATCCCTACCTCGGCTTCGACGCCATCGAGCCCTTCATCGCGCGCCCCGGCTCGTTCGCCTTCGTGCTCTGCCGCACCTCCAATCCAGGCGCGCGCGACCTGCAGAACGTCGTGACCGGCGATGGCATTCCGCTCTACGAGCAGGTAGCCCGTTGGATGCAAAGCCAGGGCCGGCCAGAGTCGTGCGGCCTCGTCGTCGGCGCGACCGATCCCGCCGCCGCGCGACGCGCCGCCGCCGCCGCCCCCGACCTGTGGTTGCTGGCGCCGGGCCTCGGCGCGCAGGGCGGCGACCTGGCAGGGACCGCGCGCGCGCTCGGCCCCGATGCCGCCCACACGCTGTGGAGCGCCTCGCGCGGGATCGCCGGCGCGGGCCGCGACCGCGACTACGCTGCCCAAGCGCGCGAGGCGGCGCGACAACTACGGGAGCAGCTGTTAGCTGTCAGCCGCCAGCTAACGGCCGGCAGCTGATAAGGTATGTCGCCATGCCTCAATTAATTGATTTCCGCGTCGGAGACGTCGTACGGCTGCGCAAGCCGCACCCCTGCGGCGGCTATGAGTGGACGATCCACCGGCTGGGCGCCGACATCGGGCTGCGCTGCGCTACCTGTGGCCACTACGTGATGCTGCCGCGCGTCACGCTGGAGCGGCGCCTCAAGCAATTCGTGGCGCGTGGCCCCGAGCTCGAAGAGCAGCCGGAGTCATCGGAGCCGCTAGTTGACAGCTGATGGTAAGTAGCTTCGTATGTCTCTGAACTGGGCCTATCGCCTTTTCCCCGCGCGCCGCGAGGAGCGCATCCTGTTCAACGTGATGCTGCCCATCGGTGACACGCTGTTCACGACGCCGACGGTGCGCGCGGTGCGCCGACGCTTCCCCCGCGCGCACATTGCCGCGTTGACCTTCCCCACCAACGCGGGCGTGCTCTACGCCAACGAGGACATCGACGAGATCATCTTGCACCCCACGGGACAAACGTTCACGCCATGGGAATACGTGCGCTTCCTGTGGCGGATGCGGCAAAAGCATTTCACCATGGCCATCGAGTTCCGCCCCTATGTGTGGTGGCTCAGCGTGGCATGCGGGATAGTGCGCCGCCTATCGTTCGACATCCCGGTCTACCAATGGTTCTTCCCGCTCAGCCCACGCCCCTGGAAGCGCTGCCACGCCATCGCCAACTATGCCTCGGTGATAGACTTGTTGGGCGTACAGGTGGACGACGCGCGGCTCGTGGTGCGTACGACGGACCAGGATCGCGCGGCGCTGGCGAACTTTCTGGCCGCGCAAGGGGTTGGGAGCGATGAACGATTGATCGTACTACACCCCGGCGGTGAGGGGTTCCGCGGGATGAAGCGATGGGACAGCGCCCGCTTTGCCGTGCTTGGCGACCGCCTGGCGGAGCGCTACGACGCGCGCATCGTGATCATCGGCGGGCGCGACGAACTGCCGCTAGCTCAGACTGTCGCGGAGGCCATGAGCCGCCATGTGCTCGTCCTCAACGGACGAGTGACACTGGGGCAGTCTATCGCCCTGCTAGAGCGGTGCTACCTGTTCGTCGGCGACGACAGCGCGCCGCTACATATGGCCGGATCGTTGGACGTACCCACGGTCGGCGTCTTCGGCCCGACCAGCGTGGTCAACTACCATCCCGTGGGGCCGTACGTCGAGATCGCGCGCTCCGACCTGGTGTGCAGCCCCTGTTTTTTCTTCGTAGGTAGCGCGCCGGTCTGGGCGGGTTCGCGCTGCCGCGTGCCCACCTGCCTGCACGCGCTCGCCATCGAGACCGTCCTGGGGGCGGCGGAACGCGCCATTGGTAAGCAAGTGGCAGCGAACGTAGCCTGCGAGTAAAGTCGCAGGCTCTTTAGGCGACGGTTTCGACGACCCAGCGACTGGGCGTACCCTTCGTCAGGTCAACCTTTTTGCCCGTAGCCAACTCGATGCAGCGCAGCCCATAAGCGACGTCTTCGGCCTGGTGCGTATCGAGCCACCAGTCCCGCGGATAGAGCTTCTTGACCGACTGCGAGATGAGATTGGGCGACGTAGCGTAGTGGCGGCTGAGGTCGCCCATCGTCTGGATATGGTCGATGCGCGCCTTCACGTCCATGATGACGAGGGCGAGCTTCGCCTTGCGTTCGTTATTAGTGTAATAGATGTACCACTCGATGCCGCTTTTCCACACGTCGCGCATTGCCTTACTCCGTTTGCCTCAACTCCATCCACTGTATCTGGGGTTAGTTGGCTGTCAAGGCACGAAACGTGCCATGCCTGAGGCAACGGACGACAGCCCTGCCCGATTAAAATGTGGCGCGTGGATCGGAGCGTAGGGGCGTATGGCATACGCCCCATGATCGCGGTCGGCTGGCTTGGCGGTCATCGGCGTTCGCCATCCATTGGATGTCTATGCGGCGAACGCCGGGCGTATTGCTATACGCCCCTACAATCCGCATGGACACATGTAAGTTTATCGGACAGTGTTGCATGATATACGACGTTACCTGGCGCGCTCACGATGGCGCTGGGCGACGCCGATGCGGGCGATGGCGCGCAACAGGGCTAGTTGCGCCTCGGCGCGCGCCTGCGTGTCTTGGGCGCTCTGCAACTCGGATTCGGCGCGCCGCCGCGCCTCCTCGGCGCGCGCCATGTCGATCTCCTCGGTCCGCTCGGCGGCGTCAGCGAGTATGCGCACCCCGCGGTAGTCAACCTGCATGAAGCCGCCCGCCACGGCGAACGACTCCCACTGGCCGTTTTGCTGCACGCGCAACTCACCCGGTTTCAAGGTCGTTAGCAACGGCTCGTGCCGCGGCAGGACGCCAAGCTCGCCCCCCCCACCCGGCGCGATGACCATGTCGACGTCTTCCGACAGCACGGTTCGCGTCGCCGTGACGATGTCTAGCTTCAAAGGCATGGCTCACTCCGTTCGAGTGGCGAGTGGCGAGAACTAGTCACTCACCACTCGCCACTCGCCACTAATCACTAGCTCCTCAGCTCGTCCGCGCCGCCCTTATTGAAAAACTCGGACTCGGTCACGTCGTCGAACTCGCCGTCGAGGATGCGGCGGAAGCTCTTGACCGTCTCGGCGACGGGGACGTACGCGCCCGGCTTGCCGGTGAACTGCTCGGCGACGTGGAACGGCTGCGAGAAGAAACGCTGCACCTTACGCGCGCGCGTCACCGTCAGCTTGTCCTCGTCGGAGAGTTCATCCATACCCAGAATGGCGATGATGTCTTGCAGGTCGCGGTAGCGCTGCAGCACGCGCTTGACCTCCTGGGCCACGTCATAGTGCTCTTGCCCCACCACATTCGGATCGAGGATGGTCGACGTCGAAGCCAGTGGATCGACGGCCGGGTAGATGCCGATCTGCGTCAGCGAGCGCTCCAGGTTGATCGTGGAGTCGAGGTGCGCGAACACCGTGGCCGGCGCCGGATCGGTGATGTCGTCGGCCGGCACGTAGACGGCCTGCACCGACGTCACCGAGCCGTTCTTGGTCGAGGTGATGCGCTCCTCCAAGGCGCCCATCTCCGCGGCCAGGGTCGGCTGGTAACCCACGGCGGAGGGCATACGCCCAAGCAGCGTCGATACTTCGGAGCCAGCCTGGGCGAAGCGGAAGATGTTGTCGATGAACAGCAGCACGTCGCGGCCTTCCTGGTCGCGGAAGTACTCGGCCATGGTCAACCCCGACAGCCCCACGCGCTGGCGCGCGCCCGGCGGCTCGTTCATCTGGCCGAAGACCATAGCCGTCTTGTCGATAACCTTGGATTCGATCATCTCATGATAGAGGTCATTGCCCTCGCGCGTGCGCTCGCCCACGCCGGCGAACACGGAATACCCGCCGTGCTCGCGCGCGATATTGGCGATGAGCTCCTGGATCGTGACCGTCTTACCCACGCCGGCCCCGCCGAAGATACCGGTCTTGCCGCCGCGCCGCATGGGCGCGATCAGGTCGATGACCTTGATGCCCGTCTCCAGCATCTCGATCTCGGTCGCCTGGTCCTCAAACGAGGGGGCGGCGCGGTGGATGGGCCGGCGCGGCGCGTCGGCCGCGATCTGGCCCTTGTTGTCGACCGTCTGGCCGAGCACGTTGAAGATGCGGCCTAACACCACATCTCCGACGGGCACGGAGATCGGGCCGCCGGTGTCGCGCACCTCGGTACCGCGCTGCAGGCCGTCGGTCGGCCCCATGGACACGGCGCGCACGACATTGTTGCCGAGCTCTTGCTGCACCTCGAGCACGAGCGTCGGCGCCTCCTGGCCATCGTCCGCCTGACCTGTGGCGTGGCTGCCGGCGTCCTCGTTCTTATTGGTCAGGTCGTTGCTGACCGCGAGATTCTCTTGCGCCGCCGCGCCGGTCAGGATGACGTCGAGCGCGTTGTAGATCGCCGGCAAGCTCCCCTCGGGGAACTCGACGTCGACCACCGGCCCGATGACTTGAACGACCCGACCCGTCGCTGTTGACGTGGATGTCGATCGCTCAGTCGCCGGTTCTGCTGTCGCTGCCATATGTGTGTCTCCTTTAGCTATCGGAGCGCCTCGGCTGCGGCGGAAATCTCCGCGATCTCCGTCGTAATGCTGGCTTGGCGCGCCTTATTCAAGCTCAACGTGTAGTCGCCCACGAGCTCATTGGCGTTGTCGGTAGCGTTGCGCATCGCCACCAGGCGCGCGGCCTGCTCACTCGCCTTTGATTCGAGGAGGGCGCGGTAGATCTGTGTCTCGATGTAGCGGGGCAACAGATTATTCAGCACGGCGGCTGCATCGGGCTCATACTCGTATTGGATAGCTGCGGCGCCGTCTTCACCCTCCTTGGCCTCCTTACCTTCCTGGCCTTCCTGCTCGGGCCGCACGGGGATTAACTGGATAATCGTCGACTCCTGCCGCACCGTCGAAATATAGCGCGTGTAGGCCAGATGCACCTGGTCGACCGTTCCATCGGTGTATTCATCGATCACGATACGCGCGACGCCCAAGATGCGCTCTAGCTCCGGGTAGTCGCCGAGATTGATCTCCTCGCCGGCCAACTCCACACCGGAGCGGCGCAGGAAGTCGCGGCCGCGCCGGCCCAGCGCGTAACCCCGGACGGGATGAGATTGCTCGACGACGAAACGGCTCACCGTACGGTTGAGGTTGGCGATCAGGCCGCCGACGAGACCGCGGTCCGGCGTGACCTCGATGACGCCGACGGTACCCACCTCGCGTTGCTCCAGCAACGGATGCGTCACATCACTACTGCCGCCGGCGCCCGCGAGGCCGGCCAGCACCTCACGGATGCTGTCGGCGTACGGGCGGGATTCGGCGGCGCGGCTCTGCGCGCGGCGTAGGCGTGCCGTCGCCAGCTGCTGGAACGCGCGCGTGATCTGCGCGATGTTCTTGGTGGACTGGATGCGGCGCCGGATGTCACGCGGGCTCTCTGGCATATGTCCTCCAGTGACTAGTGTTTAGTGTTTAGTGACTAGTTCGCGCTGTTGCCAACTAATCACTAAACACTAGTCACTCTCTTAAAACGCGCTGCTGCGCTTCCACTCCTCAATGGCCGCCTTGAGGGCGTTCTCATCGGCGATCGAGCCGGTCTCGGCGATAGCCTGACCGATGTCAGCATGATTCGAGCTCATGAACAGGTGGAAATTAGTCTCGGCCGCCTGCACTTTATCGATCGGGATGTCGTCGAGGAATCCATTGCTGGCCGCGTAGATGATCATCACCTGTTGCTCCACCGGCATCGGGCGATACTGCGGCTGCTTGAGGATCTCGGTCACGCGCTGGCCGCGCTCGAGGCGGTCGCGCGTCGACTTATCCAGGTCGGAGCCGAACTGCGCGAAGGCTTTGAGCTCGTTGTACTGCGCCAAGTCGAGGCGCAGGCCGCCGGCCACTTTCTTCATGGCCTTGATCTGGGCATCGCCACCCACACGCGAGACCGAGATGCCGGCGTTGATGGCCGGCCGTTGCCCGGCGTTGAACAGGTCCGACTCGAGGAAGATCTGCCCGTCGGTGATCGAGATCACGTTGGTCGGGATGTAAGCCGACACGTCGTTGGCCTGCGTCTCGATGATCGGCAGCGCCGTCAGTGAGCCGTTGCCGTAGTCCTCGTTGAGACGCGCGGCGCGTTCCAGCAGACGCGAGTGCAAATAGAACACGTCGCCCGGATAGGCCTCGCGGCCCGGCGGCCGACGCAGCAGCAGCGAGACCTGGCGATAGGCCACGGCATGCTTGGACAGGTCATCATAGACGATCAGCGCGTCGCGTCCGCTCTCCATGAACTCCTCGCCCATAGCGCAGCCGGCGTAGGGCGCGATGTACTGCTGCGCGGCGGGGTCCTCGGCGGTCGCGGCGACGACGATCGTATACTCCATCGCCCCGGCCTCTTCGAGGCGCGCCACCAGCGTGGCCACATTGGCTGTTTTCTGCCCGATGGCCACGTAGATGCACAGGAGGTTCTTGCCCTGCTGGTTGATGATCGTATCGACGGCCACGGCGGTCTTGCCGGTCTGGCGGTCGCCGATGATGAGCTCACGCTGCCCGCGGCCGATCGGGATCATGGCGTCGATGGCCTTGATGCCGGTCTGCACCGGCGTGTTCACCTTCTGTCGTGTGATGACGCCGGGCGCGACGCGCTCGATGTCGCGCACCTTGTCCGTGTTGACGGCTCCCTTGCCGTCGATCGGCTGGCCCAGCGCGTTGACGACGCGGCCGAGCAGGGCGTCGCCGACGGGCACCTGGACGATGCGCCCAGTGCCGCGTACCTGATCGCCCTCTTTGATCTGCTGGTAGTTGCCCAGCACGATCACGCCGACGTTATCCTCTTCAAGGTTAGAGGCCATGCCCAGCGTACCGTCGGGAAACTCCACCAACTCGTTGTACTTGACACTTTGTAGGCCGAAGACCTGCGCGATGCCGTCGCCGACCTGGATCACCGTGCCGACCGACACGGCCTGGGCCGGCTGCTCGAAATGCTCGATTTGATCCTTGATGACCTGGGTGATCTCGTCCGCCCTGATTGCCATACTTCCCCCCACTAGCCTGCGACTGCGGTCGCATGGCAGCATTACGCCGACTGCGGTCGGTTGTAGGGGCGTATTGCATACGCCCTCTCGCTTGCACCCAGGGCGTATGCAATACGCCCCTACCAAAATCGTCCTGGCGCCGCAGGGCCTTTACTTACATTTTATGCTATTTAGCCGCCTATTAGTTGCGCCTGTATGCGCCGCAGGCGTTCGGCGATGCTGGCGTCGATCAACTCATCGCCGACACGCACGACCAAGCCGCCCATAATGGCCGGGTCGACCTTCTCTTCGAGGTCAACAATCTTGCCAGTGCGCCGCCCCAACTGGTCGCGCAGGTTGGCGCGCTGTTCATCGGTCAGAACGATGGCGGAGGTAACCCGCGCCGTCACGCGGCCCTCGCGGTCGCGCTCGATGCGCTCGAACTGCCATGCGATGGCCGGAACCAGAGCCGCGCGCCCACGTTGCACCAGCAGCAGCACCAGATTGACGGCCAGCGGGTTGACGCGTCCCTGCACCAGCCCGCGCGCATCCTCCATGCGCCGCGAACGGCCCCGCTTGGGGTCGTCAAGTTGGACGGCGACCGGCGTGGAGCGCCACACATCGCTTAGCGTTTGGAGATCGCCGCGCCACTGGTCGAAGTTATTGTGCTCGACGGCGAGCTCGAGGATAGCCTGCGCGTAGCGGCGGGCCACGACGGTATCGGTAGCAGCCATAATTTAACGTCTCCCGCCGACGTCGGCGATCGTCTGGTCGGCCAACGCACGGTTCGTGTTAGCGTCGAGGGAGTGGTCAAGCACATGACGCGCCGCGGTGACCGCGGTGATCACGGCCTCGCGGCGTAGCGCGGCAATTGCGGCCTGACGTTCGCGCCCAATGGCGTCTTGCGCCCGCCGCGCCAGGCCCTCGGCGTCTTGTCGCGCCTGCTCCATCAGGGCGCGGCGCTGCATCTCGGCGGCCTTGTTGGCCGCATCGATAATACCTTGCGCCTCGATACGCGCCTGTTCTACCTGTTGTTGCGTCTCGCGCTGCATCTGTTCGGCGCGCCGCTGGCGCTCCGCGGCAATGCGTTGATCCTCTTCGATACGCTCAGCGCGCTGCCGCAGAATTTTTGCTAGCGGCGCGTGCAGCCAGCGATACAAAAGATAGAAGAACACTACGAAGGTGATGATTTCAACAATGAGTGTCCAGTCCATCAGCGCAGCCCACCCACGTCGGCGACCGCACGGTCGGCCAACTCACGATTGGCCGCTGTATCGAGTGACACGCCGATCACCTTGCTCGCGGCAAGAATCGCGAGTTGGCCGGATTCGCGCCGCAACTCATCGATGGCGGCCTGCCGCTCATGCCGGATCGCCTCTTGCGCTTGCCGCACCTGCGCGTCGGCCTCATCCTTGGCCTGCGCCATCAAAGCTTGGCGTTGCGCCGCGACATCTTTGGTGACGGCGGCCATGAGGCCCTGCGCTTCGGCGCGGGCTTGTTCGATCTGGCGCCGCACCTCTTGCCGCGTTTCCTCGGCGCGTCGCTGGCTCTCCTCGTCCGCGCGCAACCCTTCCTCCACATGCTCGGCGCGCTGCTGGATAACCGTCGATAGAGGTTGGTAGAACAGGCGATTCAGCAGGGCGAGGAAAACCACAAAGAGAATGACCTCAATGATGAGCGTGGCGTCCAGATGGATGATCGAGGCGGCTATAAGCATGGCATACCCTCAGCGCGCCGACCGCCCCGCCCCGTGGCGGGGGCGTGGGGCCGGCGCCGCGCATGTAACAAGATAGAGTGAAGACTTACTTGCCTGGTGTGGCGAAAATCAGGATGATCGCAAACACCAACGCGATGATCGGGTAGGCCTCGATCAAACCGACGAAAATGAACGTCAAGGTCAGCAGCGTGCCGCGCGCTTCGGGCTGCCGCGCGACGCCCTGCACCGTACTCGCCGTGACCAATCCATCACCGATACCCGCGCCAATCGCGCCCCCACCCAACATGAGCCCGCCGCCGATCAAACCACCTAGAATCGCTAACGAGTGAGCGTCCAACGTGTCAACCCCTCTACTATTCGCTTTGCCCCGCGGCTCCCGCGGTAGCTCCGCGTACACTTGTCCTACATATATTATACGACATCTGCTACGAGCAGCTGGTGCGTCGCGATGCAACGCGCGTCAGGATGTCCGCCTGATATCCGCCCGCACGACATCGTATCACGACACTACACAGCTGGCTAGACCGAACTCGTCGCTTGCTCCTCCTGCTACCTGACGACCTGCTACTAGCTAATCGCTACTAGCGCTTAGTGCTCACTACTGGTGGAGATGCCGATGTACGACACTGTGAGCACGGCGAAGACGAAGGCCTGGATCGCCCCCACGAAGAGGCCCAGGGCCAGCGAGAAAATGTAGGGAATGGGCAAGGTAAGCGCCGTCGCCAACTGTGTGAGCAACACACCGAACACGATGATGAGCACCTCGCCGGCAAAGATATTGCCGAAGAGACGCAAGGAGAGCGTGATCGGCTTGGACAGTTCCTCGATGACGGTGATAGGCGCCAGGTAAGGGTATGAGAAGAGGTGCTTGACATAGCCGATCACGCCGTGGCGGCGCACGCCAAGTGTCTGCGCGAGCAGGAAGGCCATGATCGCCAGCCCCGCCGTTGTATTGAGATCACTGGTCGGCGCGCCGACCCTGGGAATGGGCAACAGGTCGATCCAGTTCGCGATCAAAATAAAGAGGAACAGGGCCACGGCCAAGGGGCCGATGGCGCGCGCGCCCTTCTGGCCCAGGCTATCGATGACAAAGCCGTTGACGAAATCGAAGGCCGTCTCCGACACGTTCTGTAGGCCGCGCGGACGTTCAACGGACAGGCGCGCGCGTATGAAAAGCGCCAGCAGCAGAATGACGGCCATGACGATCACCGTCAACACGATGGTATCGACGTTCACCTCGGTCCCCAGGAAGCCGGAGCCAACCGTGCAGATACCTTTGCCCCAGCAGTAGTAGACATGCTCGCCGATGCGATCGGTCAAGCTGCTCGCCGTGCCGCCGCCGCCTACAGCAAAGACGCCCAGTAGGCGGTCAGCGCCGCCAAGCAACCCTAACACTGTACTACTCATAAGACGGAAACCCGCCCTCCTTCCCGCAATAGCGTATCACGACCCACGAACAATAGATGAGGCTGATGACCAGATAGACCCCGATACCACTCATCATACCCAAGAGATGGATGCCTGGTACGCGTGAGGCGGCACCGCCGATGGCAAAGATCAGCGCGAAACGAACCAGCATATTGCGGCGCAGGACTTTGGTCAAAGCGTACAAGGGATCGCGTCCATTTCTGATCCGATCCAACTTGTGAGCCAGCAGAAAGCTATTAAGAAGGCCAATAGCAAATCCGAGTAGCAGACCACGCGCCACGTCCGAATGTCCGGCCAAAGCAAAAGCGAGCACCAGGGGCAACAGTGCCACGAAGGCTAGCGTTCCACCGGAGATAACCAGCGGTCGTAGCGCCATACTCCTCCTACTGTCTACTGTCGTAGATACACGGGGCAGCCTGAACTTACAACGCGCGCACAAGTGGGGCGATGATACGGTACGCCGTGTATAAGCCGCCGCCAAGCCCAACGAAGAGGCCGCCAAGCAATCCCCATGGGGAACTGCGCAGCCGGTCGTCCACGAAGGCGCCCGCCAGGATACCGAGCAGAGTCAGGACAGCAATATCCAGGCCACAAACGGTCACGACGCCCATGGCCTTGAGGAGCGTCGACCGCCCGCTGCTAGTGTTGTGCTGATGTCCCACTGTATCGGCGGACCTAAATATCCAGTCGTATCGGCTCCTCCTAATTACTATAACAGCTACATACAACCGGGTAAAGCTCTCGTCCCATGAACAGGGTCTGTGAAGTCTGTGAAAATCGGGCTTGCTATTGTTATGACGACTTGCTATAATCATAGGTTGCCGGACAAATTTAGGGGAGGGGGCCGCATTCCCCTTTTTCGCATACCCCTATCACCCACATGGTCCGGCTGGCGGTAAAGCCCAGGGCAGGCAAGGAGAAGACCATACATGGCATTAGCGGTTGAGAGTCCTACACGCGTTTCTTTTGGTAAGCTCGCGGATGTTCTGCCGATGCCCAACCTGATCAAGATGCAACTCAGTTCCTTTAACTGGTTTCAGGCTGAGGGGCTCCAGGAGCTATTCGCTGAGATCTCTCCGATACAGGATTTCTCGGGCAAGATGGAACTGGAGTTTAGCGTTCCCCCGGAGCCCTTCGGCAAGCCGAAGTACTCGGAAGCTGAGTGTCGCGAACGCGATATGACGTACTCCGCTCCTCTCAATATCCGCGCCAGGCTCGTCATCAAGGAGACGGGCGAGATCATCGAAAAGACGATCTTCATGGGCGACTTCCCGCTCATGACCAAGCAGGGCACGTTTATTATAAACGGTTCCGAGCGCGTCGTGGTGAGCCAATTGGTGCGTTCGCCTGGCGTCTATTATACACACGATACCGACCCGTCGACGGGCCGGCTGCTCTATATGGGCAAAGTCATCCCCAACCGCGGCGCCTGGCTCGAGTTCGAGACCAGCAACCGCAACGTGCTCACGGTCAAGGTCGACCGCAAGCGCAAGATCCCCGTGACGACGCTGCTGCGCGCCGTCTGCTACGACATGCCCAAGGATGAGCGCTTCGACAGCGACGACAAGCTCCGTGAGCTCTTCGCCGACGCCGATACCAATCCCAATCATCACTATATCCAGACGACCCTGGACAAGGACACCGTGAAGGACGCCGAGGGCGCCTTGCTTGAGGTCTATAAGAAGCTGCGCCCCGGCGACCCTCCTACCCAGGAGAACGCTAAGTCGCTGATGCAGTCGCTGTTCTTCAACCCGCGCCGCTACGACCTCGGCCGTGTGGGGCGCTACAAGCTCAATAAGCGCCTTGAGCTCCCCGTGGGCACGGACGAGCGCACGCTCACGCCGCGTGACCTCGTGGCCATCGTACGCAAGCTGATCGAGGCCAACAACTCGGTCGACTCCGACGCCGGCCCGATTCATAAGGACGACATCGACCACCTCGGCAACCGCCGCGTCCGCTCGGTCGGCGAACTGCTGCAAAACCAGTTCCGCATCGGCCTGCTGCGCATGGAGCGCGTCATCAAGGAGCGCATGACGATCCAGGACCCCTCGTCGGCTACCCCCGGCGCCCTGATCAACATCCGCCCCGTTGTCGCCTCTATCAAGGAGTTCTTCGGCGGTTCGCAGCTCTCCCAGTTCATGGACCAGACCAACCCCCTGGCCGAGTTGACCCACAAACGCCGCCTGTCGGCGTTGGGACCGGGCGGCCTCTCGCGTGACCGCGCTGGCTTCGACGTGCGCGATGTCCACCACTCGCACTATGGGCGCATCTGCCCCATTGAGACGCCTGAGGGCCCGAACATCGGCCTGATGGGCTCGCTCGCCACCTACGGCGTGCCCAACCGCTTCGGCTTCATCGAGACCCCCTACCGCAAAGTGCTGCGCGCGCTAACGGTCAATGACCCGCGCCTTGCCGGTCAGATCCTGGGCGAAGACGCGCGCGACGAGGCCGGCCAGACATTCGCGCGCAAGGGCGATGTTATCACCGGCAGCGTGCTCACGGCTCTGCGCGCCGGCTCCAATGGCGCTGTGCCCGCTGGCACGGAGCGTCAGATGCGCATCCAGCCTGTCGTGACCGACGACATCGCGTACCTCACCGCCGACGAGGAGGAACGCTTCGTCGTGGCGCAGGCCAACGTCGAGTTGACACCCGACGGACACTTTGCCCAGGACCGCATCTCGGTGCGCTACAACGACCGCTTCACCGAGTTGGCCCCCGACCGCATCGACTACATGGACGTCTCGCCGCGCCAGTTGGTCTCGGTCGCGGCGGCTATGATCCCCTTCCTGGAGCACGACGACGCCAACCGCGCCCTCATGGGCTCCAACATGCAGCGCCAGGCCGTCGCCCTGGTCCGTCCCAAGGCCCCCGTCGTCGGCACCGGCATGGAATACCAGGCCGCCCGCGACTCCGGTCAGGTGGTGGTGTCCGAGCAGGCCGGCACGGTGCTCAGCGCCACCGGTCATGAGATCGTGATCCGTGACGAGCACGATGAGGAGCACGTCTACCCGCTGCGCAAGTTCCAGCGCTCCAACCAGGGTACCTGCATCAACCAGCGGCCCGCCGTTAAGGCCGGCCAGATCATCGGCCCCAACGAGGTCATCGCCGACAGCAGTTCGACCGACAACGGCGAGTTGGCCCTCGGCCAGAACGTGCTGTGCGCCTTCATGGCCTGGGAAGGCGGCAACTATGAGGACGCCATCCTCATCGCCGACCGCGTCGTGCGCGAGGATGTTTTCACCAGTATCCATATGGAGAAACACGAGGTCGACGCGCGCGACACCAAACTCGGTCCCGAGGAGATCACGCGCGACATCCCCAATGTGGGTGAGGATGGCCTCAAGGACCTCGACGAGCGCGGCATCATCCGCGTGGGGGCCGAAGTCGGCCCCGGCGACATCCTTGTCGGCAAGATCACGCCCAAGGGCGAGACCGAGTTGACCGCCGAGGAGCGCCTGCTGCGCGCCATCTTCGGTGAGAAGGCCCGCGAGGTCAAGGACACCTCGCTGCGTATCCCTCAGGGTGAGCGCGGCAAGGTCGTGAATGTGCGCGTCTTCTCACGCGAGGCCGGCGACGAGTTGCCGCCCGGTGTGAACCAGTTGGTTCGTGTGGCCATCGCGCAGAAGCGCAAGCTCGCCGAGGGCGACAAGATGGCCGGCCGCCACGGCAACAAGGGCGTGGTCTCGCGCATCGTGCCCGCCGAGGACATGCCCTTCCTGCCCGACGGTACACCCGTGGATATCATCCTGAATCCGCTCGGCGTGCCCTCGCGCATGAATATCGGTCAGGTCCTCGAAACGCACCTGGGGTGGGCCGCGCAAGCGCTCGGCTTCACCACCGCGTCGCCCGTCTTCGACGGAGCGACGGAGACACAGATTCGCGAACAACTCAGGAACGCCGGCCTGCCCGAGTCGGGCAAGATCACGCTCTACGACGGCCGCACCGGCGAGCCCTTCGATAATCCGATCACCGTGGGCATCATCTATATGCTCAAATTACACCACCTGGTGGAGGACAAGATCCACGCACGCTCGACCGGGCCGTACTCGCTGGTGACGCAGCAGCCGCTCGGCGGCAAGGCGCAGTTCGGCGGACAGCGCTTCGGCGAAATGGAGGTGTGGGCGCTCGAAGCCTACGGCGCCGCCAACATCTTGCAGGAACTGCTGACCGTGAAGTCCGACGACGTGATTGGCCGCGTCAAGACCTATGAGTCCATCGTCAAGGGCGAGAGTATCCTCGAACCGGGCGTGCCCGAGTCGTTCAAGGTACTCGTCAAAGAGTTACAGAGCCTTGGGCTCGCCGTGGAGGTGCTCAACGACGACGAACAGCGCATCTCGTTCACCGACGATAGTGCGCCGGACGCCGCACTCGAGATCCCAGCTGACCTCGGCGGCGACTTCATAAAGGGCGAATACTAGCGGGCCAGTGTTTAGTGTTTAGTGTTTAGTGTTTAGTTGTCATGCCAGATCAACTAAACACTAAACACTAGTCACTAAACACTCGTAAGGGAGACACACGTTGTTAGAAGTTAACGATTTCAATGCCATCCGCATCAGTCTGGCCTCGCCGGAGCAGATTCGGAGTTGGTCGTACGGTGAGGTGACGAAGCCGGAGACCATCAACTATCGTACGTTGAAGCCTGAGAAGGACGGTCTGTTCTGCGAGCGCATCTTTGGTCCGATGAAGGACTGGGAGTGCTACTGCGGCAAATACAAGCGCGTCCGCTATAAGGGCATCATCTGCGACAAATGCGGCGTCGAGGTCGCGCGCGCCAAAGTGCGCCGCGAACGCATGGGCCACATCGAACTGGCTTCACCCGTCAGCCATATCTGGTACTTCAAGGGGACGCCCAGCCGCCTCTCGCTGCTGCTCGACATCTCGCCGCGCAATCTGGAGAAGATCCTCTACTTCGCCCAGTACATCATTTATGAGGTGAACGAGGACGCGCGCCGTGAGGCGATCGATAGCCTGGGCGGCCGCGAGGCCGAGCGCATCGTCGAGCTCGAAAACAACCTGCGCGACCGCGTCGAAGAACTGCGCGCCGAGGGTACCGTGGACGCCCGTGAGGCGCGCATCGAGGTCCGGCGCGTCCGCCGCGAGGCGCTCGACGCCGCGCACGCGCGCGCTGCCGAGGACGCCACCCAGCGCGCCGCCAACCTCACCAACCTGCTCGCCTCCCTCGTCGACGAGACCGCCGAAGAGGACTATATCCTCGGCGATCCTACCACCGGCACGGAGACGATCGTCCACACCGGCGAAGTCGTCGAGGACCGCCATGTCGACGCCGTCAAGGATGCCCTGCGCCTCTTGCTCCAGGGCATCGACGAGCGCCACGACCAGGACCTCGCCGCCCTCGACCGTGAGGACGCCGAGGACCGCGCCCGTCCCACCGGCGCCACCGGTGACGCCCTCATCGACGCGCAGGCCGATAGCCTGCGCGCCGAGACCGAGAAGGCCATCGAGGCCGTGCGCATGGAGACGATCCACAAGCGCGAGGCGCTCGAAGCCGTCAAGCTCTTCGACCTGCCGCCCGAAGGCCGCGTGCGCGATATGCTCGACGAATTCCCCGCCGTCTTCAAGGCCGGTATGGGCGCCGAGTCTCTGCGCACCATCATCCAGAACCTCGACCTCGACAAGCTGGCCCAGTTCCAGCGCGACGAGATCCACGGCAACCACGCCTCCTCGATGCGCCGCAAGAAGGCCACCAAGCGCCTGCGCGTCATCGAGGCCTTCCGCAAGGGCGGCCCCAAGCCCGAGTGGATGATCCTCTCCGTCCTGCCCGTCATCCCGCCGGACCTGCGGCCGATGGTGCAGCTCGACGGCGGACGCTTCGCGACCTCCGACCTCAACGACCTCTATCGCCGCGTGATCAACCGCAACAACCGCCTCAAACGCCTGCTGGAGTTGAACGCGCCTGAGATCATCGTGCGCAACGAGAAGCGCATGCTACAGGAAGCCTGCGACGCCCTGATCGACAACGGCCGCCGTGGCCGCGCCGTGTCGGGCTCCGGCAACCACAAGCTCAAGAGCCTCTCCGACATGCTCAAGGGCAAGCAGGGCCGCTTCCGCCAGAACCTGCTCGGCAAGCGCGTCGACTACTCCGGACGCTCCGTCATCGTGGTCGGCCCCGAGCTCAAGCTGCACCAGTGCGGCCTGCCCAAGCGCATGGCGCTCGAACTGTTCAAGCCCTTCGTGATGCGCAAGCTCGTCGAGCGCAACTTCGCCCACAACATCCGCTCGGCCAAGCGCGTCATCGAGCGCGTGCGCCCCGAGGTGTGGGATGTGCTCGAAGAGGTCATCAAGGATCACCCCGTCCTCTTGAACCGCGCGCCCACGCTGCACCGCCTGGGTATCCAGGCCTTCGAGGCTATCCTCGTCGAGGGCAGCGCCATCCAGATCCACCCGCTGGTCTGCCAGGCCTTCAACGCCGACTTCGACGGCGACCAGATGGCCGTGCACGTCCCGCTCTCGCGCGCCGCGCAGCTTGAGGCCAAGACCCTCATGCTCAGCTCGCGCAACCTGCTCTCCCCCGCCAACGGTGAGGCTATCGTCAACCCCACCAAGGACATGGTGCTCGGCTGCTACTACCTGACCTACCATGTCGCCGGCGAGCGGGGCGACGAGACGATGGTCTTCGGCGACTTCGCCGAGGCCGTGCGCGCCTACGACGCCGGGCGCGTCGGCCTGCACGCCCACGTCTACATCGCCATCCCCTCGCGCGAGTTGCGCGTGAGCGACGAAGCGGGCGATGAGTGGGTCAAGACCTCCGTCGGTCGCGTGCCCCGCGCCGATGTCGTGGCCATTCCCAATAGCCGCACGCAGGGCTACAAGACGACCGTCGGCCGCGTGATCTTCAACGAGGCCATGCCGCGCGACCTGCCCTTCAAGAACGAGGTGCTCGACAAGGGTAAGCTCAAGGATGTCATCGGTGAAGTCTATCGCGACCTTGGCCCCGCCAAGACCGCGCAGGTCGCCGACGACATTAAGCGCCTTGGCTTCACCTACGCCACGCGCTCCGGCACGACCATGGCCATCGGCGACGTGACGATCCCCGCCGCCAAGGAGCAGATCCTGGCCGACACCCAGAAGGAGGTCGACGAGATCGACCGTCAGTTCCGCCGCGGCCTCATCACCTCGCAGGAGCAGTACGAGAGCCGCATCCGCCGCTGGACCGAGGCGCGCGATAAGGTGACCAAGGCCGTCACCGAGGCGCTCGACAAGAACGGCCCCATCTACGTGATGGCGACCTCCGGCGCGGCCAAGGGCCAGTTCACGCAGGTCTCGCAGATCGCGGGCATGCGCGGGCTCATGGCCGACCCTTCCGGGCAGATCATCGACCTACCCATCAAGTCGAACTTCCGCGAGGGCCTGACTATGCTGGAGTACTTCATCTCCACGCACGGCGCGCGCAAGGGCCTCGCCGACACCGCCCTGCGCACCGCCGAGTCGGGCTATCTGACGCGCCGCCTGATCGACATCGGGCAGGACGTCATCGTCTACGACGAGGACTGCGGCACCGATCAGGGCGCCCTGATCACGGCCGAGGACGCCAAATCCATCAAGCCGTCCAACCTGATCGAGACCATCACCGGCCGCCGCCTCGCCGACGCCTTCGTCGACGAGTCGACCGGCGAGGTCATCGGCCAGCGCAACGACGAGGTAACCGAGGAGCGCGCGGCGGCGATCGTGCGCGTCTTGAGTGAAGGCAACGCGCTCGGCCTACGCCTGCGCTCGGTGCTGACCTGTATGTCCAAGCGCGGCGTCTGCCGCCTGTGCTACGGCTGGAGCATGAGCACGCGCAAGCTGGTCATCCGCGGCGAGGCCGTCGGCATCATCGCCGCCGAGTCCATCGGCGAGCCCGGCACGCAGCTGACCATGCGCACGTTCCACACCGGCGGCGTCGCCGGCGAGGACATCACGCAAGGCCTCCCGCGCGTCGAGGAACTCTTCGAGGCCCGCGTGCCCAAGGAGCGCGCCGTCATCTCTGAGATCGACGGTGTGGCCGAGGTGCAGCGCACCGACGCGGAGACGCATATCTACGTCACCGCCGCGCAAAGATTCTCTGAGCCCTACCCTCTGCCCGAGGGCTACACGGCCACCATCGAGGACGGCGCGCAGGTTGCCGTCGGCGCGGTCATCGCCGCCCCCACCACTGAGGGTGAGGGCGACAACGTGACCGCGCGCCGCGCCGGTACGGTCACCCTGCGCGGCAACCAGCTGCTGGTGACCTACGAGGACATCGACCGCCGCGACTACACCGTACCCAACACGGCGCGCATCAAGGTGCAGACGGGCACGGAGGTCAAGGCCGGCGACATGCTGACCGAGGGCTCCAAGAATCCCGAGGATGTCCTGAACGTGCTCGGACCCCAGGGCGTCCAGAAGTATCTGGTCGACGAGGTGCAGCGCGTGTATCGTTCACAGGGCGTGGGCATCAACGACAAGCACATCGAGGTCATCGTGCGCCAGATGCTGCGCAAAGTGCGCGTGGAGACGCCTGGCGACACCGAACTGCTCCCCGGCGAGTTGGTGGATCGGTTCACCATCGACGAAGTCAACCGCGCCACGTTGGCGCAGGACGGCGAGCCGGCCACGGCCAAGACCGTCTTGTTAGGGGTGACCAAGGCCAGCCTCAACACCGAGTCGTTCCTGGCCGCGGCCAGCTTCCAGGAGACGACGCGTGTGCTCACCGACGCGGCCATCTCAGGCAAGAAGGACCGCCTGCTCGGCCTGAAAGAGAACGTGATCATCGGCAAGCTCATCCCCGCCGGCTCAGGCATGTTCGCCCGCAGCCGCCGCGTCGACCCGGTCGCGGCGCTGCTCGGCGGCACGGGCGATGTCATCTCGTTGGACGACAACAACGAGAACGACGACTCGGCCTTCGCGGAGGAAGAGGTCGGCGGCGGCAACGCCCTGTTAACCGCAGGCGACAGCGCCGACAGCTTCCTCAATGAGACCGAACTGGGGGTGAGCGAGTAGATATACCTTCGCCCCCCCCGCCCATGGCTGACTGGCCCCCCGATCCCTACCCGCGGGATCGGGGGGCCAGTCAGCCATGGGCGGGGGGGGCGAGAAAAGGGGGCCAGTTAGCCATGGGATGGGTGTGAGGGCCGGTGAGGGCCGTGCCGAATTTGACCCCCGGCGTCATACCTGCTACAATTATTAATTGCGGCCCCGTGCCGCGCTAGTCTTGTGCGCGCGCCGCACGAGCCCGCTACAGGGCGATGAAGGAGCACAGTTTGCCGACTATTCGTCAATTGATCCGCAAGGGCCGCAAGCCGAGCGTAAAAAAGTCGAAAGCGCCCGACCTAGGATGGACATTTAACTCGCTCAAGGGTCAGCCGTTACACCTGAATGGCTGCCCGCAGAAGCGTGGCGTCTGCACACAGGTCAAGACCGCGACACCCAAAAAGCCGAATTCGGCGCTGCGCAAGATCGCGCGTGTGCGCTTGAGCAACGGCCGCGAAGTGACGGCGTATATCCCTGGCGAAGGCCACAACCTGCAGGAGCACTCCGTCGTACTCGTGCGCGGTGGCCGTGTCAAAGACTTGCCGGGTGTACGCTACCACATCATCCGCGGCACGCTCGACGCGGCCGGCGTCAAAGATCGTAAAAAGGGTCGTTCCAAGTACGGAACAAAGAAGCCGAAGGGCTAAGGCGTCCATCAGGACGAACCAGTCCCAGGCACTCGCCCAGTTTACGCTGGGAGAGTTACAAAATTATTGAAGAGGCACTGCATTGAAGACCCGCAAGGGTCCGGCAGTGCCTCTGCATGTGCCAAAGAACGAGTGTTTAGTGGTGAGTGGCGAGTGTTCAGTGGCGAGTGTTCAGTACGACAGGGTTTACTAAACACTAATCACTAGACACTAAACACTACTGGAGGGAGGGGATATGCCACGACGGCAGCGCGTGGTCAAGCGAGTGCTCTTGCCTGACCCGCGATTCAACAATCGGGTTGTCGCCAAGTTCATTAATTCGGTCATGACGCGCGGCAAGAAGTCGCTGGCCGAGCGCATCGTCTATGACGCGTTCGAAAATGCCGAGGGCCGCGCCAAGCGGCCGGGCCTCGAGATCTTCGAGCAGGCAATGCGCAACGCGACTCCGGTGATCGAGGTCAAGCCTCGCCGCGTCGGCGGCTCGACCTACCAGGTCCCCGTCGAGATCCGCGGCGACCGCCGACAGGCATTGGCGATGCGCTGGTTAATACGCTCCGCCCGCGCCCGCTCCGGCCGCTCGATGGCCGAGAAACTCGCCGCCGAGTTACTGGACGCGTCGAACAACACGGGCGCCACGGTGCGCCGCCGCGAGGAGACGCACCGCATGGCGGAGTCTAATAAAGCATTCTCACATTATAGATTCTAAGTAGGTAGTAGCTAGTAATTAGTAGTTGGAACTAGCTACTAAACTACTAATTACTAGCTACTACCTACTGGAGGAACCATGGCACGGCAATATCCCTTAGAAAAGACCCGCAATATTGGTATCATCGCGCACATCGACGCCGGCAAGACGACGACGACGGAGCGCATCCTGTATTACACCGGCGTCATCCACAAGACCGGTGAGGTGCACGAAGGCGGCGCGACGATGGACTGGATGGCTCAGGAGCGTGAGCGCGGTATCACGATCACCTCGGCCGCGACGACCTGCGCCTGGGCCGGTCACCGCATCAATATCATCGACACGCCTGGGCACGTCGACTTCACGGTCGAGGTCGAGCGTTCGCTGCGCGTCCTCGACGGCGGCGTGGTCGTCCTCGACGGCGTCGCCGGTGTCGAGCCGCAGTCTGAAACGGTGTGGCGCCAGGCCGACCGCTACAACGTGCCGCGCATCGTGTTCGCCAACAAGATGGACCGCACGGGCGCCTCATTCGAGCGCTGCATACAGATGCTCAAGGACCGTCTGGCCGCCAATGCCGTGGCGATCCAGATCCCGATCGGTCTGGAGAACGACTTCCTGGGCGTGATCGACCTGATTCGCATGCGGGCCATCACCTACGCCGATAACACCGGTATGAGTCCGATCGAGGGCGAGATCCCGGCCAACATGCTGGAGGAAGCGCAGCGCTACCGCCGTATTATGGTCGAGGCTGTCGCCGAGACCGACGAGGAAATCCTCGACGCTTTCGCCGCTAACGATGACCTGACCGAGGAGCAGTTGCACGCGGGCATCCGCAAGGCCACGCTAGCTAACCAGATGAACGCCGTGCTGTGCGGCTCGGCTTTGCGCAACAAGGGCGTGCAACCCATGCTCGACGCGGTCGTGGCCTACCTGCCCTCGCCGCTCGACGTGCCGCCGATCATCGGGACCGACCCGCGCACGGAGGCCGCGGCGATCCGCCAGGCCAGCGACTCCGAGCCGTTCTCGGCGCTCGTTTCCAAGATCGTCAGCGACCCCTTCGTGGGCCGCCTGGCCTACTTCCGTGTGTATTCCGGCTCGTTGAGCGCCGGCTCGTACGTGCAGAATACGATCAAGGATCAGCGAGAGCGCGTCGGCCGTCTGCTGCAGATGCACGCCGACCACCGCGAGGATATCCAAACCGTCTACGCCGGCGACATCGCTGCCGTGGTCGGCCTGAAGAATACCTTCACCGGCGACACGCTCTGTGACCCCAGCAACCCGATCATCCTCGAGTCAATCAACTTCCCCGATCCGGTCATCTCGGTCGCCATCGAACCGAAGACCAAGCAGGATCAGGATAAGATGAGCGCCGCGCTGGTGCGGCTCGCCGAGGAGGATCCGACGTTCCATATGCACACCGACACCGAGACCGGCCAGACCGTCATCGCGGGCATGGGTGAGTTGCACCTGGAGATCATCGTCGACCGCATGATGCGCGAGTTCAAGGTCGAGGCGACCGTCGGCAAGCCGCAGGTGGCCTACCGCGAGACAATCCAGCAGGGGACCAAGGTCGAGGGCCGCTGGGTCCGCCAGACCGGTGGTAAGGGCCAGTACGGGCACGTCTGGCTCGAGCTCCAGCCGCTCGAGCGCGGCGCTGGCGTGCAGTTCGAGAACAAGACCGTCGGTGGCTCGGTGCCGCGCGAGTACGTCGGGGCCGTCGAGCAGGGCATCCGCGAGGCCGCCGCGACCGGCATCGTCGCGGGTTACCCAGTCGTCGACGTCAAGGCCATCCTGTTCGATGGCTCCTATCACGATGTCGACTCCTCGGAAATGGCGTTCAAGCTGGCCGCCTCGGTCGGCTTCAAGGAGGGCGTCAGGAAGAGCCGTCCCGGCATCCTGGAACCGATCATGCGCGTCGAGGTGACCACGGCCGAGGAGTTCCTGGGCGATGTGCTCGGCGACATCAACTCGCGCCGCGGACAAATCGACGGTATGGAGGCGCGCGGCAACGCACAAGCTATTCGCGCCTTCGTGCCGCTGGCCAACATGTTCGGTTATACGACTGACCTGCGCTCGATGACGCAGGGCCGCGCCAACAGCACGATGGAGCCTGCCCACTACGATTTCGTCCCTCAGAGCATGGCGGACGAGATCATGCAGAAGTCGAAGGTTTAGTTGTTAGTGTCTAGTGTTTAGTGACTAGTTGTCGTAGCAGATTAACTAGTCACTAAACACTAGACACTAAACACTTTTCGTTAGGGAGCGAAGCGAGAGAAATGGCGAAGAAAATATTCGAGCGGACGAAGCCGCATGTGAACGTGGGCACGATCGGGCACGTCGACCACGGCAAGACGACGCTGACGGCGGCGATCACCAAGACGCTGGCGACGAAGGGCCAGGCCAGCTTCAAGGCCTATGACCAGATCGACAACGCGCCCGAGGAGCGTGCGCGCGGCATCACCATCGCCATCGCGCACGTCGAGTACGAGACCGACGCGCGGCACTACGCGCACGTCGATTGCCCCGGCCACGCCGACTACATCAAGAACATGATCACGGGCGCCGCGCAGATGGATGGGGCCATCCTAGTCGTCTCAGCCGCCGATGGACCGATGCCGCAGACGCGTGAGCACATCCTGCTGGCGCGCCAGGTCGAGGTGCCTAGCGTGGTCGTGTTCATGAACAAGGTGGACATGGTCGATGACCCCGAACTGCTCGATCTGGTCGAGCTTGAGGTGCGCGAGTTGTTGTCCAAGTACGACTTCCCCGGCGACGATCTGCCGGTGATCCGCGGCTCGGCGCTGCAGGCGCTCGACTCGACGGGGACGCGCGAGGACCCCAAGGCGGCCTCGATCTGGGAACTGATGGACGCGGTCGATAGTTTCATCCCGACGCCGCCGCGGCCGGTGGACAAGCCGTTCCTGATGCCGGTGGAGGACGTGTTCGGGATCAAGGGGCGCGGGACGGTGGCGACGGGGCGCATCGAGCGCGGCATCGTGCACACGACAGACACCATCAGTTTGATCGGGATGGGAGCGCCGACGCGCAACCTGGTGTGCACGGGCGTGGAGATGTTCCAGAAGACGCTGGAAGAGGGCCAGGCGGGCGACAACGTGGGGCTGTTGCTGCGCGGGATCGAGCGGGCGGAGATCCAGCGGGGGCAGGTGCTGGCCAAGCCCAACAGCATCACGCCGCACACCAAATTCATGGGTGAGGTGTACGTGTTAAACAAGGAGGAGGGGGGACGGCACACGCCGTTCTTCAAGGGCTACCGGCCGCAGTTCTACCTGCGCACGACGGACGTGACGGGCAGCATTGAGTTGCCCGAGGGCATGGAGATGGTGATGCCGGGGGACAACGTGCAGATGGGCGTGGAGTTGATCGTGCCGGTGGCGCTGGAAGAGGGTTTGCGCTTCGCCATCCGCGAGGGTGGCCGCACCGTCGGCGCCGGCGTCGTCACTAAGATCATCGAATAAGTGGTGAGTGTGTAGTGTTTAGTGTTGAGTGGACGGGGCGATCTCGTCACTCAACACTAAACACTCGTCACTGGAGGTAACGTGGCCAAGACAGCGAAGGAGAATCGCATCGTTATCCACCTGGCGTGCGATGAGTGCAAGCGGCGCAACTACGCGACGACAAAAAATCGCCGCAACGATCCCGACCGCCTCACTTTCAATAAGTACTGCCGGTGGTGCCGTTGCCATCGCGCGCATCGGGAAACGAAGTAGCTATCAGCGATCAGCAGTCAGCTTTTCTCTAGGTATGGAGCCTATTTGACGACGCTAAGCTGATGGCTGACAGCTGATAGCTAAAAAGGTACGTGTAAATAACCATGGCTAAGAATAGTCAAGTCGTGACGACGAGACGGCGACAGCAGCCTCCCGTGGAGATGGCGCGGTCGTGGTGGCAGGAAACGCGCAACGAACTGCGCAAGGTGACCTGGCCGACGCGGGAGCAAACGCGCAACCTGACGCTTGTCGTCGTCGCGGTCTGCATCGCGATGGCAACCTTCTTGGGCGTCGTCGACTACGTGTTGAGCCAGATCATCCGGTTCATTATCGGGCTGTAGCTGTAGAGCGCGAGGCGCTGGAGCCTAATTCTTTCGTCCCTGACCCACTAGATGGCGCGCCGCGCGCCTTCGCTATCCCGCGGTCAGTGTTCGTGTGAAGAAAGCGATGCGGGTCTGGCGTCCATATCCGCGTACAACAACAGGGGAGCATACCGTGTCTACGGAGACTGTGGAGACTGTCGGCCAGCGCGAATGGTATGTCATTCATACGTACGCCGGTTATGAGAATAAAGTCAAACAAAATCTCGAACATCGCATAGAGTCTATGGGCGCGGCGGACCGCATCTTCCAGGTCATTGTGCCGATGGAAGATCAGATCGAGATCAAGAACGGCAAGCGTGTGACGGTGCAGCGCAAGCTGTTCGCGGGCTACGTGCTCGTCGAGATGGTCATGGACGACCAGTCATGGTACGTCGTACGCAATACGCCCGGCGTTACAGGCTTCGTGTCCTCGGGCACGAAACCGGTCCCGCTGCAAGAGGCCGAGGTGCGCCGTATCTTGAAACTTGACGAGCAGGTGGAGCAGCCGGCCGTCATGGTCTCGTTTAAAAAGGGCGAGAACATCAAAATCACCGACGGGCCGTTCCAGGAGTTTCTTGGTATCGTGGACGAGGTGGCGCCGGAGCGCAACAAGCTCAAGGTGCTCGTCACGTTCTTCGGCCGCGAAACGCCCGTGGAACTCGACTTTTTGCAAGTGGAGAAACTATGATCAGTGTTTAGTGGCTAGTGTTGAGTGTTTAGTTGTGCATCAGGCCACTAAACACTCAACACTAGCCACTAAACACTCAACACTGGAGGTTAGTAGTGGCAAAACGCGTCAAGGCTATCGTCAAGCTACAGATCCCGGCCGGCAAGGCCACTCCGGCCCCGCCCATCGGCCCGGCGCTCGGTCAGCACGGCGTCAATATCATGGGCTTCGTTAAGGAGTACAACGAGCGGACCGCCGCGCAGGCGGGCAGTATCGTGCCGGTCGAGATCACTGTGTTCGAGGACCGCTCGTTCACGTTCAAGACCAAAACCCCGCCCGCGGGCGATCTCCTTAAAAAGGCGGCCGGTATCCAGACCGCGTCGAAGAACCCGCTCAAGGAGAAGGTCGGCCAGGTTACACCGGACCAGGTACGCGCCATCGCCGAGCAGAAGATGGACGACCTCAACTCCTTTACCATCGAATCCGCGGTCAAGATGATCGAGGGCACAGCGCGGTCGATGGGTATTGAGGTGGTTGGTTAGTGACTAGTGTTTAGTGGCTAGTGTTTAGTGACCAATTCTTTCTAAACACTAATCACTAAACACTCTAGGGGTGGGAGGGTCCGTCCGGGCCCGTTAGGACCACAGGAGGTTTGGAAAGATGCCGAAGCACGGCAAGAAATACCGGGAGGCGGCGCCTCTCGTGGAGCAGGGTCGCTTGTATGAGCCCCGCGAGGCGATTGACCTGCTGAAGCGGGTTAGCTATGCCAAGTTCGACGGCACGGTCGAGTTGCACCTGCGCCTGGGCATCGACCCGCGTCAGGCTGACCAAATCGTGCGCGGTACTGCCGTGTTGCCGCATGGTACCGGCCGTACGGTGCGCGTGGCCGTCTTTGCGCAAGGCGATAAAGCGCGTGAGGCCGAGGAGGCGGGGGCCGATGTCGTCGGCGCGCAGGATTTAGTACAGCGCATCGAGGGCGGTTTCCTCGATTTTGACGTGGCCGTGGCCACGCCCGATATGATGGGGCAGGTCGGACGGCTGGGCCGCACGCTTGGCCCGCGCGGCCTGATGCCGAACCCGAAGTCCGGTACCGTTACCATGGACATCGCACGCACCATCCACGACATCAAGGCTGGCCGCGTCGAGTTTCGTAACGAGAACCGCGCGCCCTTGATCCATGTACCCGTTGGCAAAGTGTCGTTCGGTGAGCAGCAGTTGTTGGATAACCTAGCGACGCTGATGGAATCGATCACGTCCGCCAAGCCAAGCGGAGCCAAGGGCCAGTACATCCGCTCCGTCTACCTCGCGTCGACGATGAGCCCCGGCATCCGGCTTGACCCTGCCGCCGCGCAGGCCGCGCGCGCCGCCTAGCGGCGCGCGCGTTAATCGCGTATACTACTGGGGCGTGGTTGTAACAGCCACGCCCTGGCTTTAATCATCAACATCAAGGCCAATGACCGCAGGCGCGCCGCGAGGCGCTTAAAAGGCCAGCCTGCCGAGGTAGTGAGTGTTGGAGTCGTCCACGCGCTGGCGTCAGCCGACCGTGTGTAGCCTCTCCACGTCGTCGCCTCGGGCACATGGCCTGAGGCCTTTTTGTTGTGTCAAAAGTACTACTGAGAGAAAGGAGGGGAGCACACATATGCCGACAGCAAAGAAGGCGGCCGTCATCGACGACCTGGCCGAGAAGCTGGGCCGCATCAACGCGGCGGCGCTGATCGAATATCGCGGCTTGACCGTGGACGAGATCGGTGACTTGCGTACGCAGTTGCGCCAGCGCGATGTCGAGCTTACCGTGACCAAGAACACGTTGTTGCGCCAGGCCGCGCACCGCAACGACATGACGGAGTTGGACGACCTGTTCAGCGGTCCCAACGCCGTGGCGTTCATGTACGGTGACGAGGCGGCGGGGACCAAGGCCCTCAACGACTACTTCCGCACCGCGCGCGTTGGGGAACTCAAGGGCGGCATCCTCAAGGGTGGGCGGCGCCTGACGGCGGATCAGTTTACCAAGCTGGCCGACCTGCCGAACCGGCCGACTTTGCTCGGTCAAATCGCCGGTCTGTTGGAGTCGCCGTTGAGCCAGCTGGCGTCGCTGTTCAACGCGCCCGCGCAGCAACTCGCCTACGCTCTCGCCAACTTCGAGGAGCGCGGTGGGGCAGGCGCGACGGGCGTCAATGGCGCCGCGGCGCCGGCGGTGGACGCCGCCCCAACCGCCGAGGCTCCCGATGCCGCGCCGGAGGCGGTAGACGCCGCGGCCACCGAGGTTTCAGCCGCGCCCGTGGTCGACGAGGTTTCAGCCGCGCCCGTGGTCGACTCCGATATCCCAGTGGCCGAGGTTTCGGGGCCGTCCGCGGTCGACTCCGCTATGACGGTCGCTGACGTTTCAGGACCGCCTGCGGTCGAGTCTGAGATTTCGGGGCCGTCGGCGGTTGAGTCCGACGCGACGGGGACGGCGGCGGAGCCCCAGCCAGCCGGGACAGCGCCCGTGGACACCGCGGCAGGAGTGGACGACGCGGCGGGAGAGGACATGGGCACGCCGCCGGTCGTGACGGACGAAGCTGTGAGCGCGACAGCCGCGCTGGACGTGGAGCAACCCCTGACCGAACCGGCCGAGGTTGTGGCGAGCGATGTGTCGCGCGCGCCGGAGGAGGAGACGGATACCAGCGCCACGACCGTGCGCTTCTCCGCCCCGCTCCCGAGCGGCCAGGACGCCGCGGCGGACCCGACATCCGCGCCGGAATCCGAGGGCAGCGCGTCTTAGGCGTCAGGCGTCAGGCGTCAGTAAAAGGCTAATTAGTAGGTTTGTAGTTGGGCGGGAGCCCATAATAGTGGATAGAGGAGTATAGATCCATGGCGATGAGTGTTGAGGATATCCTGCAGTCGTTCGATAAGATGACCATTCTGGAGCTCTCGGAGTTCTCTAAGGCTTTCCAGGATCGCTACGGCGTGACGGCCAGCGCTCCGATGGGTGGCATGGTCATGGCGGCGCCCGCCGGCGCCGGCGCGGTGGAGGAGGCTCCGGCCGAGCCCACCGAGTTCAACGTCGTCTTGACGGCCGCCGGTCCGAACAAGATCAACGTGATCAAGGCCGTGCGCGAGTTGACCAGCCTGGGCCTCAAGGAGGCGAAGGACGCTGTCGACAGCGCGCCGACGAACATTAAGGAAGCGGTGTCCAAGGACGAGGCTGAGGCCGCCCGCGCCAAGCTGGCTGATGTCGGCGCGACGGTCGAGGTCAAAGGCGTCTAACAAAGTCGATAGTCGATAGTAAAAGGCTGGAGGCACGGACGGGAGCATTTCCCGTCCGTGCCTCCAGCCTTTTACTATCGACTATCGACTACTCTTGGAAGAGCGGCGTGCTGAGATAGCGCTCGCCGCTATCGGGCAGGACGACGACGATCGTCTTGCCATTGTTCTCGGGCCGGTGCGCTACCTCTAGCGCGGCATGCAGCGCCGCGCCGCAGGAGATGCCGCCGAGGATGCCCTCCTCGCGGGCCAGGCGCCGCGTCGTCGCCACGGACTCTTCGTAGCTGGTATGCAGGATCTCGTCGATGACCGTCGTGTCGAGCACTTTGGGCACGAAGGGCACGCCGATACCCTGGATCTTGTGTGGGCCGGCCTTGCCGCCCTCTAAGATCTGCGACTCAGCCGGCTCCACGGCGATGATTTTCACCTCGGGTTTGCGCGCCTTGAGCACCTCGCCAACGCCGGTGATCGTACCGCCGGTGCCGACACCCGCGACGAAGATATCTATGGCGCCGTTGGTGTCGTCCCAGATCTCCTCGGCCGTCGTCTCGCGGTGGATCTTGGGGTTGGCGGGGTTCGCGAACTGCTGCGGCATGAAGCCGTTCTCGCCGAACTCGGCCACGAGTTCCTCGGCCTTGCGGATAGCGCCCGGCATGCCTTCGGAGCCGGGAGTTAGAACGAGCTCGGCCCCGCGCGCCTTGAGTAGCATGCGCCGCTCCACGCTCATCGTTTCCGGCATGGTCAGGATCAAGCGATAGCCGCGCGCGGCGGCCACGAACGAGAGGGCGATACCGGTGTTGCCGCTGGTCGGCTCGACGATAGTGGTGCGGCCGGGGGTAATGAGCCCGGCTTTCTCGGCCTCGTTGATCATGCTGACGCCGATGCGGCACTTCACCGACCCGGCTGGGTTGAAATACTCCAGCTTGACCAGGACGGTCGCGCCGGCGCCGTCGGTTACCCGATTGAGGCGCACCAGCGGTGTCCGCCCGATCGTTTCCGATAAATCGTTGAAAATCCTACCCATGGGTTTCCTCCTCCAGAGAACTAGCCTACCGGACCCCTCGCCCGTCATGCCGTGCCGCGCCATACGCGCGTGCGTGCATACGCATGAAACCTACCGGCTCTATCGACATAAGCTATATAAAGTATAGTGTAGGTTGGAAAGTAGTGTCAATGGACGCCGCACGCTATACTTGAGGTCACTAGCAGATCGAACGACATTGAATGAGGCGATATGGCGCGTGGCATCACGGTAGGCACGGCCAGCGGGAAGCGCGGGCAGTATGTGTACGGGACCCTCGCGACGATGCCGCTCCCGTCGGGCGGCGTGGAAAGTTGGCCGGTGATCGTCGCGCAGGGTGATGACGGGCCGGTACTCTGGCTCACATCTAATATCCACGGCGGCGAAGTCACGGGCTTGGCCGCCATCCAGGAAATACTCACGCCGGAGTTGCCGCGCCGGCTGCGCGGTACCCTTGTCGTCGTGCCAACCCTCAACCCGGCCGGCCTCCGCGTGGGCGCCCGTCGCCCCTATTACGACGACCATGACCCTAACCGCATGTTCCCCCTGCGCAAAAGTCCCGATGAGCGCGACGAGGACGATCTGTATCCGTCGCCCTACACCGTCGTCGCGCATGAGATCGGCGCGGCCATGCGCGCCACGGCTGATTACCTCGTCGACCTACACTGCGCCTGGGGTCTCTCGATCCCTTTCACCATCCGCGACCGCGTGCTCTTCGACGACGAGCGCGAGCGGGCGCGCGCCGAGGCGTTGAGCCGCACGCTTGACGCGATGACGCGCGCCTACGGGCTCGCCGTGGTCAATGAGTATCCCGCCAGGAAATATATCAAACAGGAGTTGCACCGCTCGGTGGCCGGCTTCGCCCTCAATAATCTGGGCATCCCCGCGTTTACGGTCGAGTTGGGCGCCACGGGCTTCGTCGACCCCGACGCTATGCAGGCCGGCCGTCAGGGCATCGAGAACATCCTGATGTGGACGGGGATGCTGCCGGGAACGCCGCGGCCCATCACCAGCGTGCCGGTCCCCGACCTCGGCTACAACGTCTACCGCGACGAGCATCCGCGCGCGCCGGCGGCCGGGCTGGTGGTCTATCGGGTACGGCCGGGCGCCACCGTGCGCGAGGGCGACGTCATCGCCGCGCTACGCGATATCTACGCGCGGCCTGTCGGCGACGGCGTCGTGCGCACGACGCAAGACGGCTGGGTCATCGGGCTCTCGGCGGGACTGGCCGTCTACCGCAACAGCTACCTGGCCGAGTTGGCCGTGCGCGACACCGCGCCGCTTATCGCGAAGTATCCGGGATAGGGCCAGCCTATGAACAGTGAGCGCCAGAACGTGCTGGAGGCGGCGCGCCGCCTCGCCGCGCGCGGGGGCGTCATCGTTCTTGGCAATGACATTGACCTGACCTTGTCGACCGGTGGTCCCCAGGGCGAGGATGACCCGCGTAGGACCGCGATCAGACCGGACAGTGGGGCGGCGCTGCGAGCCCTCGAAGCGCGCGGCCACATCATCGGTATTGTCACCAACCGCTCGGGGTGGCAGGCGGCGCGGATGTTAGCGGAGCGGGGGGTGTGCGCGGCTGAGATCGTGGGCACGTATGGCCTGGAGACGTTCCACGCCGACGCCTCCGCTCCCTCGTTAGGCGTCGCCACGGTCGATGCACGTTTCGCACCGTACGCGCAGGCCATCACGAGTATCTTACGAGGGGTGCGGGAAGCGGTGTATGCGGATATTGGACTGCATGAGGACCCTGGAAACGCGGTCGAGATAGCGACGTATACCCCGATGGGCCCGCTCCTGATCGAGCGCAAGGCCGTCTGCGACGCCTTCCCCGAAGGACTGGCGCACGTCTACAATGTCAACCTCATCGCCGACAGGCCGTACCGCGCCCGCCTCCTCGCGCGGGCGGAGCTACGCTACCGCGTGCTGGCCGCAGAGTCTCTCGCGGGCCGGCCCCTCGGCCGCATCTGGGGGCTTCTGCCGCCGGACCCGCCGGGCGCGACGCCGCATGACGCACGCTTTTCCTGGACACTGGGGCCGTCGATCGCGCGCGGCAAGGCCGCTGGCATGATCGCGCTGCTGCGCGCCGCGCGCCGCCGCGTGGCCCACCCCGCGCGCATCGGACTGGTGACCTTCGCGGGTGACAGCGACGCCGACGCCGCGGCGATGCGGGCGGCGCATCTGGTGGCGATGGTTGCCGGGCAGGGGCGCGTACGCGCGCTCGGCGTCTGGGTGTGCCCGGTGGAGGGCGGGGCGCCGTTGACCCAGCGGGAGGCGGACATCGCCGTCGATGGGACGGACGGTTACGCGCGCCTGTTGGCCGACCTTGCTGAGACGATGAGCACAGAGGGCGAGATACCCCAAGCCTAATGCAGAATCAGAGGAGTTACTTTGCAGCGGCGCCCCCTGGGACCGCTGGCGTCTCGCCGGCAAACGCTTGCCGGCGAGACGCCAGCGGTCCCAGGGGGTATGCTTGTGATGACACTAAAAAAGGATGGCGCGGCACGCGTCGTGCGCCATCTTTGGCGCCCACAAAATTATTGCGTAAGGAGCACAACAGCCTATGGTTCACGCGGCAAGCGCCTCTCCCCGATCCGACGCCCCCATCGAAGACCATCTCAACCGCATCCGGCTCATCCTTGTATCGAACAGGGGTCCCTTCGAGTTCGCCCAGACGGAAACCGGATTTGAGCGCACCCGCGGATCGGGAGGGCTCGTCACCGTCCTCGCTCCCGTCGGGCGGTACACCACACCCGTCTGGATAGCAGCGGCCCGTACGGAAGGGGACCGGGCGATCGCGGCGGAGCACGATGGCGCCCCCATCGCGGTGGAGGATGACGGGTCCAACTTCTTGCTGCGCTTCGTCGACCTGCCGCCGTCCATGTACGAGCGCTATTACAACGTCATCGCCAACCCTCTGCTCTGGTTCGTGCACCACTACATGTGGGACACGCCGCGCGAGCCGCGTATCGGTCCCGAAGAGTGGGCGGCGTGGAACGAGGGCTACGTGCCCGCCAACCGGGCGTTCGCCAAGATCGTTTCCGAGGAGATCGCGCGTAGCGACCGGCCGCCCGTCGTCATGATCCAGGACTACCAGCTCTATCTAGTCGCGCGCACGCTGCGCGACGAGCACCTCGACGCCGACATTCGGTTCTTCCTGCACACGCCTTTCCCGAACGCCGACTACCTGCGTATCCTGCCGCCCCAGATGCGCGAGCCGATCCTCTCCTCGCTGCTTGCCTGCGACGTGGTAGGGTTCCAGACTCAGCGCGCCGCGACGAATTTCTTGCAGGTTGCCAGCACGCTGATGCCGCGCGCGCGCGTTGACTATGAGGGTCAGACGGTTGAGTACGAGGGGCGTTGCACGCGCGTCGCTATCCACCCCGTGAGCGTTGACCCCACCGTGGTGCGGGCGCTCGCGCATAGCGAGGAGGCTGAGCGAGAACTTACCTACCTCGCACCCTATTTCGGGGAGCGCAACATCATGCGCGTCGACCGCATCGAGCCGAGCAAAAATATCGTGCGCGGTTTCGACGCCTACAGCCTGCTCCTGGACCTGCATCCGGAACTCAAGGAGCGGGTCAACTTCCTGGCGTTCCTGGTGCCGCCGCGCCCAGGCATCGTGGAATACGACCGCTACCAGGACGAAATCATGGCGTCGATGGGGCGCATTAACGTCCGGCACGGCACCGACCGCTGGCGTCCCATCGAGATTTTCACGGGCAACAACTACGTGCGCGCCCTCGCCGCGATGCGCCGCTACGACGTGCTGCTGGTCAACCCGTTGATCGACGGGATGAACCTGGTCTCGAAAGAGGGGGTCGTCGTGAACGAGCGCGATGGCGTGCTCGTGCTCTCCGATGGGGCGGGTTCGTTCGAGCAGCTCGCGCCGCTGCCCCTCTCGGTCAGCCCGGCCGACATCCTCGGTACGGCGGAAGCCCTGTACACGGCGCTACGCTCCTCAGCCGAGGAGCGTAGCGCGTCCGCGGCCGAACTGCGTAAGCGTGTCGAGGCTGAGGACGCCGAGCATTGGTTGATCGGCCAACTGCGGGAGGTCTAGGGGTATCATCTCGTGGACAACCGCTGGTGTGCCTGTGCGTCCGTTATGGTAAAATAACAACTGTTAAATAATTCTCGTGACGGAAGGATACCCAGGCCCTTCGGCGGCCACAGCCATGGAAATCACGTTTCTCGGTCATGACTGCTTCCGCCTGAAAGGGCGCGATGTCACCATCGTCACCGACCCCTTCGCTCCGGCGGAGGGGTCGCTACGCGTTAGCGCCGATATCGTGACGGTTAGCCACGATGACCCAGGCCACAACGCCGTGAGCGCCGTCGACGGCGCTCCGCGCGCGGTCACGGGTCCGGGCGAGTATGAGATCAAGGGCGTGCTGATCGCGGGAGTCGGGGCCTTCCATGACGAGCAGCATGGTAAGGCGCGCGGGCGCGACACCGTGTATCTGATCGAGCTCGACGATCTGCGCGTGTGCCACCTCGGCGACCTCGGCCATGTATTGTCGACTGAACAGGTCGAGGAGATCGGAACGGTCGACGTGCTGCTCGTGCCCGTCGGCGGACCGCACACGGTCTCGTCGGCGCAGGCGGCCGGGATCATCAGCCAACTCGAACCGGCCGTCGTCATCCCTATGGACTGGACGTCGCGTGACGGGCAGCCGGCGGGGCCGCTGGAGAAGTTTACACACGAGATGGGCCTCAAGGAGTATGAGCCGCAGACGCGCTTGAACGTATCGAGAGACTCTTTGTTAAAGGATAAGCAGTCCGGAACGCAGGTAGTGGTGCTGGAGCCGAGGGGGTAGTGGGATAGATGACGGCGACCAAATATATCTTCGTAACCGGCGGCGTCGTGTCGGGCGTCGGCAAGGGTATCACCGTAGCCTCGATCGGACGCCTGCTCAAGGCGCGCGACATCCAGGTCTCGATCCAGAAGCTCGACCCCTATATCAACGTCGACCCCGGCACGATGAGCCCCTATCAGCACGGCGAGGTCTTCGTGACCGAGGACGGCGCCGAGACCGACCTTGACCTGGGGCACTACGAGCGCTTCATCGACGAGAACCTGACCCGCGCCTCCAACATCACGACGGGCCAGATCTATTCCTCAGTCATCGCGCGTGAGCGGCGTGGCGACTACCTGGGCGGGACGATCCAGGTCATCCCGCACATCACCAACGAGATTAAAGAGCGCATCACGCGGCTGGCCAAGACGCAGAATCCCGAGGTGCTCATCGTCGAGGTCGGCGGCACGGTCGGCGACATCGAGAGCCTGCCGTTCCTGGAGGCGATCCGCCAGATGCGCAAGGACGTAGGGCGCGACAACGTGCTCTACATCCATGTGACGCTACTGCCCTACATCGGCTCGACGGGTGAACTCAAGACGAAGCCGATCCAGCACTCGGTCAAAGAGCTGCGCTCCATCGGCATCCAGCCCGACGTGATCGTCTGCCGTTCTGACTACCCCGTGACGGCCGACCTCAAGGAAAAGATCGCCCTGTTCACCGACGTCGACGAGGACGCCGTGATCCCGCTGGAAACGGCGCGCACGATCTATGAGGTGCCGCTGGTGCTCGAAGAGGTCGGGCTGGGCGACTTCATTACCAATTCGCTGCACATGCAGACACCCCCGCCACGCTTGCAGCCGTGGCGTGACCTCGTGGACATGATCACGCACCCGAAAGATGAGGTGACGATAGGCGTCGTGGGCAAGTACGTCAGCTTGCCCGACGCTTACCTCAGCGTGACCGAGGCGCTACAGCACGCCGCGCTGCACCATGACCGCCGCGTCAACGTGCGCTGGATCGACTCGAGCGACCTGGAGACCGCAGCGGGGTTGCGCCTTCTCGCCGGGCTCGACGGCATCGTCGTCCCCGGCGGGTTCGGTCATCGCGGCGTCGAGGGCAAGGTACGCGCGGCGCGCTTCGCTCATGAGACCGGCACGCCGTACCTGGGTTTGTGTCTGGGCCTACAGGCGGCTGTGATTGACCTCGCCCGCCATGTGTTGCACTCCGCGTCGCCGAACAGCACCGAGTTCAACGAGTACACCGAGTACCCGGTGATCGACCTGATGGCTTCGCAGCGCGATATCGCGGAGAAAGGCGGCACGATGCGTCTGGGCGTCTGGCCCTGCCGCCTCGTCGCGGGCACTAAGGCCATGGCCGCCTACGGCCAGCCGGTCATCTACGAGCGGCACCGCCACCGCTACGAGTTCAACAACGAGTACCGCGAGTTACTGACCTCGAACGGTTTGGTCCTGAGCGGCCTGTCGCCGGACAACCAACTCGTAGAGATCGTGGAACTGGGTGGTCACCCCTGGTTCGTGGCCACGCAATTCCACCCTGAGTTCAAGTCGCGGCCCGACCGGCCGCACCCGCTCTTCCGCGACTTCATTGGCGCGACCGTCTCCCGGCGCGATAGGCTAGCCGTGCCAGAGATGGTAACGGTAGAAACGCCGGAGATGTCGGGGCGGACGGTCGAGCAGGTACCTGAACCGGCGCTTTAACACGGCCAATTTATGCCCAAAATAGCTGAAATCGCCCTGTCCACGCCCGTCGGGGAGAACGGTCTGTACCACTATGAGGTACCGGACGAGTGGGCGGACGACGCGCGCGCGGGTGTGCTGGCGCAGGTACCGTTTGGCGCCCGTGAACTGACCGGCGTCATCTTCGATCCCAACGCGGCGCCGCTTCCGGGGCGGACGCTCAAACAGATCAAAGCCGTGCTGGACCCTAGCCCCGTCGTCACACCGGCGGGGATCGCGGTGGCGCGCTGGATCGGCGACTATTACAACTGTCCCATCCCCGAGGTGTTGGCCGCGATGCTGCCGCCGGGCGTGAGCCGCCGCACCACGTATCGCATCGCGCGCGTCGACGGCGTCACGGCGCCAACGCGGCTTACGGCGGCGCAGTGCCGCGTGCTCGACCTCGTGCCAACGGGAGGCGCCGTGGCGCTAGACCGCCTCACCCGCGAGGGCGGGAAGGACACGGCGCAGGCCGTGGCGTCGCTGGTCAAGCGGGGTGTGCTGGCGCGCACGGCGACGCTCAGCCGCGTGGCGGGACCCAAGACGATCCGAACGGCGGCGTGGTCGGGCCAGGAGCCCGCGAAATATCTGGGACCGAAAGGGCGCGCCGTGCTGGCGGTGCTGCGGCAGGCCGGCGGCCCGCTGTCCGTCGCCGAGCTCGGCCGCCACGTCGATGGAGCCGCCGCCGCGCTGTCTCCACTACAGCGGCAGGGCCTGGTGACGGTGGCTGAGGAGGTCGTGCGGCGCGACCCCGTGGCCCACCGCGTGCCCACACAGACCTTCCCGCTCCCCCTCACCGGCGAGCAGCGGCGCGCCGTCGACGCCATCGTCATGGCGTTGCGCGCGGGCGCCGCCGAGACGTTCCTACTGCACGGCGTGACCGGCAGCGGCAAGACGGAGGTCTACTTGCAGGCGTTGGCGGAGACGATCGAACTGGGGCGGCAAGGCGTCATTCTGGTCCCCGAGATCTCGCTGACGCCGCAGACGATGGACCGCTTCGCGGCGCGCTTCCCCGGCCGCGTGGCCCTGATGCACAGCGGGCTCTCCGAGGGCGAGCGCCTCGACGAGTGGGAGCGTGTGCGGGCGGGGCAGGTCGACGCCGTCGTCGGCGCTCGCTCGGCCATCTTCACGCCGGTAATCAATCCAGGGTTGATCGTGCTGGACGAGGAGCACGACTCCTCGTACAAGCAGGATCGCACGCCGCGCTACCACACCCGCGAGGTGGCGCGGCGTCTGGCCGCGGAGACTGGGGCCGTAGTTGTGCTGGGCAGCGCCACGCCCGACGTCATCTCGTACTACCATGCCACGCACGGGACCTACCGGCTGCTGGAGATGACGCACCGTGCGGTGGGGGCCCTCACCCCCCAACCCATGGCTGGCCGGTCTATCGAGGCTCCGCCCTCTCTCGCCCCCCCCGCCCCCTCCGAGGGTCTGTCTCTCGCCCCCCCCGCCCCCTCCGGGGGAGCCTGGGGAGATGCCTCCCCCCAGACCCCCGCCATACACTCATCGTGGGTGTCAGGGGACGCGGACACGGGAAACCCTTCGCGGATCTCGCGGCTCCATACGCCCAGTCGTGCTGCCACACCGGTGGTGTCCGGCAACGCTGACTCGCTCACCAGTACCCTCCCCACTACCCACCACGCGGTCTTTTTGGCGGGGGTCTGGGGGGAGGCATCTCCCCAGGCTCCCCCGGAGGCGCGCTGGACCGTCGATCCCGCGGGTAGGGATCGGGGGGCCAGTCAGCCATGGGCGGGGGGGGCGAGAGAAGAAGGCGACTTTTCACAGACTGTGCCCTCTCCCGAGTCAGGGAGAGGGGGCCAGGGGGTGAGGGCCGCCGGCTTGCCCCCAGTGGAGGTCGTCGACCTGCGACAGGAGTTGCACGCGGGGAACCGTGGCGTCTTCAGCCGCGCGCTGCAGGGGGCGATGCGCGAGGCCTTGGCGCGCCGCGAACAGGTGATTCTGTTCTTGAACCGGCGCGGCAGCGCGACGTTCGTCAACTGCCGCGACTGCGGCTTCGTGGCGCGCTGCCTCTACTGCGACCTGCCATACACGTACCACGGCGCCACCGAGGAGTTGGTCTGCCACCGCTGCGACGACCGTATCGAGCCGCCCAAATTGTGCCGGCGCTGCAATAGCTGGCGCATTCGCTACTTTGGGCTGGGCACGCAACGGGTCGAAGAGGAAACGCGGCAGATCTTCCCAGGGGCGCGGCTGCTGCGCTGGGACCGCGACGTCATCGCCGGCCGCCACGGGCACGAGCACACACTCGACCGCTTCGCGCGCGGCGGCGCTGATATCCTGGTGGGCACGCAGATGGTGGCCAAGGGCCTGGACATCCCGCGCGTCACTGTCGTCGGCGTCATCTCGGCCGACACCGCGCTCAATCTGCCGGACTTCCGCGCGGCCGAGCGCACCTTCCAGACCCTGACGCAGGTGGCGGGGCGCGCGGGGCGGCACGCGCTGCCCGGCCGCGTCGTCGTGCAGACCTACGCGCCGGAGCACTTCGCCATCGACGCCGCGTCCATGCACGACTACACCAGCTTCTACGAGCAAGAGATCAGGTTTCGCCAGGAAGCGGGTTATCCGCCCTTCGCGCGGCTGCTGCGCCTCGTCTATAGCGACAAAGACGAGGAGATCTGCCGGGTCGAGGGCGAGCGGCTGGCTGCGCGGCTGCGCGCGGCGCTCGCGTTGGTGCGCCAGGGCGAAGTCGTTGGGCCGGCGCCCTGCTTCATCGGCAAGATCGAGGGGCGCTATCTGTGGCAGGTGCTCGTACGCGCCGACGATGTGCACCCGCTGCTACCGCTCATCCCGCCCGGCTGGACGCGCGACGTGGATCCGATGAGCCTGTTGTAGCTACCAGACAGTGTCAGTCTTCTGACTGCTTTTGCAGACGGGCGAGTTGCGCCTCCAATTCCACCAGCCGCGCCGCTTGATCGCGCGCGATGCCGTCTAGCTCTCGCGCGGTCGGCAGCAACTCGCCCATCGGGTCGTACACCCGCAGCAGCGTGCTCTCCGCGCGTAAGCGCAGCCCGTCGAGTACCGCGCTCGTCAAGAAGCCCTGCCCGTCTGGCTCCCATGGCTCCCACGCGCCGTTAGGAGCGCGCCGCCACGCGCGCAGAGATTGACCTAGAAACTGCGTCGTGGGATCGAAGACGAGGTACTCCCGCGCGCCGAGGTCGGCGTAGACGCGCTGCTTCTCCACGATGTCGCGGTCCCACGTACTGTCGCTGGCGACTTCACAGATGAACTGCGGAAAAGACTCACCCGTGCGCGTGTCGAGCGCGGTACGGAACGTATCCGGCGTGTCGCGGACCACGTAGACATCGGGCATGGCGCGCCAGGGATTGCGGACGCGGTCGGGCACGTCGACGAGCACGAGTACTTCAGCCGTGACGTACCAGCGCTTGAAGGCGCGCTGGGCGTAGCGCAGTAAAACATCGTAGAGCGCGAAGATCGCGGCCAGGTGATAGTCGGATCCAGACACACTCTCCTCCGTATCGTCGTCGATGAGCAACCGATCGTAGATCGTTGAGATAAACTGTTCGTCGCTGATAGCCGTCATAGATACGCGCTCCCTGTGCCTCACGTCTGTTGGTCGGGATATAACAACTAGTATACAGCGCGCCGTTCATGGCATAGCACGTCTGGTAGGCGGCGGGTCCTTGCTGGCGCGGGGTATCGGTAAAGCCGCACACAACAAAAAAGGGCCAGGCAGGTCCGGCAAATCCAGCGCACTTCGGCGCGTCAGGCTCGAATGCGTATTATGTAGGGAGAGTTTATGCATGGCGCGGGATTGAGAACAGATGGCTAAGACAAAGAACACGACCAAAGAGAAGAAAGACGAGGGCGGCGACGGCACGCTGGTGGTGAACCGCCGTGCGGGGTACGACTACTTCATCGAAGACCGTTACGAGGCCGGTATGGCGCTGACGGGGACCGAGATCAAGTCGCTGCGCGCCGGCCACGCTAACCTGCGCGAGGCGTACGCGCGCATCGACGGCGGCGAGGCCTGGCTGTGGAACGCGCACATCTCCCCCTACGAGGGCGGCAATCGCTTCAACCACGAGCCGATGCGCCGCCGCAAGTTGCTGTTGCACCGGCGGCAGATCAACCAGCTAGCCGGCATCGTCAAGCGTCTCGGCTATACACTGGTCCCGCTGCGTATCTATATCAGGCACAACCACGCCAAGATCGAGATCGGCGTGGCGCGCGGTAAGAAAGAGTACGACAAGCGCGACGCGATGGCCACGCGCGACGCCAAGCGCGAGATCGAGCGGGCGCTGGCCGACCGGCGGCGAGGGTAGTCTATTTGTGGTATAATAAGGGTGTCCCACATCATGGGGATGTAGGGTGTCCCACATCATGGGGATGTTAGGTTTCGACAGGGGTATGTAGCAGGGCATCGCGGGTCGAGGACGCCATCACCCTCGTAAATCCGGTGGCAACGCCTTAACTGGCAACCAACAACTCGCTTACGCCGCTTAATTAAGCCGCGTACATCCGACCGACCCCGTCCCGACGGGTCGGGTTCCGGGTGTCATTTAGCCGGGATGCCGCGCGCCTGACCCCTATGGGGCGCGCCTAAGACTATAGGACAGGGGTCAGCGTACTTCGCCGGTAGAGGACGCGGACCCGACATTAAAGTGCCGGATATACCTGTAGACGTGTCTTGTTTTGTGCTCTTGGACGGGGCGTTCGATTCGCCCCCATCTCCACCATCGGCGGCGCCGTTCGCGGCGTCGCCTTTTTTATCGTTGGCCGTGTGTAACCGCCTCCGTATATACCTGATGAAACCGCCAATGGTTCACAGTTAGAGGTAGGAGGAGCACACGATGCGCTATACTCGTCTCGCCACGCTCGCGGTTGTGGCCGCGCCACTGCTTTTGATCGGATCGGTCTTACAGGCACAGGCCCGCGCCGCCGCCCCCGCGCATCCGGCGCGAACGGTCGTCCAGGTGGCTATCCAGAATTTCGCGTTCAGCCCGCGTACCCTCACCGTGGCGCCCGGCACGACGGTTGTATGGACCAATAAAGACAGCGCGTCGCATACCGTCACCAGCGATACGGGCGCCTGGACCGCTTCCGGCGATGTCGCCACCGGCAAGACTTTCTCGCTCACCCTGACCAAACCGGGGACGTACACATACCACTGCGCGATACATCCCACGATGACCGCCACGCTCATTGTGTCGAGCCATGGCTCCAGCGGCTCCGGGACCGGGTCGGGTGGTTCGGGGGCCGGAATGGGCTCGATGGGTTCCATGAGCACGGCGTCGATGATGGCCTTCACCGGCTACTACGATGGCCACAAGCTTCTCTACCTTTCCACGGATACCTCGAACAAGGACGAGGCTACGCGTGACCACATCAACTACGCGCCCAACCTCGCCAAGTCCCTGGCTACGGCCAGTGAGATCTACCTGGTGACGAATGGCCGCTACGCGAGTCGCGGCGCGGTCTTTGGCTCGACACCCGGCGCGGCCGATTACACCCCACTGTGGCAGGAGGTCCGGGTCACCTGGAAGGACCCGAGTCAGGCCGTGGCTCTGGGTAAGGATGACCAGATCAAGGGCCTGGCCAAGAGCGGTAAGCTGACGCTCACGATGACGGGCACGGTGCTCAATTGTCCTATCATTAAGGTGATGATGTAGGTCGGAAGCCGAAAGTCGGGGGCGACGGGCGGCACACGACAGGCGGCCCCCCTCTCCCGCGTCAGGGAGAGTGCGCTGGCCCCTCGATCCCGCGGCTAGGGATCGAGGGGCCAGTTAGCCATGGGTTGGGGTGAGGGCCGGCGCCGCGAGAACTAAATGACCCTGAGTTGCGGGAGCGGGACGCGATGTTATGGCAGCCCAAAGTAACAACGGGTACGGGGCCGGGCATGGGCACAGGCATCCTGGACGCCGATGCGCTGTACCGCGCGCATGTGCGGCCCCTCTACCTGTTCATCTATGGCAAGGTTGGTAATCGCGAGGCGGCTGAGGACTTGACCAGCGAGGTGTTCGTCAAGGCGCTGACTCACCTCGACCCGTCGCGCGAGGAGCGCAGCATTGTGGCCTGGCTCTACCGCGTGGCGCGCAACGCCGTGACCGACTATTGGCGGGCCGGGGCGGGCGCGCGGGTGATCGCGTTGGATGAGGCGCGCCTGACGCGGGCGCCCGTCCCGCCCGCGGGGGCCGCGCGCGAGGCGGAGACGACGGCGCGCGCCGCCGCCCTGCTGGAACAGTTACCCGAGAACTATCGCACCGTCCTGACCTGTCGCTTGCTGGAAGGGTTGAGTGTAGCCGAGACGGCCCGGCGTATGGGCGTGAGCGAAGGTAACGTCAAGGTACTGCAGCATCGCGCGCTCAAACGCGCCGCCGAACTGCGAGAGGAGACGCGCGATGAGCGATGATGTGGAGCGCCTCAACCGGGTGCTCGATGACCTGGCGGCCGAGCGCGACCCGCGCGACCGCGCGGCGCTCACGCCCGAGGACGCCGACTTGGCTGCGGTTGCCGCCTTGCTCAAAAGAGCGAACCCCGCGCACGGCCGGGCCGATGATGTCTTCGTGGAGCGCCTGGGGGCGCGACTCTCCGCGGCGCGGCAGGGACAGGAGTCCGAGCAGGAGGGGGCGGAGCCCGGCGCGCCGACTCCCGACCTCTCGCGGCGCCGGCTGATCGGGCGTGTCGCCGCCACGGCGGCCGGCCTGGCCGCCGGCGCCGGCGTGGGGGCTGCGGGCGGCGCTGCCGCGGCGTATGACAAGGGCAAGCGCGACGGGTACCGGCAGGAGTCGGCCGAGCCATACGACACGCCGCTGGTACCGGGGGACCGCGGCCAGTGGCTCGCTACAGGTCACCGCGTCGCAGACATCGCGCCGGGGCAGGCTGTGCGCTTCAGGGCTGGCGCGGTCGAGGGCTTCTTGGTCAACCCCGGAGGCGGCCGGCCCCTGTATGCGCTCTCCGCTGCCTGCACGCACATGGGCTGCCTCATCTCATGGCTCGATAGCGTCGGCACGTTCCTGTGCCCCTGTCATGGCGCGCGGTATAAGTCCGACGGCGCGGTGCTGGATGGGGTCGCGCGCCATCCGCTGCCGCGTCTACGCACCCATAGCGACGCGGAGGGACGCCTCTATGTATGGGGTGTCGTCGAGCATCCCGCGGTCACGACGCTCGCCCCTTACGGCACGCGCTGAGCGGGCGCCGGCCACGCCACGAGTGGGAGCCCGGTGTCGTGTTCGATAGCGAGTAGCCTGTTGTACTTGGCCAATCGTTCGGAGTGTTGGATGGACCCGACTTTGATCCCTTCGCCGGACCAGCCAACGGCGAGGTCGGCCAACCAGTCGTCCTCGGTCTCGCCGCTGCGCGCGCTGATCGTTACGCGCCACCCGGCGGCGCGCGCCAAGCGGCAGGAGCCGGCCGCTTCGGTCAGCGTGCCGATCTGGTTGACTTTGAGCAGCAGGGCGTCGGCCGCATCGGTAGCGATGGCTCGGCGGATGCGCGCCGGATTGGTGCACAGCAGGTCGTCGCCCAACACCAAGGCCCGTCCCGCCAAGCGTGCGCGCAACTCCGGCCACGCGTCCCAATCGTCCTCGGCCAGTCCATCTTCGATGCTGATAATGGGGTAGCGGTCGAGCCAACCGGCCAGCCGCGCGATCATGCCGGCGCTGTCGAGGTCCGCGCCGTCGAGGTGATACCGCCCATCGTGGTAGAAATGGCTGGCGGCCACGTCGACGGCGAGCGCGATATCCCGGCTGGGTTCGAACCCGGCCGCGCGGCAGGCGTCGACCGCGTCGCTGAGCATCGCCTCCGCCGAGGGGAACGGCGGCGCCAGGCCGCCCTCGTCGGCCGTCAGCGCGCGCATGCCGTACTGTCGATACGCAATGTCGGCGGCCGCCTGGTAGACGTCGAAGGTCATCGCCAGGGCCTCGTCGATCGTGCGCGCCGCGATGGGGACCACGAGTACGTCCTGGATCGCCACCTGACCTCCCGCGTGCTTGCCGCCGCTAAACAGGTTGATGGTAGGGCGCGGCAACGCGCGCAACGGCTGCCCGAGCACGTCCGCGAAATACTGGTAGAGCGGCGTGTCTGTGTCCGCCGCGAGGGCGCGCGCAAACGCCAGCGAGACGGCCAGCGTCGCGTTGGCGCCGAGGCGTGACTTGTTGGCCGTCCCGTCGAGCGCGATCAAGGTCTCATCAAGCGCGGCCTGGTCCGCGAGGGGCTGGTTCGCCAAAGCCCCGTGTATCGTGGCGTTGACCTTTTCGACGGCCACGCGGCAGCCCAAACCGTGGTAGCGGCGTGGGTCGCCGTCGCGCAGCTCGAGCGCTTCGGCCGTCCCCGTCGACGCCCCCGACGGGACCGATGCTGTCCCCACGGCTCCACTAGCCAGGACGCATGTCGCCTGTACCGTCGGCCGGCCGCGGCTATCCAGGATCTCCCGTGCGGTCAGGCTGCTGATAACGGGCATGGCGCTATACCTCCGCGATAAAGCGCGCGATGAGAGCGGGGACCGTTGTGGGAGTTCGCGCCAGCAGGGCCAGCATGGCGTCGCGCTGGCGGCTACGCGCGCCAGCGTCGAGGTACTCCAGCGGCGAGCGGCCGGCCACGCGGGCCAGCAGGCAGGCCAGCGTGTGACGGACGGCGCGCTCTTCCAATCCCGCCATCCACGGCGCGTCACCGACCGTGGCGGCGTAGGTATCCCAGTAGACGTTGGCGGCGGCGGCGAACAGGTCGCGCTGGCCGCGCAGATAGTGCGCTTTGCTGAGCAGGTGCGTCAACGAGAAACCCAGGTCAAAGGCCGGGTCGCCGTAGTGGATCACCTCGTGGTCGAGCAGGACGAGCGTCCCATCGCTCCCGTCGCCCCAGTACACCAGGACGTTCTTAGGGCTGTAGTCGCCATGGACCAGGGTCACACGCGTCGCCAGGGTCTCCGCGATCAGCTGATGGAGGAAGCCGGTCGCCGTGGGGACTTGCGTGGCCGTGTAGCCGTAGTACGGTTCGAGGCGTAGCGACGCGAAGAAAGATCGATCGTCGAACGCGCCGGCTGCTTCGGCGTGTCGTTCAGACCCCTCACTTGTCTCGCGGTGTATCGTGCCCAGTAGCCGGCCGAACTGCGCCACATGATCCTCTTGCAGATGGCCGGCCAGGAGCAGCGACTTCCAGTTGTCGTGCGGTTGTGGTACGGCGCGCATGGCCAGCAGGTGATGGCCGTGGTCCTCGAAGACGAGCGCGGCGAGTTGCTGCGAGGGCACGAGGTCGGCCAGCCAGCGTAGGCCCAGCGCCTCGCGGTGGACGCGCTCCGGGCTGCTGAACCAGTCTACGGCCACGCGCAGCTTCTCCAGGGCCTGCTTGAGTACCCATGCCTCGCCGCCCGCCCGCTCGACCAATACCGTGCGGTTGGACACGCCGCCGCCCAATACGCGTATGGCCGGTTGCTCGTCCCACGCGATGCGCCCCGTGCGGCGCAAGTACGCCGTTAGGGCGGCCGGTTGCTCGATGTCGAGGATGTCGCTCATGAAAGGCTGCCTAGCCGGCGGCGACGGCCTCTCGCGCCGCCAGCGCCGCGCCCATACGCCGCAACCCTTCCTCGATCTGAGCCATGCTCGTGGCATAAGAGAAGCGCAGGTAGCCGGGCGCGCCGAACGCCTCGCCCGGTACGACCGAGATGTGCGCCTCCTCCAGCAGGTAGTCCACGAGATCGAGCGCGGTCTCGACGCGCCGGCCCCGATAGGATTGTCCCAGCGCTCCCCGCACGTTGGGGAAGGCGTAGAAGGCGCCATCCGGCGCCGCGCAATGGATGCCCGGTATGCCGTTGAGCCCGGCCACCACCGCGTCACGGCGGCGCTCGAACTCCCCTCGCATGCGTTCGATTTCACCTTGATCCATGGTGAACGCCACGGCCGCGGCCTTCTGCGAGATAGAGGCGGTGCCCGACGTGCTGTGGCTCTGTAGGTCGCGCATGGCCTTGATCAGGGCGCGTGGTCCCGCGGCGAATCCGACGCGCCAGCCGGTCATGGCGTAGGCCTTGGAGGCGCCGTCGACGAGCACGACCTGGTCGGACAGATCGCGCAGCACGGCCGCGGCGCTCGGCGCGCGATGGGTCGGCCCGTAGGCGATCTTCTTATAGATCTCGTCGGTCAGCAGCGTCACGTCGGGGTGGCGCTCCAGCACCGCGCCGAGTCCGTGCAGCTCATCTTCGCTGTACACGACGCCGGTCGGGTTGCAGGGTGAGTTGAGGAAGAGCAGACGCGTGCGCGCGGTGATGGCCTCTTCGAGGCGCGCCGGGCTAAGCTTGAAGCCGCTCTCCTCCGTCGTATCGACGATGACGGCTTCCGCGCCGGCCAGCCGCACCTGCTCGACATAACTCACCCAATATGGCGCGGGGATAATCGCCTCGTCGCCCTCTTGCAGCAGCAACTGGCAGAGGTCGTAGCAGATCTCCTTGGCGCCGTTGCCGACGACGATGGCGTCGGGCGCGTAGTCCAGACCCTCATCGGCACGGAGCCGCGCCGCGATCGCCTCGCGCAGTTCGGGGATACCGCCAACGGGCGTGTATTTGGTAAAGTTGGCCGAGATCGCGTCGATCCCCGCTGTTTTGACCTCCGCGGGCGTCGCGAAATCCGGTTCCCCCGCGTCGAACGCGATCACGGGGACACCAGCGCGCTGCAACTCTTTGGCCTTGGCGGCCGCGGCCATCGTGGCGGACGGGGCGATGCGACGGGCGCGATCGGCAAGCTTCATGGGCGTCTCCTTTGTTGACGATGAGTGGCTAGTGGCTAATGACGATCTGTCTATCATTGTAGCGCGCCGGCACGAGTGGCCGCGACCTCCACTCCAATGAATCTATGCAGGACTCGCGCATTATCCGCGGGACCGAGGCGTACGTCGCCGCGTAGGGGCGTATGGCTATACGCCCGCGGTCGCCGGGCGTATAGCCATCCAGCCCTGTCCGATTAAAATGTGGCGCGTGGATCGGGGCGTAGGGGCGCATTGCATGCGCCCGCAGGCGGTCGCACCCACGCCGCTCGTCGTGGCTCCTGCTGTCCCCCAAACGGGGCGGAGGCAACCGTTGGGCGCATGCAATGCGCCCCTACGCCCCCGTGACCGCTCTTCCGACCCTCGCGCCACCGTTTTTATCAGACAGGACTGTATAGCCATACGCCCCTACGATAAGTCACGAACCCTGTGAAGCTACTCACGATCATTGTCGTATAACCACTAATCATGCTATACGTGCTATTACGGACTATGGAGTCAGTACGTCATCGCGGAGCGCACGGCCGTTTATGGGCGAAGGGGGGGTGTTCGATGCGATTCTCCAAGAAAACTGAATATGGTTTGCTGGCGCTGATCGCTATGTCCATACAGCAAGATCGTGGCGGGGGCCGCCTGACCACGCGCGATATCGCGGCGCGCCAGCGTATCCCCGAGCGCTTTCTCGAGCAGCAAATCACGGCGCTGCGCAACGCGGGGATGGTGCACAGCCACCGCGGCGCGCTGGGCGGCTGCATGCTGGCCCGACGCGCCGATACCATCACTGTGCTGGAGGTCGTCGAGACACTCGAGGGCGCCATTCTCGAGCCGTTGGGTCAGGATGGCGCCGGCCAGATGAACCCCGAGACGGGGGCGATCGCCGAGCTTGTCGGACGGGCGCAAACGCTCCTCAGCGAGTTGTTCGGCGCGGTCACCATCGCCGATCTGGCGCGGCGCGAAGAGGAACTCGACGCGCAGGCGTCCCAGATGTTCTATGTCTGACAGCTGGTTGCTCGTCGTTTGCCGCCGAATGGAAGCGAGTGATATAGTGTGGATTGATTGACAATTAATTGACAACGGACATTTTGAGACTGCGATACGCGTGGAAAAAATCTTTCGCCGCCGGCCCAAGTACTTACCTCTCCCTGAGCGCGCCAACGACGCCAACCGCCGCGTGCCCGATAATCTATGGATCTCGTGCCCGCGCTGCCACGAGTTGCTCTACGCCAAAGAGTACGAAGACAACTTCAAGGTCTGCAGCAAGTGTAAGTACCACTTCCGGCTTTCCCCGTATGAGCGTGTGGCCCTGCTCCTCGACGAAGGCTCTTTCGACGAGCGCGACCGTGGACTGTGCTCGGCCGACCCGTTGCGTTTCGTCGCCGGCGAGCAAAAGTACGCGGCCAAGCTGGAGGATGAGGCGCGCAAGGCGGGGACGACCGAGGCGCTGATCTACGGCGCCGGGACCCTCGACGGCCAGCCGCTCGCCGTGGCCGTGCACAATTTCAGCTTTATTGGCGGCTCCATGGGCGTGGCCGTCGGTGAGAAGATCGCGCGCGCCATTGATCTCGCGGCGGACACCGGATGCCCACTGCTCATCGTCTCGGCCAGTGGCGGGGCGCGTATGCAGGAGGGTGTCTACGCCGTGATGCAGATGGCCAAGACTGTCGCGGCGCTTGATCGTCTCAAAAGTCGTCAGCTGCCCTATATTTCGCTCCTGACCGACCCCACTGTCGGCGGTGTGCCGGCCAGCTACGCCCTGCTTGGCGATGTCAACATCGCCGAGCCCGGCGCCTTTATCAGTTTCGCCGGTCCGCGCGTGATTGAGCAGGCCACCAAGCAGAAGCTGCCGGCCGACGTCAATACGTCCGAGTTCATGCTGGCCCACGGGATGATTGACCTGGTCGCGCCGCGCGCGGAGTTGCGCGCGACGCTGGCGACCTTGCTGCGCCTCTATACGGCCCGTACCTACGCGCCGGCCGCCGGCGAGGGGTATGTGGCCCTGCGCGGCGCCCCTGCGCCTAATGGGAGCAACGGACGCTATGCCGGCTAATACGCTCCCCTTTGAGGAGGGGTTGACACGCCTACGGGACGAGATCGCGCGGCTACAGCGTGAGGCTGAGTCCGCTAAGAATGAGAAGGATAAGGCCGAGGCGTCGGGTAAGGCGACGGCGTTGGAGCAGCGGCTAGGGCAGGAAACGGTCGAACTCTACGCCGGCCTCTCGCCGTGGCAGACGGTACAGGTCGCGCGCCACCCCGAGCGGCCCTACACGCTCGATTACCTGCGCTGGGCCTTCACCGATTTCGTGGAACTGCACGGCGACCGCCGCTTCGGCGACGACGGCGCCATCGTGGGCGGGCCGGCCCTGCTCGATGGACGCGCCGTGATGGTGGTGGGCCACCAAAAGGGGCGCGGCACGCGCGAAAACGTGCAGCGCAACTTCGGCATGGCCCATCCCGAGGGCTATCGCAAGGCGCAGCGCTTTTTCAAGCAGGCGGAGACGCTCGCCCTCCCCGTCGTCACCTTGATTGACACGCCTGGCGCGTCCGTGAGCGTGCCTGATGAGGAGCGTGGCCAGGCCGAATCCATTGCCAGTTCGATTGCTATGCTGGCCGGGTTACGCGTACCCGTTGTCGCCGTTGTCATTGGGGAAGGCGGTAGCGGCGGAGCGCTGGGGCTCTCGGTCGCCGACCGCATTCTGATGCTGGAGCATGCCTACTACTCGGTCGCCTCGCCGGAGGCCGCCGCCGCCATCTTATGGCGCTCGGCCACACACGCGCCGGAAGCGGCCGCGACAATGGGCATCACGGCGCAAGGGTTGATGAAGGGCGGCATCGTCGATGGTATCATCCCCGAACCGCCCGGCGGCGCGCACCGCGACCACGCCGCCGCCGCCGCCGCTTTCCGCGAACGTGTCTCCGCCGAGCTCGACGCCTTGCTCATCCTTCCGCCCGACGAGCTGCTGGCCCGTCGCTACGAGAAGTACCGCACGCTGGGGCCGTATAGCGTGTGCGACTGACGCCTACTGTTCCAGGCTGAACCAATAGAAGCCGTGGGACGCGAGGGTCAGCAGATAGGGCAGCTCACCGATGCGCGGGAAGCGCACCTGGCCGGCCAACTCTATCGGCGTGTACCCATCGTAGCGGACTAGGTCGAGTTCGACGGGCTGCGGGAAGCGCGAGAGGTTACTGACGCAGAGTACGACGACGTCGCCCAGGGTGCGCAGGAACGCGAACACGGCGGGGTTGGCCGGGTCGAGCGCCTCGAAGCCGCCCTCGCCGAACACGGGCCACTGTTGACGGATCTTGATGAGACCGCGCACCCAGTGTAGGAGCGAGGACTCCTGGCGCTGCTGCGCCTCGACGTTGACTATCTCATACCCATACACCGGGTCCATCGCCGGCGGCAGGTAGAGCCGGGCGAAGTCGGCGCGGCTGAAGCCGCCGTTGCGATCGCCCGACCACTGCATCGGCGTGCGTACACCGTCGCGGTCGCCAAGGTAGATGTTGTCGCCCATGCCGATCTCGTCGCCGTAGTACATGATCGGCGTCCCTGGGAGCGAGAGCAGCAGCCCACAGAACAACTCCATGCGCCTGCGGTCGTTGTCGAGCAGCGGCGCCAGGCGGCGGCGGATGCCCAGGTTGAGCTTCATGCGGGCGTCACGCGCGTATTCCGCCCACATATAGTCGCGCTCTTCGTCCGTGACCATCTCCAGGGTCAGCTCGTCGTGGTTGCGCAGAAAGATGCCCCACTGGCTGCCCTGTGGGATCGGTGGGGTGCGGGCAAGGATCTCCGTGATTGGGTGGCGTTGCTCCCGGCGCAGCGCCATGAACATGCGCGGCATCAGCGGGAAGTGGAAGTTCATGTGGCACTCGGGCCGCTCGGGCGTGCCGAAGTAGTAGACGACATCCTCGGGCCACTGGTTCGCTTCGCAGAGCAGCACGCGGTTGGGATATTCGCGGTCGATGGCGGCGCGCAACTCGGCCAGAAAGGCGTGCGTTTCGGGGAGATTCTCGCAGTTCGTGCCGTCGCGCTCATAGAGGTAGGGCACGGCGTCGAGGCGGAAGCCGTCCATGCCGAGGTCGAGCCAGAAGCGGAACACGTCGAGCATGGCCTGCTGGACGGCGGGATTGTCGTAGTTGAGGTCTGGTTGGTGGGCGAAGAAACGGTGCCAATAGTAGGCCCCGGCCCCCTCGTCCCAGGTCCAGTTGGAGGTCTCCGTGTCGATGAAGATGATGCGCGCGTCCGCGTAGCGTTGTACCGTATCGGACCACACGTACCAGTCGCGGTAGGGGTTGTCGGCGCTCGAACGCGCCGCCTGGAACCAGGGGTGTTGGTCGCTGGTGTGGTTGACGACGAGGTCCATGATGACGCGCATGCCGCGCCGATGCGCCTCGTCGAGCAGGCGCCGCACGTCGTCCACGGAGCCGTACTCGGGTAGGATGTCGTAGTAGTCCGAGACGTCGTAGCCGCCGTCGCGCAGGGGGCTCTTGGTGAAAGGGAGCAGCCAGATGCAGTCGATCCCGAGCCACTGTAGATAGTCAAGGCGCGCGATGATGCCGGGGAAGTCGCCGACGCCGTCGTCGTTGCTGTCCTGGAAGGCGCGTACGAGCAGTTCGTAGAAGACAGCGTGTTTGAACCATAGCTGACCTTCGCCGAGCGGCTGGTCCGTTGGCAGCGCGTCCGTCATCGCGGTCGCTGTGTCCTCGTCGATCATCCCGAAGGGGGATACGTCGACGGCGCCAAGGTCGGCTGGCGTCGGCGTCGTGGGGTCGGATTGCGACATGGGCTATTCTCCTTGTCTTGATCCTATGATTGTACAGAATCCGGGCCCACGCGTGAGCGATTCATGAGTTTCGCATCATGCGCCCCCCGTGGTTATGCTCTACCATAGATGGAAGGTACAGCCCGCGATAGACATAAGAGTCGAGCGTTGGCACATTATGTGCGTTTTCCCATAAAAAAGGCGTTACCTTGTGGCCCTACCGGGACGTTATAGAAGATAGAGCGCGTGGTGAACGTCCCGGTGCCGGACCGCTCTTTCTTGACATAAGCGTGTAAACATGCTATGCTGACAGTGTACGAAAAGTGAGGTGAGGTTAGATGCCACGATTACTTCCTCGTCAGGAACCGCCCTTCGAGCCGGCGCCGACCGGATCCCGGTCGCCCGCCTGTATCGCATGTGGGAATCGCCGCACGTTCTGGGTGCGCAAGGGTGACGAGAATATGATCAGTAATGCCTGGGAAATCGACAGCAGCATGCGCATTGTCGCGTGCGGGCGCTGCCGGTCGCGCCACTCGATTGTTTTCGAATCAAACGATATGTAGAGCGAGTCGCCCCAGCACGGCTATATAGGGGGAGGGGTCGTCCGTCACGCAGTGACGGACGACCCCTCCCCTTTCGTAGGTGCTGCGCGGCGGCAGCGCGATCATCGGCCCCGACGGGCTATATGTGCGAGAGCCAGTCTACGACGAGCCCTGTGTGCTGCTGGCCGAGTTGGATTTGGGCCGCATCCGCGCGGAGAGCATGACGCTGGACGTGGGCATATGTTCACTGAACGTGTCTGAGGCACAGGGCGCCGTTCCTGCGCCAGCACGAGCGGCAGCAGCACCCCCAGCCCCAGGACGAAGAGACCCAGCGCCGGCGCGGCCGTCCCGACCGGGCGGCGTCGGCGGCCCTCGTGGGCGGCGCTACGCGGATCGAGCCGCGCCCAGGCGGTCTGGCGGCGCTCCAGCAGCAGGAAGGTCACGGCCAGGCCCGCGCCGTAGAGGAGGTGGCCGACTAGGGAGGGCTAGCGTTCCTCTCCTCCTCTTCCGCAGTCATCGCTTTCTCCATAGTCCATCTTAACGTGTCGTTCTATCACCTTCCACCGGAGTGAGAGCGCCCGCTACCGCGTGGCGTCCTCCGGGGCGCGCAGATACCGATCGAGCGCGGCCAACACCGTGGGGACGTTCCTCAACCCGAAGCCGATGCGGATATGCCGATCGCCGTACGCGAAGAGAGAACGTGGCGCCAGGAGGATGCCGGTACACGCCAGGACGGCGGCGCAGAATGCGTCGGCCGTCCTGGCGTCCGCGCAGGCGTGGGAAGGCTAGCACGCCGGCGCGCCGCACCACTCCGCCGCGGTGGCCTATCCTGTGCTATACATACTATATCGTCGTTATCCGCAACCGAGTACCGCGGCGTACCGTTCGTGTATAGGAGGCAGGCCATGTCCGTGCCGTATCTGCGAGACGCCGTGGCGCGGGGCGAGCGGGATAAGCTGATCCGCTTCGTGCGCCTGCATCTCGGCGACGGCAACGCGGAGGTTGGGCGCACGGAGATCGACAAAGCATGGGCCGAGGCCCTGACACTGCTCCTCGACGCGCCGCCGACGGACCGGGAGTTCATCGTCCAGACCCTGGCGACCAAGGATCCGGCGACGCTGGCCCACCTGTTCTTCAACCTGCACTTTTACCTTGTCAAACACTCGGGAGACTGGATACATGACGGAAACCTCTAACGCTACCACGCGGGGGCAGTTACGCCCCGGCCTCTGGGAGACAATCGACGAACGCTACCCTGGCGTCATGATCGACAAGCAGGACAGCGTCCCGCTGTCTCGGCTCGACATGCCGCTCGCGGCGGCGCGGCTTGCCTTCGTGAGTTCGGCCGGCGTCCAGCCTCACGGGACGCTGCCCTTCGACGTGACGCACCCCATCGGCGACTACAGCTTCCGCCGCGTGCCCTCCACGGCCACGCCGGCCGACGTGGAGATCCACCAGATCAAATACCCCACCGCGGGCGCGAACCGCGACCTCAACGTGATCTTCCCGATCGAGCGGCTACAGGAACTGGCGGCGGAGGGCGTGATCGGCGCCCTCACGCCCAACTTTATCTCCTTCATCGGCTACAACATGGACCCGGAGCGCCTGGAGCGGACGCTGGCCGAGGACATCGCGGAGGCGGTGGTCGCCGAGGGGGCGGACATCGCCCTCCTGGCGCCGGCCTGACCGCTCTGACATCAGTCCGTCGCGCTCGTGCAGCGCGCTATAGAACGACGGGGTATCCCCACGGTGTCGGTCACGGCGGCCCGCGACATCACGGAGCATGCCCGGCCGCCGCGCGCGGTCTTCGTGCCCTTCATGATGGGTCACCATTTCGGGGTTCCCTTCCATCGCGAGCTGCAGCGGCGCATCATCCTGGCGGCCCTCGACCGGCTGGAGACCGTGGAGCGGAGCGGGGATATCTACGACCTGCCGGTGACGTGGGCGCGGGCGCGTCGGGAGGGACAGGAGATTGAGCGCATGATCGAGCAGCAACGCCATGGAATATAGCGTGGCCTCTATGAGGCAGGAGGGGGTGGTATGGGGAGATCGTGCGTTGTCGCGGTGGTCCAGGCCGACGTTGCGCCCGATCTAGGGGCCGGCCTGGAGAGGACCGCACAACTCGCTCGGGCGGCCGCACGCTCAGGAGCTGAGTTGATCGTCTTCCCCGAGACGTGGCTCCCCGGCTACCCGGCCTGGTTGGACGTCTGCCGCGATGTCGCGCTCTGGGACCACCCGCCGGTCAAGGCGGTCTTCGCGCGCTTGGCCGAGAATAGCGTGGCCGTTCCGGGCACGGCCGTGGATACGTTGGCCACCATCGCACGCGACGCCGCAGCCACCCTGGTGATAGGGGTGTGCGAGCGCGTGGAAAGCGGCGCGGGACGCGGCACCCTCTACAACGCCCTGCTCACCTTCGGGCCGGACGGCCGGCTGCTCAACCACCACCGCAAGCTGATGGCCACCTACACGGAGCGCCTTGTCTGGGGTGCGGGCGATGCCGAGGGACTGCGGGTCGTGGACACGCCCGTGGGCCGCGTCGGCGGGCTGATCTGCTGGGAGCATTGGATGCCCCTGGCGCGGCAGGCGCTGCACGAGGCGGGGGAGGATGTCCACGTCGCGGTGTGGCCGGCGGTCAAGGAGATGCACCAGGTGGCCAGCCGCCACTACGCCTTTGAGGGCCGTTGCTACGTCCTGGCAGCCGGCGCGCTGATGCGGGCTGCGGCGTTGCCGACCGACCTGGAGGCGCATCCAGACCTGATCGCGGACCCCGCCCAGTGGGTGCTGCGCGGCGGCAGCGCGATCATCGGCCCCGACGGGCTATATGTGCGAGAGCCAGTCTACGACGAGCCCTGTGTGCTGCTGGCCGAGCTGGATTTGGGCCGCATCCGCGAGGAGAGCATGACGCTGGACGTGGGCGGCCATTACCACCGTCCCGAGCTCTTCACCTTTCAGACGCATCGCGCGGGGCGCCGCCTCGCGGGCGCCATGGAGGACGTGACAACAGGGACAACGGGAAGGTAGCGATGTCCGTCTGTCGATGCAAAACATCGATCGGTGTCATTGTCCCTGCGTATCTGGTCGTGGGCGTATGTTCGCTGAACGTGTCTGAGGCACAGGGCGCCGTTCCTACGCCAGCACGAGCGGCAGCAGCACCCCCAGCCCCAGGACGAAGAGGCCCAGTGCCGGCGCGGCCGTCCCGACCGGGCGGCGTCGGCGGCCCTCGTGGGCGGCGCTACGCGGATCGAGCCGCGCCCAGGCGGTCTGGCGGCGCTCCAACAGCAGGAAGGTCACGGCCAGGCCCGCGCCGTAGAGGAGGTGGCCGACCAAGGCCGGCAGTGCGGCGCCGGCCGCCGCCAGCGTCCATGTGAAAGGGCCGCCGAGCAGGAGCGGGAACAGCGTCAGCGGACCCAGGAACCACCAGGCCAGCCCGTAGACCAGGCCCCAGACGACGGCCAGCCCGATGGTGGGCGCCTCGCGCCCGAACAGCAGGCCGTAGCTCATGCCGATCAGCGCGCTGATCCCGAGGTGTACCACGAAGCCGAGCACGGGCGACGATTGATGGACAAGCGCCGCGACACGGGGTAACTCGCCCGTGGCCAGCATGACCAGGCTGAAGAGCAGGCCGCCGACCACGCTCGCCGCCGCGCCCCGGCCCAGAGAGCGCAGCGTGCGCGTCCCCACGCCCTCGCGTTCGCGGTTGAGCGGGTCCGTGTCGATGAAGAAGCCGACCCAGAGCCGGTCCAGCGTGGCGTAGATCAGGCCCAGCAGCAGGCCGTAGATGATGTGTCCCACCAGCGAGCCGAACAGCGTGCCGGCGTGCTGGTAGGTCCAGGTGGGCGCGTGATGCTGCAAGAGCGGCAGGAGGGTGAGCGGCCCCAGGAACCACCACAGCAGGCCGTAAGCCAGGCCCCAGCCCAGGCTCGATCCGAGGCCCCGCACGTCGCGCTGGAAGAGCAGGCCGAAACTGGCCCCGATGGCGGCCGCGATGCCGTAGTGCAGCGCGACGCCGACGCCGCGCGACGGGGAGCCGACGAGCCCGGCCACGATGACGAAGAAGTTGACCTGCGCCATCCATTGGGCGAAGGCCCAGCCGCCCACGAGGCCCGCGATCCCGCCGACCACGAGCGCGCGCGGCAGGCTGAACCGCTCCCGCGCGGTGGTTTCGGGAGCGCTGGGCGCGTCGCCGGGACGCCAGCTACGCCAGACCCCCAGCGTGAGCCCGAGGGGCAGGCCGATGTAGAGGAGATACGCGACGAGATCGCCGAAGTGAACGCGGGCGGTGTCGAGCATCGCCATGTGGGGCATGCCCTGGAACAGCGGGAACAGGCCCGCGGGGACGGCGAGCCACAACACCAGCGCGTAGCCCAGGCCCCACAGCAGTCCCGCGCCTGGATTGTCCACCCGCGAGGCCGCCAGCAGCGCGAAGATCGCGCCGTACAGCACGCCCAGCACGGCGCCGAGGGGCGATAACCCCGTGGACAGGGCGCCGCCCAGACCGCCGATGAGGACGCACGCGCCAAGCCCCTGACGGTGGTCAAAGAAAGAAAGACGCATCACCTACTCCTCGCGCGCGCCGACATCGATCGTTTGCACGATGTCGCGCGGGAAAAACAGCTCGACGATCCAATCGGCGAGGACATGGACCTTGCGCTCCAGCCCCGGCAGCTTGCTAAGGTAGATGGCGCGCCACAGCAGCCAGGCGAACAGGCCGGAGAAGCGCAGCCCCCTAATCTCCGCGCAGGCGGTGTGATGGCCCACGACGCACAGCGTGCCCAGCGCTTTGAAGCGGAACGATGTGAGAGGGCGCCCTTGCACGCTGGCCTGGATGTTGCGCGCCAGCGTCTTCGCTTGGCGCAGCGCGTACTGCGCGGTGGGCGGGCAGGTCTTGCCGTCTCCGCTGACCAGGTCGGGCACGGCGGCGCAGTCGCCCAGCGCCCACAGTCCCGGCTGGCCCGACACGGTCAGCGCCGGCTCGACCACGACCGCGCCCCGCTTGTCGCACGTGAGCCCCATCTCCTTGGGCAGCGGATGCGGCGCCGTCCCGGCCGTCCAGACGATTGTTTCGGTCTGGATCTCCTCACCGGACGTCAACACGACCGCGCCCTCCCGCGCATCGGCCACCCGCTCACCCAGCTTGAACGTCACGCCGCGCGCCGTCATGCGCTCCAGGGCATAGGCGGCCAGCGCCTCGCCCAATTCGGGTAGGATGCGCTCCCGCGAGTGCGCCACGATGACCCGCACGTCATCGGCGCAGACGCCGGGATAGTAGGGCAGCATGCCGCGTGCGAAGTCGTTGAGGCCGCCGGCCAATTCCGCCCCCGCGAAGCCGCCGCCGGCGACGACGAAGGTCAGCAGCGGCCGGCGCGCCGCCGGGTCGGGCGCGCGGTCGGCGCGCTCGAACAGGTCGATGACGTGGTTGCGGATGCGCGCCGCGTCCGCCAACGTCTTGAAGTCGAGGGACGCGGCCGCGACGTTCTCCAGGCCCATGTAGTTGGAGACGGCGCCCAGCGCCAACACCAGATGGTCGAAAGGGACCTCACGCCCCTCGTCCGTGTGCCCGTCGGGCGCCAGGTGGGCACAGCGCTCATCCAGGTCGATGCTGGCCACCCGCCCCCGCACCACGGTGGTGCGGGGCAGGCTGGTGCGCAAGGGGCTACTGATGTGTGTCGCCTCCAGGCTACCGGCGGCTACCTCAGCCAGCATCGGCGTGAACAGCAGCGCATTGGTCTCGCTGACCAGCGTGAATGAGACCGAGGGGTCGGGACCGAACGCCTGTTCCAGATGGTGGGCCGTGGTTACACCGGCGAAGCCGCCGCCCACGATGACGATGCGCGTCGGAGCCGCGCGCGGCGGGGGCGAGGGCTGGCGCTCGGGTCCTAACCGCCAGGCGGCGAGGTCGCTCAAGGCCTGCGTCAGCACCCCCAGCAACGCGCCGTACAGGACCCAGCCCACGAACTGGGGGAAGATAATGCGCATCCCCGCGGCGGTCCACTGTGGCGGGTGGCCCGCGAGCAGCGGCAGCGCGATGACGCTGACGAGCAGCCATAAGGGCACGCCCAAGGCGGCCGCGGTCATACCGCTGTCCGCGTAGGCGCGCGGCGCCGGGCGCGAAGCCAGGGCATAGCCAACGCCCAGGAGGCCACCCAGGACAAGGGCGACGACGCCATGGTCCAGCGTCGCCACGATGACCACACTACTTGCCAGTCCCGCCAGCAGCCCGATCATCCCGCGCCGTGGATCTAAGCGCATGCAGTGTCTCCTATCTCCTTGTGGTTCCGGCCATCCGAGCGGCCACCCGATCCCCGCAGGGATCGGGTGGCCGCTCGGATGGCTAGCGCGCCGTGTAACGGTACCCCATCACGCTAGCGCGGTGGGAACTGGGAATGGGGGACCGGCGGGGCCAGGTTCGCGGTCGGGGGCTTCGCCGTGAACCCGATGATCGCACAGTTGATGTCGACGCCCGCGGAGCCGTACGGTTTGGGCAGCCCCGTGGCCGGGTCGACACCCGTCATCAGGTCGGGCCGGGTCGCGGCCAGGTTGAAGACGACGTTCTCGTCGATCTGGCGCTTGTTGAGCCCCAGGCGCACCGCCTTGTCGGTCCACAGGCCGAGCTGCGCGTCCCACAACGGGCTGTAGGCATCGGCATGCCGGGGGTCGCTCAACGTTGGGACATCGCCGAACACGTTGAGCAGATCGCCACCGTTGCGCAGGGCGGTGATCAGGGCCGTGTTGGCGGCCGAGGCGTCTTGCGCCGCCAGACCGTCGACGACCAGATGCACGAACCCCTGGGCCTGGGCGTTGTTGACGCCCGTCTGGCCGTTGATGAAACCGAAGAGCCGCTCACGGGCGGACCCCAGGAAGTCGTCGCCGCCGTTGTACGGCGCGCGGTCCAGCGCGGGCACATAGGTCGCGCGTTCCAACACCGCGGTGAGGGGCTGACCGGCGTCCGTGCTCAGGTAGAGGATCGGCTGGCCGGCGTCGAACCCTTTGACGAACAGCATGTCGACCCACGACTCCCGGAACTGTCCGGACGGCGACGTCGCGGGCGCGATGTGGATGCCGAGGACCCGATCGGCCGTGTTGGTGTGATGGTCGACGTCGAAAGGGCCGTTTCCGGTGGCCACGATCGGAGCGCTGTAGACGGTCGGCGACCCCGCGATCCGGATGAAGGGGCTATAGCCCGGGCCGGCCACGGCGCCGGGCTGGAGTTCCGCGAGGGGGAAGCCGTGCGGTCCGGGCACCGCCACCCGATTGGGGCTGAAATCGGGCGCGCCCTGGAAGTGGACCGGCGCTAGGCCGAACGGATTCTGCTTCGGCGTCGGGCTCCCGAGGGTCACCGTCTGCACACAGGCGGCGCAGCCAATCCCGATGTTGGCGAGCTTGGGCGCATAGTTCACGCCCAGGTCGTGCGCCGCCCCGACATCCGAGGAATCCATGAGCACATACCACACCCTCTTCCCATGCGCATCGCCGGGGTACAGCGGCAGGCGCACCGTCTCATTGCTGAGATTGACCTGGATGGCGCTCTCCTCGAACAGGTGGTTGCGGGGCAGCAGGCCGGTCAGCTGTCCCAGTCCCGCGGCCATGCCCGGACCGGAGGGGTTGTGAGCCAGCGGTGCGCCGCCCGCGACGGCGCCGCCCGCGGGGATAATGAGCGCGAGGGTGAGGGTGAGCGCGAGCGCTGTCCACGTCCGGCCCCTGATCGTTGGTCGTGTCACATGTCTCTCCTTAGTCTCGTTGCCCCGGCTCGGGGCTTTATGAATGACGCCTGAAAATGGCGCCTATTCTTGATCATAGCGGTAGGATCTTACGTAGCCGTGACGAACATTACGGAAGGATTACAGTTTGCTTATCATTCCCGGTCAGCCGTCCGGCACCTCATCTGTGGGCGCGTACGAATAAGGTCTCCGCGATCGAGGGGAGAGGAACTCGGTCGCTCCGAACCACCGAGATCCTCCCGCCCCTCGCCTGTCGTACCGCTCCTCGTCCTACAACGGGTTGCTCGGGTTGTCGAAGCCGTCGTACGGGACGCCCAGATAGGGGAAAGTTGGTAGGTAGGGCGCGTTGACGTTGGCCGGGGTCAGGCCATCGGTGACCAGAGCGGCCGCTGGGTCCGGGGCATAGGTCTTGTCAACCAACGGGTATGTCAGGCCGGCGAGGACGCGCAGTTCGATCGTGAAGACATCGTCCTTCACCCGCCGGCCGTTCGGGAAGCCGGCCAAATCACCGCCGATGATGCCGAACTGATTCTCGGCGGCGAAGGGCTTTGGAGGAATCGCCATGTTCAGCCGCAACATATCCGCATAGCGCGCGCCCGTGTAATTCTGGAATCCCGGGATGAACCCCGACGGTATCCCGGTGAGCAGGATGGCGACCACATCCGCGCGCACCGCGTTCATCGCGTTCAGAGTCGCCAGGTGCGGGAACGGCGTGGGATAGAAGATCGGAAGCCGTTTGGACACTTCGGGGTGTTGTGCGTACTTCAGGAACTGGCTGTCATCGGCGGGCGTCAATGAGTTCCATCGGTCCTTGTCCCCTACGGGGACGATGGCCTCGTTGAACAGCGGGTTGCCGAGCCGCGAGACCTGCACCCAGGGCCCGTGACTGGTCTGCGCGCCGTCACGCCCGTTACGCATCGTGACCTTCTGCCGGCTCGCCGTGGCCCACACGCCGACGACGGAGCGGGGGTCAGCCTCATTCGCGGGCACGGAGCCGTCACGCGTGAGCGCGGTCTTGGGTACCTGGATCGCGATGCTGTGGACGTTGAGCCGGTTGGTCCCGTTGACCCCTAGCTCGGGCGGCAGCGGTATCATATGCAACTCCTGGAACGGCCGCAAATCCAGCTCGTCGAAGACCGAGCCCAGGTCCACATAGAAACCCTCCGCGCGCTGCCCGACGAAGACCGTCTCACCACTCGCCAGGGTATGCACGGCCATCTGAGCCAGCGCGGGATAGTTGGGCGTCGAGCGCACCCCCACGTTGCAGGGCGGGCAAGCCAGGTTGCTGCCCAGGGTGGCCGCCCCGGCATCGGTCACCTTGGTCACCGTGTAGACCTGCCGGATATTCCAATTGGGATCGGTCAGCGAGGTGATCGGGGCGGTGTTGTACAGGAAGGTGTCCGGGTTTTGCAGCGTCGTCTGGAACTGGAACTGATAGGTGACGTCGGGCCGCCCATCTCCGTCATTGTCGACGTGGATCTCATAGAGGACGTCATCCCCGAACTCGTAGAAGTTGGGACCGCCAGCCGGTCCTTCCAGCGGGATGTAGTTGGCGATCAAGGTGACAGTGCTGGGTTGGTCTGGACTCACGAAGGCGTACACGTCGGTATTGTCCGCGACCGGGTCCTTGGCAATCTCGAGGGCTTCACGGTGTGATGACATTTATCTTACCTCCCTTTGGGCGTGCTAGCGTGTGTAGAGGCGCCGTTCCGTACGCCCCGGCCCTGCCACAGGCGCGCGGCGAGGGCGCGATCGGTATAGGTGAACTCCTCGGTGCCGGCGAGCACAACCATCTCGCCGGCGGCGGGGTTGCGCACATAGACGACGAAGGGTGCAGCCGTCAGTGCGTCTGCCTCAGGGGTCGCGGCCATCGGGGGCCGCCCGGCGGCGACCGCCGCGCCGGGCAGGGCGGCCAGCGCGCCAAACGCAACCGCTCCCGCGGATGTTTTCTTGAGGAAACCGCCTCGCGTCAACTTTGCCATGGTCTTTACCTCTCCTATTGCTGTAACAGGCCCGAAGCCCAGCGGATTCGCGGGGCGGTCCATGATTAGGTGGTCCGTGACCTACCTTCGAGCATAGCCTCGGTCGTCTTACAGAATGGTGACGAAGATTACGAAAGCGTTAAATCTTTGTGGATGCGACTCACGATCGATGAAACGAGCGATAGTGGCGGCGAAGCGTCATCTCGACGTTAAAATGTTTTCGTCATCATCTGGCCCACCAGGCGCCGCCCATAGCCGGCCCACGAAAGGGGGCCGCGCCTTGCCCTCGGATCGTTGGGGTTGCCTACGACGCGACACCCCTGTAATACTCTCGTAACGTTCGTCACCGATCCGTAAGACGTGGCAGCTATACTTGCAACTGGGCGCCCTTGCGGGCGCCCCCAAGGCAGGTTTAAGGATGCCGACGACTGTGGATGGCGTCCAACAAGAGGAAGTGATCATGAGTCATGCGACCCCCGTCCGTCACGTCCCGGCGAAGCTCGCCGGGCACGTCGCCCTCGTCACCGGCGCCGGGTCCGGCATCGGCCGCGCGAGCGCGGTCGCGTTCGCCCGCGAAGGCGCCGCGGTCGTCATCAATGACCTCAGCGACGAAGACGACGCCGCGGAGACGCGGCGTCAGGTTGAGGAGGCCGTCTATCTCGCTTCGAGCGACGCGGATGACGTCACGGGGACCACCATCTTCATCGATGGGGGCCTGATGCGCAACATGGGGCAAGGCGCATGAGCGGTTTCGAACTCGTGGAGACCATCCCCGTCACGCTGGAGCGTGAGGCGCCCCTCGCCGGCATGTATGTGCTCAGCCCCTATGTCTGGCGGGAAGAGAGAACATACCACCTCCTGGTGCGCGCGGTCAACCACGCGGACGATCCCCGGCAAAAGGTCGCGCGCATCTATCATGGACGAGGCGATGATGGGGCGCGCTTCGTCATGGACCGGGAGCCGGTGTTCGCGCCAGGGCCCGGCGCGGAGGACCGCGACGGCTGCGAGGATCCGTCCGTTGCCCGGCAGGGCGACGACTATTATGTGTTCTATACGGGGTGGAATCAGGAAACGGAGACCGGGCAACTGCTTGTCGCGTCAGGGTCCGACCTCGCCCATCTCGTGAAACGGGGACCCGTCTTACCCCCATCCACGCGCTATCAGAGTACGAAGGAAGCCGAGATCGTGCCGGCTGCCGCGGGGGGCTGGCGGCTCTTTATCGAGTACGCCGCCGACGATCGCTCCCAGATCGGGCTCGCCTCGTCGCGCACGCTCGATGGCCCGTGGACCTATGACACCCCGCCCTTTGCCGCGCGTCCGGATCACTTCGACGCCTGGCATTTGAGCACCGGACCCGTCGTCGGCCAGGGGTCGGAGCGCCCCGTCATGTTCTACAACGGCGCGACGCGGGACACCAAATGGCGTATCGGCTGGGTGGCCTTCGACGCGGCGCTGCAGACGGTCGTGGACCGTTCCGAGCAGCCCGTGATCGTGCCGCCTCCCCCCGACGGCGACGCGACTGACATCGCCTTCGCGGCCTCGGCGGTCGAACAGGACGACACGATCTGGCTCTACTACTCGTTGAGCGACGCGACTCTGATGCGCGCGACACTCAGACGTCGATAAGCGTCGCGCTGCCTGCCGCCGTTGCTCAAGGCAGCGGAGCAGCGTCCGGCGCGGGGCTACACAGCGTCCTTCGGCGCTTCACGGGACGCCTCCTCGACCACCGCCCGCGCCTGCTCCACGATCCGCTCAAGCGGCAGCGCGCGGCCCTCCATCCATGCTCCGGTGAAGGAGTCAGCGCCCAGTGTCGCACGCAGGGCGTCCGTTTCACGCTCGAAACGAGCCTGGTCGACGGGCGAGAGGGCGTGACCGTTGGCGTCACGCGCGGCCGCGACAGCGCCGTAGAGGCGCGCGGCCTGTTCCGCCTGCCCCTGCCGGTAGACCAGATCGGCCACGTCCTGTAGACACGCGATGACCTCCGACTTGTCGCCCAACCGCTGGTACAGCGCCAGGCTCTCCGCGTACAGGCCGGCCGCGCGCCCATAGTCGCGCTGCTCGCGCGCCAAGCGGCCCAGATTGGTGAGCAGGAGAGCGATACCCCACGTATCTCCCAGCTCCCGCATCAAGGCGAGGCTTTCTTCCGACAGCGCGTTTGCACGCCCGTAGGCGCCCTGCTCACGCGCGATGTCCCCCAGGTTGCTGAGCGTGGCGGCGATGGCCAGTTTGGCGCCCAGTTCCCGCGACAGAGCCAGACTTTCCTCGTACAGCTCCACGGCGCGTTCGTGGTCGCCACACAATGCGACGTTGCTCGCCAGGTTGTGGAGCGAGGAGGCGATCGCCTGTTTGTCCGCCAACTCTCGTCGCAGCGCCAGGCTTTCCTCGTGCAGCGCGATCGCGCGCATGCAGTCGCCCTGGTAATAGGCCAACACGCCCGCCGCGTTGAACGCCTTCGCCCGGGCCGCCCTCGATGGGCCGCCGGGTCCTTGTGCGGCCAGCGCTAGCAGGCCCTCCAGCCATCCGCGCCCCTCGCGCTGATAGCCGCGCGTATACCAGAACCGCCATAACGCCCCCGCCAGGCGCAAACCCGTTTCGATCTCCCCGCTCTCCCGCGTCCACCGTAGCGCCGCCCGCAGATTGTTCCCTTCGTCCTCCAGCCGCTCCAGCCACAGCCCTTGTACGGGCCCCGTCAGTTCAGGTTCCGCCGCCTCGGCCAGCGTGAGGTAATACCCCGCGTGCCGCCGCCGCGATTCTTCCTCGTCCCCGCTCTCCGCCAACCGCTCCAACGCATACTCCCGAATCGTCTCCAGCATCCCGAAGCGCGGCTCCCCGTGCCCCGCCGCCTCCATCCGCAGCAGGCTCTTGTCCATCAGCGATGCCAGCCCGTCCAGCACGGTGTCCTGACGATTACCCGCCGTCCCGCACACCGCCTCAGCCGCTTCGAAGGTACAGCCCCCTACGAAAATGCCTAGCCGCGCGAACAGCGCCCGTTCGTCCGCGTCCAGCAGGTCGTAGCTCCAGGCGATGGCGGCGCGCAGCGTTCGTTGCCGCTGCGGCAGGTCGTGCGCCCCAGCGATCAGCAGAGTTAGGCGGCGCTCCAGTCGCGCCAACAACGCCTGGGGTGGTAAGAGCGCGATGCGCGACGCCGCCAGCTCAATCGCCAGTGGTAGCCCGTCCAGGCGCCGGCAGATCGCGGCCACGGCAGGCGCGTTCGCGACGGTGAGCTCGAAGTCTGGCGCGCAAGCTCGTGCCCGCTGGAGGAATAACTCTATTGCGGAGTACTGTGTCAGGGCATCCACTGGTGGCGGGTAGGTCGGATCGGGGAGAGTCAGCGGCGACACCGCGAACGTCTGCTCATCCCGCACATGCAAGGGCGCCCGGCTGGTCACCAGCACAGTGAGCCGCGGGCACGCGGTGAGCAGGTCCACCACCAGGACCGCCGCCGCCGCGATGTGCTCGAAGTTATCCAGCACCAGCAGCATATGCCGCGCGCGCAGGCGCCCGCGTAGGCTCTCACCCACCGACCGGCCGCCTTCCTCCCGTAGTCCCAGCGTCCCGGCAATAACCGAGGCGACCTGGTCGGGATCGGTGACTGGGGCCAACGCGACGAAGAACGCGCCGTCGGCAAACAGATCGAGAAGGCGCTCCGCCGCTGCGATACTTAGGCGGGTTTTGCCGACGCCTGGGGGGCCGGTGAGGGTGAGCAGGCGTCCATCGTCACGGCGCAGGAGGGCCGCCACAACGGCCACATCGCGCTCCCGCCCAACCAGCCCGGTGAGCTGCGGCGGTAGGTTGTGCGGGTGGCTGGTCCGAGGCGCACGGGACAGGGGGGAACCGTGCCGGCGCAGTCCCGCGGCCGCGAATCCGATGCGATCGCGCGCCGAGAGATCCAACGCCTGCGCCAGGCGCGCGACCGTATCCCGCTGCGGACTGTGAAACAGGCCGCGCTCGAGATCGCTGATGGAGCGCCGGCCGACGCGCGCGCGCTCGGCCAGCGCTTGCTGCGTCAGACCGGCCGCCACGCGGTACTGCCTCAGTAGATCCCCAAAGGCCGAGGACCGCCTCGCCATGCGTCAGGCCCCTCTTCAAACGTCGCTTGTCGCGGCATGGCCTGCGTACCTGCGCGACGCCGGCCATGCTTCACGTCATGGTAACACGTCCTGCCGCCGTTCTGCCACCGGCAGCTTCCGTGCATTATTCCGTGCATTCTTGTACAGTTCCAGTTCCCGGCGTCGCGCGGAATCATGGACAATAAGGAGAAGCGCCGAGGGTGGACAGGCGACAGGCTCGGCAGGCGCCGCCGGGCATCCGAGAAAGGCGGTGGACCATGGCGGACGAGCAACGCGAGCCCTACCTTGTCGTGATCGGCTCGTCGGCGGGCGGTGTCTCCGCGCTCTCGACGCTCGTGGCGACGCTACCGGCCGGCTTCCCTGCCCCGATCGTGCTGGCCCAGCACCTCAGCCCCGCGCATCCCAGCCATCTCGGCGACATCCTGGCGCGGCACAGCACGCTCCCCGTGCGCACGATCGCCGCGCGCGAGCCCCTGGAACCGGGCGTTGTGTTCGTCGTGCCGGCCGATCGGCACGTCGAGATTACGGATGGACATGTGGGTGTGCCCGTCGAGGGCGCCGGTCGTCCCAAGCCCTCGATCGATCTGCTCCTGAGCAGCGCCGCGCACGCGTACCGCGACCGGCTGGTCGCCGTCGTGCTCACCGGCACCGGCTCGGATGGCGCGGCCGGCGCGCGTGCCGTCAAGCAGACGGGCGGCACGGTGGTGATCCAAAACCCGGAGACCGCCAGCTATCCCGCGATGCCACGGTCGTTGGCGCCCACGACGGTGGACATCGTCGCCAATCTGGAGGACATCGGGCCGCTGCTGGGCGGCCTCGTGACTGACGCCCCTATAGCGGGGCCGTCCCACGAAGAGGCGACGCTGCGGACGTTTCTCGAGGAGGTGCGTGCCCGCAGCGGCATTGACTTCACCAGCTACAAGGCGCCGACCATCGGGCGGCGGCTGCAACGCCGCATGGCCGCCACGAGTACGGGGACGCTGGCCGACTACCGCGCGTACCTGCAAGACCATCCCGAGGAGTACCAGCGGCTGATCAGCAGCTTCCTCATCAAAGTGACGGAGTTTTTCCGCGACCCAGAGTTGTTCTCCTACCTGCGGGAGCAGGCGCTGCCCCCATTAATCGACGCGGCGCGGGCGCGCGGGAACGAGTTGCGCCTGTGGTCGGCCGGTTGCGCGACAGGTGAGGAGGCGTATTCCCTCGCCATCCTGGTCGCCGAGGTCCTGGGCGCTGATCTGGACCGGTTCACGGTGCGCATTTTCGCCACGGATCTGGATGCGACGGCCATCGATTTCGCGCGGCGGGGCGTCTACCCGGCCTCCGCTCTTTCGACCCTCCCGGAGGACCTGATCGCGCGTTACTTCGCGCGGATCGACGGGGCGTACGAGGTCGTCAAGCGCGTGCGCGGCCTGGTCGTCTTCGGGCAGCATGACCTGGGGCAGCGTCCCGCCTTTCCGCGTATCGACCTGGCGCTGTGCCGCAACGTGCTGATCTATTTCACGCCTGAGTTGCAGCGGCGCGCCCTCCAGCTGTTCGCCTTCGCCCTGCGCGACGGCGGCCTCCTCGCGCTGGGCAAGGCCGAGGCGACAGGCTTGCTGGCCGAGTGGTTCGCGCCCGTCCATCCGGATCTCAACATCTACCGCCGCCAAGGTGAGCGCATCGTGGTCCCGCCGGCGCGGGCTGCGGCTACCACGCTATCGACGCCTGTGCGCTTGACGCTTGCCCGCCCTGGGGCCGGGGCCGCGAGGAGAGAGTTCCGTGGCGCGTCACGGGACGCGCCAGGCGCGGAGAGTGTCGAGGCGGGAGAGGGCGCGCTGCCTGGGTTTCCTTTGGGCGCGGTGGTGGTGGACCGGCGGTACGACGTGCGGGCCATCAACGACGCCGCCCTCGACCTGTTGGCCATCCACCAGGAGGCGGTTGGCGAAGACATCATCCATCTGGCCCAAGGCGTACCTTCCACGCCGCTGCGCGCCGCCATCGACGCGGCCTTCGACGGCACGGCGCCCGCCTCCGTGGACGAGGCCGTGCGGCTGGATGCGGCCACGGGCGAGATGCGCTACATCCGGATCGCCTGCTATCCCCAGGATGTGGCCGCCGAAGGTGGGTCCGTCGCGTCCGTGATGGTCCTGGTGACCGACGTCACCGCGACGGAGCAGGCGCACAGGCGCCGGGTGCGGGAGATGGAGCAGGCCGGCGCGCGGCAACAGGAAGAGATGGAGCGGGTGCGGGTGCAGGCGGGGCAGATGGCCACGAATAATCGCGAGCTTCTCGCCGCTAATCGGCGTCTGAACCAAGCAATCGCGGAGTTGCGCCGTGTCAACGAGACCTCCCTGACCGGGACGCAGGAGGCGCAGGCCGAGACGGAGGAGGTCGAGACGCTCAACGAGGAGCTACAGGCGACCAACGAAGAGCTCGAGACGCTCAACGAGGAACTGCAGGCGACCATCGAAGAGTTGCACACTACCAACGACGACGTCAATGCCCGCGACGTGGAACTGCGGGAGGTGGTCACGGCGCTCGAGGCGCAGCGGGCGCGGCTGGCGGCGATCCTGGCCAGCGTCGGAGATGCCGTGCTGGTCGTCGACTCCGCTGGCCGGCCCGTGCTCACCAATGCGGCCTACGAGCGGTTGTTCGGCGACGCCGACGCCGTCGTGCTCGTCGATGAGCAAGGACAGCCGCTGCCGCCCGAGGCGACGCCGCAGCAGCGGGCCGCGCGGGGCGAGGCGTTCAGCATGCGGTTCATCATGCCGGCGGGGGACCCCGCTGGGGAGCGGAGCCCGCGCTACTTCGAAGCGAACGGGCAGCCGATCCGCGATGGCGGCGATGAGCGCGGGGGCGTCGTCGTGATCCGTGACGTCACCGAGCGGCGCCTGCTCCACCTCCAGGACGAGTTTCTAGCGTCGGCAGCCTTAAGGACCTCGTGACAGCGCACGGGGGAACCATCGATGTCAGGTCGACGGAAGGCGCGGGGACAACGTTCACAGTCCGCTACGCGACATGCCGCCGTGTCTCACTGGATGCCTGGAGCGGCGCCCCCTCCCGCACGCGCTGCAGCAGGTCCGACGGATCGCGCACGCCCGCGGCGGCCATACGCTCTGTGACCTGCGCGAGGTAGTGCGCCAGGTCACGGGGCGCTAACGCCGCCATATAGGCCAACTCCTTTGAGGAGAGCGCGACGATTTGCACGACCTCCAGGCGCCCGTTGCGCACGGCCAATTGAAAGCGGACCTGACACGCCGGGCAATCGGTTGTGAGCCCTGCGGCCACATGCAAGGCGGACCCGGCGCCGGGGTGCGGCTCCACAATCCAGCCATCGCAGAACACACAGAAGAGCCACGCGTCGGTCACGTCGGGGTCGAACTGCCGCGCGCGCTGGCCGGCGATTTCCACCACTCCTTCAGCGGGTGAGCGCCCTTTCTGATAGGGGCGGCTGCTGGTTATAGCGTCGTACGTGTCGGCCACCGCTATGATCCGCGCGAGCAGCGGGATGTCCTCGTGCGCCCGTCCGTGTGGGTAGCCCCGTCCATCGCAGCGCTCATGATGGCCTTCCACGCAGTCCAGGACCCCCGCGACCAACGGCGCCAGCGGGCGCCCCCTGCCGACTGGCATCATCATGAAGAACGGCACACACCGAGCGCGGGAACCACGAGGAGGAAGAGGAGGAGGCGACATGAGAGCACTGACCGCGGGCACGACGACGGCGCCATGGCAGGCGTCGACCATGGGGTATGTCATCGAGGGGATCAGCGTGCCGCGGGCTGAGGGACTGCGTCGCGCGGTCCGCCGCGGCGGCCCGTCCGGCGCGCGGACCGCGTTGACGATCATCGGGAGGCTGCACAGCATGCTGTACTGCTGGAGCGGAGGCCGCAGCGGCGGGACGTTGCGCGGGAGTTCCGTGCTGCTGCTCACCACGACCGGGCGCCGGACCGGGCAGGCACGAACCTGGCCGCTGTGCTACCTGGCCGTCGGCGAGGAACTCGTCCTGATCGCCTCGGCGCGGGGCGCCGCGCGCCACCCGGCCTGGTATCTGAACCTACGGGCGCACCCGCGCGTACGCATCCAGCGGGGCGGCACGACCCACACGATGGTCGCCCGCACCGCCGCTGGGACTGAGCGGGCGCGGCTATGGGAGCGCGTTGTCGAGCAGTACCCGGTCTGCGCCGCCGACCAACGCCAGACCAGCCGGGTGTTTCCGCTGGTGCTGTTGCGCCCGGCACGCGCGGACGGGACATCGGACGGGAGGGTGGGGGCATGACACCGCTGCCGTTCGCTCCCGGCTACGCCTTCGTGTTCTGGGCGGCGTGCTACCTCTGGATCATCCACGAATCGATCGGCGCGTGGACCCAGCGGGCGCGCGGGACGACGCGGACGCACGACCGCGGCTCCCTGTTCGTGCTGCTGACGAGCCTGTGGGGCGGAGTCGTCCTGGCCGGCGCGCTGGCCTGGCTGCTCCCTGGCGCCACCCTCACCTGGCATCGGTCAACGCTGTTCTTTCTGGGCGTGGCGCTTATGCTCACGGGGGTGACGGTCCGCCGCTACGCCATGTGGTCGTTAGGGCGATCCTTCACGCGCGCGGTGGCGGTGCGCCCCGCTCAGGCGGTGGTCCAGACGGGCCCCTATCGCTACATCCGCCACCCGGCCTATAGCGGCACGCTGCTGACAGCGCTGGGGGTCGGGCTAGCGTTGACGAACGGAGCGAGCGTAGGGGTGGCGCTGCTGAGTAGCGTAGCCGGGCATCCCTACCGGGTGAGGGTCGAAGAGCAACTCCTGAGCGCCGAATTGGGGGAGCCCTACCGCGCGTACATGCGCCGGACCCGCCGGTTCATCCCGTTCGTGTTCTAGCCCAGGACCCTCTGGCCAATAGAGACGACACAGGGACGGAGAGGAAGGAAGGCTGGGCCACGACTGCTCCAGAGCTACTGTGGCTTGTCTGGGGCGTCGCGCTGGGTGCGGCGACGCTCACCTACTACCTCCGCGGACGTGGGCCGTGCTGGCGCTGCGGGCGGGATTAGCCAGGGCGGGAGCGAAGAGGGCTGAGATAGCGGACCGTATATGTAGACAGATGTGTAAATAGGTAGGAATGTGTAGCTACAATGGGCGTGAGGGGCCTATGACAGGGAGTCCCTGGATGTCAGCTACGCGCGTTTCGGTATGGGACGGAGGAACATGAACATATGGCGGAGATAGACAGCCCTGTTGCAATCGTGACAGGTGGCGGCACGGGGATCGGACGCGCTGTCGCGCAGGCGTTCGCACAAGGCGGGCTGCGCGTTGTCGTCGCTGGCCGGCGGCGTGCGCAAGGTGACGAGACCGTGCGCCTGATACAGGACGCGGGAGGCGAGGCGTTCTTCGTCCAGA